>ERZ773005.157-NODE-157-length-64647-cov-5.745170_pt1 | contig 64647 bp, 58 predicted proteins | sample MGYA00580666_ERZ773005 | MGnify/ENA primary metagenome ERZ773005 (study PRJEB29015, sample SAMEA2737999) | human oral metagenome | biome: human oral; feature: human-associated habitat; material: dental | place: China | collected 2061 ...
GCAAAGGACTGAAAATCCTTGTGTCAGCGGTTCGATTCCACTCTGAGGCACCACGACGAGAAACGAGCCTATACGGCTCGTTTTTTATAAGACGGAGAAAGGACGGTCATTGTGGGCGGTTTATCGGAGATCTTTTTGGGCTTTATTGACCGTTGGGGCTATTTTGCCGTGGCGCTCTTGATGGGGATGGAGAACGCCTGCATCCCCATCCCCAGCGAGCTGATCCTGGGCTTTGCGGGGTATCTGGTGTTCGCGGGGCGCATGACTTTCTGGGGCGCCTTTTGGTACGGAATGCTCGGCGGTATTTTGGGATCGCTGTTCGCTTATGAGGTAGGGCGCCGCGGCGGAAGGGAGTTTGTCAATCGCTACGGACATTATTTCTTTATCAAGCGCTCGCACGTCGATATGGCGCAGAACTGGTTTGACCGCTACGGGCTGAAGGCGGTGCTTTTCAGCCGTATGCTGCCGGTGGTTCGGACGTTTATTTCCCTGCCCGCGGGGTTTGCCCATGTTGACCTCAAAAAATTTATCATCTACACAATTTTAGGTTCTCTGCCGTGGACGGCGCTCATCCTTGGCGCAGGGATGGCGTTGGGGGAGAGTTGGGAGTATCTTTTGGAGATCGGGCACGAAGCGAGCCTGCTGTTCGTTGCCGCGTGCGTCGTGGGAGGCGTCGTTTGGTACTGGCGGCGCAGGCATAAGAAACGGAATTTGAAGTAAGCGGTCTGGTTGGAAGGTGTAAATGGATTCGGAAAGGGCTGTGTTTGCATCTGGGGATGCGGATAACAGCTCTTTTTTTGGCAAAAATTTGGGCGTCGTGGGAAAAGAGATGTGAGCAGCACGAACGAGACATTTTGCGGCGCATATAAATGCCTTAACGCGGGTTGGCATAAGAACCGGGAGATATACCTGGATGCTTAATAAAGGCAAGCGAAAGACCGTTCGCGTATGGTATAATGAAATAAAAAAGAACGGAGGGGTTGTGATGGCGGTTTTGGGGGCGTTCGCGGTGCCGCACCCGCCGATTATTCTGCCGGAGATCGGGCGCGGCGAGGAGCGGCGGATACAGGCGACGATTGACGCTTATCAGGAGGCGATGCGTCGGGCGGCGGCGCTTCAGCCCGATACGGTGGTGGTGACAAGTCCGCACGCGACGATGTACGCGGATTATTTCCATGTGTCGCCGGGAGAGCGGGCGTCCGGTGATTTCAGCGATTTTCATTGTCCCGAGGTGCGCGTCGAGGCGGCGTATGACGCGGCGTTTACCCGGGCGCTGGCGGAAGAGTGCCAGGCGTCGGGTATCCCCGGCGGTACGGCGGCGGAGCGCGATCCAAAGCTCGATCACGGGACGATGATCCCGCTGCGTTTTTTCGGGGAATTTGCCCGGGAGTTTAAGGTGGTGCGGGTCGGCCTTTCGGGGCTGTCGCCGCTCACGCATTACCGCTTCGGCGAATGTATCGCGCGGACGGCGGAGCGCCTCGGGCGGCGCATCGTTCATATCGCGTCCGGCGACCTCTCGCATAAGCTGCTTTTCGAGGGGCCGTATGGATTTGCGGCGGAAGGGCCGGCCTTTGATAAAGAATGTATGACAGCGCTCTCAAGCGGCGATTTTCTGCGTCTGCTATCTATTGATTCGGCGCTGGCGGAAGGGGCGGCAGAGTGCGGCCTGCGCTCGTTCTGGATCATGGCGGGGGTGCTGGACAGGCTCCGCGTGACGGCGGAAGCGCTTTCCTATGAGGGCCCCTTTGGCGTTGGGTACGGCGTCGCCGCGTTTGCAGTGGAAGGACGCGACGCGGCGCGCGATATCGGCGATCAGTTCGCGGCGGCGGAGAATGCGCGGCGGGTAGCGCGCCGGGCGGCGGAGGATGCCTATGTGAAGCTGGCTCGGCAGAGTCTGGAAACGTTCGTCCGAAAAGGCGAGCGGCTTCCGCTTCCGCCGGACGCCGGGGCGGAACTTTTGGCAACGCGGGCGGGGGTGTTCGTTTCTCTGAAAAAAGACGGTCAGCTCCGTGGGTGTATCGGAACGTTTCAGCCGACGACGCCGACCGTGGCGGCGGAGATCTGGCAGAATGCGGTATCCGCGGGCGCGGAGGACCCGCGCTTTTCGCCGGTGGAGCCGGAGGAGCTCGAGGAATTAGTTTACAGCGTCGATGTGTTGAACGAACCCGAGCCGGTCGAATCAGAAGCGGATCTCGACGCGGCGCGCTACGGAGTCATCGTGGAAGCGAGCGGCGGGCGGCGAGGCTTATTGCTGCCCGATCTGCCGGGCGTTAATTCGGTGGTGGAACAGGTGGCCATCGCCCGACGCAAGGGTGGGATTGGCCCTAAGGAACCGGTGCGGCTGTATCGGTTCGAGGTGGTGAGGCATCATTGAAAGATGTGAAAATCGTCTGTCCGGTATGTCCGCACCACTGCGTGCTGGGCGAGGGAGAGACGGGGCGCTGCCGCGCCCGGGCGGCGCGCGGCGGAGAGATCGTGAGCCTGAGCTACGGACGGTTGACGTCGCTGGCGCTGGACCCGGTGGAGAAGAAGCCATTCGCGCGCTGGATGCCGGGAAAATTTATTCTGTCCGTGGGGAGCTTCGGCTGTAATCTGCGCTGTCCTTTCTGCCAGAACGAGGCGATTTCGCAGGCGGGGGCAGATTTTTCCACGACGGCGGTCAGTCCTGAGGAGCTGGTGCGGATCGCCGTTGAGCTCACGCCCCGCGGCAACGTGGGGGTGGCGTTTACGTACAACGAACCCCTGATCGGCTACGAATATGTCCGCGATACGGCGCGTTTTCTAAGACAGGAGGGGCTTTCGGCGGCGCTGGTGACGAGCGGCATGATGGAACCGCCGCTTTTTAAGGAGCTGTTGCCGCTCATCACAGCGCTGAATATTGATCTCAAGGGATGGCGGTCGGAGTTTTACGACTGGGTGGGTGGCGATTTGGCGGCGGTGAAGGAAAATATTCGGCAGGCGGCGGGCGTGGCGCACGTCGAGGTGACGACGCTCATCGTGCCGGGGAGAAACGACAGCGACAGCGAGATGGAGGCGGAAGCGATCTGGCTGGCGTCGCTTTCGCCGGAGATCCCGCTTCATATCAGCCGCTATTTCCCACGCTTTTTAACGCTCGATATTCCGGCGACGCCGGTAGCGGATATTTATCGGTTGGCGGCTGTAGCGCGCCGCCATCTGCGCTATGTGTACGAGGGCAATGTGTGACGAAAAAGCGGAAAAATGCCGCGCCAAAAAGCAGGAGGAACGCATGACAATCAAGATGATCGTGTCCGATCTGGACGGAACGCTGCTGGACGGCGCATATCGTCTTTCGGCGGAGAATCGCGCGGCGCTTCAGGAAGCGGCGGCGCGCGGCGTCCTGGTGACGTTGGCCACAGGGCGTATGTTTCGCTCGGCGGCGCGCTACGCGCGAGAATTGGGGCTGGATAGTCCTGTCATTAGTTATAACGGCGCACTGGTTCAGAAGATGGACGGCGCCGTACTGGAGTCGTCGTTTCTGCCGCCGGAAGTGGTGACGCGGACGCTGCGCTACATATTTTCCCGGGGCTGGTATGTGCAGCTTTACACGACGGAGGGTTTTTTCTACGCAGCGGAGACGGAAGCGGCGCGCGTCTATCGATCCGCCTCCGGCATCGCCGGGGAGGCGGTCGGCGAAAGCGGGCTTCTCGCACGGGCGGAGGGCGTGCCGAAACTGCTTGTCGTGGCGGAAAACCCGGCGCAGACCGCACCGGTCATCGGTGAATTGACGTGGGCGCTTTCCGGTGAGGTTGATGTGATGGCGTCGAATCCAACGTATATCGAGATCGTCCGCCCCGGCGTTTCTAAGGCGGCGGCCATGCTGGCGATCGCTAAAAAGCGCGGGATAAAGGCGGCGGAAATTATGGCGATGGGCGACTCGGGCAACGATATGGCTATGCTTCGAGTGGCGGGGCTGGGGGTAGCGATGGGAAACGCAGGGCCGGATGTGCAAGAGGCGGCTGACACCGTGACGGCCCGTGTGGAGGAGAATGGCGCGGCGCTGGCGGTGCGCCGCTATGTGCTGGGAGAAGAAGGATGATCCGGCTCCTCGCCCTCGACCTCGATGGGACGCTCCTCAACCGGGACAAGGAGGTAAGCGAGAAGAACCGGGCGGCGCTTCGCGCGGCGATGGATGCCGGGGTCTACGTCACGCTGGCGACGGGGCGGATGCTTAATTCGGCGCTTTATTTTGGAAGGCTCATCGGGGCGAACGCACCGCTTATCGCCTGTAACGGCGCGCTGGTTCAGGCGATGGACAGTGCGCGTCCTGTTTTTGCCCGAACCTATCCGAAAGCGCTGGCGCAGGAATTTTTGCGCTTTGCTGTCGGTCGCGGCTGGTATGTACAGTGGCATAGCGGCGTCGAGATTTACAGCACCGACTATCGCCCCGAGTATTTCGACGCTTATCGAACCGTACCGGGCTTTACGGTGAGGTCAGTGGGGGAACGGTATTTAGATTATACGGACGATGTTTTGCAGTTTGTTCTTCGCGACCGTACGGGCGAGCGTATGCCGGCGATGCTGGCGGAGCTGGCGGCGCGCTTTCCCGGCGCCTTTGAAGCGACCCTGAACGTGCCGCAGGTGGCGGATATCATGATGCCGGGCGTGACGAAGGCGACGGGATTAGCGGCGCTGGCGAAGTATCTTTCCGTCAGGGCGGATGAAGTGATGGCCTGCGGGGACGCCGATAATGACCTGACCATGCTGCGCTGGGCGGGGACGGCGGTCGTTCCCGACGACGGACAGCAGGCGGCGAAAGATCTGGCGACATATATCGCGCCGCCCTGCGACGAGGACGCGGTTGCCGCCGCTGTGGAAAAATTCGTTCTCCGTCCGGCGGGCGCGTGAGAAATTCGTGATAGCGGCGAGGCTTTCACGAATTTTCTTTTTCCCGGCGGTTCACTGGGGCATTTTCTCTATTTAGCGACTTTTTTAGTGCGGATATTTGCCTCTTGGCGATCATAAAGTGTATAATAAATGAATAAGTTTCTCATCGTGTGGTTTTCGGAGGTGGAGTATGGAGAAGGAAAACGCCTATCGTCTCGTCATCGTCACCGGTATGTCGGGGAGCGGAAAGACGCAGGCCTGCCGTCATCTGGAAGATCTGGGCTTTTTCTGTGTCGATAATCTGCCGCCGGTGTTTATTCCCAAATTCGCCGAGCTGTGCGCCCATTCGGCAGGGCATATCGCTCGAGTCGTACTGGTCGTCGATACGCGCAGCCGCGAGTTTTTCGACACCTTCCTGCACGTTTTGCAGGACATGGATAACGCGGGGCAAAAGTATGAGCTGCTCTTTATGGACGCGACCGACGCGGCGATCATCCGCCGCTATAAAGAGACGCGCCGCCGTCATCCGATGGCGCCAAGCTCGCGGCTGTCCGACGGGATACGCAAGGAGCGCGAGCAGCTGGCGCGGGTACGGGAAAAAGCGACGTATATCATCGATACGTCCGAGCTTAGAAAGGCGGAGCTGAAAAATAAAATTATTCGCCTCTTTGGTAGTCCCGAGGGCGTTCCGCTGAGCATTAATATCCTGTCCTTCGGTTTTAAATTCGGCGTGCCGATGGACGCCGATATGGTATTGGACGTCCGTTTTTTGCCGAACCCGTTCTACATCGAGGACCTGCGCCATAAGAGCGGCGAGATGCCGGAGGTAGCAGAGTATATCGCCAAGTGGCCGGTGACGCAGGAGTTTAAGGAAAAGCTCGATGATCTGGTTGATTTTCTGATTCCCCAATACATAAAAGAAGGAAAAAATCAGCTGGTCATCGCCATCGGTTGCACGGGTGGAATGCATCGCTCGGTCTATATCGCCCGGCACATCTTCGATATGCTGGGGGCGCGCGGCTGGCAGGCGACTCTCGAACACCGCGACCTGATAAAGAACGACGTGGAGTGTCTGCCGCATCAGGATTGACGCTATAACGCGCCCGTTCCCGAGGAGAAGGGGAATTTCGCTATGTATTTACTTAAATGGCTGTATCCCGGCATGAAGTTCAAACGCTGGCTGCTGCTTTTTGCCGCCGGGGTCATGCTGGTGAGCCTGGGATTGGCTTTGGTGTTCAACTATAAATATCTCGACGTGATCGAGGAAGCCATCTTTCGCTTTGTCTACAACTGGCGCGGCTCCTATGATTATACGGCGACGGCGCTGGTGGGGACGGGGGTGGTCGTCCTTGGTCTGGCGATTATGCTGGTGGCGACGAGGTTCGTTATTCGTTCCTTGATTATGGTTCTGGTACCGGAAAATTCCGGACGCCTGGTCGACCTTATCTATGAGAAGCGACGGCTGGAAAACGGCCCGGCAGTTACGGTCATCGGCGGCGGGCATGGCTTATCGGTTCTCTTGCGCGGGGTGAAGCAGGCGACGAGCAACGTGACGGCCATCGTCACCGTCGCCGATGACGGCGGATCCTCAGGGCGTCTGAGCGCCGGCCTGGGCATCATTCCCCCCGGCGATATGCGAAATTGTCTCGTGGCGCTGGCGGATACAGAACCGCTGATGGAGAAGCTGTTTCAGTACCGTTTTGAGGGCGAGAGCGAGTTGGCGGGCCATAGCTTCGGCAATCTTTTCATTGCGGCGATGAATGAAGTCACGGGCGATATGGAAACGGCGCTTTTAGAATCGTCGAAGGTCCTCGCCGTAAAAGGGCGGGTCCTTCCCGCGAGCAACGAGCATGTCCGGCTCGACGCCTTGATGACCGATGGCACCGTCGTCGAGGGAGAGTCGCATATTCCAGAGGCGCGAAAGCGTATTCGCCGGGTGAAGCTTCATCCGGTGCATGCAGCTCCCGTGCAGGCCGCGCTGGACGCGATCAGGAACGCGGATATCATTCTTTTGGGGCCGGGAAGCCTTTACACGAGCATTATGCCGAATCTGCTTGTGGATGGGGTCGCCGAGGCGCTTAGAGAGAGCAAGGCGCTAAAACTTTATATCTGCAACGTGATGACGCAGCCGGGGGAAACGGACGGTTATACGGCCTCTATGCACGTCAAAGCGATCCTCGATCACGCAGGGAAAGGCGTAGTGGATTATGCGCTGGTCAATTCGGCAAAGGTACCGGAAAAGACAGCACGATCTTACGCGGCGCAGGGGGCAACGCCGGTGATCGCCGACAGCGAAGCTCTGAACGGGCTGGGCGTGGGGGTTATAACCGCCGATATCGTCAACGAGGCCGATCCCGGTCATCATGATTCGGATAAGCTCACGCGTCAAGTGATGAAGCTCTTGGACACCCTGCGCTCATCCGAGGGCGCGGGGCGCCGCCTTCGTTCGGATACGACGCTGAAATGAAGCGGGAAATTTCTGACGGGGAGCGAGGAAAATTATGCCGTCATTTGCCGGAGAAGTAAAAAACGAGCTGGCGCGGCTGATGGATAAGAAGCCGTGCTGCCGCCGCGCCGAGGTGGCGGGACTTTTGCGCATGGGCGCGGCGGTGACGTTGGGTGCAGGACGCGCGCTGGGGCTTTCCTTTGCGACGGAAAACGCGGCGGTGGCCAGAAAAGCCTTGATTTTCCTGAAGGAAGCTGGGCCGGTGGAGACAGAGGTCACCGTGAGCCGTTTTCGCCGTCTGAAGAAGAATAACAGCTACATGGTGCGCATTGTGCCTTCTCCTGCCGTGGCGCCGCTTCTCGCCCGCCTGGGGATGACGCCGGATACCATGCCGCAAGCGGCGCACGGGGGGCCACTCCTGCGCCGCGCCTGCTGCCGGGCGGCATACCTGCGCGGGGCGTTTTTGGGAGGCGGCAGTGTAAACCGCCCGGGGGCCCCGTATCATTTGGAGTTTGTGACGCCGAATTATCAGTTCGCCGAGCTCCTGCAGTCTCTGCTGCGGCGGCTTCGTCTGCCGGTCGGCGTCACGGAGCGAAAAGATGCGTACATCGTGTACCTCAAGGAAGGGGACGCCATCGCCGATCTTCTGGCGCTCATGCAGGCGGACGCAGCGGTGGAAGCCTTTGAAGTGGCGCGAAACGTCAAAGATGTTCGCAATCAGGTGAACCGGCTGGTGAACTGTGAAACGGCGAATATCAGTAAAGCTGCCGCCGCGTCGGCACGGCGGATCGCGGAAATTCGCCGGTTAGAGGCGGAGGGAAAACTCGCCGCTCTGCCGGAACCCCTTCGGCAAACGGCGAAGGTACGGCTGGAGAACCCCGGCGCGACCTTGGCGGAACTGGCCGCGCTCTTGGGGATTGGCCGTTCGGGAGTGAATCACCGGCTGCGCCGGATCGCCGAGCTGGCAGGACGAAAGGAGGGAGAAAACTGAGTAAGCTGTATGTGAACCGATATAGCATGGCTTCGGGGAGAAAACGTTATGCTTGGAGGCACTGGCTGGGGGCGTTTTTTGCGCTTTGCCTTTTGGCGGCGGGAGGATTGGCGGCGTCGATTGCGATCTTTCCGCCGGAGGGCGTGCTGATCCTTGAATATCATAAAGTTAACGACTGGAGCAATGATGTGTATACCGTGCCGACGGCGGAGTTTGCGGCGCAGCTGGACGAGCTTTCGGCGCGGGGCTATACGACGATTTCTTTGCTTGATTTTTTGCGGGCAAAAAAGGGAAAGCAGAAGCTCCCGAATAAGCCGGTCATCCTCACCTTTGACGACGGCTATCTGGATAACTATACCGATATGCTCCCGCTCCTGGAGGCGCGCGGGATGAAGGCGACAGTGTTTATGGTGACGAATGACATCGGCCTGCCGGGCTATTTGACGTGGGACGCCTTGCGGGACATGCAGGAGCGCGGTATTGAGATCGGGAGCCATACCGCGAATCATCTGCCGCTCACCGGGATGCCGCCGTCGGAAGCGGAGAAAGAGGTCAAGCTGTCGAAGCTGCTTTTGGAATGGAACGGGATCCGCACGGTGTTCGGTTTTTCCTATCCGAACGGCAGCTATGCCGACTACATTTCGACAATTCTGAAAAGAAACGAATACCTGGCGGCGGTGACGGGCGATCCGGGACTTAATACGATGGATACGGATCCCTATCTTTTGCAGCGGATCAATATTCCCCGGCCCCGGTTGGGGCTGACGGAGTTTCGGCTCCGTCTCTTTAAGGCCGATCTTTGCGACCGGCTGGGGCTTTGGCGTCATAGGATAAAGTGATTCCTCTCGTGGGGAGAAGGGAGAAACGGAGAATGAAGATCAAGCGATGGGCGGCAGTCTGCCTGGCGGCAGGGTGCCTGCTTTGGAGTGGAACAGAAACGGGGGCGTCGCGCCATCTGGCGGAGCAGAGGGCGGCGCAGGAGAGGGAAAGCCGGGTAATGCAGGAAGAGGAAGATCGACAGCGAGCGTGGGAACTGGCGCAGGAAGCTGCGGATACGGAAAAAGCCAGAGGGGAGACGAAAGCGCCCGCCGATAAAACCGCGGAAGAAACACCGCGCGAGGCGCCGGCGGACACCGGAAAAACGGAAGCTGTCGGGCAATCTTCCGCCAAAGCGGAGGAAGTCGCGGCCGCCGAGGCGGGGGCAGATTCGACGAAGGGCGAGAAAACAGCGAAGCGGGAAAAGAAAGGAGCGCGAGACGAGGGCGTGGACGACGCGAATGGAAGTTTACGGAGCTACCTTCAGCGCTTGCGCGAGAAAGCGGACGAAATCCTCCATCCGGCCGAGCCGAATTTGCGTATTCGCGAGACTCGGCCGATGAGAGAATGGGCGGCGGAACGCTCTGACAGCGGAGGCACGCTGATTTTTTCTGATAGCCCGGAGTACGTCAAACAGGCGGGCATTCTCTACACAGACGAGCTGGACGGCGAGGCGCGGGTCCTCTTTTATCACCTGAACCAGATCAAAAGGCCCGCGAAAATCGCGCTGCTTATGGAAAACACCGGCGAGCGTGACGCTGTGATACAACTTACGCGCCGGGGGGTAAGCCGCCCGGGTGAGGACTATCTGGCGGTAGGAAAGGCGACGCAGGCCGCCTATTTTTCCGACGGGCAAAAGACGGAAAAGCTGACGATCGGCACAGGAGAGAGAAAGCTCCTGATGCCCGAACTGGAGGCGCTGATCATGCAGCCCGAGCAGCTCATTTACGGGATTGCCGATTTCAGCGCCAGCGCTCCGGTGCGCCTTTCCGTCCTTATCTGCCCAGCGGAGAACGACGCGATTCGTTACAGCCGTATTGCGCCGATCCTGCCGAAGGACGAACAGCGTCTGCGCGGCACGTTTCAAGGGATGAACCGGACCATTCGTGCTCGGGACAGTTATGATCCGGGGAAGGACGGTACGGTGTACTTTACAATCGGCGACGACAGGACAGATCGCTTCTTGACCGGGATCGACGCGACAGACGGCAGCCTGGTGACAAATTTTGGCAATTACGGAGTGCTCTATCGGGTCGAGGTTCCGATCGAAGGGCGCCGGCCGCTTCGCGCTATGCTCAACCCCATTGGCGGCGCTTATGCGGGTGTCATGCGGGTGCAGACGGCGGAGAAGGCGACGGCGCGCATTGTCCCTACGCCGCTTCGAGGGACGTCCTTTGGCGACGGGGTGAAAAATCCGATCCCCATGCGGGGAGATACGCCCATCCTCGACCCGGGGGCGGCGGTGGCGGATCTGGGCTTTTATCAGCGGACGAGAGGGATCAGCTTTGAGTTTTCTCCGCCGGGGGCGTCAAATTTGCCCACGAGGATCATCCTGATGCCTGAGGATACGAAATGATACTTGCGCGAATAGGAAAAAAGGAGTAAGATAATAGTCATAGGGTGACAGAACGAGCAGTTTTGTAAAGGGGGTCAGACTATGAAGCACATTAAGACGGTGAATAAGCCGACGCTCCAGAGCACGGTAAACAAGGGCGGCTGCGGCGAGTGTCAAGCATCCTGCCAGTCGGCGTGTAAGACGTCCTGCACGGTTGGCAATCAGGTCTGCGAGAAATAATCCAGACAAAAAGGTGTTGCCTCGGCAGCGCCTTTTTTTATTGCGGCGGGAGCCCTCTCGCCGCCGGGCAGGAACGATAGAAAACAGGGAGTATTTATGCGGGAAAGAATTCATAAATTTAAGCAAAACGGCCTCGCGATCATGCTTGATATAAACAGCGGTGCGGTGCATGTCATCGACGATATGATCTATGATATAATGGACGTTTTTGACGGGACGAACGGCGCAGCCGTTGTCCATGCGCTCCGTGGCCGCTACCCGGAAGCGGAAATAAAGGAAGCGCTGGCGGAGCTCGAGGAGCTGATCGCGGCAAAAGAACTTTTCGCCCCGGATATCGACGTCCCGCCGACGTTCGCCGCAAGCGGCCTGGTGAAATCTATGTGCCTGATGGTGGCGCATGACTGTAATCTGCGCTGTAAGTATTGCTTCGGCGATACCGGTGAGTATGGCGGCAGTCGATCGCTTATGACGAAAGAAGTGGGAGAAGCGGCCATCGATTACATCATCGCCCACAGCGGGCCGCGGATTCACTGCGAGGTCGATTTCTTCGGCGGCGAGCCGCTGGTCAATATGCCGGTAGTCGAGCAGGTCACAGCTTATGTGCGCCGCCGCGAGAAAGAGACCGGGAAGAAGTTCAAGCTGACGCTGACGACGAATGGCCTGCTCTTAAACGAGAAGAACCAGAAATTTCTTGACGATAATCATATCAGTCTGGTGCTTAGTCTTGACGGGCGTCGGGAGGTGCATGACCGGATGCGCCCCGACGCTGCCGGGCGGGGAACGTACGACCGGATCCTTCCCAATTTTCAGCGTACGGTAGCGGCGCGTGGCGGGAATAACTATTACCTGCGCGGCACCTATACGAAATATGATCTCGATTTTACGGAGGACGTGCTGGCCATGCACGACGCGGGGTTTGACGTTCTTTCCATGGAGCCGGTCGTGGCGAAGGACGCCCCGTATGCTATCGAAGAAGCCGATCTGCCCCGGGTTTATGAGGAGTATGACCGGCTGGCGGCGGCTTATATGGAGCGCCATCGTGCCGGAGACGGTTTTTTCTTCTTCCATTTCAATATGGATCTTTCCAATGGCCCCTGCGTGGCGAAGCGGCTGGCCGGATGCGGCGCGGGGCACGAATATTATGCCGTGGCGGCGAACGGGGACCTTTATCCCTGCCATCAATTCGTCGGGCGGGAGCGCTACCGGCTCGGATCCGTCTTTGAGGGCGTTACGGCGACAGAACTGCCCCCCTATTTTCGGGAATCCCATGTTCTCAATAAACCAAAATGCCGCGACTGTTGGGCGAGATTTTTTTGCAGCGGCGGTTGTCATGCCAACGCCGATCTCTTTCATGATAATATTCGGGAACCTTACGAAGTCGGCTGCGCCATCCAAAAAAAGCGGCTGGAATGCGCGATTATGGTGCAGGCAGCGCTGGCGTTGGAAAAGGAAGGGAAAAAGCAGCATGAGCAGTGAAGAAAAAGACTATCAGGACGCCAGCTTGTTTGATCACTTCCAGGAAAGCGCCTATATCGTGGATCGCGACAATTATCAAATCCTCTATATCAATCAGGCGGGACGGCGCCTTTTGGACATGGGGCCGGACGAGGATTGCAGCGGGCAGCATTGCTATGCGCTGCTGCGCGGGAGTCATCAGCCGTGTATGGCATGTTCGCTGCAGCATTCGACGGACGAGCCTTTTGACAAAGAGTTTTACAACGAACATTTCAAGAAGCATTTTAAAGTGGTCGACGCTGCCATTCGCTATCAGGGGCATAAGGCTCGGTTAGTGATGTACGTTGACATCACCGCCGCTACGAAGCAGCGTCATGAGCTGGAAACGGCGCTTCAAGCGGAAGCAGTGCTCAACGAAACGGTGCAGATTCTCTACGCGGAGCCGGAACTTGATAAGGCTCTTGATCTCATGCTGGCGCACATGGGGCTTTATCTGCAGGCGGAGCGGTGCCTTATCCTGAACGTTGAGGGCGGCCTCATGAGCTGTACGCACGAATGGTTTCGGCAAGGCGCTGAAAGCAATAAGGGACAGTGTCAGGATCTTCCGGTGCGCGATTTGGAACGCTGGGAAGGAACCCTATTGCGGCACAATAACGTGCTGGTGCCCGACAGCTCGCTCCTGGCGGAAACGTATCCTGAAGAATACGCGCTCTTAACACGTCTGAAGATCGAAAACTGCGTGGCGGCGCCCATCCTTATCCGTGATCATCTCGCCGGCATCGTCGTCATAGTAAATCTTCCAGCGAAAGAGCTGGACGGAGCGTCGATGATGCTCCTCACGCTGTCCTACTTCATCGCCACGTCGATGGTTGCCGATCAGAGCCGCCAGCTTCTGGAAAAGGCCAGCTATTCGGATATCATGACCGGCGTCGCCAATCGCAACGCCTTCATTCGCGATATTGAAAGTATGCAGCGTTCGCTCGACCTCCAACCCGTTCCTGTCGGCGTCATCTATTTTGATCTCAACGGTCTGAAAGCCGTCAACGACCAGCAGGGGCATCGGGCGGGCGATCGTCTGATCATGCGGTTGGCCGACGCGATCTCCCTCTTTTTCCGTAAGCAGGAAATCTACCGCACGGGCGGCGATGAATTTGTCATCCTTTGCCTCAATATGCCTGAACCGCAGTTTGAGGAACGCCTGGCGCGGGTTGTCGATCATATCGCTTCGGTCAGCGCCCTGAGCGTTTCCGTCGGCTACGCCTGGGACGAAGGAAGCGGCGCCTCCCTGCAAAAAATCATCGCCGTTGCCGATGCGAAAATGTACGAAGAGAAAAAAGCCTATTACAAAGAACGAAGGTGTTCCCGCGATTAAAAACCGGGGCTATCGCATACAATGGTGCGGCGGCCCCGGTTTTTTGCCGATTGCGTCTTTGATCATATCGGGGAAAATTTCCGCCGCATCGCCCTTGGCGCCGGTTTGGCTCACGCGGGGTCGAGGGAAAGGCGCGGGCGGCGGTGCTATAATTTCTGACAGCACCAGCCGCGCCGCATTACTGGGCGTTCTTTTCGCCGATTCAGATTGACATTTCAGGGATCTTTATATATGATATAAATAACAGAAATGTTTTTTTATGAATAAGAAAACGAGCGGAGTTTTAAATTTATGCTGGGGGGCTGTTTTCAATGGCGGTAAAGGTAGCAATCAACGGGTTCGGACGGATCGGGCGGCTGGCGTTTCGGCACATGTTCGGCACGCCGGGGTTTGAGCTCGCGGCGATTAACGATCTGGCGCAGCCGAAAATGTTGGCGCACCTTTTGAAGTATGATTCCACGCAGGGAAAGTATAATCATGACATTACTTACGACGAAAAGGATATTTTTGTCGACGGCCAGCGGGTGCGGAAATTCGCTGAACCGGACGCGGCGAACATTCCGTGGGGAGAGGTTGGGGTCGACGTCGTGCTCGAATGTACGGGCTTTTATACGTCGAAGGAGAAGTCCCAGAAGCATATCCAGGCGGGCGCGAAGAAGGTCATCATTTCCGCGCCGGCTGGGAATGATTTGCCGACGATCGTCTACAATGTTAATCATCAGACGTTGAAGGCGACGGACACGATCATTTCGGCGGCGTCCTGCACGACGAACTGCCTGGCGCCGATGGCGGACGCCCTGAATAAGCTGGCGCCGATCGAGAGCGGCATCATGACGACGATCCACGCATACACCGGCGACCAGATGACACTGGACGGTCCGCAGCGAAAGGGCGATCTGCGCCGGTCGCGGGCGGCGGCGATCAATATTGTACCTAATTCTACGGGCGCGGCAAAGGCCATCGGCCTCGTTATTCCTGCGCTTAAAGGCAAGCTTATCGGCGCGGCGCAGCGCGTTCCGACGCCGACCGGCTCGACGACGATTCTCATCGCGGTCGTCAGGGGCAGGGTTACCGTCGAGGAAATCAACGCGGCGATGAAGAAGGCGGCAAACGAGTCCTTCGGCTACAACGAGGAGGAGATTGTTTCCACGGATATCATCGGCATGGAGTACGGGTCGCTTTTCGACGCGACGCAGACGATGGTCAATCCGGTTTCCGACGATCTGACGCAGGTGCAGGTCGTTTCCTGGTACGATAACGAAAACAGCTATACCAGCCAGATGTGCCGCACGATAAAATATCTGGCGTCCCTGAAATAAAAAAAGACAGACGTGAGATCTTGACAGAGGTCCGGCCAGCGCGAGGGCCGGGCCTCTTTTCCAAGAAAAGCGAAAAGCGGCGGGGATATTTGGCATAGTTTGTGAGTCAGAGCTATAAAGCGGAGGGATGAACATGAGCAAAAAAACGTTGGAAGATATTGACGTCAAGGGGAAGAAAGTATTTGTGCGCGCTGATTTTAACGTCCCCCTCGACGATCAGCAGCGGATTACGGACGATAAGCGTATCCGGGCGACGCTGCCGACAATAGAGTATCTTCTTTCGCACGGGGCGGCGGTCATTCTCGCCAGTCATCTGGGGCGTCCCAAGGGAACGGTAAAAGCGGAGATGTCATTGCGCCCGGTGGCGGCGCGATTAACGGAGCTTCTCAAAAAGCCGGTGGCATTTGTCGAGGACTGCGTGGGCGAGAAGGCGCAAAAAGCGGCGGAAAAACTCCAGCCGGGCGAGGTGCTGCTCCTCGAAAATCTTCGCTTTCATCCCGGGGAAGAGAAAAACGATCCCGCTTTCGCCCGAGGGCTCGCGGATCTGGCGGATGTCGCCGTCGACGACGCTTTTGGCTGCGCGCACCGCGGGCATGCATCCAACGCCGGTATCGCCAAATATCTGGAGACGGTGGCGGGGTATCTCATCGAGAAGGAAATCGCTTTCATCGGTAAAGCGCTGGAAACGCCGGAGCGTCCCTTCGTCGCTATTTTAGGCGGGGCGAAGGTGTCGGAAAAAATCAATGTCATCGACAACCTGATCGATCGGGCGGATACGCTGATCATCGGCGGCGGCATGGCGAATACGTTCCTCGCGGCGCAGGGGCTTAACGTCGGAACCTCGCTGACGGAGCCGGATAAATACGATCTGGCGCGAAAACTCTACGCGAAGGCGCACGCCCATGGCGTGAAAATCTTTTTGCCGGTGGACGTCGTCGTGGCGGATGATTTCCGGGCGGATGCCAACCATAAGACGGTGAAGACCGACCAGATCGAAAGCGGCTGGCAGGCGCTTGACGCCGGGCCAAAGACGCGGGAACAGTACGCGCAGGCGCTCAAGGGCGCGAAAACGATCGTCTGGAACGGGCCGATGGGCGTGTTTGAGTTTGACGCTTTCGCGGCCGGCACTGAGGCCATGGCGAAAGCCGTGGCGGCGGCGACGGAGGCGGGAGCGCTGAGCGTCGTCGGCGGCGGCGATTCCATCGCGGCGTTGAAAAAAACGGGGCTTTCCGATAAGATCAGCCATATTTCGACGGGCGGCGGGGCGACGCTGGAGTATCTGGAAGGGAAAAACCTGCCGGGGCTGGCGGTCATCGCGGAGAAGTGAAGCGCGGCGACGTTGGCGGCAGGAGAGGAGCGAATATGATGCGTAAACCGATCATAGCGGGCAACTGGAAGATGAATAATACCGTGACGGAAGCGATGCAGCTCATGAAAGGCTTGATTCCGCTGGTCAAAGGAGTCCGGCACACCGAGATTGTCGTCTGCCCGCCCGCGACGGCGCTGGCGGTCGTCGCCAGCGCCGTGCACGGTAAAAATATCACCGTCGGAGCGCAGAACGTGCATTGGGAAAAAAGCGGCGCCTTTACCGGGGAAATTGCCCCGGCGATGCTCAAAGAATTAGGGGTACGCTACGTTATCGTCGGCCATTCCGAGCGCCGTCAGTATTTCGGCGAAACGGACGCGAGCGTTAACAAAAGGGCCGGGGCCGCTCTGACGGCGGGTCTTACACCGATTATCTGCGTCGGTGAGGCGCTGGCGACACGGGAGAAGGGGACGTATAAGCGATTCGTAGCGCGACAGGTACGGTTGGCGCTCGAAGGCATGACGTCGGGCGAGATCGCGCGTGCCGTCATCGCTTACGAGCCGGTCTGGGCGATCGGCACGGGAAAGACAGCGACGTTTGAGGAAGCGGAGGAGGTCTGCGCTCATATTCGGCAGACCGTCGCAAAGCTCGCCGGACAAGCGGCAGCCGATACGCTGCGCATTCTGTACGGCGGGAGCGTGAAGCCGGAAACAATTGTCGGCCTTATGGAAAAACCGAACGTTGACGGGGCTTTGGTCGGCGGCGCGGCGCTCAAAGCGAAGGACTTTGGCGCGATTGTCCGATATAAAGCAGGGTGATGGCTACTCCCTGAGGCGAGACGGGATAAGGTGAAAAGAGTATGTGTCGGCGCTGTTCGATCGGGATAGCGGGGTGTTTTTTAGTGAGGAGTGCAGACTATGGCTACGCTTAAATCAGCGCCAATTATGCTGATCATTATGGATGGTTGGGGAAACGGCGACCCCGGGGCGGAGGATAACGCCGTCGCGATCGGGCGCACCCCGGTCATCGACGATCTTATGGCCCGTTATCCTGTGACGGCTCTGGCCTGCTCGGGAGAGGCGGTAGGGCTTCCCGACGGGCAGATGGGAAACTCTGAGGTCGGCCACACGAATATCGGCGCGGGGCGGGTTGTCTATCAGGAATTGACCCGCATTACCCGGGCGATTCGCGACGGGTCGTTTTTTGCGAACGAGGCATTGGGTGAGGTGATCGCTGAGGCAAAGCGCCGAGGGGGGGCGCTCCACCTGATGGGGCTGGTTTCGCCGGGGGGCGTTCACAGTCACTCGGCGCACCTTTACGCGCTGCTGGAGATGGCAAAGCGCGCGGGCGTTGAGAAAGTATGGGTTCACGCCTTCCTCGACGGGCGCGACGTGCCGCCGTCGAGCGCTGACGGCTATATCCGGGAATTGGAAGAAAAAATTCGCGAACTTGGTGTAGGGCGTATCGCCACGGTATCGGGCCGCTTTTACGCGATGGATCGCGATAAGCGCTGGGAGCGCGTAGCCAAGGCCTACGAAGCGATTGCTCGGGGAAAAGGCGTGGCGGCGCAGACAGCGGGCGAGGCCATCGCTGCGTCTTATGCGGCGGGAGTAACGGACGAATTTCTCGTTCCGGCGGTCATTGCTGGATATTCGGGCATGAAGCGTGAGGACAGCGTCATTTTCTTTAATTTCCGCCCCGATCGGGCGCGGGAGTTGACGCACGCCTTTACCGACGATGTTTTTGAAGGCTTTCCGCGCGATGAAGATTTGCGTCCCGTCTACGCGACAATGACGCAGTACGAAGCGGGGCTGAACGTCCGTATCGCTTACCCGCCGCAGACGCTCGCCCAAACCATGGGGGAGATCATCGAAGCGCGCGGCCTGACGCAGCTCCGTATCGCGGAGACGGAGAAGTACGCCCATGTGACGTTTTTCTTTAACGGCGGGCTGGAAACGCCGTATTCGAGAGAAGTTCGTATTCTGGTTCCGTCACCGAAGGTGGCGACCTACGATCTGCAGCCGGAGATGAGCGCTCTGCTCGTGACGGATAAGGTTGTCGCTGCCATTGAGAGCGGGAAATATGATTTTATCATCTTAAATTACGCGAATGGCGACATGGTGGGGCATACCGGCGTCATGGCAGCGGCGGTGAAGGCGGTAGAGACCGTCGATACCTGCGTGGGGCGCTGCGTTGCTGCGGTACAAAAAATGGGGGGCGCGGTTGCTATTACGGCGGATCATGGCAACGCGGAACAAATGCTGGATCGGACGACGGGACAGCCTTTTACGCAGCACACGACGAACCCGGTGCCGTTTATTCTGGTCAGCGAGCCGCGGCATAAGCTGCACGAAGGAAAGCTCGCCGACATCGCGCCGACGCTTCTTACGCTGGCGGGCATCACGCCGCCGCCTGAGATGACCGGGCACTCTTTGCTGGAATAAAGTTTAGAAAGAACCGCGGTATCGGCGATACGGAGGGAAGGCGCGCGGCGAGGGACGGAAAAAGAGCGCCCGGAAGAATTGAGAAAATAGTATCGCGCGTAGCAGGGGAGGATTGTTCCTGCGGGAAGCGTATAAAAGGGATTTCTATGGGAGCTGCTTTTCTGAGGAATAGAGAATCGGGCGATCTTGCCCAATCCCTTAACGTGGCAAATATATGCTATAATAGGGGAAAGGAGATGGGAGCATGGAGGCGGAAATGAATACGGCGGCGCGGGTCGACAAGATTGTCGATATGATCGCCCATTATGAGAAGTATGACGGACGGCTCGATAATACGGGAAATTATTTAAAACTGCCGGACGGGACGCCTTATGCGGAGCGTGAGGCCGTTATTCAAGGGGTAGCGGATAAGCTCCGGCAGGACTCCATCGCGGCGAAGAATCTTCTCGAGGACATCATTGGGGACGAGCATGAGGGCGCGCTGGTGCTGGCGCATGACGAATGGGTTGAGGCGGCGGTTGAGCGCGTGAACAGTGTCGCCAAGATGATGGGGCTGGGCGTAAAACCGCTGCGCATTGAGATGGAACCGGAGGCACTCAACGCTGGAATGGAAATGTACTATCTTTACGACCGGTGCGAGCTGGAACGCTTTTTCCCCATCGCCGCCGACGAGTATCTGGAAAAATACGGTATCATCTGCAAGGTGAAGCTCTTTACCGAGCCGCCGGCGGATCGCTATCTTCCGGCGGGGGCGTTAAAATGCGCGGCGGCGTCCCACGAGGTTCTGCGCGCTCTGACGAAGCTCGGTTTTCAAGGACGTATGGCGTAGTAACGTAAAATAGGAAAAAGTTATAAAAGAACCGCCAGCGTCGCTGGCGGTTCTTTTGCTGATGCTGAATAAGCTCGACGAAAAGCGAGGAAAGGAAGGGGAAATTATGCTGTATACGACGTCGTACACATCTCCGCTGGGGAAAATCCTTTTGGCAGCGGACGAAGAAGGATTGACGGGGGTCTGGTTCGAGGGAGAAAAATATTTGGTGGAGCGCTCCGCGATGTCCTTCGTGGAAAAGGAAACGCCTGTCCTGCGCGATGCCAGACGGTGGCTTGATATTTATTTTCGCGGCGCGCAGCCGGATTTTATGCCGACGCTTCATCCTGTCGGTTCGCCCTTTCGGCAGGCGGTATGGAAAATTCTGCGCCAGATTCCCTATGGCACTACGACGACTTACGGCGACATCGCGGCGAAAATCGCGCGCACACGCGGCGGCGCGAAGGTTGCCGCGCAGGCGGTCGGCGGCGCGGCGGGGCACAACGACATTTCGATTCTCATTCCCTGCCATCGGGTCGTAGGGAAAAACGGCAATCTGACCGGTTACGCTGCCGGACTGGACAAGAAAATTTTTCTGCTCACGCTGGAAAAGGTGGACATGAGCCGTCTTTTCCGTCCCGCGAAGGGAACGGCATTATAAAAGGTCGCGGGGAAAACGATCGTCAGCCGGTTTCGATATCCGTGGGACAGCGTTACAAAAAGTATTCGGCACGGAGCGCCTGATAGCGCAGTTGCCCCTTTTCCGTGAGGAGATAGTACGCTCCCGCCTGCGTGATCATATCCGCCGCGCGCAAATCGGCGCTCACTTTTTCCATTTCCGTCTGGCTCCAGCGCAGATGAGCGGCAATTTCCGCCACTTCGTTCTCGGCGCTGTAACGATGCTGGGCGGTATGCGTGCCGAGGTGGATGATGAGCAGCTCCTGGCGGAGCCGCTCCCGGTTTCGCGCCTGTTGAAGGCGTTTTGTGAGGACGCCTTTGGGGTGAAAGAGAACGGCGAATATATAGACGAGCATGTTGACAAAGGCGCACATGCCGGACATCGAGGCGTTGAAATGGATCGCCAGAGCGTAGCCGATCCCGCTGTTTATGACGCCGATGAGGACGGCAAAAAATAGCGCGTGATGGAGCCGCTTCGTAAAGAGAAGCGCGGCCCCCGCCGGAGCGATGAAAAATGAAATGACAAGGATCGAACCCACGGCGTCGAAGGCGGCTACCGTCGTCAGCGAGATCAGCGTCATCAGCCCGTAGAAGATGACGCTCGTCGCCATGCCGATGAGGCGGGCATTCTCTTCGTCGAAGGTAGAAAGCTTGAGTTCCTTGTAAAAAAGCGTGATAAAGGCGAAATTGAAGAGGAGGATGGCTCCCATTTTGAGGGCCGCGGCGGCGACATCAAAACCAAAAAACGGCACCGTATCCAATCCTGCGTATATTACCTCGCCCATTAGCACCATATCCGTGTCGAGGTGGACGTTCCCTGCGTATTTACTGATGAGAATGACGGCGAGGGAGAAGAGCATAGGGAAAATGATGCCGATCGCGTCGTCGATTTTGAGCGTTTTCGTCCGACCCAAAAGCTCGACGAGGAGAACGGTTAATACCCCCATGAGCGCCGCGCCGCCCAGCAGCCACGGCGAGGAGAGATCGTGAGTGAGAAAAAACGCGAGGACAATGCCAAAGAGAACCGTGTGGCTGATGGCGTCCGCGATCATCGAGAGATTGCGCAGCAAGAGGAAGACCCCTGGCAGGGCGCAGGCTGCCGCAGTCAGCGCGAGAACGAGCAGAGAATCGGTCATGGCGCGTCGCCCCCTTCCTCTGACCGGCGCTTGCGCGCGCGCCGAAGGCCGTGTTTTCCGAGCAGCATGGAGAAAAAAGCGATGGCGCAGGCGGCGAGAATGATGCTCGGCCCTGTGGACATGCCCTGTTCGACGGTGCTGACATACGTTCCCAGAAGCGCCGCGACGATGCCGAAAAGACCGCTCAGGAGAAGGACGCGGGAAAAATTGTTCGACCACTGGCTCGCCGCGACGCAGGGAATGATGAGAAACGAGCTGATGAGGATGGAGCCTACCGCTTTCAGGCCGATCCCGATGACGGCGATGGTCAGAAGAGGCAGGAGAATGTTCAGCAGGCGGACGGGAAGTCCGACGGCCTGCGCGTATTCCGCATCAAAGACGAATACCTTGAGTTCCTTGTAAAAGAGAATGAAGAGCGTGAGGACGAGCGCCGCGACGATGGCGATAAGGAGAACGTCCGACTCCAGCATATACGCGGCCTGACCGAAGATGTATGTCTCCAGCCCCGCCTGCGACGCGCCGCGGTAAGTGGGGTTTCCCTGAATGTAGCTTTTCAGCACCATGCCGAGGCCGAAAAAACCGGAGAGAAAAATCGCCAGATTGGCGTTGAGTCCGACGCGGGAGTTTTCGTGCGCCGCCTGGATGGCGAAAAACGTGACCGCTGCCGCTGCCGTGGCGCCGAGGAGCAGGATCGCGGGATTGCGCGTGGAAAACGCCATGTAGGCGAGGACGATGCCGGGAAACGTGGCGTGACCGATGGCGTCGCCAATGAGACTCTGCCCTTTGTAGACGCTCAGGGCTCCCACCGGCGCGGCCACCGCCGCAAGGAGAGCCGTGCCGAAGGCGATGATCTGGAACGTGTAATTAGCGAGAATATCCATGTCATCGCTCCTTAAGACGAAATGCCAGCGCTATTTTCGCCGACTTATCCATGGCGCTCAGGTAATCGCAGGCTTTGACGGTGCGGTTGAGGACGACGAGGTAATCAAAGTAATCGTCGAGAGTGGAAAGATCGTGATGGACGGCGATCACGGTCTTTTTCTCTTTTTGCAGCGCCACGAATTTATCCATGACGATGCGTTCCGTCGTTTCGTCCACCCCGGCGAGGGGTTCGTCCATGATGTAGAGATCGCTTTCTTGCGCCAGCGCCCGGGCGATGAAGACGCGCTGCTTTTGCCCGCCGGACAGTTCCGAAATCTGCCGGTCAGCGAGTTCCGAGAGCTTCATCTCCGCCAGTGCTTCTCTGGCCTTTTCCCGATCGGCTTTGCCGGGGCGCCGCATAAGCCCGATATGCACGTAGCGCCCCATCAGCACGACGTCGAAAACCGTCGTTGGGAAATCCCAGTTGACCGCGCCGCGTTGCGGTACATAGGCAATGCGCGAGCGTACTTTGTCAATGGGCTGTCCCCATAGACGAACGAACCCCGCCACCGGTTTTTCCAGGCCGAGGATTCCTTTTAAGAGCGTCGATTTCCCCGCTCCATTCGGCCCGACGATAGCGCAGCGCACGCCTTCCGGCACGTCGAGATCAATGTCCCAGAGCACTGCCGTCTCCCGGTACGCCATCGTCATATCCTCGACGTGAAGCAACATTTCTTCTTCCATGGGTCTCCTTCTTTCTCTCTGTACAGCGCTATAGCAAAAAGGGGCGGCCGCCCGGCCGCCCCTTTGCATCGTTCGTCTTATTTCAGATGATTTACGATCAGGTCGACGTCATAGCGGTACATGTCGATAAAAGTGTCTCCTTTTTGTCCCGCCGGGGCAAGGGAATCGGAAAAGAGTTCATTTCCTTCGCCGCTCACGATCTCCACGTCGAAGCCCTTGGCTTTGCAGATCTCCTGCAATTTTTTCATGCGCTCGGGATTCGTCGTGCTTTCGGCGAACACCGCCTTGACCTTATGTTCCACAATGAAATCGGCGGTTTTCTCAATATCAGCGTTCGCCACCTCAGAATTTGTGCTGACGCCTTGCGGGGCTACGACCTTCATACCGTAACTCTTGGAAAAATAATTAAACGCGTCGTGCGGAGTGACGAGATTGCGGTTTTCCGGTGGGATCGAGGCGATCTTGCCTTTGATCTCAGCGTCCAGCTCGTCGAGCTTTTTTAGATACTTCGCCAGATTGGCGGAAATCTCCTGTTTATGCTCCGGAATAAGTTTGCTCAGCTCTTGCGCCGCCTTTTCTGACGCTTTTTTGTAAAGCGCGATGCTGAACCAGAAATGGGGATCGACGACCTGCTGACCGTCTTCATCCAATTGGAGAATCTCATTTTTGGGGAAATCTGCCGACACCGCGGTGCCCTTCTTTTCCAGCACATCGACCATTTTCCCCTCAAAGTGGAGACCGTGGTAGAGAACGAGATCCGCGTCTTTGAGTTTCTTGAGATCTTTCGGTTGCGCAACGTAAAGATGCGGGTCTTCCCCCGCCGGAATAACCATCTCAATGTTGACGTAATCCCCTGCCAGCTCCCGCGTCATGTCGGCAAGAAACGAGGTCGTCGCCGTCACCGTTTTTTTGCCGCCGCTGTTTTTTCCTCCTTGTCCGCCCGTTGTATCGCCGCCGCAACCGGTGATGAACAACGCCATAGACAAGAGGCTTACCGCCAGCAGAAAAACAAATCCCTTGCTTTTTTTCCAAATCTTCATACTGCACCTTCCTGTTTGGGAAATTTTTCTTTCTGAAAGGAAGTATAGCATATTTTTTTACTGTTGTAAATGAAATTGATAATCAATATCGTTAAAAGCTTTGTTCTCTCTTTTGCGAAAAACCGCCCGTGCCTTTTGGCCTTGGGCGGTTTTTCGCAAAAAAGGGAAGCGCGGAAAAATTATCGATAATGGCGGCTGGAAAAATCAGCCTTGATCGTCTTTTTCCCGGTATTCCATATAACGTTGGGTTTCGCTGACAATGACACCCGAGAGCGCGCAAAGGGCGACGAGGTTCGGGATAGCCATGAGACCGTTCACGATATCGGCCAGTGTCCAGATGGCATCGAGCTTAAGGAAAGCGCCCGAAGCAACGAGGGCAATAAAGATGAAGCGGTACGGCAGGACGCCTTTCGTGCCGAAAAGATAGATGCAGGCGCGTTCGCCATAGTAATTCCAGCCAAGGATTGTTGTGAAGGCAAAAAGCGCCAGCGATATGGTAAGCAGCGCCACACCAATCTGTCCGTACACAAAAGCGAAAGCGTCGGTCGTCATCATGGCGCCGGCGGAATTTCCCTGCCAGACGCCTGTCAGGACAAGGGCAAGACCGGTCATCGAGCAGATGATGATGGTGTCAATGAAGGTGCCGGTCATGGAGATGAGCCCCTGCTCTGCCGGCCATTTCGTCTTCGCTGCGGCGGCGGCAATCGGCGCGGAGCCGAGACCCGACTCGTTCGAGAAAATGCCGCGGGCGATGCCCTTCTGCATGGCCACCATGAGCGTCGAGCCTGCGAAGCCCCCCGCTGCCGCCTGGCCGTTGAAGGCACTGTGGACAATAAGCGCGATGGCGTCGGGGACGGCGCTGATATTCATAAAGATAAGACCGAGACTGATGACGACATAAACGACCGCCATGAACGGAACAATCCGGCTGGCGACATGAGAAATGCTTTGCAGGCCGCCGATCGTGATGGCTGCCACGAGTATGGTAATGACGCCGTCAGAAATTTCCCGGGGTACGCCGAAGGCGATATTCACGCTGTCAACGATAGCGTTGACCTGCGGGAACGTGCCGATGCCAAAAAAGGCTACTAAAATGCAGGCCCCGGCGAAGAAGGCGGCCATGGGCGCCCATTTTTCCCCCATGCCGTGGCGAATGTAGAACATCGGGCCGCCGGCAATCTCGCCCCGCTCGTCCGTCGTGCGGTATTTTACGGCGAGAAGTCCCTCGGCGTATTTTGTCGCCATGCCGAAAAAGGCGGCGACCCACATCCAAAAGAGTGCGCCCGGTCCGCCAAGCTTGACGGCAGTGGCGACGCCGACGATATTGCCGGTGCCGACGGTTGCCGCCAGCGCTACGCAAAGCGCTTTGAAGCTCGATACATCGCCCTTGCCACGATTCTTTGCCCGGAAGATGAGTGACAGTGCCAGCGGCAAACGGAATACCTGTAAGAGATTAAGCCGGATCGTCAGATAAATTCCGGTGCCGAGCAGAAGCACAATGAGCGGCGGTCCCCATAGGATTGAGTCGATTTCATTCAGTACGTTGTTGAGCGCGTCCATAGACAATTCTCCCTCCAGTCCACATACAGTGGACAAAAGTATAAGTTCCGTTATTTATAATAACATAGGAATGGATGATTGTCACCTGCAAAATGTTTGACCGCGCGGTTTCAGACAAAAAAATACCGGGCGATCGCCCGGCAGAAGAAAAAATAAGTGCTTTTGAGCAGGCTTTTCAGCCTCTTTTCATTATAACGGCTTTTTCTTAAAATGTCCATACTTCCAGAGGATATTAACTTGTTTTTAAGAAGGAGTTTTGGACGGGGTGGCGAATATTTTGAAATGTGCAGGAAAAGGAGGATGTTTTAATGAAAAGATTATTCAGCCTGCTCCTTACGGCGCTGCTCTTTTTGGAGAGCGTGGGACTCGCGGCTGCGGCGGCGATCCCTACGATGCAGGAGAAACTGGAAGCGACCGAGCGGGCGGCTTATGGAGAAGTACAGACAGGGGCCCTGCTCGACCGGCTGGCGCATCTGGAGAAGGATTTTTCCACGGCGAATCCGCGCGCTAGTGTGATGGAGCGCACAGACGCATTGTATGCGATCATGCTGGAGAATGAGGGGGGACCGTCGCTTGTCACCCAGATGAACGCTATCGAGTGGGCGCTTACGCAGGAAGTGAGTATGGATTCTATCCAAAAGCGCGTGGGCGATATGGAAATTAAATTGCAGGGACGTCCGTCGGAGGGCTCTTATCGCCAGCGGATCGACGTGCTGGCACAGGACGCTTTCGGCTCGAAGGATATTCCGCTGATCGCCGGAGTCGTACCGGCGAACACGCTGATTAAGGTGTTGACGGTGACGCCGATCAACGCCAAAAATCTCAAAGCGGGCGATCGCATTGAATTTCAAGCGGCGGAAGATGTCGTTGAGGGCGGGCGGCTGCTCTTTGCTAAGGGCGCGCCGGGCTACGGCACGGTGAAAAAAGTGAAGCAGGCGCGAAATTTCGGTAGGGACGCCGAGGTTAATATTGATTTTCAGGCCTTACGCGCCATCGACGGAACTGATGTCGAGGTGCTTTTAGGGCAGGAATCGAAGGAGAAGATGGAGTCCATGGCGATGGCCGCGGGCGCCAGTCTCGCAGGGATGGCGCTGCTTGGCCCGATTGGGATCATCGGCGGGGTATTCATTAAAGGAAAGAATGTCGATCTCCCTGCCGGAACAGAGTTTTATATTCAGACGAAGAATGAAACTTCGCTGTACGGCCTGTCGACTTCGCTGGATAGCGGGAACTGATTGGAACGAGAGGGGGCGCGAAGGTCGCGCTCCTTTTTTCGTTGCAGGAATGGATGGGATGATGTAGTATAAATAGAGAAAAAGCAGAATCAAGGACGGCGTGCGGGAGAATCGGCGCGCCGATACGAAAGACAGGGGCAGGGAACATGGAGAGGAACGGCAGGACAGGATTAAAGCCGGTATTGGCACTGATACTGGGGGCGGCGTTGAGCTTAGGAATCGATAAGCCGGCGGAAGCTTATTATGCGTCGGACGACCTGAACTCAGATACGGAGATCCTGGATTACATCGAAAACGCCCGGCGCAAGGAGCGGGAGGAGCGATTGTCCGAGGAACAGATTCAGCTTGTTCGCGACGCGCAGGAAATGCAGAGCCGGATTAAAGGCCCTGTGGATCCGGCGCGTCTTCCGGTCGCTATCGAAGGCGACGATATGTTTTACGACGAGGCAACCGGTGAAGTCTACGCGAAGGGGAGCGTTCGCATTACCGAGCTGGACGCGCGGCGGTTCAAATCGGATGAGGCGCGGGGAAATCTCAAAGAGCAGGAGATTCGGGTCGACGGTAAAGCCCATATGATCCAAATGACACCGGGTGCGCCGCACGCGGATCTGGACGGTTACCGGGCGATCTATAATTATGGGAAAAAGACAGGGCAGATAGAAGACGTAAGCGGGAAATTCGGACAGTATTATATTTCCGGTCGACGCATGGAGTTCTATCCGGATAAAGTCCTCATATACGACGGATCGCAAACGAAATGCGGCGCGAAAAAGCCGGATTATCACATCAGCGGCGATCTCATCGAGATTTATCCGGGACGGGAGATGCTGATCCATCAGGTAAAATACTGGCTCAAGGACAAGCTCATTTATACGCGCGCCCTTTATCGACAGGACCTTAGTAAGCCGGAGCAGGGGATGCATTTACCGCGGGTCGGGTATGACAGCGACAACGGCGCCTGGATTTCGCAGAAAATTGACTGGCAGATTACGCCGCGGGTGAATGCTTATGCTAACCTGCGCTATTACAGCCGTGCCAAGGCGAAGCATATTTTCGGCGTCGACTGGGACAATGGAGGGAACCATTTCTCCCTTCAATACGGCAAGTTTCATGATTCCGATAACCATTGGATAGCAAAGGAACCGACCTTTATCTATCAGTATACGAACCGGCTGGGGAAGCTGCCGGCGTCTTATGCCTTGGAATATGAGATTGGACGCTGGTCGGATCATTATACGAGTACGCACCGTCATTACGGCGTAACCGTGACGCCGGACGCGCTCTCGCTCGGGAGGAAGACGCGGCTTTTGACGAGCTTTGGCTACGGGGTGACAAAAGAGAGCTATGACGACTCGACGGTCAATGGCTTTGACTACAGCGCGACGGTGCTGCATGATTTCAGCAAGGATGTTTCCGCCTATCTGCGGTATTCTTATTCTGAGGCGAATTCTCAAAACTCGCTCTTTGACTATGATCTCGACTCCTATTCGCGTAAGCTAAGCTTTGGCCTGAGCTGGGCGTTTACCGACCGCGACCGCATCGTGATTGGAGAATCCTTTGATCTTGAGGCGCGGCGGCAGGAGGATATCGATTACTATTGGTTTCATGATATGCACTGCGCACAGCTCATTCTGCGCTACCGGGCAAAGCGCAGCACTTGGCACGTGGGCTTGCAATTTACGCCGTGGTGACGGCGGAAGGGGCAGACATGAAGGAAATGGTAGAACTTCCAGCGCGGCTGGCGGGGAAACGGATATTGGTTCTGGGGGATATGATTGCCGATATTTATCTGGAAGGAAAGATTTCCCGCATTTCCCGGGAAGCTCCGGTGCTGGTGCTGGAATATGGATCGGAACGTACCGTCGCCGGCGGAGCGGCCAATGTGGTGAATAATCTGGCGACATTGGGCGCCGTGCCGCAAGCCGTGGGGCTGATCGGCGAGGATCGGGCCGCCAGGGGCCTGAAAGATATTCTCGCAAAGAACGGGGCTCTGGTCGAAGATCTTCTGACCGAGCCGGGACGGCCGACGATTGCTAAAACGCGGATCATTGCGGGGGGACGGCAAACGGTAAGTCAGCAGATCGTGCGAATTGACCGCGAGAGTCATGATCCGCTGTCGCCGGAGATGGAGGAAAAGCTCGCCGCGCGGGTCGAAGCGGCGCTGCCCGCTCTCGATGGGCTAGTCATCAGCGATTACGGCGGAGGGGTCGTGACGGACGGGCTGCGGCGGCGAGTGCTTGATGCCTGCCGGGATGGCGGCGTGCCGACGATGGTCGATTCGCGTTACGCGATTCTTGAGTTTACCGGCGCCGATTACGTCAAACAGAACGATTCAGAGCTGGCGGCGGCGCTGGGGCGGACGCTGGAAACCGAGGCGGAACTTCGCTTGGCGGGCTGTGAGCTGCGCGATCGACTCGGCGCAAAGGGCGTTTTGGTAACGCGCGGGGCGAAAGGGATGACGCTGTTTCTGGCGGACGGGACAATCACCGATATTCCGGTGCTGGATAGAAGCGAAGTTTACGACGTTTCCGGAGCGGGGGATACTTGCGTGGCGGCGTTTATTCTGAGCTTAGCGGCGGGAGCCTCGCCGGAAGCGGCGGCGCGGCTGGCAAATACCGCGTCAGGCATTGCTGTCCGTAAATTGGGAACGGCTACGGTCAGCGCGGCGGAGCTTAGCGACGCGCTGAAAAAGCAGGAGGGCAGGGCGCTATGCTGATCGCACGCGACGATGTGGAGAAGTTTTTTGCTATTTTACGCGCCGGCGGGCAGCGGATCGTTTTCACGAACGGCTGCTTTGATATTCTACACACGGGCCATGTTCGCTACCTGAAGGCGGCTCGGTCGCTGGGGGACTGCCTGGCGGTAGGGCTTAACAGCGATGTTTCTGTGCGTCGTCTCAAAGGACCGGAGCGTCCGGTAAACATAGAGGCTGATCGGGCGGAGGTTCTCGACGCGCTTTTCGCCGTCGACTATGTAACAATTTTTGACGAGCCGACGGCGGAGGATCTTATCGCGCGCATTCGTCCCGATGTTTACGTCAAAGGCGGCGACTATACGCTCGATAGCTTGCCCGAAGCAAAAATCGTGCAGCAATACGGCGGGCGCGTTGCGTTTGTTGATCTGGTGCCGGGACGATCGACGACGAAGGTCATCGAAAAATTACGGGGGAAAGTCTAGCCGCGAGTAGTCCGGCTGGGGGAAGAAGCCGCGCCTTGGGAGCCGCCGCGGGTAAGAGGAACCGCGGCGGCCTTCTCCTGTTCGGCGTGGGAAAGGAAATCGCATGAATATTCTGGTGATCAAGCTCAGCGCTATCGGCGACGTTATTCACGCACTGCCGGTTTCCCGCGCCGTCAAGGAGACCTTTCCCAAGGCGCGCCTGACGTGGGTCGTGGAGCCGCCGGCGCGTGATCTGCTCGTTGATAATCCGTATATCGATGAGATCCTTGTGTTTGAAAAAAAGAAATTCAAATCATCTTTGCGGGGCTTTTGGGAAAATTTCTTTCCCTTTCGCCAGAAGCTGAGGAAGGGGTGTTTTGACGTCGCGCTTGATTTGCAGGGCCTGGGAAAGTCCGCGGCAATCGCGTTTTTTTCCGGCGCGTCACGCCGCTATGGTACCGCTGATATGCGCGAAGGGAGCGGGTGGGTGTCAAAGCCGGTGCGTGGCCCAAACGCAAAAGGGCATATTGTCGAACGCTATCTTGATGTCGCTCGGGCAGCCGGCTGCCGCGTCGAAAAGGTCGAGTTTCCTGTCGCTATCTCCCGCCGTGATCGGGCAATTGCCAAAGAACGGCTGCTGGCAGCAGGCGTACCCGAAGGTAGACCTTATGCGGTGCTGGCTGTCGGCGCTAACTGGCCGAATAAGCGCTGGCCGACGAGAAATTATGCGGCGCTGGCCGATTGGCTTCTCGAGCGGTATATCCTTCCCGTTTTTGTCGGAGGCGGAGCGCTTGATGAGAATTTGATGGCGGACATCGAGCGGCTGGCGCTCGTTCCGCCGATCAATCTGGTAGGGCAGACGACGCTTAAACAGCTGGCGGCGGTTATTGAAGGTTCCTGCGTTATGGTGGGCGGCGATACCGGCCCGGTTCACCTCGCGGCAGGACTGGGGGTGCCTACGGTTATGCTCATGGGGCCGACGGATGCGAATCGCAACGGTCCCTATGGGCAACCGGAGAATGCCATTGAGGTAAGCCGTCCCTGTCGCTGGTGTTGGAAGCGCGCCTGCCCGAAGGGGATCGATTGCCTGGCTGCGATTCACCCGGCTGTGGTGGAAGCGAAGGTTGAGGAAGTGCTGAGCCGTTATCCTTCTTCGTCCCCTGAGGGACGGTTGATATTTGAAATTCCGCAATAAAAATCCCCGAAGCGTTCGCTTCGGGGATTGCTGTTTTCTGGTGACTCCTACCGGATTCGAACCGGTGAACCCGCCGTGAGAGGGCGGTGTCTTAACCGCTTGACGAAGGAGCCAGACAAGTCAAACTACATGATACTACATCTTCTGCAGTTTGACAAGACCTTGCTCTAATCTTTTTATGGACTCGTCCGCGCCGAGAAGGTAGAGAATTTCCGTGACGCCGCCCGGCGTCACCTTCTGCCCGGACAGGGCGATGCGCAGCGGCCACATGACGGCGCCGGTCTTAAGCGCCAGGTTGACGGCGATTCCTGCCAGCGTCGAATCAAGCGCGTACGGCGTCCAATCGGGGATCTTCACCAGCTCGGTAAGGGCGGCGGAGAGCACCTCGCTGGCGGTTTCTTTCGTCACCTTGTTGCGTTTATTGAGAAATAATTCCGCGTCATACGCCGGAAGCTCGCGGAAGAAGGCGATTTGTGCGGGAATTTCGCCGTAGCGGCTGACCCGGGGGCGTAACAGTCCGGCGGCGTAGAGCCACTTTTTGCTGAGTTCCTCAGGCAGCTCCCCGGCGAAAGGACGAGAAGCCTTTGCGAATGTAAAATCGGTCATCGCCTTAAAATATTCGCCGTTAAACCAGTCCAGTTTCGCGTAATCGAACACCGCCGGCGATTTGCTGAGCCCCTCGAGGGAGAAGTTTTTGATCAGCTCATCCATGGAGAAAAGCTCCTGGTTTGATTTCGGGCTCCAGCCGAGGAGCGCCACATAGTTGGTGATGGCTTCCGGCAGGTAGCCCATGGCGATAAGCTCGGCGAAGCTTGTCGCGCCATGACGCTTCGAGAGCTTGGACACCGATCCGTCCTCGTTGCGCCCCATGACCGGCGAGAGATGGACGAATACCGGCACATCCCAGCCGAAGGATTGATAGAGGAGAACGTATTTAGGCGTCGAGGTGATAAACTCCGTGCCCCGGATGATATGGGTAATGCCCATCAGATGATCGTCGACGACGTTGGCAAAATTATAGGTCGGCATCCCGTCGCGCTTGACGAGGATCTGATCCTCCAGCTCGCTGTTTTCGATCGTGATATTGCCGTGGATCACGTCGTGGAAGGTCGTACTGCCGGAAAGCGGCATCTTCTGCCGAATGACGTACGACTCGCCGGCGTCGAGGCGTTTTTGAACGGTTGCCGGGTCAAGATCGCGGCAGCGACGGTCGTAGCTGGAGAAGCTCTCATCGGTGCGCCCCTCGTCGGGCGCGCAGAAGCAGCGGTACGCAAAGCCCTTTGCTACTAAATCCTCGGCGTGCCGTTTATAGATTTCCTGTCGTTCGCTCTGAACGTAAGGGCCGCAGTCGCCGCCAATGTCCGGCCCCTCGTCGGGAAGAATATTGGCCTCGGCCAGCGTCCGTTTGATAAAATCAACGGCGTCCGCCACATAACGGGCGCGATCGGTATCCTCAATGCGCAGGAGAAAATCGCCGCCGTTCGCCTTGGCGAAAAGGTAGGCGTAGAGCGCCGTCCGCAGATTGCCGATGTGCATGTATCCCGTAGGACTTGGCGCAAAGCGGGTGCGTACTTTCGTCAATGTAACGACCTCCCATTTTCTTGATATTTCTATTGTACTACGATTTTCCCGCGAATCAAGATGAAGTTTTCTTTAAAGAGTGTTTATATATCGTAATCCTGCCGACAGCGGCAGGGGGAGATTTCGCCCGGCGTATGGTTTTGTCCCCCACCCTGTGGTATAATATGAACACTTAACGAGCGCGACCGGAGGGAGCGGGAGTTTAGTGAGAATATATACCTAAACACTTACATGAAGGCGAGCGGAGCGAAGCCTGAATTTAGTGATTAGGTGAAATATGAACACTTAACGAGCGCGACCGGAGGGAGCGGGAGTTTAGCGCTTAGGGTGAAATCAGAGAAAGGCGGCGTTTAGCAGCGATGAAAATTACGATTGGCTGTGATCACGGGGCTTTGGAGCTTAAGGAAGAGGTCAAACGTATGCTGGCGGAGCGGCCGGAGGTTGAGGTGAACGATATTGGCGTCTATACGGCGGAGTCGGTGGACTATCCTGACATCGCGGCGAAGGTCTGCGCGGAGATAACCGCCGGGCGCTCCGTGTTCGGCATTCTCCTCTGCGGCACGGGGATTGGTATATCCATTGCGGCGAACAAGATTCACGGTATTCGGGCGGCTCTTTGCGGCGACGTCTATTCGGCGAAAATGGCGCGGCAGCATAACGATGCGAACGTGTTGGCACTGGGCGGCCGCGTGCTGGGATTCGGTCCGGCAGGCGAGATCGTGCGCGCCTTTTTAGATACGCCGTTTGAAGGAGGGCGTCACGCCCGGCGCGTGGGCAAGATCATGGCGCTGGAAAATCCGTGAAGACACCGCGTTTGGGGATCGTTTACGATAGAAATTACATAAATAACAATTCGAGGGGGCTGTGCAATGAGTTTGATGGACACGTTAGAAAAGGCGGATCCGGAGCTGAAAAAATATTTGGACGCCGAGCTTAACCGGCAGCGCTGCAAGCTGGAGCTTATCGCGTCGGAAAATATCGTTTCCCGGGCGGTTATGGAGGCGCAGGGGAGCGTGCTGACAAATAAATACGCCGAAGGCTATCCTGGAAAGCGCTATTACGGCGGCTGTGAATTTGTCGATAAGGCGGAGCAGCTGGCGATCGATCGGGCGAAAGAGCTTTTTGGCGCGGGGTACGCGAATGTGCAGCCCCATTCCGGGGCGCAGGCGAATATGGCAGTGTTTTTCGCGCTGCTAGAGCCCGGCGATACGGTTATGGGGATGAACCTCACGGACGGCGGTCATCTCACCCACGGAAGCCCGGTCAATATGTCCGGGGCGTATTTTAAGATCGTTCCTTACGGCGTCGATAAGGAAACGGAGCGTATCGATTATGAGCTCCTGGAAAAGACGGCGGAGGAGTGCCGCCCGAAGATGATTGTGGCGGGCGCGTCGGCGTATGCCCGGATCATCGATTTTGAGCGGATATCGGAAATTGCGCGTAAAGTGGGCGCGTATTTCATGGTCGACATGGCGCATATCGCCGGGCTGGTCGCGGCGGGTCTGCATCCCAGTCCCGTTCCCTGTGCCGACGTGGTTACGACGACGACGCATAAGACCTTGCGCGGGCCGCGCGGCGGCATGATTCTCTGCCGGGACGAAAAGTTTGGCCAGCAGTTCAATAAGGCGGTGTTTCCCGGCATTCAGGGCGGCCCGCTCATGCACGTCATCGCGGCGAAAGCGGTGGCGCTGGGCGAGGCGCTTTCGCCTGCGTTTCGTGACTACGCGAAGCAGGTGGTGAAAAACGCCGCGACGCTGGCGGACGAGCTTACGAAGCAGGGCTTTCGCATCGTGACCGGCGGGACGGACAATCACCTGATGCTCGTTGATCTGCGCACGAAAAATATCACCGGCAAGGAAGCGCAAAATCTTCTTGATGAAGTCGGTATCACGGCGAACCGCAATACAATCCCCTTCGAGCCGCTGTCGCCCTTCGTTACCAGCGGACTTCGCCTGGGATCGCCGGCGCTCACAACGCGCGGCTTCAAGGAGGCGGACATGAAGGAAGTGGCGGACATCATCGCTCTTGTTCTCTCCCATCCGGACAGCGATAAAGCGAAAACCGAGGCCCGTGCGCGTGTAGACGCGCTGTGCCGGAAGTATCCGCTCTACGAGGAGGCGTGAGTATGGCGAGCGATTTGAAGGTGCAGCTCATCGACCATCCCCTTGTGCAGCATAAATTGACCCTCATGCGGCAGAAGGAAACGGGATCGAAGGATTTCCGGGAGCTTTTGAAAGAGATCTCCATGCTGATGGGCTATGAAATCACCCGCGACTTCCCTTTACAGGAAGTCGAGATCGAAACGCCGGTGGCGAAATGCCGGTCGCGCAAACTCGCAGGGAAAAAAGTGGGAATTGTGCCCATCCTTCGCGCCGGTCTTGGGATGCTGGAAGGGCTCCTCAACCTTATTCCAGCGGCGCGCGTCGGCCATATCGGCCTCTATCGCGACCCGAAAACGCTCAAGCCGGTGGAATATTACTGCAAGCTGCCTCCCGACGTAGCGGAGCGCACCCTCATCGTCGTCGATCCCATGCTGGCGACGGGAGGATCGTCTGCCGCGGCGCTGACCATGCTGAAAGAACATGGGGCGAAAACGATCGTCCTTCTGTGCCTGGTGTCAGCGCCGGAGGGCATCCGCGTCGTCAATAAGGCGCATCCCGGCGTCCCCGTCTACGTCGCGGCCATCGATGATCATCTGAACGAACACGGCTACATCGTTCCCGGCCTTGGCGACGCCGGCGACCGTATCTTCGGCACGCTGTGATAAACACGACCGTTTAAAAACGTCTGCCTCGAATATTTTTCAATAGTAAAAGCAAAGGGCTTCTCGAGAATATTTTCTGGGGAGCCCTTGCTTTTTTCTTATGCGCCTCGCACAGGAATGAATCGAGAAATGGAGGACGCGTAGAAAATCTGCCAAGGGAAAAAGAGCTTGCTAAATGGCGCAAGCTTAATAAATGTTCACAAAAAATTGTTGTTTGGGATATTGGGAATATAAATGATTGAAAGGAGAAGAAAAGCGAAGGATACCCTTACCAACGAGTCATAATCTTGTTATAATAACAGAAAGCAAAGCGCCGGAGAATGAGTAAGCGACGGGCATTTACCGAGAGTTTGAGGCGAAAGGAGGGAGCGCGATGAAGGTACTGGTCACCGGGGTGACGGGACAATTGGGCTACGACGTCATGCGGGAGCTAAAACGGCGGGAGGCGGACGTCGTGGGGGCGACGCGACGGGAAATGCCGCTCACGGATGCGGCGGCGTGCACGGCCTTTATCGAGCGCGTACGTCCGGCAGCGGTCGTTCATTGCGCGGCGTATACGGCGGTCGACCAGGCGGAGGACGAACCGGAACTTTGCCGTCGCGTCAACACGGAAGCGACGGGCGTTATCGCGGCGGCATGCCGCCGCGTGGGGGCGAAGCTCCTTTATATCAGCACGGACTATGTTTTTCCCGGCGAAGGCGAGACGCCTTACGAAGTCGATGCGGCGACGGGGCCGAAGAATGTTTACGGCGCTTCCAAGCTGGCGGGGGAACAGGCGGTTCGGGCAGCTCTGGCGGAGCATTTCATTGTGCGTGTGTCGTGGGTGTTTGGCGTCCACGGGGGAAATTTTATCCGCACGATGCTTAACCTGGCGAAAACGCACGATCGCCTGACCGTCGTTGCCGATCAGATCGGTTCGCCGACGTATACCGTCGATTTGGCGCGGCTTTTTGCTGACATGGTGGAAAGCCGGTGCTACGGAACCTATCACGCCACGAACGAAGGCTTTTGCTCCTGGTACGAGCTGGCGGCGGAAGCCTTTCGTCAGCGGGGACTTTCCGTTAAGGTGGAGCCGATACCGTCGGCGGAGTATCCGACGAAGGCCGCGCGCCCGCATAATTCGCGGCTGTCTAAAGCGTCCCTCGATCAGGCGGGTTTTCACCGCCTGCCGCCGTGGGCGGACGCGGCGCGCCGTTATCTGGAGGAACTTTTAGCGATAGGAGAATGAGCGGGGAGATTTGACAGGAAATAAAATCCCTTCTATGATAAACGTGATAAGAAAATAGAAAGCTCCGGGAGCGGCTGAACAACCGATTTTCCGGAAGTGCGGGGAGCGATATATAAATGAAGGTTCTGATAACGGGCGGCGCGGGATTCATTGGCTCGCATCTAGTGGAACAGCTTAGGTCCGCCGGGGACGAGCCGGTGGCCCTTGATAACCTTTCGTCCGGGCGGCGGGAGAATCTGCCGCCCGATGTGAAGCTTATTGAGGCCGACGTGCTGGATGAAGAGCTATTCCGTATTGTGGCGGACGGGCGATTCGACGCCATCGTGCATCTGGCGGGGCAGACGATGGTGAATGCGTCGCTTGCCGATCCGGTCTTTGACGCCCGACAAAATATTCTTGGCACGCTGCAGGTTTTAGAGGCGGCGCGTCGGGGAGGTGTTCGCCGGATCGTTTTCGCGTCGACGGCGGCAAGCTATGGAGACGTGCCGGAAAGCGAGCTGCCAATTTTGGAAACACGTTCTTTAGCTCCGCTTTCTTTTTACGGTTTGAGCAAGGTCGCGGCGGAGCGGTATTTAGCAATGTATCGCGCGACGTTTGGCCTGGATTATGTAGTGCTGCGTTTCGCCAATGTATACGGCGAGCGGCAGGGCGAGGGCGGCGAGGGCGGCGTCATCAGTATTTTTGCCCGGGCGATAGCGGCGGGCGAGGATATTGCTGTTTTTGGCGACGGCGGTCAGACGCGGGACTTTGTTTACGCGGGCGATATTGCCGCGGGCATTCGGGCCGCGCTGCTTACGGCGTCGCCGAATACGGCCTATAATCTTTCCACCGCGGCGCAGACGAGTTTGCGGGAGATCATAAATATTCTGTCCCATGTCGCCGGGCGAACGATCGTACCGCACTATGAACCGGCGCGGGCGGGGGATATTTATAAATCAGCGCTGGCGAACGGGCGGGCGCGGCAAGGACTCAATTGGGAGCCGAAAGTTACGCTGGAAGAAGGCATGAGGCGGACGTATGCGTATTTTCAGGAAAAACTGGCAGGGAAAAATGCCCGCTAAGCGCCTGGCGTTGTCTCGTTCCTGGCGTTTCCCTGGTCCTGCGCCGCGCCGGCGGCACTGCGCCATAATCGCGGCGCGGCCTCTACGCTGCGGCAAACGGACGAGGATTGCACTTTACCGCCTCGTTCGAGAGATTTTTGCCGCTCGCCGAAAGGGGGCGGTTTTATGATCTATTTGCTGAAATTCGGCGCGAGCTTCATTTTACCGCCGGGAATTTTTTTTGTGCTGTTTTTCCTGATCGCTGCCTGGGCCTGGCGGCGCGGCGAGCGGAGAATGGCGGGCGCCATTGCGGCGGTGACGGCGGTTTTTTATCTTTTGTCGACGAGCGTTGCAGCCGACGCGCTTTTGCGCGGGTTGGAAGGGCAATACGCGCCGCCGGAAGAACCGGCGGGCGATGTTATTGTCATGCTGGGCGGCGGCGCGATGATCGATACGCCAGACGTCGATGGCCGCGGCACGCTCTGCGCCAGCCCGGCGAATCGCTTACTGACGGCGGCGCGGCTTTGGCGGCGGCTCCATGTTCCTATTCTCCTTTCGGGGGGGCAGGTCTATGAGGACAGCGGCCCCGAGGCGGTGATTGCCCGTCGGGTTCTCATCGGCCTGGGCGTCCCCGCGAGCGATATTTTACTGGAAACAAAAAGTCAAAATACGACCCAGAATGCTCGCTATTCGTCGCACATTCTGAAGGAGCATGGTTTTTCCCGGCCGATTCTGGTGACGTCGGCGTTCCATATGCCGCGTTCGGTGCTGAATTTCGCAAAGCAGGGCGTTGCGGTGACGCCGTATCCGACGGATTACTGGGCGAATCGCGAGCCGCGCGCCTTTCACTATTCACGGCTGCGTCCGCAGTCGGATGCGTTAGCGGACAGCGCCGTGGTTCTTCAGGAGAGGCTCCGAACGCTGGTAACGGTATGGTTCGAGTGAGGGTGGCTTTATGGCGAAAATGCTGACGGAGGGCGATCCTGCCCGCTTGATCCTGGGATTCACCCTGCCGCTTTTGGCGGGGAATATCGTGCAGCAGATGTATTCCTTTGTTGATACCTTGATTGTGGGGCGATTTTTGGGCGTTGAGGCGCTGGCCGCGGTCGGCTGTACCGGCAGTCTGATGTTCCTTCTGATGGGTTTTATTATTGGAACGGCAACGGGTCTTTCCGTCTATACTGGGCAGCGCTATGGCGCGAACGATACTGCGGGGGTGCGGCGAAGTGCGGCAGCCTGTTTTTTTCTGGCGCTTTCCATCGCGCTGGTCGTCGCGGCAGTCAGTGTTTTAGGGGCGCGCCCTCTCCTCGTTCTCATGCGGACGCCGCCGGAGATATTGTCGGACGCGACCACGTTTATCAGCATCATTGGGGCCGGAGCGCCGCTGATGATGCTTTTTTCCATGCAGGCGAATCTTATCCGGGCGCTGGGCGACAGCCGGACGCCGGCTTGGCTTTTAGGTCTGGGATTGACGGTCAATATTATTTTTGAGCCGATCTTCATTTTAGGGCTCGGTTGGGGCGTTCCCGGGGCGGCGCTGGCGACGGTGGCGTCGCAGGTAGCGGCGAATATCTTCGGCCTGTTCTATATCCGCCGCCATGTTCCGCTTCTCTGGCCGCGTCGGGAGGATTGGCGGTTCACACGCCGTGAAATTCTCGCGCATCTTCATCTGGGCATTCCCATGGGCTTTCAAGGATCGGTCATTGCCCTTGGCGCTATTATTCTACAAGTGCCGCTTAATCAGCTTGGCCCGGTGGCGGTGGCGGCCTATGCCGCGGCACAAAAGGCCGATACCATTGGCGTCATGCCAATGATGTCTTTCGGTATGGCGATGGCGGCTTATACGGCGCAAAATTACGGCGCTCGTAAGCTTGACCGCATTCGAGCCGGCGTAAATAAATGTATTTTGATGTCCGGTTCATTTAGTCTCGCCGTCGGCGCCTTCATGTATTTTTGTGGTGCGGCCGTTATGGAACTATTCGTTGGTCCGGACGAAGCGCAGGTCGTTGCGTATGGACACCTATATCTTGCGGTTAACGGCGTTTGCTATCTTCTGTTGTCGGTATTGTTCATCTTTCGCTATACGCTGCAAGGGCTGGGTCAAACGATTGTCCCTACAGCAGCGGGAATCATGGAGCTTTTCATGCGGGCGGGCGCGGCGTTCTTTTTAATCGGTCAATTCGGTTATCTGGGAGCATGTTTGGCGAATCCTTTGGCGTGGCTGGGGGCCTGCCTGCCGTTGATCCCGGCGTGGCTTATCGTCCGACGGACCCTGTACGATTCACTGACGGCGCAGGAACCCGCCTGAACTGGTAAAAATATTGGGACTGTTGGAGGATAAATTTTTGCGTGATTTTAATAAAAGAATGAAGGATTTTCCCTGTGAAGCATAGAATTAAAACTTTAGAAAAATTAGGCGTAAGGTCGTAGGACGGCATAAGCTGCAAAGAAAGCGGGGGCTAATCATGAAACTGAGCGGCAAGAGCTTTGGCGCGTACGATATTCGTGGTATATACCCGTCCGAAGTTAACGAGGAGCTGGCGTATAAGATAGGTAGGGCGTTCGTGACGTTTTTAGGGGCGAAGCGGGTCGCCGTAGGACATGATATCCGCCTTTCCGGCCCCTCCATAAGTGAGGCCCTGATAAAAGGGTTGTGCGAAGCGGGCTGCGACGCTGTTGATATCGGGCAGTGCGGTACGGAAATGATCTATTTCGCTACGGCACATCTAAACCTCGACGGTGGGATCATGGTCACGGCCAGCCATAATCCGAAAAACTATAACGGCATGAAACTGGTGCGCGAGGGCGCGCGTCCTATTTCCCGCGATACGGGGCTGCGCGATATCGAAAAGCTGGTTATGGCAGGGGACTTTTCTCCCTCCGCCCAAACGCCCGGGAAAGTGGAGCATATCGATATCACGGACGAATATGTGGAGCATCTTCTGTCCTATATCGACGTAAAGGCGCTGAAGCCGCTGACCGTCGTAGCGAACACCGGAAACGGCGCCGGCGGCCCCATTGTCGCCGCGCTGAAAAAGCGGCTGCCGGTGGAAATTATCCCCGTCTTTGCCGAGCCGGACGGCAATTTCCCCAATGGCGTGCCAAACCCACTTCTCGTCGATAACCGTGATATCACGGCGAAAGCGGTGCTTAAAGCGAAGGCGGATCTCGGCTTTGCCTGGGATGGCGATTTCGATCGCTGTTTCCTGTTCGACGAAAAGGGCGAGTTCATCGAAGGTTATTACATGGTCGGCTTTTTGGCGCAGGCGTTTTTGCAAAAGGAGCCGGGGGCGAAGATCATCTATGATCCGCGCATGACGTGGAATACGCTGGAAATTGTCAAAGAGATGGGCGGCACGGCGGTCATGTGCAAAAGCGGCCATGCCTTTATCAAGGAGCGCATGCGACAGGAAAATGCAGTTTACGGCGGGGAAATGAGCGCCCACCATTATTTCCGCGAGTTTTCTTTCTGCGACAGCGGAATGTTGGTCTTCCTCCTCGTTATGGCGCTCGTTTCAAAGGCGGGTAAGCCGTTGTCGGCGCTGATCGGGGAGCGCATGGCGAAGTTTCCTTGCAGCGGCGAAATCAACAGCACGGTGAAGGACGCGGCGGCGATCCTCGCGGCGTTGGAAGAGGAATATGGAGTGCGAGGCGTCGTTAATAAAGTAGACGGCCTCAGCGTCGAGTTTCCTGAGTGGCGGTTCAATCTTCGTATGTCGAATACGGAGCCGGTCATCCGGCTGAACGTTGAAACGCGGGGCGATAAGGCGCTTTTGCGTGAGAAAACGGACGAGCTTTTAGCGAAAATTCGAGCGTAGAGGTGAGCGGTGTGAAAAAAATCCGCAAGGCGATTATTCCGGCGGCGGGGTTGGGGACGCGCTTCCTTCCGGCGACGAAGGCGCAGCCGAAGGAAATGCTGCCGATCGTCGATAAACCGGCGATTCAGTTTATTATGGAGGAGGCCATCGATTCCGGAATCGAGGAGATTCTCATCATCACCGGCCGCAACAAGCGCTCGATTGAGGATCATTTTGACCGTTCGCTGGAATTAGAGCAGCAGCTTAAAGCGCAGGGGAAATACGATCTCTTGAAAATGGTGGAGCAAATTTCCGAGATTACCGTCCATTTTATCCGGCAAAAGGAAGCCCGGGGGCTGGGACACGCCGTGCTGTGCGCCCGGCAGTTCGTAGGTGACGAGCCCTTTGCCGTTCTCTTGGGCGACGATCTGGTGGACGCGGCGGTGCCTTGCCTGTCGCAGCTTATCAACGTTTACACGGATCTCGGCGGAAGCGTCCTCGGCGTGCAGCCGGTGCCAAGCGAGCAGACGGAAAGTTACGGTATCGTGGAGCCGCGCCCCTTGAAGCCGAATGTCTGGCAGGCGATTCGACTTGTTGAAAAGCCGTCGCCGGAAGAAGCGCCGTCGAATTTAGCGGTTCTTGGCCGCTATGTTCTTGATCCGGAGATTTTTCATGTTCTGGAAAACACTCCGCCGGGACGAGGCGGCGAGATTCAGCTTACGGACGCCATTTGTGCGCTGGCCGCCCGACAAAAGGTCTATGCGTATCAGTTTGAAGGACGGCGTTACGATATCGGCGATAAGGAAGGCTTTTTGGAGGCGACCGTCGAGCAGGCGCTTAAGCGCCCCGAGCTGCGGGAACGTTTTATGGCCTATCTGGTGCGCTCGATCGGGCCCCTTCTCGCGGCGAATGGCGAGAAGAAAAAAGCGCCGGAAAGGAAGGGGAAGGCGCGGGGGCGAAAGGAGGGCACGCGATGAAGCTGGAGCTGAGGTCGGGGTTCTCGTTTGATTACGGCAATATGACCGGCGAAGGTCGGGTAACCGAGGCGGATGTGACGGAGCTTTCGCCGCGCCTTTTGGCGGCGCACGAAGCGGTAGAAGAAATGCGCCGCACCGGTCTGGCGCGGGGACATCTTTCGAAAGACGGAACGCCGGAGAAGGTGCTGTTCACCGAGCTGCCTTATGTGGCGGAGGGACATCTCAATTCGCCGTCGTCCCTGCAAAAATTAAAGGCGTTCGGCGAGGATGTCCGGGAAAACGTCGATGCCGTGGTGTCGCTGGGAATCGGCGGATCCTTTTTGGGCAGCCGGGTAATTTTTGACGTAACTTGCGGCGAATTTTGGAATGAGAAGCCTTCCGCGTCGCGCGGCGGCTGGCCGGAGGTCTATTTTAGCGGAAACAACATCGATCCTCGCCGGACCGCCGATCTCGTCGCTTATCTCCTTTATCGGGCCGAGGTAACGAAGTCGCGCGCAGGACACCCGTTTACCGTGCTTCTTTTAGTCATATCAAAATCGGGGGGAACCCTCGATACCATGGCGAATTTTATGGTGCTTTACGATCGCCTGCGTGAGGCCGCTGACCTCAAGCTGCGGGTGGCGGCGGTCACCGATCCGGGGGAAGCTTCGCCGACCGCGCTTCACCGGCTGGCAAAGGAGCATGGCTGGCCAATGTTTCGCGTTCCGGATGGGGTGGGTGGGCGTTTTTCTGTTTTTTCCGAGGTCGCGCTTTCCCTGGCCGCCTGTATCGGCTTTGATATCGACGGCTTTCTCGCCGGGGCGCGAACGATGGACGAGAGCTGTCGGACGGCAGAGGTCTGGGAAAATCCGGCGCTGCTCAACGCGGCGCTCAAGTTCATTGCGGCGAAAAAATACGGCCGCGAGATCGAGGTCATGATGCCTTACGGCGATTACCTGAAGTCGCTGGCCGAGTGGTATATCCAGCTTCTGGCGGAGTCGTTGGGCAAGGAACGCGATCGCGCGGGACGCATCGTCCATTACGGGCGGACGCCGATTGTCGCGGTGGGGACGACCGACATGCACGCGCAGACCCAGCAGCACCAGGAAGGCCCTCTTAATAAAGTAGTGCAGTTTATTCGCGTCGAAAAATGGCCGGAGGATCAGATGATTCCCAACGTATTCCCCGATGTGCCGTCGCTTTCCGCTGTCGCGGGGGTCACGATGGCGGAGGCACTGGAGGCCGCTCGGCAGGCGAACGCCGAAGCGCTGGCGGCGAACGATCGATTTAACGCCCTCTTTAGCTTGCCGGAGCTTAACGCGTTCCATCTGGGCGAGCTGATGTATCTTCTGGCGCTTTCCGTGGCTTATGAGGGGGAATTGGCCGATGTCGACGCTTTCAACCAGCCGGGGGTCGAAGCGTATAAACGGGTGCTGGGGCCGCGGCTGGCGAAGATCAAGGGGAAAGCGTTGGGATGTCCGCGATGAAGGGCATGGGGGAAATCTCGTCTTTGGCGGCGCGATTTTTGAGCGAGTGGAAGTTGACGCCAACGGGGCGATCATGGGGAGGCGTTCTTATCGTCGGGGCGATCGCGTCAGGCGTGGGGGCGGGGTATTTTTTTGTTCCGCCCGCGCCGCCGCCAATCGCCGTGCTGCTCCCAGAAGCAGGACGGGCAGAGACGACGACGCCTGCGTTCGGCATGGCTGTGCCGGCGCCGCGGCGGGTGACGCTTAAGACGCCGTTTGCCGTACCGCACGAGGCGCGGGAGGCGCCGGCGAAACCTTTCGCCGCACCAGTGGAAACGCCCCCGGCGTTAAAATTCACCGCCGCGCCGGCGAAGGTTACTGCTGCAAAATTGGTGGGCGTGGTGACGGCGGAGAGGGGAAGCCGCGCGATTTTGCTTTGCGGAGGACGTCAGATCGTCCTGGCTCCGGGAGATTCTTATGGATCGTTGACGCTTTTGGCGGTGACCGAGCAGACGGCGACGGTACGGGAAGGCGGGACGGAGCGGATTCTCAGGATGACGGAGACTGAGGGGAGGGGATAGCGCGTGAGATTCATAGGGCGATGTTTTGCGGCCGCTGTATTTTTCAGTCGTTTATTTTCCGTGGGGGAAGCGGCGCCCATCAGTCTTCATGTAGTTGACGGCGACGTCCGGGCGGTTCTCTCCTCAACGGCGAGCCTTGGCGGCCTGGGACTGGTGATGGACGAGTCGGTGCGGGGAACGGTGACGGTCGATATTGACGAAGCCGAGCCGGAGGAGGTCGTGGCGCGAATTGCCGCCGCCAAAGATCTTATCCTCGAAAAACAGGATGGGATTTTCCTCCTTACGGCGCTGCGCCAGGGGATGTACCGACCGTACACCTTTCCCGTCCGCTATGCCGATTTGAGTACGGCGCGCGAGGCGGTAGCGTTGTCGCTGGCCCGGGATACGAGAGAAGATAGCCGGGCGGAAAAGGCGAAAGAGAAGGACGGCTCGCATCTCGCGCAGGAGGGAGAAGAACGGGTGCTCGCCGACCCGGGGACGGGGCAGCTGCTTCTCTTTGGTACGGCGGCGGAAGCGGAAGCGGCTCGCGCTATTATCGCCGCGCTGGATCAGCCGATACGTCAGGTGTCGCTGGAGGCGAAAGTGATTGCCGTTCAGAAGGATGCGGCAAAAAAGCTTGGCATCGAATGGGAGTGGTCGAAAGTACCGCAGTATCCGAACCGTCGCGTGGACTACGAGACGCGCCGCCGTACGGTGCAGAATCCGGGCGGCAGCTATACGACAGTCATCGAGGACTGGCCGAAGGTGACGACGGAACGGAGCTGGCAGTCGGGAGAATCGGTTCCGGGGATTCTCCAGTTTGGGCGCGGCCCGGAGGGGCACCCGTTTGAGTTTTATTTCGGGGCGACGCTCAACGCCCTCATCACCGACGGTAAGGCGAAGGTGCTGGCTCGGCCGAACATCACAACGCTTCAGGGACGCGAGGCCGTCATCAACATCGGCGGCGAAGTCCCGGTGCCGACCGTATCGACGACGAACGCTACGACCACGACATCCATTACCTACCGCGAAGCGGGCATCATCCTGCGTTATACGCCATGGGTGAATCCGGATGGAAAAATTACCGCCGCGGTTCACACCGAGGTCAGCTCGCCGCTCTATGTTGAGGCGCTGCGGGCTTATCGCTTTCAGAAGCGATCTGCGGATACTACGGTGCGCCTGCAAGACGGCGAGACGATGGTAATCGGGGGGCTCATCGGAAGCGAGGAAACAAGGAGCCTGTCAAAGATTCCCTTTCTCGGCGATTTGCCTATTCTGGGGGCGTTCTTCCGCAGCGTCCGCACGAGTAAATCGGAGTCGGAAATTATGATTTTCCTGACGGCGCATATCTTGGACGATACGGCCGGCGCAGATAAAACGACAGGTCCGGACGTATCGCTCAAAGATGCGGAAACGGCGCAGGAAAAGGCAGCGGGAAAAACGCCGTGATTTTACGGCTGAAAATATACAGGAAAAAGGAAATAGCCAAGATAAAAGTGGACAGTATTTTTACAGGAAAGGACAGGGATAGAGAATGGCGATTAAGATTCTGATTGCAGATGACCACGCTCTCTTGCGGCAGGGAATTAAGCGGGTGCTGAATTTTGAGGAGGATCTTGAAGTGATCGGCGAAGCCGGGGACGGGCAGGAAGCTTTGGCGCGGGCGCTGGTTTTGCAGCCCGATATTCTCCTCTTGGATCTTAACATGCCGAACCTTTCCGGGCTGGAGGTCACGCGCCAGCTCCAGGCGGCGCGTTCGCGCACCCGGATCATCGCCCTGACGATTCACGACAGCGATAAATATGTCCTGGAAATGCTCCGGAACGGCGCGCTCGGTTATCTTCTAAAGGACGTTGAGCCGGCGATGCTCATCAAGGCGATTCATGTAGTCGCTTCCGGCGACGCGTTCGTCTATCCCAAGCTGGCGGAGCGTATTTTCGGCGGACTTATCGAGGGCGAGGACGTGAACGCCAAGGCGCGGGAAATGTGGCGCGAAGGTCGGGCGGAGAGGCTTACGCCGCGCGAGATGGACGTTCTTTCCTGTATTGCCAAGGGCTTTTCTAATCAGGATATCGCGCAGGCGCTGTTCGTGAGCGAAAAGACGGTCAAAAACCACCTGACGAATATTTTCCGCAAGCTTAATGTTAACGACCGGACGCAGGCACTCATTTACGTCCTCAAGCACAAAATTATGACGCTGGAATAATCAGGATAAAACGTTATCCAATGCCCCCGGAAAGTCAGGCGCGCCTTGACACTCCGGGGGCATTGATGTAGTATCAATAGAGGGGAAGATATTCATTTTTCCTTACTGTGCGGCGAAAACCTTCGAGGAGGATATACATGACAGGAACCTTTTTTGGCATCGGCGTCGGCCCGGGCGATCCCGAGCTGTTGACGATGAAAGCGGTAAATGCGATTCGGCAGGTCGATATTCTCATCGCGCCTAAGACGGAAAAGAAGGACGGCAGCGTGGCGCTCAATATCGCTCGTCCGTATCTCAAGGAGGAGGTGCGGGTCGTCTATCAGGTCTTTCCCATGGTCAAAGCGTTTGAAAAGGATCCTGCCGCGTGGGAGGCGAATAAGCGCGAGATTCTTGCTTTTCTCAAGGAAGGCAAAAACGTCGGGTTTCTCACGCTGGGCGACGCGATGTTTTTCAGCACGTACATTTATATATTTCGGTTGCTGGAAAAAGAGGGCGTCCCCATTGAGACGATCCCCGGGATTCCGGCGTTTATCGCCATAGGAAGCCATCTGGGCTGGCCGATCGTCGAGGGCAACGACATTTTGAGTATTATTCCCGCTACGGCGGACAAGGAAAAAATTTGTCGGATAACGGCAGCCTCGGATAACGTAGTTTTTATGAAGGTGTACAAAAATTTTCCCGAGATCGCCGAGCTTCTGCAAAAGGAAGGCATGGCGAAAAACTCGGTGATGGTCAGCCGCTGCGGCTTGCCGGATGAGGAACGCATCGATGACATTGAGGCGCGCAAAAGGCGCCCGGTCAATTATCTGTCAACGATTTTGGCACGAAGGACGGGAGAAAAATGAGCGAACAGTTTTATCCGGTCAATATGAAACTCAGCGGCCGCCGCTGCGCTGTCGTGGGCGGCGGGCATATCGCTCTGCGCCGGGCGAAAGCGCTTCGCGCGGCAGGGGCTGCGGTGACGGTGATCGCGCCGAAGGCCATGCCAGAAATCGTCGATCTGTCGCGTGAAGGGGAGATTAAATGGATCGCCGAGCCCTTCACCGCGTCACAGATCGTGGGGATGTTTCTCGTCGTCTGCGCGACGGACGATGAGGCTGTGAACCGCGCCGCCGCATGGGCGGCGAAAGCGGCCGGAGCGTTGGTGAACATGGCCGCGCCGCCAACCACTTTGAGTGATTTTACGGTGCCGGCCCAGGCGGGACACGGGCAGCTCCTCCTTACGGTTTCTACTGGCGGAAGTGTTCCGGAGCTTTCCCGCGTTCTCTGCCGCGAGCTGGCAGATAATTTTGTCGCGGTGTACGGGACGTGGCTCGATCGGCTGGCGCCGCTTCGGCAGGAAGCGCAGAAGAAGTTTTCCCATAGTGAGGTACGGGAGATTTTCTGGCGGTCGGCGCTTGACGACGAGGTCATGGCTCTGGTCAGGGAGCAAAAGTATGATGAAGCGGAGGCGCGGGTGCGAGATGCAATTAGCCGTTTTAGGCCTGAATCATAAGACCGCTCCGGTAGAAGTACGCGAACGGTTCACGCTTTCCAAGGAAAAGGTGCGCCGCGGACTTCAGCATTTGCGTGAATATGATCCTGTCCACGAAGCGGTCGTCGTTTCAACCTGTAATCGCAGCGAGGTTTACGCCATCGTAGGGGACGAGGCGACGGACGGGGACGCTCTTTACCGCTTCTGGTCGGACATGACCGGCAGCCGGGAGAAAATCGACGAATACATGTATACGTTTACCGACGAGGCATGTATCCGGCATCTGTTCCGGGTAGCATCGAGCCTCGATTCGCTGGTCATCGGCGAAGGACATATCTTGAGCCAGGTGAAAGACGCCTATGCCTTGGCGCATGCCGCCGGGGCGACGAGTACGGTGTTAAATACTTTGTTCCATCGGGCGATTACGACGGGGAAACGGGTGCGCACGGAGACGCGGATCGCGTTCAATGCGGTATCCGTGAGTTATGCAGCGGTCGAGCTGGCGCGGGATATTTTCGGGACATTGGAGGCGTCGAGCGCGCTGATCTTCGGCGCGGGGAAAATGGCCGAGCTGACGGCAGAGAATCTTTTGGGGCGCGGCGTGAAAAAGATTTACGTCGCTAACCATCATCGGGAAAAGGCGGAGGAGATGGCGGCGCAGTTCGGCGGCGAGGCGGTGGATTTCGATTCGGGACTGGAAGCGGCGCCGGACGTCGATATTGTGGTGACATCCACGGGAGCGCCGCATTACGTTATCCATCCGTGGGAAACGCAGCGGGCGATGCGCGAGCGCGGCGGACGCCCGCTGGTTTTTATTGACATCGCCGTGCCGCGCGACGTCGATCCCGACGTGTCGGATATTCAAGGCGTTACCGTTTACAATATTGACGACCTGGAAGAGGTCGTCGACGAACATAAGCAGGAGCGTCAGAAGGAAGCCCATCAGGCGGAGGTAATCATCGAGGAAGAGATCGCGGCGATTCGCGAGAAGCTCCAGTATCTCTCCTTTCAGCCGCTTATGGCGCGTCTCTCCAACCGCGCCGACAAGATCCGGCGGCGCGAGCTGCGGCGGGCGCTGGGGAAGCTCCCCCGGCTCGACGCGGCGGAGCAGAAGGTAATGGAGCATATGTCGCGGATGATCGTCCGCAAGCTGCTGCGCTTTCCTATGATGGAGATCAATGCGGCGGCAGGGACGGAGCGGGAGCAGTTCTATATCGACGCGATGAACAGCCTGTTCAAGCTGGATTTTATCGGGGAGGCGGAAACGGCGGATGGCGAAAACGATCATCATCGGTACGCGCAGCAGTAAGCTGGCGCTCTGGCAGGCCGATTATATCGCCCGCCGCCTGCGTGAAAAGCACCCTTCCCTTATCGTCGAGGAGAAGCGGATGACGACGCAGGGCGACCGTATTCTTGACGCACCGTTGGCGAAGATCGGCGGCAAGGGATTGTTTACGAAGGAACTGGAAACGGCGATGCTGGCGGGAGAGATCGATATCGCCGTCCACAGCCTGAAGGATATGCCCACCGAGGTGCCGGAGGGGCTGGTTATTACGGCGATCACCGAGCGCTATGATCCCGGCGACGCGGTCGTCAGCCCTCGCTATCAGACGCTTGCGGCACTGCCGCGGGGGGCGAAGGTCGGCACGTCGAGCCTGCGCCGCCGGGCGCAGCTTTTGGCGGCGCGGCCGGATCTCACGCTTTTCGATCTCCGGGGCAATGTCAATACGCGTCTTGAGAAGCTCGACGCCGGGGAATACGACGCGATTATTCTCGCGGCGGCGGGGCTGAAACGCTTGGGCTTCGGGGATCGGATCACCGAGGTTTTGCCGCGCGCGCTATGTCTGCCCGCTGTTGGGCAGGGCGCGCTGGCCATCGAAGCTCGCCGGGACGATCACGAAGTGCGAAAATTGGTCGATTTCCTGCGGGATGAAGCGATGACGGACTGCGCGGCGGCGGAGCGCGCCTTCTTGGAGACGGTGGAGGGCGGCTGTCAGGTGCCGGTGGGCGTATATGCTGCGGTGGACGGCGATCAGCTCAGCGTGGAAGCAGTCATCGCTTCCCTCGACGGGCGGCAAAGATTTCGCGATACGCGCACCGGGCCGCGTCAAGAGGCGAGAAAGCTGGGGCGAGAGCTGGCGAACGTTTTGCTGGACGCGGGCGGCATAGAGATCCTGCACGGGATCGGGCTGTTGCTTGATCGGCACTGATGCGCGTCATGGGGAAAGCTGCCGGGACGGCTTACGAAGAGGAGGAAAATCATGCCAGGCATGGTATATTTGGTAGGGGCGGGGCCGGGAGATTACCAGCTCCTTACGCTTAAAGCGGCGGAATGTCTGGAAAAGGCGGATGTCGTCGTTTATGATCATTTGGCGGACGAGCGTATTTTGCGCTGGGCGCCACGGGAAGCAGAATTTATCTACGTTGGTAAGATGTCGGCCAGGCATACGATGAAGCAGGAGGACATCAGCCGTCTTCTCGTCGCTAAGGCGCAGGAAAATAAATGCGTCGTGCGCTTAAAGGGCGGCGATCCTTTCGTCTTTGGGCGCGGCGGCGAGGAAGCGCTCCTCCTCGCCGAAAACGGGGTTCCCTTTGAGATCGTGCCAGGCGTTACCTCGGCTATCGCGGTCCCGGCCTACGCGGGGATTCCGGTAACGCACCGCAAAAAAGCGGCGTCTTTTGCCGTTGTAACCGGGCATGAGGACCCGACGAAGGGCGAATCATCCATTCGCTGGGATAAGCTGGCAACGGCGGTGGACACGCTGGTATTCCTGATGGGCGTGGAGAACCTGCCGTATATCACGAAACAGCTCGTCGCCCATGGCCGCCCGGCGGATACCCCGGCGGCGGTCATTCGCTGGGGGACGAAGCCGGAGCAGGAAACGCTGGTGACGACGGTAGGCGAGGCCGCGGCGGCGGTCGCTAAGTCGGGACTAAAACCGCCGGCGATTTTCATCGTCGGCGATGTCGTAAACCTGCGCGATAAACTCGCGTGGTTCGATAAGCCGGAGGTACGTCCTCTCTTTGGCGTCACTGTTTTGGTCACTCGGTCGCGGGCGCAGGCTTCGCAGCTTACGATGAAGCTCGATGCGCTGGGGGCGCGCTGCATTGAGCTGCCCGCCATTCGAATTATGCCGCCGCCGGATAATTACAAAGCCGTCGACGTGGCGATCGGGAACCTTGCAGTTTATGACTGGCTGATTTTTACCAGCGCGAACGGCGTCGACGCTTTTTTCGCGCGGCTGTTTGCGGCGGGAAAAGACGCCCGCAGCCTCGCCCGGGCCAAGCTGGCCGCCATCGGCCGCGCGACGGCAAAGCAGCTGAAAAAATACGGCCTGAACGCCGATCTCATGCCCGGCGAGTTTCGCGCCGAGGGCATTATTGCCGCCTTGAAAGGCGTGTTAAAGCGCGGCGAACGCCTGCTCATCCCCCGGGCTTTAGAAGCGCGGGAGATTTTGCCGGAAAGCCTGCGGGAATACGGCGCTGTCGTCGATGTCGCCCCGGTTTACGAAACGGTAACGGAGGCGGAAGATCCCGCTGCCGTGCGCGAGCTTTTAGCGGCGGGAGCCATCGATTTCGCTACCTTCGCCAGCTCCTCGACGGTAAAGAATCTGGCGAAGCTTCTCGGGGATGCGTCGCTCTTAAAAAAGACAAAAATCATCGCCATCGGGCCGATCACGGCGCAGACCTGCGAATCGCTGGGACTGACGCCGGCGGCGGTGGCTGAAGAATATACCATCGACGGTATGATTCGCGCCATTCGAGAACATCGCCGCTAACGGCGTTTAGGCGTTGGAAAGACGGCGCTGGAGGAGGAACGGGAAAGTATGATAGAACAAAAATTGCGGCCGCGCCGGATGCGCCTTTCCAAAGGGATCCGATCGCTGGTACGGGAAACGTCGCTTTCGGTGAAAGACTTTGTTTACCCACTGTTCGTTGTGCCGGGGGAAAATATTGTCGAACCGATCCCCAGTATGCCGGGGTGCAACCATCTTTCCGTGGACAAGGCGGTAGAACTGGCGCGGGAAATATTCGATCTCGGAATCCCGGCGGTGGAAGTGTTCGGTTTGCCGGAGTATAAAGATGAAATCGGTTCTTCGGCATGGGATCTCAAAAGCCCCGTTCAGCGCGCTGTCGCCGCTATTCGAAAGACGGTGCCGGAGCTCGTCCTTATCGGTGATGTCTGCCTGTGCCAGTATACTTCACACGGCCATTGCGGCAAACTCGACGGTCAGTACGTCGATAACGACGCGACGCTGGAGCTTCTTGCGAAGGTCGCGGTCAGCCAGGCGGAAGCGGGGGTGGACATCGTCGCCCCCTCGGATATGATGGACGGCCGCGTGGCGGCGATCCGCGACGCTCTTGATGATAATGGCTTTAGCAAGGTCTCTGTCATGTCTTACGCGGTAAAATACGCTTCGGGCTACTACGGCCCTTTTCGCGACGCGGCTGATTCCACGCCGCAGTTTGGCGATCGCCGCGGTTATCAGATGGATCCGGCAAACCGTCGCGAAGCGATGAAGGAAGTTGCCCTCGACCTTGCCGAAGGCGCCGACATCATCATGGTGAAGCCCGCCCTCGCCTACCTTGACATTGTGCGCGAGGTGCGCGACGCCATCGACCGGCCCGTAGCCGTCTACAATGTCAGCGGCGAATACGCGATGGTTAAGGCCGCTGCGGCAAACGGCTGGATCGATGAGGAGCGCATCGTCCTTGAAACCTTGACCGGCATGAAGCGTGCCGGAGCGGACATCATTATTACGTATCACGCCATCGACGCTGCTAAATGGCTGCGCGGCTGACAGCTAGACGGAAAGGAGCGGAAGAATGCTCAATCTGACGAAATCCGCCGCCGCATTCGCGGAGGCGAAAACCTTGATGCCGGGCGGCGTCAACAGTCCGGTACGCTCGTATCGGAGCGTGGACTGCGACCCGCCTTTTATCGCTCGGGCAAAAGGGAGCCGTATCTACGACATCGACGGCAATGAATATATTGATTACGTCGGCTCCTGGGGGCCAATGATCGTCGGGCACGCTCATCCGCGGGTGGTTAAAGCGCTGCAGGAAGCGGCGGCGCGCGGCACCAGTTATGGAGCACCGACCCTCGCGGAGTCGGAACTGGCCCGTCTGGTGATGCGCGTGTATCCTTCCATCGAGATGATCCGCATGGTGAACTCGGGGACGGAAGCGACGATGAGCGCGCTGCGTCTTGCCCGAGGCTTCACGAAGCGCGACAAAATCGTGAAATTTATCGGCTGTTACCACGGCCACAGCGACGGGCTCCTCGTAAAAGCCGGCTCGGGTCTGGCGACCTTCGGCGTGCCGGACAGCCCCGGTGTGCCAAAGGGCGTAGCGGCCGATACCATAACCGTGCCTTATAACGACGCGGCGGCGATTGCCGACGTGATGACAAAGCACGGCGCGGAAATCGCCGCCGTCATCGTTGAGCCGGTGGCGGGAAATATGGGATTGGTGCTGCCGGAAAACGGCTATCTTGATAAACTGCGTCGACTCACGGAAAAATACGGCGCGCTTCTTATTTTCGATGAAGTCATGTGCGGCTTTCGCGCTTCTCTGGGTGGGGCGCAGGCGGCTTATGGGATTACGCCGGATATTACTTGTCTCGGGAAAATTATCGGCGGCGGTCTTCCGGTTGCGGCCTATGGCGGGCGGCGTGATATCATGAGCTGCGTATCTCCCGCGGGACCGGTCTATCAGGCGGGGACCCTCTCCGGCAATCCGCTGGCCATGACCGCGGGGCTGGAAACTCTCCGGATCCTTACCGCCGAGCCGGAGCCGGGGGAAGCGGATTACAGCCGCCGCCTTACCCTGCAGACGAAAAAATTGGTGCTGGGCTGGACGGAGCAGGCGAAAGCCGCCGGTATTCCCGTCGAGGTTCATCAAGCCGGCTCCATGTTCGGCCTCTTTTTCAGCGATTACCATGTCTACGATTACGCGACCTCGGCGGCGGCGGATCAGGAAGCGTTCAAAGTCTGGTTCCGTTCCATGCTCGAGCAGGGTGTTTACCTCGCGCCTTCACAATTTGAGACGATTTTCCTTTCGGGGGCGCATACCGACGCTGATATTGAGGCGACGCTCGCCGCCTCGGAAGAAGCCTTTGCCGCAGTAAAGCGTTCCCGTACCTGAGGCGCCGCAAAGGGAGCGCGAAAGCGCCTGCCGGAAAGCGCTCTGCCCCCATAGCGTTAAATTAAACGCAGCAGCATAATTGTTGCTGCGTTTTTGGTTGGGGGAAAATTTCCTGGCGTATAACCGCCGTAAAGTAAAATAATAAATTCTTAATTTTGTGTTTTCCGGGCACAAAAAAGTTTATTGACCGTGGATTTACGATTGCGCGACCACGGCTTCTTCGCTACAATAGAAACAGCGAAAAACAGGAGGGACGTTCCATGAACAGTTTTACGTTTTATACGCCGACGGAAATTATTTTCGGGAAGGGGGCGGAGAAACAAACGGCAAAGGCTGTGAAAAAGCACGACGGACAGCGGGCGCTGCTCGTTTTTGGCGGGGGTAGCGTGAAAAAGAGCGGCCTGCTCGATCGGATTGAGCGGAATTTCCAAAAGGAAGGAATTGCGTTCGAGGAGTTCGGCGGCGCTCAGCCGAATCCGCTGATGTCCCACGCCCGCGCGGGGGTGCGGGCGGCGGCGAAGTTCGGCGCTGATTTCATTCTGGGCGTCGGCGGCGGCAGCGCCATCGATACGGCGAAAGCTATCGCTCACGGCGCGGCGAATCTTGATATTGACATCGCGGAGTTCTGGTCGGGGAAGCGCGCCGTAGAGCGGTCGCTTCCCGTCGGGGCGGTGCTGACTATCGCTGCCGCGGGCAGTGAGACGAGCAATTCCGCGGTCCTGACAAATGAGGAAACGGGGAAAAAGGGCGGGATCAATACGGATTTTAATCGCCCCGTATTCGCCATCATGAACCCGGAGCTGACTTACACGCTGCCGCGCCAGCAGCTGGCCTGCGGGATCGCCGATATCATGATGCACACGCTGGATCGCTACTTCACGCACGAAACGGGCAATACTTTCACTGACCGGGTGGCGGAGGCGCTCCTTAAAAACGTCATTCACTACGCGCGGCTTGCGATGACGAACCATCGCGATTATGAGGCGATGAGCGAGCTGATGTGGTGCGGCAGCGTGTCGCATAACGGGTTTACCGGCCTGGGGCGGACAATGGATTTTGGCGTCCATAAGCTGGGGCACGAGTTGAGCGCTCGCTTCGATGTGACGCACGGGGCGTCTCTGACCGCCATGTGGGGCGCGTGGGCGCGCTATGTATACGAAGACGCGCCGGAGCGCTTCGCCCAATATGCGGAGAAAGTCTGGGACGTCTGCGTCGGCACAGTGGAGGAGCGAGCCCGGGCCGGTATTCGTGAGACGGAGAATTTCTGGCGTTCCCTCGGATTGCCGCTGTCGCTGGACGAGCTGGGCGTCGGCGTGCAGGATGAGGAGGAACTCGCCTATTTGGCCGATATGTGTACGGACAAGGGCAGGAAAACGGTCGGCGTTTTTCATCCTATTGACCGGGAAACGGCGCTGGCTATTTATCGGCTGGCCAATCATTGAGGGGATTTTTTGTGCTGAAACGTTATTTGATGATGGGGACGCTTTGTCTGGCGATGGCACTGGGGCTTTTGCCCGGCGATGCGGCAGGGCTGGCGGCGCCGCGCTCCGCAGCGCATAAGCTGCGCCTTTCGTGGGAGCTTTTGCCGGGGGCGGTAACGTATGAAGTCGTGCTCTTGGGCGGCGGAGCTGCCGGCGCGTCACGGACAATCGCCCAGTATAGAGAAATTTTTGCGCCGGGACTGGAGATTGACACCCGTACGCTTCCTCAGGGAGCGTTGGATGGGTGCTGGCTGGCGCGGGGATTTGACCGGGACGGGCGGCTCGTGGGAGAAACAGCTCCCTGGCCGCTTTCTGAGGCGGAGATGTCCCCGGCGTCGCCCCTGGTTCTCGACGATTACCGCCGCATGGCGTATATGCCCGCCTATCCGGTGTATGCCTGGGTTCCGGTGCTGCATGCGTCAAGCTACGAGATCGAAGTCTGGCGCGAGCCGGATACGCCGCGGAAAAAGGCGGAGAGAGTACGGCACTTTTATACTTACGATGCGGTTCTCTACGATGCGGAGGCCTTTTTGCTGACGGGAAATTATTGGTGGCGCGTGCGGGCGCTGGACGGCGAAGGCCGTCGTTACAGCGACTGGTCGCCGCCCGCTAGGTGGGAAATCACCGCGCCGACGCCTTTTGCAGCGTTGGGGGACAGCATTACCCACGGCGGCGGGGCGATTTCGACGCCGCCCTGCCGGACGATGTATGACTGGGAAACGTACTGTAAAGCGCCGGTCAAAAATATCGGCCTTAGCGGCGATACGGCGGCGGCGATGGCGGATCGTTTCGAGCGGGACGTTCTGCCCTTTAAGCCGAAGGTGCTCGTTATCATGGGCGGCGTCAATGATTTTCGCACCGGAACGCCTGCCGCCGCAATCATTTACAGCCTGCGACAGATTGCCGATAAGTGCCGGACGCATGACATTGTTCCCGTTTTCGTGACGGCGACGCCGATCAATGCCGACCGCATGGCGGCGACCTATGAAATGGAGCCGGCCGCCGGGAATTGGAAGACGGAGCAGACGCAGCTCAATAAATGGATTATGGCGCAAAAATACGCCGTCGACGTCACGGCGGCGCTGATCGACGCAGAGGGTAATCTGCGCGCTGATTATACCGCCGACGGTCTTCACCCTGATTACCAGGCTAAGCGTTACATTGGCGAAACCATCGGCGGATATCTGGAGCAACACTTTGCCACGCTTCTGGGGCGTAAAGGAGAGAAGTGACGCCGGCAGCGGCGAAAGCGATGGGGAGGCAATTCTTTGACACTGTCGTGGCGTTCCCGTCATCATGGTCCAGCGGATGTTTTTTCCTCGTTCGTTAATGCGATCAGCGCTTGCGTTTCCCCGCCGTCCTGCCATACGGCGCGACCGCCGGTGAGATCTGTCAGCTCGGCTTGACGAGCGGCGGCCTCGGCGGGAGGAAGGAGCAGGGAGACGGTGACTCTTTCCGCGTAGCTTTTATCGGCTAGGTGGATTTCTTTTTGCCGGCTCCAGTTTTCCAGCGCGCTCAGGAGATCGTACTCAATTGTCACAATGACGCGCCGTAAGCGGCGAAGCTCGGCCAGCGTTGAGGCGGCGAGGGCGAGGGCAGCGGCGCGGCCATAGGCGCGGGCAAGTCCTCCGGCGCCAAGCTTGATGCCGCCAAAGTAACGCGTTACGACGACGATGCCGCCGTTGACGCCCTGACGCTCCATGACCGTCAAAATCGGCAGCCCCGCAGTTCCGCCCGGCTCGCCGTCGTCGCTTGATTTTTGCCGCCCGTCGCATAGCCGCCAAGCAAAAGTATTATGACGGGCGTCGTAATATTTCTTTTTGATGTTCTGCAAAAACGCCTGCGCTTCTCTTTCGTCTCGCGCCGCTGCCGTGTTAGCGATGAAGCGCGAGCGCTGAACGGTAAATTCCGCCGTCGCGCCTTTCACGATGATGATCGATTTTTCCATGAGCCATCACTCCGGCAATATCAGATTCTCGCGCAGTGCCGTCAGTTCCGCCGCCGTGAAAAGCCCGGCAGGCGATTCGGTGATCATGACCTGGCGCAAGCGGCGGCTCTGTTCTTCCTGTACGTCGCTCGTCAGGTGCTGGGGGTCAGCCGCTGCCGCGGTGAGATGGATCGCCTGTCGTTGGGCGGCTGCGTAGGCGCGCGTCTTGGAGAGAATGGCCGCCACCAGATCATAGTTTACTCTGTCGAGCGCTTTCGGAGGTTCCATTTTGCGCACCCGAGCCTCCTCCTCAGCGGCAGCCGCATCCAGTTCGGTGAGCCGTTCGTAAGCCGTCTCAATACTGATATCGTCGGCGTCGAACTCGGTCAGCGTGCGGTGATATTGCTGCCAGTTGTGGTCGAGATCGCCAATAAGGCGCTGATGTTCCGCGTACCATTCGGCGATGATCTGCTGCTGAGCGGCGATATGGGCGCGCTCCTCCGGGCTGATCGCCGGCCGGGGCGGCGGCTCCGTCGAAAAGAAGGAAAAAGCAGCCGCCGCCAAAATAACGGCGGCAAATACGAAGAAAATCCGGCGGTTGGGAAAATAACGGCGCAGGAAAAAGAGCAGGAGCAATCCTACCGCCAGCGCCGCCAAAGTCGTAACCGGCATGAAACGTCACATCCTTTAAGTGATCAGGCATATATTCGCACTAGCGCTCGCTCCTTCTGGCTGCGCTCGCTAAGTGTCCTTACCTATTATACTGCACTGCTATTGAAAACGCACGATAAAGCCGGTATAATAAGTGAAAATTTCAATCGTTGCCGTCGGTATATTGTCACCGCCGCGCCGGAAAGGAACTTCCATGACCAAAAAAGATTTCGCCCAAGGCTTCTGGCATATTTTCCGCTCCTATTGGACGTCGAAAGAAAAGAGGTTCGCCGGGGGGCTTCTCGCTGTCGTTATTTCCCTGAATTTCGCCATGGTTTACCTCGTTGTCCTCATCAATCGCTGGTACAACGAGTTTTACAACGCCCTGCAAAATTATGAAGGCGCGCTCTTTTGGCCGCTCATCGGCAAATTTACCTTTCTCGCCCTTTTGCACATTGTCATTGCGGTCTATGCCATTTACCTGCAGCAGCTGCTCCAGATCCGCTGGCGCACCTTCCTGACGGGGCGCTATATGGACGATTGGCTCGGGGATGAGGCTTACTATCGTTTGCAGGTCATGAAAACCGATATGGATAATCCCGAGCAGCGTATTCAAGACGATATCAATCAATTCGTCGGCCTGACGCTCGGCCTTTTGATCGGCGTACTAAAGCAGTTTACTACGTTGGCGGCGTTTGCCGTCGTGCTCTGGAATCTTTCCGGCGTCCTGGAGGTTCCGTTCAATGGCGAAACCTACCATATCTATGGTTATATGCTGTGGTTCTCACTCCTCTATTCCGGCGTGGGGACGTGGCTGGCGCACCTCGTGGGGCGAAAGCTCATTCGCCTGAACTACGATCAGCAGCGCTACGAAGCGGATTTTCGTTATGCTATGACCCGGGTGAGGGAAAATGGCGAGAGCATTGCCTTTTACCGCGGCGAAGCGGCGGAGCATACGGGCTTTATCGCGCATTTCAAAAATGTCGTCAAAAACTTCCGCGGCCTCATGAAGCAGACGAAATATCTTAATTTCTACGCGAATTTTTACGGCCAGATCGCCATCATCGCCCCGCTTATTCTTGCCGCGCCGCGCTATTTCAGTGGGGCCATGCAGCTTGGCGGTCTCATGCAGACCATCACCGCTTTTGCTCGTGTGCAGGACGCGCTTTCTTACTTTGTGACTGTCTACGACACCGTCGCTCAGCTTATCGCTGTTACCCACCGCCTTCTTGGCTTTACCGGCCACATGGAGGAAGTCCGGGCGCTGGCACCTGCCGTCGCCCGCCGGGATGGAGAACGGCCGGAACTCGTATTCGCCGGAATTCACGTCGCTTTACCCGACGGGCGGGAACTGCTCTCGCCGTGTTCGCTCGTTCTTCCCCCCGGTCAGCGGCTTCTCGTCACCGGCGCTTCCGGCTGCGGGAAATCGACGCTTCTGCGGGCGATTGCCGGGATTTGGCCTTTTGGCGGCGGCGATATTCTAGCCCCGGCGGGGAGCCAGATCCTTTTCCTGCCGCAACGCCCTTATTTGCCCCTCGGTACGCTGCGCCGCGCCATTTGTTATCCCCTGGCCGACGAGAACGCCGTCGATTCAGCGACGCTTGAGGATATTCTGCGGCGCGTCGATTTGGCGGCGCTCATTCCCCGTCTTGACGACGTCGACGATTGGAGCCGGATTCTCTCGCTGGGCGAGCAGCAGCGGATCGCCTTCGCCCGGATTCTCGTCGTCCGTCCTGACTGGGTGTTCCTCGACGAGGCCACCAGCGCCCTCGACGAGCCGCGGGAAGAAGCCCTGTATCAGCTCCTGCACGAGACCTTGCCGCAAACCGGCTTCGTCAGCGTCGGACATCGTCAGACGCTTTTCGCCCGCCATGACAAAGAGCTTCATATGGAAGGCGGAAACGCGGTTTTGCGCGATATTATCCCCGCCTGAATCATGGATCTAAAAGTAGAGCATCCGAGCTACCTTGGCTTTTTCGCCGCCGGATTGTCTTAGATAGATGAAGCCGGTGGCTCTCATCGTGGATCTGTGGTAGAATAGGGCGCGGAGGAGGGGCGAGACAATGGGCGTTTTTCCTTATCCGGTGCAGTATTTCAGCTGCAAGGATTTCACTAAGGAGCCGGAGGATATCCAGCGGATGCTGGCGTATCTGGCGCAAATCGGCGCGGGAACGGCAGGGCCGGTCGCGGGAGAGACGGGAATCGAGGGGCTGAAGATCGATTTCAATGACGGCGTTCGCCTCGAGGTTCCGGAAGGTCCATGGCATGTGACGATCGGAGATTACGATTCGGGGACCGTATTTTATGACCAGGATGTGTCCGCGACGATTGTGGTGTCGATGGAAAAGTATTATATCCCTTGGGAAGTGCGTGTCAGCTACGCAAAGACGCCGGTTTTTTCGCACGTTTTCGATATGCGGGGGCAAAAGGTGCGGCTGATTTTTAGCAGCTCGCTTTTGGGCGACACGCAGTCGTTTTTGCCGTATGTGCCGTATGTTCGCGATTACTATGGGGCGAAAGTATATTATTGGCTGGCGCCTAATATGCACGAAGTCGCGCGCCGGCTGTTTCCGGATATCCCGCTTCAAGAGGAGCGGGATGAGGAGACTTACGCGACGTTTTATTTTAACGCCGGGCTTGATTTTCCCGGTGCGTCGCCGATTGACGGGCGGCAGGTGCCCATGACGCAGACGGGGCAGATGATCATGGGATTGCCGCGGGAAGCGCCGCTGACAGCGTGGCCGAAAGGCCCGCGTCGGATAGCGGATCCTTATGTGTGTCTTGGGGTGCAGGCGTCGAGTGTGACGAAGGGATGGCTCTTTCCGGGCGGTTGGGAGAACGTGACGGCGTATCTGAAATCGCTCGGATACCGTGTGCTGTGCGTCGATCGCGAGCGGGAGATGGCGGCGCATGGCTATCGCGTCGCTATGCCGGAGGGGGCGGAGGATTTTACGGGAAATCACCCGCTTCTGGAACGGGCGGATATGCTGTCTCACGCGGCGTTTTTTGTCGGTTTGCCGAGCGGGCTTTCGTGGCTGGCGCGGACCGCGGGATGTCCGGTCGTTATGATCGGCGGATTCTCGCTTCCCTGGTGCGAATTCCCCACGCCGTATCGCGTGTATAACCGGTTGGCGTGCGGCGGCTGTTATAACGATGTGCGGTTGAATTGGAAAGAAAAAGCCTGTCCCCGGCAGCCGGCGGGGTCGGAAAAAATGTTTGAATGCTCGAAAAAAATAACGCCGCGTATGGTGATCGCGGCGATCGACCGGCTGCGGGCGGACACGGCAGAACACGGGTGAACTTAAGCGCCTGGATTGGCGCTGCTGCGGGAAGGTGCTATAATAAATACGACATTTCGGCGAGACGCCGCGTGAGGCGGCGCTTACACGAAGGAGGATTTACGGTGACGAGGTTTGATAAGTACCGGCAGGTTGTGCGGGAAGCGCGCGGCACGGGGTGGGCGCTCCTGGCGCTCATCCTGTTCTGGAGCGCGGCGGGATTCGGCTTGTCATGTGCTCCGGTGACGATCGGCTATTTGCCCCTCTGGGTCTGGGCAGCGGTCGGCGGGTCGTGGCTTCTGGCGCTGGCTCTGGTGAAATATCTGACGACGCGGGTATTTCGGGACATGGAGCTCGACGACGAGGAGGCGCGCCATGACGGGCGGTAATCTTATCACGCTGGCGCCGCTCCTTCTTTTTATGGGGCTTATGCTGGCGGTGGGATTTGTGGTGCGTTACCGTCAGCGCGCCGGGTTGGCGAAGAATTTCCTGGAGCAGTATTTTATCGGTAACCGCGAGCTGGGCGGCTTTGTACTGGCCATGACGACGGTGGCGACGTACAGCTCGGTCAGCTCCTTTGTGGGCGGGCCGGGCATGGCGTGGAAGGTGGGCTTTGGCTGGCTCTATATGGCGATTGTGCAGGTGACGGCGATTTTCCTCGTACTGGGCATTTTCGGCAAGCGTGTGGCTCTCCTGTCGCGCCGTTTTAAAGCGGTGACGGTGGTGGATATCCTGCGCGAGCGGTTTCAGTCCGATTTTCTGGCGGGGGCGGCGGCTTTCGTCATCGTGCTGTTTTTCTGCGGGACGATGACGGCGCAGTTTGTCGGCGGGGCGAAGCTCTTTGAAACGGTGACGGGGTACGGCTATACGACGGGGCTGACGCTGTTCGCGCTGGTCGTCGTAGCGTATACGGCCATCGGCGGCTTTCGGGCGGTAGCGTTGACGGATACGGGCTGCGCGCTCATGATGATGGCGGGGATCGTGCTGCTTTTGTACCATATTCTGGAAGCGGGGGGCGGCTATGCGGCTATTATGACGCATCTCGCGGCGGAACACCCGGCGATGTTCGAGCCGCTGTCGGCGGGGGATATGCCGCCGGGGCTCTATTTTACGCAATGGCTGCTCGTGGGAATCTGTACGATTGCCCTGCCGCAGTCAGTCGTGCGGGGGATAAGCTATCGCGATACGAAAAGTCTGCATCGGGCGATGATGATCGGCACAATCGTCATCGGTCTCATGACGATCGGCGTGAATTTGACGGGCATTTTGGCTCGGGGCGTGCTGACGGAGGATTTGAGCGTGTATGGCGGCGTCGATTACATCATTCCCCGGGCGATTACAGCCACGATGCCGCCGCTTCTCGCCGGAATCGCCATTGTGGGACCTTTGGCGGCGTCGATTTCAACGATTTCCAGCCTGCTTCTGGTAGCGTCGTCGGCGATCCTCAAGGATGTTTACCTTCACTATAAGACGAAGCGCGGCGAGGCGGTGCCGGGACGCCGCCTGCGTTTTCTGAGCATGGGGGCGACGGCGGTTATTGGCGGCGTAGTTTTCGCTATCGCGCTGGCGCCGCCGAGCGTCATCTGGATCATCAATATGTTCGCTTTTGGCGGACTGGAAACGGCGTTTTTCTGGACGCTCCTCCTGGGGCTTTTCTGGCGGCGGGCGAATACGCTGGGAGCGGCGCTGGCCACGGTGGGCGGTACGGCGGCGTACTGCCTGACGCAGGGGCTGGGTTTTAAGATTATGGGACTGCACCAGATCACCATCGGGATCGCCGTGTCGCTGCTCTTCTTTTTAGCGGGGGTATACTGGGGGAAGCCGACGGATGCGAAGGTGCTGAAGATATTTTTTCCCGAGAAAGGGGAATAACGGCGCGGTATGCGGTAGATTGAAAACGAGAGGCGAAGAGGCATGGCACAGCGGGGCGTTTGGGCGGAAATTTCTTTAGGCGCACTCCGTCATAACATCCGGAAAATTCAGGCGAAAATTACCGGCGGCGCGAAATTTTGCGCCGTCGTTAAGGCCAACGCTTACGGGCACGGAGCAATTGCCGTAGCTCATCAGGCGGTGGCGCTGGGGGCGGACTATCTGGCGGTAGCAGTGGTGGAAGAAGCGGCTTTTTTGCGGCAGGCGGGGATTACGGTGCCGATCCTGCTCCTGGGGCCGGCGACGCGCGCCGAGGCCGATGATATCGTAGCCCTTGATGTGACGGCGGCGGTATTTACGCGGGAAGGAGGCGCGGCGCTGAGCCGGGCCGCGCTCCGTCAGCATAAGACGGTGAAGGTTCATCTCGCTGTCGATACCGGCATGGGGCGTATCGGCGTTCTGCCGGAGGCGGCGGGGGAGACGGCGGCGTATTTGGCGGCGCTTCCCGGGGTAGAGCTGGAAGGCGTATTTTCCCATTTCGCACTGGCGGACGCTTCGGATAAAAGCTACGCGAAGGAGCAGTTTCACCGCTTTCAGCGGGCGCTGACGGAGATCGAGGGGCGCGGCATTACGATCTCCCTTCGCCATATCGCGAATTCGGCGGCGATATTGGAGATGCCGGAAACTCATCTCGATATGGTGCGGGCGGGCATTATCCTTTACGGGCTTTGGCCGTCTGACGAAGTGGAAAAGACCGTTGACTTGCGGCCGCTGATGACGGTGAAGGCGAAGCTCACATACGTCAAAGATTTTTCTAAAGGGGAGACGATCAGCTACGGGCGTCTTTTCACCGCGCCCCGGGCCATGCGCGTTGGAACTCTGCCTTTAGGCTACGCGGACGGCTACACCCGCCTCTATACCGGCAAGGCTTCTGTCGAACTGGGGGGGCGGCGATCGCCGGTAATCGGGCGAATCTGTATGGATCAGTGCATGATCGACGTGACCGATATTCCCAACGCC
>ERZ773005.159-NODE-159-length-64224-cov-6.765884_pt1 | contig 64224 bp, 60 predicted proteins | sample MGYA00580666_ERZ773005 | MGnify/ENA primary metagenome ERZ773005 (study PRJEB29015, sample SAMEA2737999) | human oral metagenome | biome: human oral; feature: human-associated habitat; material: dental | place: China | collected 2061 ...
CTGCCGGCATTTGTTTCCTTGTTACTAGTTTCTTCTTTGGTTTCGTTCCTTGAATCTTTTTCTTCAAAATTTTCAGGGTTGTGTGTGTTGTTTAATCTTCGGTTGTCATGGTGCGTTTTGCTCTTTTGGAGCAACTCTTGAAGTATACCACAGCTTATTGCTGTTGTCAATTACTTTTTAATCCTAAATAATAAAATTTGATTAAAAAGAGAGCTGTCAGCCTTTAAAATACATGTACTGCATATTATACAGGAAACAAGCTGTTTTTGTCAATAAATAACGTTTTTGATTGCGCCGTATAATAAAAGAATTTGAAAGCTTTCAGATATAAAAGCTCACAGCAATCAACGCATTGAAGCAAACCCTGGTTTCTCAGGTATAGCGAGCTTTGTATTAGATATCAAACCCAATTATCCCATTGGCTAATCTCTGATACATTTCTTTTTTATCCTTGAATGATTTTTCAGAATAATGATTATTCCATACCGGACTCTTGTCAAACAGTGCTTTATTTTCATCAGCCCATTTATCATACTGCTTTATTACTCTTGCAGGATTCCCAACAACAACAGAGCCTGACGGAACGTCTTTGGTAACGACACTCCCTGCACCTACAATAACATTATCACCAATTGTTACTCCCGGAAGAATAATTGCCTCTCCCCCGATAAACACATTGCTTCCTACATTAATACGCCCTACTCTACTATATCCTAATAATTTTTTTGTGCTTGCATCATGCGTTAATAAGGTTGCACTTGAAATAGTCACATTATCACCAATGCTGATCAAAAAACCGTGGGCTAGATCTAACTTATCTGAATAAATATGACAATTTTTGCCAACTCGTACCCCATATGCTTTTAATTCTTTTTGTGAATAATATCCACCAATAATTTTTCTTTTAATTTTCCTTATTAAATTAGCTAATTTTCTTATTGACATAAATACAAAAATCTCCTTTCCCTTTAATCTCCGTGTTTAACATAATCTATCAACCACAACAAATAATAATACTAATAAAGTGAACAATCAGCAACTGATATATCAAGTTGCTTTCGCTTCTCCCTCAGAAATCTCACAAAAATAATATCTCCAAGGCATAGTAAAGACCTCTCTGTCCTGCCTTTTATTATACACTAATAAAAATAAAAAGTATATAATTTATGATACTTTCCTTTATGTCAATCCAATATTACCCCTTTAAGCAAATAATTCAATAAATTATACTTATAGAGTAGAGAAAGGAAAACGCTCTGGCTGATTATATTATATGCTGTATTCCCCCAAGCCGTTCCTATAAAAATATTTATAACTAAGCTTCCTAGCCATATAAAAATCAAGCTTTGACAAAATCCCAGTATAGCTCCCGCTATATGATTGATGCCATTCACTACAGGAAGCTTTTCAAAAATTTCGGTAAAGCTAAGTATTATATGCAGCACTATCCAGGTAACTATGAATACCAGTAAGCAGCAGATAATATTAATTATTATTGAGCTTAAATACTGACCCACATATTCTGCAAGCTTATCTGTTCCAAGCTTCTGCCAGATTTTCTCATTATTTCCTTTTAACAGAGCAGTCTTTAAGTCCTCAGGAATGCCGAGCAAGGCTATTTCGGCATTTACCTCGGGACTGTCAAGACTTTCATCAGCTGCATTTTTTAAATTTACTTTTTTAATAATATCATTTTTAATATCCTGCTGTATAGAAGTATTTCTCTTTAAAAAATCACCAAAATAAGGGGTTGCCGTATTTGCTAAAATCAGACTTACTATCAAGGCTGAAGTTGAAAGCGCAGTTTTTAAAAAACCTCTGTAATGACCATAAAGCGTCATACTGAGCATAAATATAATCACTGCAGCACTGAGCCAATGCAGCTTAAGCCATTCCATCATGATAAGAAGTGCTCTTCTTTAAGAATTAACAGCCCTTCTTTATTATACTTAGGTGAAAATACTCCAAACAGCCTTTTAAACAGCGGGGGCTTCTCAGCCTTATCCGCCACTGCCTCTATAAGTGCTTCCGCATTTTTTCTTGTAAGTGCCATACCGTCCGCTTCAAGCATTTCAGCCCTTTCAAGCAGAGCATTCATGCTTTTTCCGCTTATAACACAATCTATTGCCGCAGCATATTGACTTGCATACTCACTAAAAGCCTCTGTGCTTAATTCTTCAGTTTCATAAGTATCTTCTACCTTTTCAGCTGCCGCCTGCTCAGGCTGCTGATAAGCTGCTTCATTATAATCAGATGCAGCCACGGCTGTGTATTCATCTCTTGCAGCTCTGTCAGAGTCTTCGGCGTAATCATTGATAAAGCTTTCAGAATTTTCAAGATATAATTCAGGATTTATACCACAGGCTTTTACAAATTCCGGATATTTTCTTACCATTCTGTCAACTTGAAGATGATTATCTATAAATACTATATTCAAATGCTGGGGAAGCTCTTTAAATATATTAATTAAATCCCCTATACTTCTTTCGGTTAAGTCCCCAGCTTCTTCAACTATAAGGTCCTTATCTCCGATTCTCTCAAATGAAGCCTTAACCCCTTTTTCATTTAATTTCTGAGCTTTTATTTTTATTACTTGATTTTTTCTTCCGCTTATCTCATGTGCTTTTTTAATTCTCAGTACAGCATCATTTAAACCTTTCTCAGGAGTTTTTGATTCAATAATGCTTATATTTAAAAGCTCATCCAAATCATCCAGCTCAATAATATCTACTCCAAACTCATCTTCCATAGCTGATTCCGGACCGGAATCTGAGCTGAACTGGATTTTAGCTTCCTGCTCTTCAGAGATTTGGGGTCCATCGGCATTATTTACAGCCTCCTGCTCTGGAGCTGTGCTTTCTGCACCTTCTGCCGCTTCGTATACCACAACTGGAGTTTCTTCTGTCTGCTGTTTTGCAGCTTCCTCCACTTTAACAGTTTCCTGCTCAGCTTCTTTATTTTCCGACTTTTCATATATGGGAACAGTGTTTTCTTCTGCTTTATTCTCCATATCTTCTGCCTGCACAGCTCCCTGCTCTGGGACCTTGCTTTCAGTATCTTCTGAAGCATTATACACAGGAGCGGTGTTTTCCTCTGCTTTATGCTGCACAGTTTCCTGCTCTGCGGTTTCATTCTCAGTATCTTTTACCTCAGTATTTTCCACAGGCTCAGCTATAGCATCAGCAGCTTCAGCTGCCTTATATTCTGTTTCTTCAGTTTTATCAGCTTCTTCTGCCTTATAGCTCTCTTCAGTGTACTCTAATGTCTCAACTTCCTCAATTACATCTTCTATAGCTTCTTGTTTAGTATCCTCATTGCTTCTATATAATTCTGGAGCATCCTTTTGTAGAAAAACAGGCTCCTCTGTTACAGGCTCTTTAATATCATATTCTACAGAAGGTCCGTCTTCTTCTGAGGCATCCTCCTCTATAGAAATAGCTGCTCTAATATCATTTACATTATCTACCTCTTCAGCTTTTTCCGGTTTTATATTTGCAATCTCTCTCTTAAGCCTTTCTCTTTCCTCAAGTTCCCTCATATATCTATCAGTTTCATCCTCATCAAAAGCTTCAGAGTCGGAAGATATTTCCTGAGGACTTTCAGATTGATAATCACCCTCTGAATACCCTTCGGAGAAGGTTGAGCCATTATTATTCTGGTTATTGCTCTCATTTTCTGTTGCATTATATAAATCTGCATTCTGATTATATACACTTTCAGCCTCGGCATTATTATATGATGAGCTATATACTTTGCTTTCGTAGGAATTATCCGGCTCAAAAGCCTCCGGCTGCTTATCCAAATTATGCGGAATATCTGTGTTTGCCGGGTCGTATAAGGCTCTCTCAGGAAGTATATCCTCTTTTTCTTCCACTTCTTTTAACTTTTCCTCAAGCTGAGCTTTATTTTCTATCAAGCTCTGCTGATATTCACTTAAAGGCACTCCCTCACCTTCAGTTTTAAGCACCATAGCATTTTCTACATATTCTCCAAAGCCGAACATAAGCATGATATTATCACAGGTCCTTATACAGTCCTCAGAGCGTCCTGCTCTGTGATACAGCTCTGCAAGCTCATACATCCATCTTTCATTAATTTCAGTGCGGTTATAAGCTTCCAGCATGCTGATCAGCTGATCAACAGGTGCTCCCTTTTCTTTCATAATAAGATAGCGCAGCAGATATGCCCTGCTGTCCTCCGGAGCAAGTTCATGGAATTCATTATAATACGCCTCTGCCTCAGCAATATTTCCTTCCTTTAAAGCAAGAGCGGTAAGTCTGTACAGAAGATGCTTTCCTACAGGCACTCTCTCAAATGCCAGAAGTAATATTTCCTTCGCTTCGCTGTAATCATGTACATTTTCATAAATCTCGGACACAAGTGAAAGAAGACTTGAATTATGTACTCTCCTCCAGTCTATACTGTCTGCTATCTTCATTGCCGTCTTATAATCTTTTGATTTAGCAAGCTTTTTTAATTGCTCAACCTTTATATTAAACTCATATTTATCCATAATCAGTTTCTCCTGTCTACATTATTATCACTAATTAAAGTTCAACTCGTCCGTCAAGTGCTCTAAGCAAGGTTACCTCATCCAGGTATTCAAGGTCCCCTCCTACAGGGATTCCGCTTGCTATTCGGCTCACCTTTATTCCTGTAGGTTTAACAAGCTTAGCTATATACATTGCGGTTGTTTCACCTTCAAGTGTAGAATTAGTAGCTATAATAAGCTCACTTACCTCCGACTCAAGTCTTTTTATAAGCTCTTTAAGTTTTATATCATTTGGACCTATTCCCAGCATCGGAGAAATAGCTCCATGCAGTACATGATACACCCCGTCAAATCTCCCTGTTTTCTCGTATGCCGCCAAATCTCTGGTATTTTCTACCACCATTATAGTTTTTTTATCTCTGGCTTTGCTTGCGCATATAGGGCAAATCTCACGGTCAGTTAAAGTACAGCACTGATTGCAATATCTGATGTTCTTTTTTGCAGCATTTATTGCATAAATCAGGCTGCCAGCTTGTTCTTCGGGCATATTGATTATATGAAATGCCAGCCTGTGTGCCGACTTTGAACCTACACCCGGAAGTCTTGACAGCTCCTCTATAAGTCTGCTGATATATTCACTGTAGTAATCCATAGTCTTATAGTTTAAAAGGGAAGCTCGGCACCTAAGCCTATATTTCCCATCTTACTAGGGTCCTTAGCCTCCATGTTCCTAAGAGCTTCATTTACAGCCGCACTTATAAGGTCTTCAAGCATTTCCACATCATCTGCATCCACTGCTGAGGGTTCTATCTTAACCTTCAGCACCTCTTTTTTTCCTGATATTGTTATAAGTACAGCTCCTCCGCCTGCACTGCCTTCAAATTCCTGAGCTTCAAATTCTTTAGCTTTTTCCTCCATCTGTTTTTGAAGCTTTTGTGCCTGCTTCATAAGGTTATTCATATTTCCGGGCATCATACCTCCCGGAAAGCCTCCACGTCTTGCCATTGTATATTCTCCTTTTAGGCTATAATTATTTTAATTAATTTTCTATATCTATTTCCATATTTATATTATTTAAAATATCTTCTTCCGATACATATTGAGTATTCGCTCTCTCATATTCATTTTCAAGCTTTGTCTTAAATTCGAACTCCCTGCCGTAGCTGAGCCTCGCCTTTTCCTTTATCAGCTCCAGATAGGCTTCCCTGCTTGCCCAGTTATAATAATCCTTTTGTGTAAATACTATATTCAGCATTTCTTTTCCGGCAGGCTCTATATAGGTGTCCCTGAAAAAAGGTCCTGCTGCACCTCCAAGCTCCTCAACAAGTCTGCTCCAGTCCTTTTTTAACATCATAAAATCTTCATATTCAGCCTTGGGAATTACTTTTTTTACAGGCTGTTTTTCAGCTCTTATATCACTGTCTGCATTTACTGTAGTATTGACTGAGGTCTGTATACCAGGCAGAGAAATATTTGTATTATATTTCTGTAAAAATTTCTCGAAACGTTGTTCCAGGTCTGCAATTCTTTCAAATATTGCTTCTTTGTCAAAATCCATTTCCGGAGTACATAGCTTTATCAGTGCAATTTCAACTATAATTCTTTTGCTCTCACTAAACTTAAGGCGATTTGCCAGTTCAGCAAAGTTTCTTATATATCTTATAAGTGCCGGCTTTGAAACTTCTGCTGCACAGCCTGACAAAATTTTGAGATTTTCACTTGAGAGGTCAATTATATCGCTGTAGGTGTCGGTAGATTTTATAATCAGCAAATTTCTCAGATACCACATAAAATCTGTGACAAAGCGTCCCGCCTCCTTGCCCTGAATAAAAGCCTCACTCACAATATCCAGTGCTTTTGCGGCATCAAAATTAATAACAGCTTCAAAAAGCCTGTTGAAAATACTGATATCGGCGGTCCCGAGTATTTCCAGCACATCCTCATAGCTTACTGCATTTCCCGAATTAAATGACACACATTCATCTAAAAGACTAAGTGCATCCCTCATTGCACCATCTGCTCTTTTTGCAATATATTCCATCGCTTTAGCTTCAATTTCAATTCCTTCTGCTTTACATAAAAAGCTTACTCGGGAAACTATCGCTTCAAGGCTTATTCGCCTTAAATCATATCTTTGGCAGCGTGAGGTCACAGTTACCGGAATTTTATGAACCTCAGTTGTCGCAAGAATAAAAATTACATATTCAGGCGGCTCCTCAAGAGTTTTCAGCAGAGCATTAAAGGCTGAGGGTGAAATCATATGTACCTCATCTATAATAAATACCTTATATTTACCTGAAGTCGGCGGATAAATTGTCTGCTCCTTTATAGCCCTTATATCATCCACTCCGGTATTTGAAGCGGCATCCATTTCAATAACATTCATTGAAGCCTCATTCATTATACTAATGCAGGCAGCACATTTATTGCAGGGCTCTCCATCCACAGGATTTTCACAGTTTACCGCCCTTGCCATAATTTTAGCAAGGCTGGTCTTTCCCGTTCCCCTCGTTCCACAAAAAAGATATGCATGAGCCATCCTTCCGGACCTTACCTGATTTTTAAGCGCTCTGCAGACCGCTTCCTGACCGATTACTTCATTAAAAGCTTTAGGTCGCCATCTTCGGTACAAAGCAGTATATGACATACCTTTTCCCTTTCTTTATTATATCCGAGCAATCCGGCTTATTTATCACCAAAACAGATTCCTATGCTCCTCGCCTCTTTTATAATGGAAGCCTTGGGGTCCACCGTCTTTAATCTGCCGGCAGTTTCCACAAGAGGAATACTTGTAATTTCATCTCCTAAAACTGCGACCATCTTTCCGAATTCTCTCTCTTTATACAGCCGCACAGCCTTTGCACCGATTCGTGTTGAAAGTATTCTGTCAAACGGAGTAGGCGTGCCTCCTCTTTGCATATGTCCCGGCACGGTCACTCTGACCTCCTGACCGGTCAGCTCCGCAATTTGTGCTCCTACCTCATAAGCAACTGAGGGATATTTTCTATTTTTTATTTTTTCTTTTTGTTCTCTCTTGGCGAGCTTGGCATTCTCCTTTGAAATCGCTCCTTCAGCTACTGCAAGTATTGAGAATTTTTTCCCCTGAAGCGTTCTCTCATTTATAGCACCGGTCACCACTCTTATATCATAGGGTATTTCAGGTATCAGGATTATATCGGCTCCCGAAGCTATCCCTGCATAAAGTGTCAGCCAGCCTACCTTATGACCCATAACTTCAACTATAAACACTCTGCCGTGTGAAGCCGCCGTAGTATGTATATTGTCCAAAACCGCAGTAGCCATAGCTAAAGCACTGTGAAAGCCGAAGGTCATTTCAGTGCCATAGAGGTCATTGTCAATAGTTTTTGGCAGTCCTATTATATTAAGTCCCTCTTCACTTAAAAGATTTGCGGTTTTTTGGCTTCCATTGCCGCCAAGCACAAAAAGACAGTCAAGCTTCAGACTCTTGTAATTTTTCTTCATTTCAGTGACCTTATCTACATCATCCGCTTCTATCACCTTCATAAGCTTAAACGGCTGCCTGCTTGTACCAAGCAGAGTACCTCCACGCATCAAAAGCCCGGAAAAGCCTTCCGGCTCCATTTTGATATAATCGCCTTTTATAAGTCCCCTATAACCGTCTTTAAAGCCGATTATTTCCACATCGTCATAATTATTATAAAGAGCCTTTGCCACTCCTCTCATAACTGCATTCAGTGCCTGACAGTCGCCTCCGCTGGTAAGTAATCCTACTCGACGCATAAGCCCACCTCCTTTATTGCTGTACAACCATTGTATATTAGTATAATATTAATTTATCTCTCTTACAAGTAAAATGTTACATCCTTAATACTAAAGTATGTAGTTTTTATATAATTATATGTCTAAAAGGCTATAGAAATATCCAATACATTATAATTACAGTATTTTGAATATTTCTATAGCCTTTTTAAACTATCTTTTTTCGTACATCCTGCTTTGAATGCCATCCATAAACGTTACCCAAACAGTTGACTCGGTGACGGCTGTCTTACGGCACATAAAAGCTCCTGCTTATTGCTGCTGCATTCCTGCCCTGACAAGGTTCACAGGGATCTATTGCGCAAGGACCCTCACGTCAGCATCACTTATTTGGGGCAGCCTTACAGATGAACACCCTAGGCAGGATATCACCTCTGCTGAAGCGGATTGCAGATACAGGGCACCGCTATCTCCCCGGCTGTACGGATTACCAGTATACTGCCTTTTATCTTGAGTTGTCAAGTGAAATTCATCTATACTCCTGAAAGTTACTGTAAAAAACATTGACACTGGTTTAATATATGATTGCGAGACCCATGATTATGTCATCCTAAATAGAAATTATAGTCTTATCCATATCACACAAACTTTGTTAACGTAAGCGCTCAATAACTGAGTGCCTTGCTTGTTAACTTTATTTTGTAGTTGCTATCGGTACATTATCACATTTTCGATAGACTGTCACTTGCGCTTTACAATGAATAGTTAGCACATCAATTGCCGCAGCTGCGTTATTTTGAACCACCACTTTTTTACCACGTGGAAAAATTTTTTCATTGTCAGACAATTTTACTTTATAAGTAATTACTGCATCTTGTCCACCCGCATAATCTCCAATATTAAAACCATTTTTAAATAAGTTATCTTTTTCTATACATCCATTTGGATAAGTATCATTATAAATTTTAGTCGTACCAGGCACATATTCCATACCCTCACCCAATATATCATAGGCAACCACATTCCTTAAAATTGTTGTGCCGGTATTTCGAATATGAATTTTAAAGTCTAAAATTTCTCCAGGGACTGCATCAATTTGCTGACGGTAATTACTAGCATTTTCTTTTGATACAGTTTTATTCATATCAAACCCAGCTTTATCAATTCTAATTCTAAAAGTAACATTTCCAGAATATTTTTCCCCACCAGGAAGAATTCCCCATCTATTATAACCTAAGAAAGTACCTCCCGCCTTGCCAAACAATGCTTCATCATCAATTAGTTTGTCCTTTAATGCTCCCATAGTATGTAATCTTGCTGAGCCTCGTATATACCGCAAAGAAACAGTTTCATTAGTTTGAATGTAAGCTGTATCCCAGACTTTTTCTGGTTCTCCATTCGGTACACTAATCGTACCTTTAATCATTGCTGATTGACCCTTTGTAATAGTAGCTGGCAGATGATCCATCTTTAAACGTATACTCTGTGCAAAAGTCTTACCAGTATTATCATTGAAATTTGAGTCAGCGTTATTATGAAAGAATACATATACCTCATATTCCGCTCCCGGCTCTGCAATTACGTTATCAGAATATTTATCATCTGAGTTAACTTTTCTGATTCTAACGAAATTGCGTTCATCACCGAGTACCGGATTATCGGTAATTGAATTAATAGTCACATGATCAGCTCGATCTTGCCATGTGTATGTTGACCTTTCTGAACCCCATGTTGCAAACTTATAAGATTCATCTGCTCTAATCAAGTCAAGAGTCTGAGCCTGCACAGATTTTTCTGAAGATATTTCATACTTTTCTGCAGTTGTTGTTTCCTCAATATTCTGTACAGCTTCCTTTTTTTCTTTTGGCTTAACTCGCTGAGAAGTATCTATACTCTCTTTTATTTCACCATAAGCATCTCTCTTTTTTCCACTAACTTCATCTATCGCTTCTATAAGAGTCGACAAAACAAACTTTGTGGCGCTATCAGATAACCAAGCATCTTCTAATAAAATTCTGCTAAGTATCTCTATCCGCATTTGTCTAAGATTTTTGTCGTCTTCACAATGCAGTTGTATCACTTTCTCTCCAATCCCTTTTTCCAATGCAACTTTAAGTGCACTTCGTTCCCTGATCATATCGGGCGCCATATCTGCTAATAGACCGTTGACCTTAATCGAATTTCTGAAAAAATCTAATCCCTCCTTTTTTCCCCATTGAATAAGTATATCTGTTATACTTTGTGGTTCCGTTTTATCTAAATCTGTACTGCAAAATGGGCATTTTACAATTTTACTCTGTATCCTTTCGGCAATCGTCCATTCGCTGCCACATTTATTACACTTCACTTTTCAAACTCAGCCCCACTTTCTTCTAATTTTCCAAAATTAATCCATTGCTTCGGACTATTCGGCGTATGAGCGGTAACAGCTTAATTTTTACAATCAGTAAACTTCCGTTACTCCCTATCAACATCAGATTCTATTGCAGCTACAATCCTTGTAACATTATAAAAGATTGATTCTTAAATATTTTTTTAATACTTCTATAATATTCATTGATCAATAAGCCATCTGTAGAAAAGTACATTATTAAACTAAAATATAGTTTGTTCTCATAAATATTCCCAACTCCATCAATATGAATATTATGCCGTCTACATTTAATGCCGGTTACTGATAATATACTAATAGTATACACTTTTAATTACAGAATATTCATTTCTTCATTAATTCGATTATGTTATGTGTTATACTGAATCAGTGATTCAGCCATACTTTTATGATCATATAACTCTAATAAAATCATTTTTTATGTTCGGGTATGAAAATAATTTTTCCAATATTATGTACTTCATTAAAAAAAATTACAAATGGTTTTGTGCTGCCCCTATTTAACATTACGTGCATCAATGCTGTAATTGTTTTTTCCCTCAATTCATCTGCCCTCAAAAAATACCCTTTATTCTGAGAAGCCTTAAAAGCAATTTCTTTTGCAGCCAATCTTTGATCAATTAATACTACCAATTCTTCATATGTGCTTACAAAACTATGTGTACTGTAAAAATAATTTAATCTTGTAGCATTGCATAACGGCAGATTTCCTATAGGTTGATGGTCCAACAAGATATCCTTTGTGGTAACATTAAAATAATCATAACTAATATGATGAAGTTTCCCGTCATACAAATTGTCCCACGTAACATCCACATGATAAGATTCATTACCAATTTTTACTAGGTTCCATGCATGACAATCACCATCTCCATAAACACCATTTTTATTTGCTTTACCTAAAACAACAATGCACTTTATTTCGTATTCGTTACATAAAAGTTTGAACGCTTTGGCGATTCCTTCACAGACAGCTCTCCTATCTAGAAGGGCACCTACAATTGAATGTGCATTAAAATTATCTTTCTCTTTTAATGAATCATAGTCATAGACAACACTCTTAATCACACTGTCATGTAAATACTTTTCCAATAGAAACTCATTGTTTTTAAATTTGTCTGCATTTATTTTTACTTTATTTACGATATTTCTAATATCCAGATTTATTCTGTTTATCTCATTTTTTGTATAAAGATACTCCGGTAAAAGAATCCAATAGCCTGGTCGACCCTGTATCCTTATTATCATCTGATTTATATAAAAAAACAATGGATTATCATACAGCACTTTTAAGTAGATTTCCTGAACTATGTTCAGTGATAAGTGTAAAGGCACTGCAATATTAAAAACACACATTTTCAATCCAGTATAAATCAGCTTATATGCTTTTCGCTCATCAAATAACATAATGCTGTAGTAGTATCTTTCATTTCTCATCTATGTCACATTTCTTTCTCTTGAAGCATCTACTATTCATGGCGTAATCTTTATCATATAATCATGAATGACATAATCGTTTATAGTTACATTTTCCGTCTTCATTACCATTATCTGCCGCCATTTGATACCATTTTATCGCCTCGTAAAAATTCTTTTTGATTCCATAACCGTATTCATACATAATTCCAAGGTTATTCTGTGATCCTGAATGTCCTTGCAGTGCTGCTTTTGTATACCATTTTAAAGCTCTCCTATAGTTAGTAGTTACTCCCATGCCTTGATAATAGAAAAATGCTAAATTATGCTGTGCATTTTTATTGCCCTTAATGGCTGCTTTTTCAAACCAAAAAAAAGCTTTCTTCAAATCTTTCTGAACCCCCTCCCCATGTTCATACATATAACCAAGACTATCTTGGGCTTTGCTGTGGTCCTTCTCTGCAGCCATAGTATACCATCTAACACTCTCAGTAAATTTTTTCTTTTTGTACATATATTCAGCAATACGATACGCTATGTCTACATTCCTTGGATACTTGTATAATATATTCCTCCATCTCCTCCATCGACAATATTTTACCGATGGCAATGTTACTGTAAAGTAAACGTAACACCCTATTCATTTTTTAACCCTTGCATTCCTGTCTTATATATGATATTATTACAGAAGTTAGTTAGATGGACTTTATTTTAAGTCGTTGTTTTTTATTGTAGACATTGTTACAGATTACTTCAAGGGGGTAATCTGTGATTTTGGATACATAAAAGCAGCGGCTTTTTGCTGTGCTTTTAGCTGTACACTGAAAATTTCATCCGCAAATGCACCTGACGGCAAACCGGAGAAGTACTGCCATGACCCGTAGACTGCGAGCGTACCAAAGAATAGTTAGTGTAGATTGCGACTTAAGCTTAAATATTTTAAATTAATTAATAATATGAAAGAAGGGCACAGTATATGAGTAATAATAAATCAGAAATCCGCATGGAATATTTATCAGCAAAATCCTTTACTAAATGCAGCTGCGACAGCCAAAGAGAAATTAGGATTAGTGAGAAATTTATTAACTTGGCTATGTTCCTTAATCCTAAAGAAGTCATCGGATGGCAAATTAAAATGCCTAGGAAAGCAGCACCTGAAAATTATCTGTTTACAAGCTCTAATTCAAACGTTTTTGTAGACGACTTTAATTGGATTTTTAAAGACTATGCAAAAGTGATACCGGACAAATCTATTATAGTAGATAAGTTGCTTCAAGATGAACAAAAAAACTATGAGCTTTTATACTTAAAAGACATAAGGGAAACTGGTGAAAAAACCTTACTGTCAGAAGATAATATAGCTTATGGTGAGAGTATTATAAGGGAAGAATATTTTTATGAAATGTGCAGGGAAATGGGTATGATTGGAGCAAGCATTAACATTATTGCCGGGCTGAATGATACTGCAGATAAGGTCATCAGGAAAATTATTTTCAGTTTTCCAAAACAAATACCACTCAGAATAAAGACACTAATTTCCATTATTTTTCCAAATACAGTATTGCAGGAAAAAACCGAAGCTTCAAAAGAAGGTATTTTGCCTATGTATCATTTTCAAAGATATATAATTAAACTCTTGGAAATTCTTGGAAATGAGCAAAAAAATGTCAGCGATGAGAGCTATAATAAAAAATACTATAAAGAAAGCATTGAATTAACTGAAGTGAATCAAAATGATAGTATTAATAAACAGTCAATATATGATCTGGAATTCGGCTCCCGTATCTACAACTGCCTAAGAAGGGCAGGAATTACAACCATTGAGCAGCTTTACAGGATGACAGATGAAGACCTTTATAAGATTCGAAATCTTGGTAAAAGGGGGGTTTTTGCAATAAAGCGAAAGCTGGCAGAAATGCAAGAAGAAATGCCGAATTGTTTAAATAAGGCTCAAATTGAAGAATCAAACTATATTGAAAGGTTGGAAGCTTTGATTGGAATCCAGGCTGCAAAAGAGCAGGTTAAGCAGATTATAGCATTTGCAAAGCTTCAAAAAGACATATGCCTGCATGGCAGGAAGTTGCTGCCTGTTACTTTAAATATGGAGTTTATAGGAAATCCCGGCACTGCAAAAACTACAGTAGCCAGAATTATGGCGGGGCTGTTTAGTGAGATTGGGCTTACTGAAGCTAAGGGCTTGATAGAAGTAGGCAGAGCTGATTTAATAGCAAACTATGAAGGACAGACAGCCGGAAAAGTCAAAGCCGTATTTGAGAAGGCTAAAGGCAAGGTATTATTTATTGATGAAGCCTATTCCCTTGTGGAGTATACCAAGGGAGCATATGGCGATGAAGCAATTAATACTATTGTACAGGAGATGGAAAACAACCGCGAAAATACAATTGTCATCTTTGCAGGTTACCCCGATAAGATGAAAGAATTCTTTTTAAGAAACCCGGGCTTAAGATCACGTGTACCGTTCACTATAAAGTTTGATGATTACTCTGCTGAAGAATTGGTTGGCATTTGCGAGTTTGAGGCGGAAAAAAGAGGGTTTGAAATAGACTGTAATGCAAGAAAAAAGATTCAAGAGATCTGCAACAAGGCTGCAGGAAATGCCGATATGGGAAATGGACGATTTTGCAGAAATCTTATAGAGAAAGCAATACTCGCTTTTGCAGTAAGAATTTATAAAACTGAAGTGGCAAATGAGGCAGAGGATTATACCTTGACAGCAGAGGATTTTGGAGCAGCAAACATAAATTTTAAAGAGAAAACGGTATCAATAGGCTTCAAAGTATAATATAGCTTGCAGCAGTGTCACTATAAATATCGGTATATCGTAAGAACTGAAAATTTTATTAAGTCTTTCAGTTCTTACGAGCAAAATCTGAAGAACTTCTTCTATCATTGTTTTACAGTCCGCACCTTTAAATTCTCATTCAGGCTTACACTCAGCCGTACAATCGTACTCTGCCTTTTTCTACTTTATCGGCGGATACTTATCTTCAAATGCCGCCAGAATCTTTAATAGCTGCTTGTCCAGGAGAATAAAAGCATAGCTTCTGAATTCCGGCGGAACACCGTAATAAGCCTCTGCAATACCGCCGCATATCGCAGCAAGCGTATCACTGTCGCCTCCGATAGAAATCGCATTTCTTATAGCATCTTCAAAGCCTGTGGATTCAAAAAATGCCATCAATGCCTGCGGAACCGTATTCTGGCAGGTTTCATTGAATTCATAGGTAGCTCTGATTCCATCCAGTGTAAAGTCCATCGGATAGTAATTGCTATCAATGTAATCTCTAATCTCAGACAGGCTGCTGCCGCTCTTAGCCATGTAAACAGCGACCGCCGTAGCCTCAGCTCCTTTAATTCCCTCGGGATGGTTATGCGTTACTTCAGTGAGCTTTTTAGAGATTTCTTTTGCAGCCTCAAGACTGTCGGCTGCAAAGCCTGCTGCACTCACACGCATGGCAGCTCCGTTCCCAAAGCTGTTATACGGTTTCGGATTGTCGGAAAACATCCACATGAAAAAGCCTCTGCCATAGCCGCAGTCCGGATATTTACGCCCTATCGCACGCATATATTTAACTGCATTCTTTGATAAATCACTATAATCCGGTTTACTCGCCAGAATTGCCTGTGCCAGTGCCAGCGTCATAATACTGTCATCGGTAAGGAAGCATTTATTGGTAAAAAATTTAAAATCCTTGCTTTTAATATTGCTCCATTCAAAACGTGAGCCAACAATGTCCCCGATAATTGCCCCTATCATTTATTTTCGTCCTCCTCTAAAATGTCTATAGCCTGCTCTGCCAGCTTAAACCTCAGCATCACCTTAAATAAATCACCGTCTATCTGTATTTCAAATTTTCCCTCTTGAAGCAAAGTAAGGGATTTTGCTATAGAAAGTCCAAGTCCGCTCCCCTCACTCGCTCTGCTTACATCTCCTCTTACAAACCTTTCGGTCAATTCTTCAGGACTTATATTAAGAGGATTTTCAGATACATTTTTCATAGTAAAGACTGCATAGTCTTTTTCACAGCTGATTGTGATATACACTCTTGAGCCTTTTATAGCATATTTAAAGGCATTATTATAAAGATTTTCAAGTACTCTCCAAAGGTGTCTGCCATCAGCACAAATCAGTACAGGCTCATCCGGAAGCTCGGATATTATATGCAGCTCATTGCTCAGATATTTTTCTTCAAATTCTCCGTTAGTCTGCTGTATCATCTCAACCAAATCCAATTTCGCTATGTCCACGCTTATATTTCCGCTCGATACCTTGCTTGCCTCCACCAAATCTTCAGTAAGATTTTTTAAATGGTTGGATTTGCTTTCCAATATATCAAGATAAACCTTTACCTTTTCATTTATAATATTTTCTCTTTTAATCAGCCCTACATAATTAATGATTGAAGTCAGAGGTGTTTTTATATCATGAGAAACATTTGTAATTAAATCCGCCTTAAGTCTTTCACTTTTCACCTGCTCATTTATAGCATTCTCAAGTCCGCAGCCTATATTGTTTATGCTTTCAGCGGTATCCGCCTCCTTGCCGTCAAATTCGTTTAAATTCAGCTTATAGGCAGTATCTCCATTTGCTATAAAATGCAGTGCCTGAGCTATCTTATCCGTCTGTATAGCTTTCTTGTACATATTGTGAAATACTGCTATATTTATAATAATGCAAAGCATTATAATACCTGTAACTATAAACCTCTGTATCAGAGTATTTTCATTTGCCCAAAGTAAGCTTATTAACATAATAAATATCACATTCAGAAACAAATAAAGTGCAAATTTAATTGATATTCCAACCTTATAAGGCTGCTTTCTGCCATAAATACTCAGCTCATCCTTGATTTTTTTTATTAAACTGCTTTCCCATATTATGCCTGCCTTTATAGCCCGTATAATACTGAAGAGCCAGAACAGCACACAGCCATAGACAAAAATATACTGCATCAGCTTTTCAGCAAAATTCCAATTCCTTTCTGCCAGATAGACATGGAGAAGCTTGCTGCCGGCTTTTTCTCCTATATATAAAAACACCATAATACTGAGAAGACATAAAATAATATCAATCTCTATCCCGAATCTGTCCATGGCATATACCCTTCTGATCTTTGCATTCTTAAACGGTACTCCTGCCAAATATCCCAGCATAATAATTGTTATAGCCATAAATATAAGTCCTGCAGCAGTAAGCACCATTCCATAGAAATACAGATTTCTCTGATTCAAATAGTCCAGCCTTCCATAGTAATACTGGTCTTTTACCTGGTAGCCGGTGTCTACCGCTATGATAACCTTATATTCCGCATCCAGCTCCTCCGACATTTCTGCTGCCAGCAGCGATAAATTTTGAGGCACCTTAGACAGATTATTTTTAATAATCATACTGCCGGAATCCACCTCTGCGTACCTGCCGAGCCTTTCCATATCCTCATCATTTAAGCTGACATCATTTGTATATGATTCACTTCCGTAAACCAGTCTGTATCTTATATTCGTGGGGTTTAAAATCAGTCTGTTATAGGCAGAATAGTACGCACCGAGCTTATCAAGGCTTTCTCTTATAAGCCTGTCTATAGTCATATAGGCATCTCCGGGCTCTTTGAGCCTGTCACCAAGTTTATAGGTTCTCCAGTTGACAAGATATGAAGTATTGGCATTGCTTATGTCCTCGTCTATTGCATTTGAAGCTTCTGTGCCCGAAGTTTCCAAATCTGAAGTTTCCAAAGCCGCATTTTCTGGCGGATTTGATTTTTTTGCCATATTTCCGCTATCGCTTTCCTTAAAGAAATCAGACTGGTATTTTTCATTGATATAATATCCATGTGACTTTGCATAATCTATTATATCCTTAAGAGTATATACAGGGTCTTTTCCCGGTGATATGTTAATGCTGAATATCTCACTGTCAAGGCTGAATACTCCATTCTCTTCAAAAGCATTTTTGTATTTTATATAAGCAAATATATCATTTATATCAGACTCAAACTGTGCCATGAAAGCAGGTGAATTTTCATAAGTTTCGGAATTCATCCAGCTTAATCCCTTTTTAAAATTATTATTGGTATACAGCAGAGAGATTCCAGCTATAAATAATATAAATGCTGCAAGATGCAAAAGAGTAAGCCCGGTTTTTTGCAGTAAAAGCTCAGTATGTTTTTTCATCGCTTTACATCACCTACATTTTTTCTATTTTATAGCCCACTCCCCAGACGACCTTAAGATACCTCGGCTCTTTCGGATTGATTTCTATTTTTTCTCTGATATGCCTTATATGCACCGCTACAGTATTATCTGCCCCTATGGCTTCCTCATTCCAAATCTGTGCATAAATCTCGTCTATAGAAAACACCTTGCCGGCATTTTTTATCAGCAAAAGCAATATATTATACTCTATCGGAGTAAACTTGATAATTTCGCCTGCTACGCTTACCTCCTTAGTATCATCATTTATTTCAAGATCCCCGCATCTAAATACATTCATTTCAGACTGAAGACCGAGATTTCCAAGCTTAGTATAACGCCTTATATGGCTTTTCACTCTGGCGACCAGCTCAAGCGGATTAAACGGCTTGGTCAGATAATCATCCGCACCTATATTCAGTCCAAGTATCTTATCAGTGTCCTCAGATTTAGCCGACAAAATTATGATGGGTATGGAGCTGCGCTCTCTTACTTTTAAGGTCGTCCTTATACCGTCAAGTCCCGGCATCATCACATCCACTATAAGCAAATCAACCTTAGTTTCTTCAAGGACCTTTAAGGCCTCATATCCGTCATACACCCCTATAACTTCAAAGCCTTCTCCGGACAGATATATATCAATGGCTTCTACTATTTCTTTATCATCATCACAAACTAAAATTTTCTGCATACTTTAATATTTCCTTTCTTTTTAATAGTTTATTTATAATAATTCTAAAATAGCCTGCATTATGTATTTTACCTATCAAAGTATATCACCTTTAGCTGTTTTATCATAATGAATTTTGTATTAAGAATTAATTATTGTAAATCACAGGCTATATGCTATAATTTATCCTGCTTTGTTCCTGCAAATTATCGTATTGGACATTTAGCCGGACTTTAAAACCTACCGCGGAGGTAAAATATACATGACTGATGAAAAATTTATGCATGAAGCGCTTAAGCAAGCTGTAAAGGCCTTCTCTATCAACGAGGTTCCGATAGGCTGTGTAATAGTATATGAAAACAAGATAATTGCCAGAGGCTATAACCGCAGAGTTACAGATAAATCTACTCTATCTCATGCAGAAATTAATGCAATAAAAAAAGCCTGCAAAAAAATCGGCGACTGGAGGCTTGAAAATTGCACTATGTATGTTACTCTTGAGCCATGCCCTATGTGTGCAGGTGCAATAGTACAGGCAAGGATGCCTAAAGTCTTTATAGGCTGCAAAAATCCTAAGGCAGGCTGTGCAGGCTCTGTAATAGACCTTTTCCACATAGATAAGTTTAATCATAAAGTTGAAGTAAATTATATGCAGGGGAGCATACATGATGAATGCTCCCTGCTTATGAAAGACTTTTTTAAACGGCTGAGGCAGTCGAAGTAATACCAAATACCAGCTTGGCAGCACCATAGATTCCGGCATCATTGCCAAGTGTGGCAAGCACTATCTTAGGCTTGTTTACTGAAAGCTTTATATATTTTTCATACTCATTATTTATAAGCCCAAGTAAAAACTCACCTGCCTTTGACACTCCTCCTCCTATAACAAATACATCAGGGTCAACAGTATACGCAATATGTGACATAGCTATCCCGAGATATCTGCATACCTTTTTCATAACTCTAAGTGCTGCTGCATCGCCCTCTTTGGCACAGTCCAAAACCTCCTTAGCACTTATTGATTCTCCATAATTTCTCAGTAATGAGGGCAGATTGTCTGCCGCAAGCACTTTTTTTGCTTCACGTACTATACCTGTTGCACTTGCAATCTGCTCCAGACAGCCCCGGCAGCCGCAGTTGCAGTATTCATTTTCATCATCCAGCACATGCAGATGACCTATCTCCCCGGCAATGCCATGCCTGCCCTCCACTATCCTTCCATCCAGGACAACTCCGCCTCCTACGCCTGTGCCAAGCGTAATAAGCACAACGTCGCTGCATCCTTTGGCACCCCCCTGCCACATCTCTCCCAGTGCCGCTATATTTGCATCATTGCCAAGCCCTACAGGAATACCTCCAAGGATTTGTGACAATTCTCTTGCAGGGTATTTATCTCTCCATCCAAGATTTACACAGACCTCGACATATCCGCTGGGAAGCACGGGTCCGGGAACACCAAGCCCTATTCCAAGACAGTCCTCTAATGTATAGGAATATTCAGAAAGTGCGGTCTGAATTGAAGCTGCAATTTCATTTATAACAGCTGCGGAGTTATTTTCTTTTGAAGTTTTAATCTCCCATCTTTTTATAAGTATCCCCTGTATATCAAATATTCCCATTTTTATACTTGTACCGCCTATATCAACTCCTATGCATATTTTTTCCATACTTATTCTCCCTGTTCATATATTTTATAGCTGTAAGGCTGTTTGTTACTTCAGTCTTATGGTTTTTATCTGAGCAGCTCCTATAAACACAAATTCATTGGAGCCGCTTCCCTTAAAGCATTTAACTACCTTAAAATCAAGCTTTCCCCTATATTTTTCGACTCCTGACATATTATAAATTAAAGCAGAATTATCGTTATATAAAAATACATATCCTTCATCCATGTCAAAATGCTTATAATCGTAATCAAACTCTTTTTCTAAAATCTTTTCACCTGATGCCTTAAATACCAGCAGTTTATTTGAAAATTCACCTGTACGGTTTTTAATTATGAGTGCAACCTTGTCCCTGCTCCTGCATATACTCATTATTTGTGCATCAAATACCTCCTGTTTTATAAGCTCAGGAGAAAGCAGATTTTTTGAAGAAAAAAAATAGATTCCAGTATCCGCCACAGCATAGGAATAAGTGTTATTTATAAACTGGACCTTGGCTATAAGACTGTTTGCAAAGGGCTCATCAACACCGCCTACAACTCTGTTTTTTACGCTTTTTCCCTTTTCGGAAAAATCATAAAATACCACTCTGCCTCTCATGTCCGCACCATCTATGTACTGAAAAGCCGCTATTAGCTGAGTTCCATCCGGAGAAAGTGATATATCTACAGGATAGCCGTCACCCTTTAAAACGGTTTCAACAGATATATCAAGGTTTTCACCGCTTTTTTTAAAATATCCTATTTTCGAGCTGCTGCTTCCCTCCATAATTACCGCACTCACGCCTTTAGCTGATAAAGCAATTCTGGTAATAGGAAGTACAGTCTTTGCTTCACCAATTTTTTTGTTTTTATCAAATATACAGATTCTGCTGCCCTGCTTATCAGCAACAGCTGCATAATTTCCATTGACACTTATAATAGGAGATTTCATCTCGTAGCTTTCTATCCACACCTCTCTGCCTTTTTTATCCAAAAACATTACTCCGTCTTTTGAATATTTGAGAATCCCGTCTTCAAAGGCGGCATATCCTACAACACTGCCTTTTGTTATGTCAATTTCGGAAACAACAGTATAATTAGTATATTTGGCATATCTTATATATAATTTCCATGCCAGGTAAAGTGCAAATAAAAAAAATGGTATTAAAAGAAGCAGCAAAAGTCTTTTCTTATCATATTGCCGAGGATTTTTTTTCTTGTGCCCCTCATCCTTTCTGGTGTCAATTATATTCTTTTTTAATAGATTTTTTCTAAATTCCCTCTTTTCAAAATCTGACATAAACTATTCTTCCATCTGATTTTTATATTCTTCTATAGCTTCATCAAGGTTTATAACAAGTGACTTATCCATTATCTCATCTAATATATCTATCTTTTCCACATCTAAAAATTCCGCACCGAGATATACTTCAAAATTTTCTTCAAGATATTTTTGTTTTTCTTCAAGCTTAGCTCTGAGCACTCTCAGTTCTTCCTCTGTATCTGCATATAATTTATTCAATCTGTCTATCTCAGGCTGAAACCTTGCATTTATTTCATCTATAATTATATTTTGCTTGACTTTATCAAAGGAATTCAGTGCTTCCTTGCGTTCTCTGTTAGTTTCTTGTAAGTCCCGCTCTATATGAGCTAATTCATCATCAAAATTTGCGAGATCATATTTTTTTTCGTCATTATCATTCACAATGCTCTTAGCGATTACTCTGATTCTTTTTATATTTTCATCTATATCATTTCTAAGGATTGCCGCATCTTTAAGTATACTTAAATTTTTAACCATTGTAAGGTTGGCAGTAACAAGATAGCCTCCGCCGAATATAATTATATCTGCAAGCACTATTATAATTAAATTATGTATTGCTTTATCCGGAAGCAAAAAATATATTATTGCCGGCAGTACAGCAAAAGAGATAAGTGCCGCTGTGACTATAATAAGATAATCGGTAAATTTATTCGGAAAATATAAGCTGTAGTAAATATCTGTATTGCAAAACTCCGGTACTTTATTATTTACAAACATTTCTCTGATCATAACCTGCAGATTCCGATTTTCAGCTCTTAAATCTGCAGTTTCTTCACTTATTCTGTCCTTTATCCCCTGATTCTTAGCTTTTTCACGCTCCGCACTGACTTTTTTAAAATCAGCCTTTTGTTTTTTTATAATATCGTCATACTGTCTGCATATATTATTTCTGTTTTTTTCTATATCTGAGGCTATAGTATCCTCACACAGCTTCTGCTCATATTCTATATCGGCACCTATATCTTTTGCTTCTTCCGTCAGTTGTTTTTCTTCAAAGATAAGCTCATCAAGTTCCTCAACCGCCTGCCTTGCATTTGCAAAAAAAAGTTTATAATCACTTATAGGCTGTGGCATTTAAAATCTCTCCTTTCGCTCACTGTACTGCAGCAGGCAGGTCCCCCTCTTTATTTAAGGCTCTGTGCTTTTAAAGCAGGGGGCTGCCTATATAGGGATATAACCCGCTTTGCCGATTGTTTATGAAAGTCTTTTTAAAAGCTGCTCTCTTTCCCTTTCATACCCGGGTTTTCCTAAGAGAGCGAACATATTCCTTTTATAGCTTTCCACTCCCGGCTGATTAAACGGATTTACTCCAAGGATATATCCGCTTATTCCACAGGCAAACTCAAAAAAGTAAAACAGCTCTCCGAGAGAATGCTCATCCTGTTCAGGCACATTTATTACAAGTACCGGAACACCTCCATCAGTATGTGCAAGCACGGTGCCTGACATCGCCGACTTATTTATAAAATCCACGCTCTTTCCTGCCAGATAATTCATTCCGTCAATATCTTTTTCTTCTTCCTTCATCAAAAGCTCTGACTGAGTTTTATCTATAGAAATTACCGTTTCAAACAAGTTTCTTGCTCCATCCTGTATATACTGACCCATAGAATGAAGATCCGTAGTTAAATCTACTGCAGCAGGAAATATACCCTTTTGGTCCTTTCCTTCGCTTTCTCCAAAAAGCTGCTTCCACCACTCTGATAAGCTGTGCAGACCGGGTTCATAATTTGCTATAATCTCTATAGACTTACCTTTCCTAAGCAAAATATTTCTGACTGAAGCATAAAGCAAAGCCGGATTTTCTTCGTATGGGCTCTTAAGCAATCTCTCCCTCATTGCAGCGGCACCTTCGAGCAGCTTTGAAATGTTAATTCCGGCAGCAGCTATAGGCAAAAGCCCTACCGCAGTAAGCACTGAAAATCTTCCGCCGATATCATCAGGTACTGTAAAAGCTGTATAGCCCTCATCATCCGCAAGCTGTTTCAGTGCTCCCTTATTTTTATCTGTAGTGGCATATATTCTTGTTACAGCTTCTTTTTTTCCATATCTTTCTATTAACAGCTCTTTAAATATTCTGAAAGCTATCGCGGGCTCTGTAGTGGTTCCCGATTTTGAGATAACATTTACAGAAAAATCCTTGCCTTGAAGATAGTCTTTAATATCTGCAAGATATCTTGAAGATAATGAATTGCCGCAAAATATAATCTGCGGATATTTTCTTTTATCAGCTTCAAGCAGGTTATAAAAGCTATGTGAAAGAAATTCAACTGCTGCTCTTGCACCAAGATAGGAGCCTCCTATGCCTATCACAAGCAATACCTCCGAATCAGAGTGTATTTTTTTTGCCGCCTGTTTAATTTTCTCAAATTCTTCTCTGTCATAATTGACGGGCAGGTCTAACCAGCCGAGGTAATCACTTCCTGAGCCGGATTTTTCTAAAAGTGTCTTCAATGCGGTTTGTGCTGCCGGCTTAAAGTTTGAGATTTCATTTTCTGATACAAACATAGCCGTTTTTGAGTAATCAAATATAAGTGACTTTCCCATCTTGGATACCTCCGTTAATCTATCATTTTTTTTATTATATCATAATACTCCGGCTTATAAAAGATTCTTGATAAACTTAGGAATTAAGCTGCTTTATAACCTCAAGGGTCAGTCTGCTGCAATGTCTGATAGCTTTCGCTTCAAAGGCGGTATAGTCCGTATCTGCCGATGCATCCGCCTTATCAGACAAGGCTCTTATTATCACAAAGGGTACCTTATTAAGATAAGCGGTCTGAGCTATCGCCCCTCCCTCCATCTCGACACAGTAAGCATTAAATTCCTGCCTTATCCTTTTCTTAATCTTTCCGTCAGATACAAATATATCTCCTGTAGCAATTCTTCCGATATAAGCTGAAATATCAGGGTTAACCTCCTGACAGCATTGACAGGCAAGCTCAGCAAGATATTTATCCGCTTTAAATTCAAAAGTATCCATTCGCGGAATCTGTCCCAAGCTATATCCGAAGCCGGTGGCATCAACATCATGCTGCACCGCGTCGCTTGATATAACTATATCTCCTATATTTATATCTGAGGTAAGTCCACCCGCTATTCCTGTATTTATAATAAGTTCAGCCTTGTAAACACTTATCAGAATTTGAGTGCAGACTGCCGCATTTACTTTTCCTATTCCACAGTTTACAAGTACCAGTTCTTTATTATAAAGCTTTCCTTGATAAAAAATCATTCCTGCAATTTCAGAACTTTCCGTCGTTTCCATAACAGTACGAATTTTCACTATTTCTTCTTCCATCGCCCCTATAATGCCTATCATATAGCTCTGCTGCTCCTTATAATTTTATGATTATATATTTTATATCATTTTTATTAATACTTATATAGTTTAACTCATGCTATAGTATTAATCAATTATAATTCTTTTACAATCGCTTCGCTATTTATATCCTGCAGAGCACCTTGATTTTACTCTGCCGATTTGTTATTCTATTTATTGATTGCACCAGAAAATGCGGAGGATTATATATGCAAAAAAAAATCATACTCACAGGCGGAGGTACCGCAGGGCATGTTACCCCTAATATCGCTTTGCTTCCCCTGCTTAAGTCATACGAATATCAGATACTTTATCTAGGCTCCTACAATGGAATAGAAAAAAATCTTATAACCGCCGAAGGTATTGATTATAAGGGAATATCTTCCGGTAAACTCAGGAGATATTTCGATTTTAAAAATTTTACTGACCCTTTTCGTGTAATAAAGGGATACTTTGAGGCAGTAAAGATCATTAAAGATTTTAAGCCTGATGTAATCTTTTCAAAAGGAGGCTTTGTAGCAGTTCCGGTTGCCGCAGCCGCTCACAGGCTTAAAATACCTGTTATAATACATGAATCGGATATAAGCCCCGGTCTGGCTAATAAAATCTGCATGCGTTTTGCTGATAAAATCTGCTGCAGCTTCCCTGATACAATAAAATATCTGCCTGAAAGCAAATCAGTTTTTACCGGTTCCCCTATCAGAGCCGAACTGTTCAAAGGTGATAAAAATGCAGCTTTAAGATTGACACGGTTTTCTGATACAAAACCTGTACTGCTGGTGATAGGAGGCAGCCTCGGCTCAGTCAAAATCAACACTGCCGTAAGGTCGTCACTGAACTCTTTATTGCAGCTTTATAATATAATACATATTTGCGGCAAGGGAAACGTTGACGAGGAGCTGGGAAAAACTCCGGGTTATCTCCAATATGAATATGTAAGCTCCGAATTAAAAGATTTATTCGCTCTTGCGGATGTAGTTATAAGCCGTGCCGGAGCCAATACTATATGCGAACTGCTTGCACTGAAAAAGCCGAATATACTTATCCCCCTTTCTGCTGCTGCAAGCAGGGGCGACCAGATATTAAATGCCGCCTCATATAATAATCAGGGATTTTCCTACGTACTTAATGAAGAACTGCTCAGCAGTGAAAGTCTTGAAGCGGCAGTATCTTACGTATACAATAATAGAGAGAGCTATATAAATAATATGAGTGCCTCAAAAACCGGTGAAGCCGGAGAACAGATTCTCAAGCTTATACTGAAAGCCTCAGACAAAAATAATTAAACCAAAGCAGAAGAGCTTTCGCAAAGCACCACCATACTCATAAAAATCAGAAATTTATTTTTCAAAAATAAGGGAGTTGCCGCTCTATAGAGGATGTTTCATCTCTTTCCTGCAGCAACTCCCTTATATACTTTATCTATAAATATTTTAATCAAAATCCGCTCAAATAACAACTTTAACAGGTATCATTATAAAAGCTGTCATAATTATCTCTGCGCCTTTTTTTCTTATACATAATGATTGAAAGTAAAAAGCCTGTTACAGCTCCGCCTATATGAGCTGCATTATCGACCCCTGTAGAAACAAAGCCGTAATAAAGGCTGAGAACTATAAATATTCCCATTCTCTGTGAAGTAAGATCTTCAAGCCTTCCCCTGTTTGCAATAACTGCCCAGAGCAGTCCTCCCATTACTCCAAATATCGCACCGCTTGCACCTGCGCTGACACTGTAGCTATCAGTTATATTTTCTACGAATAGTGATATTACATTGGCACCGACTCCGCACACAAGATAAAAAATTAAATATTTTATATGACCGAGAGCTCTTTCAAGATTATCTCCTATCATGAATAATACTATCATATTATTTAATAGATGGCTTATACCAAAATGCATGAACACCGAAGTCAGCAGCCTCCAATACTCCTTATATTCAGTTATATACGGCATATATACTGCACCGTATCTAAGCATCAGTGCTGCGTCTTCAGTTGAGCCTGCTATTTCTAAGAACAGGAAAAACACTATATTTAATGCAATTATGCACCAATTTACCACCGAGTTTTTTCTATTATACATCTGACAAGGCACCCTTCACCGCTGCAAGCGTACCCTCAATATCTTCCTTCGCCTGCTCGGACAGACTCCAAGTAAGTATGCCTCTGTCTTTATCATATCTTGGAATTATATGCACATGGCAGTGGAAAACTGTCTGTCCGGCACTTTCTCCAGTATTTATAAGTATATTATAGCCGGAAGCTTTAAGTCCCTTTTTAGCGGCTTCACCAATCTCAGCTGCAAGCGAGGGTATATGCTCAGACAAAGCCTTCGGCAGCTCGCTTATATTATTATAGTGCCGCTTCGGCAGTATCAGTGCATGCCCTTTTGAAGCCGGGCTTATATCAAGTATTACTCTGAAATTATCATCTTCATAAATAGTTGATGAGGGTATTTCACCATTTGCAATTTTACAAAAAATACAGTCCATATTAGTCCTCCCTTTAATAATCCTTTTGCTATACTAAAATACAGAAACCCAGTCCCATACTCCAATATATAGTAGTATACCACCTCTGTGTAATTTTGAAAATTGCAAATTTTATTTTTATATTCCGAAAGTGTATTTAATACCTGCAAATTCTATCTCATCACCCATATTTAATACAGAGCATTCCTCACTTTCCAGCAGCCTCCCGTTTAATTTAGTCCCATACAAGGAATTTAAGTCCATCACTGTATACTTTTTATCTTCATTTTTATCTAATTTAAGATGCAGGCGGCTTATTTTATCTGTATGGAGTACATAATCACAAACTCTTTCCTGACTGCCTATAATAAATGGAAAATATTCAAGTTTTATATCCTCCGCCGATTTATCCGTACAACACAGTTTAGCTCTTTCATTATCTGGCTGCTTTGATAAAAGTATTGTACGTGAGCCTGCCTCTTGCATATTTTGTCTGCTTTTTTCTTCATTATCTTTTTTTTCAAAATATGCAGTCCATTCTTCATCCTCATTAAAAGCTTCTGAAGTATTTTCAGATTTAAGCCCTGCCTTGGTTTCAGCTTTATTTACCTCATAGATTACATTAGTATTATTCAATCCATATTCAAAACGCCCAATGTCCTGTTTAGCTTTAAGTTTTTTTGCAAAAAAATTCCTGAAATTAAATAAATCCTTTTTGACCGATTTTTTGCCTTCTCTTGCTCCTGTATTTTCACGTAATAAATTTACAGGTATATATTTTTTCTCATTTTCATAATCTTCGCCGGCTTCTTCATTTATTTCTTTATACTCTACTGAAACTGTCTTTCCGTATCTGCTTAAAAGTGCAAGCAGGTCTTCAGTTGAATAATCCTCTTTAAGGCTTTCCTGGTAAAGACTGTAAGCAAGCACGACTCCCTCATGGTCATTATGGTCTATTTTTGAAAGCAAATTTGAAAACAGTTCCGAAAGATTTTCACAAAAGCCTGATTCCAGTCCGGGCATATAGCAGAGCGACAGCTTTAAGGTTTCAGGGTCTGCATATATATAATCAGGAGAAATGCTTATGCCTTCTTCACTTAAAAGGTAGCGGCACATTCCGGATATGGTCTTTACTATATTAAATACTATATTTCTAATCTCCTCTGCACCTATATACCTGAATTCAAGTATTCTGCTCAAGGGCTGCAGGGCGGTTATATCATAATACAGCTTTGCTTCAGAATCAGTTCTATTTATATGAAGCTTCATAAGTCCATCTATATTATTTGACTCAAGCATTCTGTACTCATGCCTGTAAACCGAGAGTATATCTTCAAGTTCACCACCATAGCTTATTATCATATAATTATTCTTCAGATGCCTCTTGTGCTCCGTCTTTATATTTTTCATAAACTCCCTCCAATACTGTTATCTCCCTCATAAATTTTTCAGGATTATTTATTTTGTCTTCTATATCATATTTTAAACTTCCTGCTTTAAAACCGGCATCAGCCTTATTTTTTGTCAGCTTTATATCAAATTTTCCTGTATCAAGTCCCCCAAAACTCCCAACTCTCAACAGGGCATAATTTCTTACCGCTTCAATGTTAAAATTATCTTTTTTATAAATTTCTTCAAGATGTGAAGCTTCAAGTGCGGCAGTATGGGTTATATACCCTGCTTTCACCCGTGCACTCTCTTTATAGGCCCTTATTATCAGATTTGCTGTACAAAATAGAACTACTGCTATAATATACGAAGCTTCCACAGTTATATATGCCTTTAATCTATAGTTTCCTTTAATAAATCTTTTTTTATACATAGCTTTTATATAATCCGTATTTCTATAATTATTTTTAACTATCCGGCAAACAGCAGCAAAATCCCTGCCGGCAAAGTAAATATAAGCATCGCTATCTTCTTTTTTTTGCTGCTTTTATTATTAATAAAATTTTTTGCTATTATGCAAAGTCCAGCACAGGCTATAAAAATACTGCTTATTATAAAAAGCATTAGATTTTTACTCCCTCCAAATGCCGCCCCTGAAATTATAAAAAACAATCCGTCGCCCTCGCCTAGAGCTTTTGTAAGCCGTGCTGTTAGGTACATTGCCGCTCCTATACCGATTCCAGCTAATATTTCTTTTACCCTTACTTCTTTATTAAATGCCAGCATATACATATAATATATAAATTCAATAAAAGCCATAATCATAAATACTCTTATATCCACACTTTGGTTTTTATAATCTTCCCATGCACAAACCGCCATAAATATCAGAATAAGTATTTTTCCTAAAATATAACTGCTTATCATAGCTTCTCTCCCATTCTAATGTCTTCTCCCGCAGTAGGAGCATTCTCCCAGCTGCTCTACTTCAGATTTCTTTACCGTCCTTACATAGGCATTTATTGCGGTACAATTTTTAGTACTGTGATAGCTGCTGCCTGAGGGCAATATATATACGGTATTTCCCGCTACCGCTCCACATCTTGCACAGGGCTTGTATTTTCCTCCTGAAGCATTTCTTAGATTTGCGATTTCACTTTTAGAAACAGTTTCCAGATCATTATAAAGGTAATGACATTTTCTGCTTCTGTGATACCTGGTTGAAGTCTTCCCTACATATACTACCTCATCCTCCGTGTCATTTTCTGCATTTTCAGAATCTGATTTATCTCCCTCACTGCCTATCCAAGCTCTCCGGCTGCTGAGTACCTGCTGTTTGATCTCTCCGAGATTAAATAAGGCAAAGGGGAGCTTATAGCTATAGGTAAGCTTTATAAGTATCATATCTTCCTGAGTCATACATTCGGTTCCAAGCCATGATATATTTTGCACATGCTTGTCCTTTACCTCTGAAATTACTTTATTTCTGACAAATTCTCCGACTGCTGCCGAAGAAAGAAGAGATTGAAATACCTCCGAATTTGTATACGCTGCATTTTCACTTGAACTGCTCTCTGAATCACTTTCTCCATACACTGAGCCGTCATTTTCCGAATCGGATTTCAAGCCTCCACTATTTTTAATTCTGTAAGCAGCATAGGCATATTTACAGGCTTCCTCATTGACTGCTTCACATAGAGCCTGCATCCTCCTGGCAGCTTCCATCATTCTAAGCGGCAACAGCATAAGCACTGCCACAAATATAAAAATCGAAAGTGAAAAAGCTGTTTCTATAGTTAAGGAGGCTTTTATATACACCCTCTTACAAGAATTAAATTCATTAAAATTAATATTAAAGCGTGCTTGGAGAGCTGCTGAGATTTTATTTTTTATGCTGTGATAATTTATTACAGAGTTATCAGATTGGTTTTTATTGTTAATTATATCCTTATAAGAGGGCATATATAAAGCCTCCTTTCTGTCTATAATTTAATTTTTAATAAATTAATATGCTTTCAGAGCATTTACTCCAAGCTCATAGGATGAGCTTAAACCTATAAATTCATTTTTTACCAGACCGAGCCTGCTGAACAGTCTTTCAGACTCGCACTGCACTGAAATATTCATGCCGTACACCATTTTATTCATTAAAAATCCCTTATCTTTATAATTCATATTATGTTGGATCATATCCATCATTCTATAATCCTGAAGCTGGTTGTCCTCAGTTAAAAGCATAAGTCTCAAATAGGCCTTATAATCAAGTCCGTTTTCTGAATCTTTATCCTCATCGCCTCCCTCCTCAGGCTTTTTTAACAAAGGCGGCTCCGTACTGCCTCCTGAGCCTTCTCCTGATGAAAGCAGTCCGTCAAGGCTTAGCTTCCAGTCCTTTTCAGCTTTATAAATCGGGATTTTTTTACCTTCAAGCAGAGCTCTTATGTCAAGTACAGATTCCGCAAGTGCCCAAACTCCTATAATGAGGCAGGCTATAATTCCTGTAAGCGCAGGTACGCTGAGCATGCCGGAAATTATTTGTGAAAGATTTTTCACCTGCTCCATTTTTTTCTCATCTGTAATTATATGCATATAATTAAGTCCCTCTCTTACAGCAAGTATCCCAAGAAGCACTGAGCGCAGATTTGAAGCATCGTTATCAAGCCCCGCAATAATATACTCCAGCTCATATTGAAGCTCTTTTTCCGACTTGTCGGTAAAGCCTGTAAAAAATCTGACAGCATATTCATCCAGTATCATAGCTTCAAGCACAGAGAGGCTCTCTCCCGCTCTTTGAGTCACAGAAGTTTTTGAAGGAAAGCTGGAGGTATTTAATTCAGTACGAGATAAAACTCTGTCAGCAGGTATTACAAGCTCAAGTATTTCACCTCCAAATTTTTCTCCTGCAGTTTCAATAAGCTTTTCTTTTCTTTCATCTGCCAAGCCATGTCGGCTTTCAATAGCCGGAATTTCAAAGGCTCTCCACTGATTTTCAAGCTCCGACCAGAGAAAATCCGCCTCCTCCTCGTCATAATCATCCTCATCCTCCCGCTCCGTGATGCGGTACAATATATCCTCCGTACCGTCCAGATAAAAAACGTTGTCCTTTGCAAGACTTGTCTTCTGCTCTATTTCCACTCGTCTTTCACCATCATTGTCAGTATAAGTGCGGTAAGCTCTTATATTCTCCGAAAGCAGATTTTTATTATTTTCTGAAAGCTTTTCCCATTTATCTGCGTACTCAGCTTCAGTAGCAGTAAGATTATCAGATAAATCGGCAGCCTTTTTTTGATATGAACGGAGTTGACTGTCGAGCTTTTTTATTTCTTTTTTGATAGCTCTTATTTTGTCTTCAAAGCCTGCCCGGTTTTTATTTTTTATATCTTCCAAAGCCTCTTCATATAAAGCTTTTTGTGTACTAAAGTTCTCACTTATTTTTGAAATCGCCTTTTCAAGTGCGGCAGCCTCTTTTGAATGATCTCCATAAGCAGTAGTAATTTCTTTCATAGAGCCAGCTTCTTCTATTTCTTTAATAAGCTGTTTTGAAGTATCAGGAGTATGCTTAAAATCAATCAGATTATATTTCATATAATCAAGCACTTCATTTTCAAACCACCTGCCTCCGTTATCAGTTGCATACTGTATATCTATAATGCTTGCTGAAGGCTTTTTAAGCTTATACCCTCCTGAATTTTCCACATAAGGCTTTAAATATTTGTCAATGCTTTTTACAGCCCCTTCTTCTTTACCGCATTCTAAAAGTATAAGTCTGTATTCTTCCCAAACACTGCGCTGATATTCGCTGAACAATGAATCTATGGCGGAATCCGCCGCAGCCTGTAAATAAAATCTTACACCTGCCGTGCGTGCGGATTCCAAAAGTCCAAAGATCAGTGTACTCACCAACACAAATACAAGACTTAAAAAAACAGTTGTTGAGCAGCACTTTTTCATAATTTAATATACCTCTTTTGACTGTTTCTCTATCTCTTTAAATATATTTTCAAGCACTTTTCTTATCTGCTTTTTAAAAATAATTACAAGTCCTATTAATACTACAAGTATGAGAACTATTTCTATAACGCCTATCCCTGATTCTTCTTCCAAGAATGACTTTAATTCATTTAACATATCGCTCCTCCTTTCCTGCTGTTATTTGAATGCCATCATTGCAGGCACCATCACCATTGCCATCACCACTCCCAGCATTAAAAACAAGGGCAGCAAAAGCTTTGTACTTGCTTCCTCTCCTATGCGCCTGGCCAGATTCACTCTTTCTTCCCAAGCAGCAACAGCTTCAATCCCAAGCAGATTTCTAAGATTTGACATGCCGGTTTTTCTGTTCTGCTCAAATAAGCTTGCAAGCTTCATATACTGTTTTATCCCGCATCTCCTGCCAAAATCTTTATACACCTTAGACTCGTGGACTCCGGTTTTAAGTCCGGCAAGCGATATTGCCATTTCTTCATAAGCATATCTTTGCTTGCCTTCTCTTTCATAGTCATCCACTATATTTTCCCAGGCAGTTCTTATTGAGAGTCCGGCTCCTATGAATACCATAAATTTTGACACAATTTCGGGATAATCAAGCAGCAGCTGTTTTTCTCTGGCTTCTTTCTTATTTCTTGCATCACTGATATTCTTTATGTAAAAAAGTACCGCAAACACTATTCCCAACACCCAGATAATATTATAATCCTCGCTTTCCTTAGCTCTATAAGAAAGAGCCTTGCCTCCCCATCGAGTCGGCAGTGCATAGCCCTCATCATTGATTCCGGCTCTGTCCCTTTCTTTTACAGTCTCTAAGAACTGTTTGATTATAAATTCTTGCTGTGTATAGGACTTTGGAATGACTCTTATATCAAGCACATAATCTGCACTATGTATACCATCAGTAAAGCCTATGTTCAGAGCTACCTCTGTCGGAGCCTTTAAATCATGGTTATATACCACTCCAAAGGAATCAAGGATTTCAGGATTATCAGAATTATAATTTACCTTAATGCCATAATCCTTAACTGTATTAATCAATTTCAGATTTTTTGATACCTCCTGAAGCGAAGGATTTTCTCCAAGTATGTTTTCTGAAATATACTGTATGCTTTTTTCAAAAATTTCCTCCGCCTCTGCAGCGCTGTATTCTCTTTTGGACACCGGTATGCTTATTTCAATTTCCTCATCATCAAGCCCCTTTACATACACATTATATTCTCTGTCATACTCTCCATAGCCTTCTCTTTTTAAGAAATTGCCCTGTATTAAATCATCATTCTTTTTAAGAAAATTACTGGCGAGCGCAAAAAGTATGAATCCTCCAGCTATACATATAATCTGTATCTTCCATATTTTTATAAATTTTATTATTTTTTTTAAAATTTTACCCTTCAAATATCGCCTCCTATAAAACTTTCTCAAACTTCTATATTAAGTAATCTATCCGAAAGGCAATAAGCAAACAGATAAACAACCAGGCATGCAGTCATTACTGCTTTCCCAAAAATACTTGAATACATAAGATTAAAAAATCCGGGAGAGGATGAATCTATATAAAGCACTATGAATACAGGAAATAAATTCATAATCCTCTGTTCATATCTTTTGGCACTTGTCATAGTAATTATTTCTTCTTTTATCCTTATCTTATCGCTTATAACGGAAGCTGTATGATTAATGACTGATACAAGCTCTCCGCCACTTCTTTTACCGATTTTCAGGACTTTGGCAAAATTTCTGATATCATCAGCTCCGCTTCTTTCTCCAAAATCCTCAAATGCCTTCTCTGCCGGAATATTCATATAAATCAGATGATTTATATATTCAAATTCAGGAATTATAAAAGTAGGCTTATCGTATAAGAGCTTAAGCTCGGCTATACTTTCTTTTACTGCATTTTCAAGCGAATATCCTGCACTTAAAAGTGCCGATACAACAAGGAGAGCTTCTTTAAATTCACTCTCAAGCTTTTGTTTTCTTTTTCTTATAAGCTTATTTTTTATAAACCCCGGATAAAACAATGATAAGGGCAGCAGCATTATAAACAGTACCATGCTTCTATAGAAAATATAAGATATAACAGCTATGCCTGAAACTGCAATTAACATATACTTTATTCTTTCTATAAAAGTAAATTTGTAAATGCTATAATCTCTCACCTGCTGAGATAAGTTTTTCTTTCTTTTTAAGTTCTCCCTGTTTTTTAAGCTCTCCGATGACTTTATCCGTATTTCCCGGTTTTTCTTTAAATTCAAAAAGCGGGGTAAGCTCAATATTGCCATTCTTATATTCACCTACTTCCATTATTGAAATTACTTTCCTTGATTTATCCCTAAGTCTTCCGAGATGTATCATTATATCTATTGCACTTGCCATTTGGGCTCTTACGGCATTTAAGGGTAAGTCCGCTCCGCTCAGCACCATAGTTTCAATACGTGAGAGCATGTCTTTGGGGCTGTTGCCGTGTCCCGTGCTCAAAGAGCCGTCATGCCCTGTATTCATAGCCTGAAGCATGTCAAGTGCTTCAGCCGAACGCACCTCACCTACAACAATTCTTGAAGGATTCATACGCAGCGAAGCCTTTATAAGCTCCGCTATACTGATTTTCCCCTCACCCTGTGCATTTGCCGTTCTTGCTTCAAGACGTACCAGATTCTTTATATGTGCAAGCTGCAGTTCGGCAGAATCCTCTATAGTTATAACTCTCTCATCTTCAGGTATGAAAGCTGAAAGTGCATTTAAAAATGTAGTTTTTCCGGAATTTGTACCTCCGGATATAAAAATATTATACCCGGCTCTTACCAGCTTTTTCAGAAACTGTGCCGCCTCACTGCTTACTGCACCAAAGGCAATCAGTTTTTCCATACTGATAATTTCAGGAAATTTTCTTATAGTTATTACAGGACCGGTAAGCGATATCGGCGGCAGAACTATATGTACTCTGGAGCCGTCCTTGAGTCTTGCATCCGCTATAGGAGATGAAATATTTACCATTCTATTCACATGGCTTACTATCTGCTGTATCATATCTTCAAGCTGTTCATCGCTTTTAAAGCTCTTATCCCATCTTATAGTCTGTCCGTTTTTCTCAACAAATATGCGATCCTTGCCATTGACCATAATTTCCGTAATGTCTTTTGAATCCACCAGTTCCTGAAGTATATCAAGTCTTCTGAATGAATCAAAAAGTGAATTTCTCAGAGAAATTTTTTCTTTTAACGGCAAATAATGTTTTGAATCCTCTTTGTCTATAAGCTCATCTATGAGTTCAAAAAGCTCAGCATCAGATATGCTCCTTAAATCGCTCAAGCTTCCTGAAAGCTTTTCCCTGAGCTCTTCAAATAAATGCTTAGATTTAATCCCTATATACTCATGCTGCATAAGCTGTACAACCTCCACATTAAAAAACCGGCAAGCAGAAAGGGAGAAAGCGGCATAACAAGGTTAGGAGAATCTTTTTTGCAGTCATAATACTTAGTGACGGAATTATTTTTCAGAGTATTTATAGTATATTTCCAAAAATACAAAAGTCTTTCAAATAAAATACCTGAAGTATAAAGCTTATAAAATGCATAAACCGCACCAAGCGTCATTCCTGCCGCTGCCACAATACATCCATTTTTAAATCCCAAATATGCAAACATCAGAGAAATAAGCTTTATATCACCGGCACCTATCATCCTTAAAACATGAAATATAAATAAAGCTGCTGAAGTAAGCAATACAGGAGGTAGAAACTTTATTCCGCAAATACATATTCCTGCCAAAAACCAAAATAAAAGCCATATATTATATACCTTCTTATATCTTACATCCGTATAGGCTGCTCCTCCAAGCATGAGAGCGGTAAACAGCTGAGTAAATATCATGGCAGAAAACCTCCTGCAAGCTTGCTTCTCCAATATTCACCTAGCGGCATATAGGGTATATCCCCTACCTGTTTTATCTCCTTATGAGTATCATAAGGATAATAGAAGCTTATAATTTTCTCCTTTATAATTTCTCTGCCTGTAAGTACAAGATAATTATAAAATTCTCCCACCTTTCTTTCAGCAGCGCTGTCAGTTATCAGCGGCATGTAGATTTTGTCACAAAGCTCTAAAAGCTCAACTGCTCTCTTTCCCAGTAACCCGAAATCAATTACTAAAATTTCATAACCGCTGTCCCTGGCAATCTTCATTATAATTTCAGCAAGCTCATTTACTGAAAATTCCGCGACATCTTCCGTATAGCGTGCAGGAGGAATAAAATTCAGACCTGATAAAGTATGTGCAGCCTTTCCGATTTTATCCCATGAATAATTTCCTTTTTTAAAGCAGTAAAGCACATCTGAAAGATCGGTATCAAAATCTTTTTCCGCCTTATAAAATATACCATTATATTCGTCAAAGCTTATTAAAAGAGTCTTTTTCTTTTCTTCACTTATCATGCTTATAGCGGCTGCATGCTCAGTCTTTCCGCATCTGTTTACCGGCGAATATACCCCTATAATTTCACTTTGCCTGCCTGCAAGCCTGAGCAGGAGAGATTCATTTGAAGGTCTGTAAAGTCTGAGAACTTCACTTATTACCTCGTCGGCAGAAATATATTTTAATATTACCGGCATACACTCAGCCCGCTCTCCTAAAGTATATTTTTTCACCAGTCCCTCCTCGCTTAATATAATAAGGCTTGCAGGTTTTTTATCCGGTTTAAAATCCTTGTAAAGCTCCTCAGCTATAAGCACGATTTCACCCGATAAAGAAGAATTTTTTTGCTCGTAGGCATTAATACTGCTGTACGCCGCTGCCTTAAAGGGCAGTCTTGCAGTTTTATTTATATAATCCGCAAGGCTTTGAGCATATCTTGCATCTGTATCAATTACAGCTAAAATATGTCTCATACTACTCTCCATTCCACTGACAAATAAACAGTGCAGCGCTCTGTCAACACTTTGTTTCTTTCCACATTGCCCTCCTCTCATGCATTAAAATTAAACTTAACATAACTGGTAATTTAAACTTGAATAAAGTCAGCCGAAATATATGAAAACCCTTCACATATATTATATAGATTATAAAATGCCCTTTTTTATAGAAAATCGAAGCTTTCTGCTAAAAATACTTACATTAATCTGATGTGTATATGAAATTAGCAATATGATAGACCTTACGACACTAAAATGTCAAGCCTTTTTTTGTTAAATTTTACTAAGTATCCTAAAGAAATACTAAACTTCATTAGCTTCAATTTTAGCCTTTTTTAATAAAGTAAAAAAGCTCCCCCCACGGCTCTCAGTCCGCAAAAAGAACTTTTAGTGCATCTTCAGGGACTCGAACCCTGGACAAATAGATTAAGAGTCTACTGCTCTACCAACTGAGCTAAAGATGCTTAAATATTTTATTTAATATATCAGTAGATGACACGTCAAGTATAATAGCTTAAAATTTATAATATGTCAAGAATTTTTAAAGAAAAATCTTTTTATTTTTAATTTTTTTACTCCAGGATATATTCTTGCATTGACTGAGATCCTGTTATATAATCTGACCTACTTATAATTAAATATCAAATATGAGGTGCTTCTACATGCGTTTAAGACATATAAAGGGCTGTGAAAAATTTATAGAGCAGGCCTCGGAATGTATGACCGAAAATGAGCTGATTAACAGCTCTGAAAAATGGAAAGCTTTATTAGTCAATGAAGCTCCGCTGCATATCGAAATAGGCTGCGGCAAGGGACAGTTTATCAGAAATATGTCACAAAAATATCCTGAAATCAACTTTATAGGTATAGAAAAATACACGAGTATACTTATGAAAGCCATACAAAGAAAAAGAACAAGCGAAAAAGAAAATAACATAAATTATAAAAATCTTCTTTTTGCCTGTGCCGATGCCCGCAGTTTAGATAAAATCTTTGCCGAAAATGAAGTTGACAAGATATACCTTAACTTTTCAGATCCCTGGCCTAAGCTTAGGCATGCTGAGAGACGGCTTACTTCCAGCTTTTTTTTGAATATTTACAATAAAATCCTGGTGCCGGAGGGCTGCCTTGAATTTAAAACTGATAATACTGAGCTTTTTGATTACTCTTTACAATCAATCGCACAAAACAAATGGCATATACTATATAAAACCTACGATTTACACAGTACTTATGAAAATAATAACAATATTATGAGTGAATATGAAGAAAAATTTTCAAAAATCGGGAAGAAAATCTGCATGCTTAGAGCTGAGCCTGTTCAGCCGCTATAAAAAATATATAATATGTTTTTTTAGTGACAGCCTGTGCTGTGCTTTTCCAATAATATTATTATATCAGAGGCGTATTTTTCCCTGCGTTACTTACTATAAATATCATAATTATTTACAATAAATAAAAAAAACGTGCAAAAATAATAAATATTTAGTATAATAACAGTAATTTATTATTTAGGAGGGAATGCTTATATGTCAAACTCGGATTCAATGAATGCCTGGACACAGATACAGGCAGGCGTTCGAGAGGCTGAACGTTTAATGGGGCAAAAGCAATACAATCAGTCAATGATAATGTCACGCGACACGCTTGACTTTATGATACAATGCCTGACACAGAATCAGAGCCTTGAAACAAGCAATTTAAGCGATATAATCGATGAGTTATATCGTCAGGGAATTATATCTAAAAACACCTGTGATAATTATCAGAAAATAAGGATAATAGGTGATAAGGCAATTCGTGATAATGATAACAATGCTTATAATGCACATATTGCTCATACCTTATTAAGCCAGGAGGTATTTGCTTTTTCCAATGACCAGGCTCCCCGAAGAAGAACCGGACGGACTATCTCAAGAGGAGCTTCCAAAGCCCCTGCCAAAAATACAGCTTCCTCAAAAAATACGGCACGTAATCACCAGAACGCTGCAAAACATAAGACTCCAAAAAAAGCGGAAGGTATAGGCATACCTACAGAAACTATTATTAAAATAGCTGCCCCTGTGCTTCTTCTTATTGTACTTATCCTTGTAGTCAGAGCATGCTCAAAGAGCGCAGAAGATCAAAAAACCTCATCCGCATCGGTCAGCATAGCTACCCCAAGCAGTGCAGCCATAATACCTACGACAGCTCCTGTTCCAACTACAACTGCAGTTCCGGCTACTGCGGCTTCTTCGAGTGCAGCATCGACACTGAAATACAAAACAAGCAGTTCACTTCGTGTACGCGCAACTCCGAGCACTACAGGAGAAGTAATCACTGTACTGCCTGCCGGCACCTCAGTTGATTATGTCAGAGCGCACGACAGTGAATGGGCTGTTATAAATTATAATAATAGACAGGTATATGTAGCCAGCCAGTACCTGACAACTGAATAAGGCTGCTAAAATGTCTGAATAAGGGCATTTAATCAGACATTAAGCCAGCTTGGAATATGCTCAAATTGTGGATAGACCTATTAAAATCCAGATTTTTGAGCATATTCTTGATTTTAGAGATAAGGACGACAAGACTTAAAAAAACTGATAATTATTTTTTAAGAGTGCCGTTAAGAGGAAAATATGAGTATTTTACGAAATATTCTAGGAATAATTTTTACTTTTTCACTTATGATTATACTCTTAATAAGCTCAGTAGAAGTGGTTGCCTACTATATTCCCGGATATTACAGGTATGAATATGCTAAATATTCATCAAATGAAAAAGTTGGAATGAATATGGATGAGCTTTTAAGAATAAGTAATGAGATGATGGATTATTTGAGAGGAAAAAGAGAAAAGCTCTCAGATATTTCCGCTACGATAAAGGGACGCCCTGATGTATTATTTTTTAATGAAAAAGAGGCAGCTCACATGAAGGATGTAAGAAACCTTTTTATCGCTGCAATTTATCTAAGGCGTATACTTTTAATAAGCTGCATACTAATACTTACAGTTATAAAATTATCAGGAGGCAGTCTGAAAAAAATCCTGCCTAGAAGCCTCCTGATAGGCTCAGGCATATTTTTCGCCCTGTTTATATGCCTAGGAGGAATAATTGCAAGTAATTTTTCAAAATACTTTATAGTATTTCATCAGATATTTTTTAATAATGATTTATGGATTCTTGACCCTGCGACCGATAACCTTATAAATATAGTACCTGAAGGCTTCTTTTTTGAAACTGCAAGAAATATTGCAATAATTTATGCAGTTTTTGCCGCTGCTGTAATAGTTTCCGCTATTTTGCTGCGGCGTAAATACAAGTAGCACTAATAAATATGATTTAAAATGAGTTAATCAGTATTTATCTCATAGATAAAGGAATAATTGATGAAAAAAATAATATATTCAATATCGGGCATAATATTAATCATTTCACTTTCCCTGCCGCTTAGATTTATAACTATGGCAGAAGCCGCATGGCCTGATTCAGTTTCCATAGAATCTGATAGTGGTATAGTTATCGACGCTGATTCCGGAACTGTACTTTATGGAAAAAATATAAATGAGCAATATTATCCTGCAAGTATAACAAAGCTTCTCACAGCACTTGTGATAATAGAAAACTGTGATCTTGATGATGAAGTTACATTTTCACATAATGCGGTACATAATGTTGAATCAGGCTCATCAAATGCAGGTTATGATGAAGGTGATAAAGCAACTGTCAGAGATCTTCTTTACGCAATGCTTTTAAAATCAGCAAATGAGGCAGCAAATGCACTTGCTGAGCACTGCTCCGGAAGTATAGAAAAATTCTGTGAGCTTATGAACCAAAAAGCCGAATCACTTGGATGTCAGCAATCTCACTTCGCAAACCCAAGCGGCTTAAATAATGAGAATCATTATACTACTGCTTACGATTTTGCACTTATATCACAAGCAGCCTTTAAGGACCCGATACTTCTGGAGATTGATTCGGCTTACAGCTATAAGCTTCCGCCATCAAAAAATTATCCTGAGGGTCAGGAAATAACCACTCATCACGGTATGCTCAAAAAACAGCATGAAAGCTACTATGAATATGCCCTGGCCGGGAAAACAGGCTATACAAGCCTTGCCGGCAATACACTGGTCACTTATGCAAAAAGAGGGAATCAAAGACTTATAGCTGTAGTATTAAATGGACATCAGACACATTACACAGACACAAGGCGGCTTATGGAGTTTGGCTTTAAATATTTTAAAAATATAGATGTGTTAAAAAGCGACTTAATTGATTTAAATATTTATGATAACCTGGATATTCTTGGAAACAGCGGTCAGCTTGCCTATATCGCTGCCGACAAAAGAAGCTTTATTACTTTGCCCAGAAATGCCGATATTTCAGAGGTTTCCTATAAAATAAGCTACAAACTAAACAAGGCTGAAAAGGAAGAAGCACTTGCCAAAATAAGCTACAGCTATGGCGACAGGCAAGTAGGCTATACCTTTATAAAATCAGTAACATCTGAGGGAAAGGACGCACTTGGAAATGAGCTTCCTGAAAAAGCTTCAGCTAAAAATGAGGCAGCATCAAAAAGCAGCAATGACAGTAATGAAACCAGTCCAGCCACAGATGAATCAAAAGACAGTTTTTCAAATATGCAGGAGCTGCAAAGCTGGATAAAATCTCATTTAAGTCAAATTATAATCATTGCAGTCGTAATATCAGTCATGGTTTTAGCATATTTTCTAACTGCCTTATATTTTAATTTCAGAGAAAGAAAGGAGTTTGAAGAACTCCAGAATATGAGAAAAAAACGCCGAGAGGCTTTAAATAACAGAAGGTCTCGCAAAAAAGAAAATAGTCTGAATAAACCTCATTCTGATAAAAATGATAATGGCAGCTTTAATAATAATGAAAATGAGGAAAGCGATAAAAATTAAATAATTCATTATGAATATAGATACATATATAGTTCTTGACCTTGAATGGAATCAAAATCCTGATGGAAAAGCAAAGGCTATTCCCGGTTTTCCGTTTGAAATTATAGAAATAGGTGCAGTAAAGCTTGATTCAGATTTTCAAGTCATAGACCGATTTTCACGCATTATTAAGCCTGTAGTCTATAATAGAATACATTCTAAGGTTTATGAAATAATAAATAAAACTATAAAAGAACTCAAAAAAAATGGTGAGCCCTTTAAGGATGCCTGTCTGGAATTTTTTGACTGGTGCCGTAAAGATAAAAACGGTATAAATACTGATAATAACTATATAATCTGCACTTGGGGAGATATGGATCTTACTGAGCTTCAGAAAAATATGAGGTATCATAATATAGATTTTAAATTGCAGTTTCCCCTTTTATTCTATGATATACAAAAACTGTATTACAAACTTTATTGTAAGAATACCTCTGACAGGCCTCCTCTTGGCAGAGCTGTAGAGGAGCTTAAAATAGCAGCTGAATTGCCCTTTCATCATGCTCTTGACGATGCCTGCTACACGGTAAGAATTATGCAGACGATGGATTTTAATTCAGTAAAAGACTATATATCCGTTGACTATTTTACCGTTCCGCCTGATAAAGAAAGTGAAGTTTATCTGATATTTCCGGATTATTCCAAATATATTTCCAGAGCTTTTTCTTCAAAAGATACAGCTTTGTCGGATAAAACGGTTAATGATATGGTATGCTATAAATGTAAGCGTAGGCTCCATAAAAAAATCAGGTGGTTTACTTCAAATCAAAAGCATTATTACTGCCTTGCAGCTTGTCCTGAACATGGTTATGTGAAAGGAAAGATAAGGATTAAGTCAGTAAATGAGGGTTATTTTATAGTTAAAACCGTAAAAATAATAAATTCTGAGGCTGCAGAAGATATTAGAAGGCGAAAAGCAGAGCTTAGGAAAAAACGAGCCAGACATCACAATCCTGCTCTGCTGACTCCCTCTGTTCAATCTGAATAGTAAATTTACTTAGATTTTTTAATAATAGAAAAATCGGCTGTCCCAAAGCTGAGAGCTTTCGGGACAGCCGATTTTATTTCAGTAAATCATCAAAAACCTCTTTAACACTTTCCATTTTATCGGAACGCCAGGCATTTGCACCAGCAAACAGCAGAGCATTTTCTATATCTCCATAAGCGGCAGCAATCAAAGCCTCAGTAATGCAATAAGGAATACTTACCTTGTCGCATTTTGTCAGACAATTATGGCAGTGTTTAACAGGGATTCTTCCCTCTTTAAGTTTTTCAAGAAAGCTATTTTTTATAGCTCTGCCGGGCATACCTACAGGACTTTTAGTAATCACAATATCTTCCTCTTTGGCATTGATATAAGTATTTTTATAGCTTAGGGGAGCGTCACACTCAAAAGTAGTAACAAATCTGGTACCGAGCTGCACACCTGATGCTCCTAAGCTTAAGACATGCTTAAAGTCTTGATGGGAATAAATACCTCCGGCTGAAATTACCGGTATTTTTTTATTATATTTTTTTTCAAACACTTTTACAGAATTTATAATACCAATTATTTCCCTGTCATAAAGCTCTCTCTTATAGGTTTTTGATACCTGCTCGGTATCCGAACCCATATCACCAAGCTCCGGCACTGAAAAACCGAGATGACCTCCGGCAAGAGGTCCCTCAACTACTATAAAATCCGCCGTCCGTTTATACTTTCTGTCCCATAATTTCAGGATAACATTAACTGATTTTACACTTGAAACTATAGGAGCATACTTTGTTACCGTATTTTTATCCTTAGAGAAAAACTCGCCAGAAGGCAGGCCCTTTCTTAAAGTCATACCCTCAAGTATAAGTGCGGGCAAATCAAGTGCAAGCCCTGCTCCTGACACTATAACCTCAGCGCCATGTGCGACTGAAGCTCTCACATAGTCCTCATAGCCCTTAGTAGCAACCATTATATTGCAGCCTATAAGTCCTCTGCCCTGTGCTATCTCATTCGCCCTTTTAAGCTCTGAAGCTATTGCAAGAAGATTTGCTTCGTGTGGTTTTTTATTAAAAATTTCTTCTTTAAAGCCTATCTGTGCGGTGGAAATAAGCCCTATACCGCCGCAGGCGGCAACGTTTCCTGCAAGATTTGAAAGACTTATACCTACTCCCATACCACCTTGAATTATAGGTTTTTCAACTTCAACATCTCCTATTATAAGTTGTGCAGCCTGCATTGATCTTCCTCATTGTTAAATTAAAATTTCCTATATCTTTCATATCTTTGCTTTACTAAATCCTCTTTTGACATAGCACAATATTTATTGAGCCATTTTTCAATTTTGCTGCTCATATATGCGCTCATTTCATCTATATTATCGCTGCAGGCAGGCTTTCTTTCAGGTATAATTCTTTCTACTATACCAAGATTTAAAAGCTCTCCCGAGGTTATCTTCATATCCTGTGCAGCTTCTTTACATTTAGAAGCATCTTTATAAAGTATTGAGGCAAACCCCTCAGGTGAAAGTATGGAATAAACCGCATGCTCCAGAATCCAGACTTCATTGGCTACTGCCATAGCAAGTGCTCCTCCGCTGCCTCCCTCACCTATCACTATGGAAAGCACAGGAGTCTTTAAATTGCTAATCTCACAAAGGCATCGTGCGATAGCTTCTCCCTGTCCTCTTTCCTCCGCTTCAATTCCGCAAAAGGCTCCGGGGGTATCAACAAAGCAGAGCACAGGCAGATCAAAGCTTTCAGCAAGCTTCATAAGCCTGAGAGCCTTTCTATATCCCTCGGGGGAGGGCATACCGAAGTTTCTCAATTTATTTTCTTTCAGATTTTTTCCCTTTTGCTGTCCCAGCACTATTACTGGAAATTCATTAAAAAACGCTATGCCTCCTATTACCGCCTTATCATCTGCGAAATATCTGTCACCATGCAGTTCAAAAAAATCTTCAAATATGGCATCTATATAATCCACGGCTGTAAGCCTGTCCTTCCTTCTGGAAATCAGCACACTGTCCCAAGCACTTTTATCAGCTTTATTTTTGCCAAGCTTCAGCTTATACCTGTTATTTATTTTAGTCAAAGGATTTTTATATTTATATTCCTTTTGCAGTCTGCCAGTCTTAGTCGTTTTTGTACATGCCCTTAAGATTTTGGCAAGCACTGCTTTTTGGTCTTTTCTTTCAATTATTGCATCTATAAAACCATGCTCAAGCAAAAATTCAGCTCGCTGAAATCCCTCCGGCAGCTTTTCTCCTATAGTCTGAGCAATTACTCTGGGACCTGCAAAGCCTATCAGCGCCTTAGGCTCCGCCAGTATTATGTCGCCAAGCATAGCAAACGAAGCGGTAACTCCGCCGGTTGTAGGGTCTGTAAGAAAGCTTATATATAACTGTCCAGCTTCGTGCAGCTTTTTTATGGCAGCAGAAGTTTTTGCCATCTGCATAAGTGAAACTATTCCCTCCTGCATCCTTGCACCTCCTGAACAGGAATATATTATCACCGGCAGCTTTTCCTCAGCAGCTCTCTCTATAGCATAAGTAATTTTTTCTCCCATATTATGACCCATGGAGCTCATTAAAAATCTGGCATCACAGGAAGCTATTACTACAGGAAGCCCCTCTATTTTTGCTTTTCCCGTCACTACCGCTTCATCAAGCCTTGATTTAGCCTTTGCTTCACTAAGCTTTTCTTCATAACCCGGAAAATCTAAGGGATTAGAAATTGGCAGCTTTGCATTCCACTCCTCAAAACTGCCACTATCACATATCATTTCTATGCGCCTGTAAGCATGGACCCTAAAATATCCCCCGCATTTAGGGCATACATAGCAGTTATTTCTCACACTCTCAGCATACACAGGTGACAGGCATTTGCTGCACTTTCTCCACATGCCCTCAGGAACCTTGCTTTTTACCTGCTCATCACTGCCTCCGTCACCCAGCCTTGTGTAAGTTTTTTTAAACATTGACCTGAACATAAGCTATTACCTCCTGCATTCTTATAAAACTAGGTCCTCATATACTTATCTATAAATCCGGTATCTATATCTCCGCTTTGATATACCTTATGATTAATAATATCATATTCAAAATCAATATTCGTATCAGGTCCCTCAATAACCATTTCTCCAAGTGCACTTGTCATCTTTTCAATCGCTTCCTGTCTGTCATCACCATGTACTATAAGCTTTAAAAGCATGGAATCATAATTAGGCGGAACCGTGTAGCCATTGTAAATATGAGTATCTATCCTGATTCCATTGCCTCCGGGAATATGAAGATTGGTGATTTTACCGGGTGAAGGCATGAAGTTTTTTTCAGGATTTTCTGCATTTATTCTGCATTCAATCGCATGTCCTCTGATTTTTACATCCTCCTGTTTAAATCTAAGCTCCATACCTGCCGCAATCCTTATTTGCTCTTTCACTATATCAATTCCCGTCACCATCTCAGTTACAGGATGCTCCACCTGTATCCTGGTATTCATTTCCATAAAATAAAAATTTTTATTCTTATCCAGCAGAAATTCAATAGTTCCGGCATTGACATATCCGCAGGCTTTTGCAGCCCTAACAGCAGCTTCACCTATACGCTTCCTCAACTCATCATCTATCGCCGCTGATGGAGATTCTTCAAGAACCTTCTGATGTCTTCTCTGTATTGAGCAGTCTCTCTCTCCAAGATGAATTATATTTCCATATTCATCTGCCAGAATCTGCACCTCAATATGTCTAGGTTTTTCAATATACTTTTCTATATACATTGAATCATCTGAAAAACCGTTTAAAGCTTCTCTTTTTGCATTTAAGAAATTCTCGGTAAAATCCTCCTCTGAAGCTGCAATTCTCATTCCCTTGCCGCCGCCGCCAAGTGCCGCCTTTATCATCACGGGATAGCCTATCTCTTTAGCCTCTAAAAGGGCTTCGTCAATTTCCTTAACTATCCCGTTTCCTCCGGGTATTACCGGAATTCCGGCTTTTTTCATACTGTCTCTGGCTGCCGCTTTATCTCCCATTCGGCTTATAATTTCGCTGTCGGGACCTATAAATTTTATATTGCATTCTTTACAGTACTTGGCAAAGGCTGCATTTTCAGATAAAAATCCGAAGCCGGGGTGTATTGCATCTGCACCTGTCGCTTCTGCTGCACTTAATATCCTCTCTATATCAAGATAACTCTTATAAGAGGCAGCAGGTCCTATGCATAAAGCCTCATCTGCAAGCATTGCATGCAGGCTTTCTCTATCTGCTTCCGAAAAAACTGCAACACTTTTTATGCCCATCTGCCTGCATGCTCTTATAATACGGACTGCTATCTCACCACGATTTGCTATAAGTATTTTATGAAACATAATGCTTATGTACCTACTTTTTTTGAAATCCTTGTTTTCGCTTAAAGCTCTGCATCCTCAAGCGAAGAACTGCCTGTATTGTTTTAATTTTTTATTTTTCCAGCATAAATGTAAGCTCAGCACTCACTGCCAGCTCACCGTCTACACTCGCTGTCGCCTTACCTATTCCCAAAGGTCCCTTTGATTTTATTATTTCACATTCAAGCTTAACCACATCTCCGGGTACCACTTTTCTCTTGAATTTAGCATTATTTATAGCGGCAAAATAGGCTATCTTGCCTTTATTTGCTTCAAGCGAAAGTATAGCTACTGCACCTGTTTGTGCAAGTGCTTCAACTATAAGAACTCCCGGCATAACTGCTTCCTTCGGAAAATGCCCTGCAAAAAAAGGCTCCCCGTAACTGACCGCCTTATAGCCTACAGCACTCATTCCGGGATTCAGGCTTTCTATTCTGTCTATAAGCAAAAACGGAGCGCGATGCGGTATAATTTCCATTATTTCTTTAATCCCAAGCATAATTTTCCTTTCATCAAACAAGTTTTTTTAATGCTATAAATTATACAGGTTTTTACTTTTATAATACTAAAAGTAAAAACCCTAATAATCATCAGCGTATTCTAAAAAGAGGCTGCCCATATTCTACCACTGAGCCATCTTCTATGAGCACTGCTTCTATAACTCCGTCATATTCACTTTCAATCTCATTCATAAGCTTCATCGCTTCTATAATTCCAAGGATCTGCCCTTTTTTAACCTTATCTCCCACATTTACAAAGGCTTCCGCTTCAGGACTGGGAGCAGAATAAAAAGTCCCCACCAGCGGTGAAGCCACTATCTTATCGCTCCCTATATCCACTGCGGCTTCTGACAGCATATCCTCCTGAGCCTCAGGCGGCTGAAAAATAATTGTTTCTTCCGCTTTTGCAGCCCTTACTTTGCCCGGCTGTCTTTTTATCACTATCTTTTCAGTTTCATTTTTATATGAAAAACTATCTATGCCATGCCTTTTTACCGCTTCCAGCAGTACCAGCATATCCTCTATATTCATAAATTAAAACCCTTCATTTCTACAGATTATACTGCTGCTTTAATCTCTGTATTTTTTAAATATAATACTTGCGTTATGACCGCCAAATCCGAGCGAGTTGCTCATGGCAGTATTTACCTCCATGTTTATACCGCTGTCTTTGCAGTAATCCAGGTCACAATCTTCATCCTCTACGATAAGGTTTGCGGTTTTATGTACAAAGCCTTCTTCAATAGATTTGACACATACCAGACCCTCAACTCCTCCGGCAGCCCCCAATAAATGTCCTATCATAGACTTTGTGGAATTAATTTTTACTTTATAGGCATAATCTCCAAAAGCGAGCTTAATAGCTTTAGTTTCAAATAAGTCATTATACGGAGTACTTGTTCCATGTGCGTTTATATAATCAATATCCTCAGGATTAAAGCCTGCATCGCTCAAGGCATATTTCATAGCCATAGCTGCTCCCGAGCCGTCTTCAACCGGAGAGGTTATATGATAAGCATCACAGGTAGCACCATAGCCTGCCATTTCCGCATAGATTTTAGCTCCTCTTGCAAGTGCATGCTCCAGCTCCTCAAGTACAAGCACTCCGGCTCCCTCTCCCATAATAAAGCCTGCCCTTTCCTTGTCAAACGGAATTGAGGCTCTGTTTACATCTTCTGTAGTATTTAAAGCAGTAAGTGAGGAAAAGCCTGCTACTCCTATAGGCGATATTGATGCCTCACTTCCTCCCGCCAGCATTACTTCAGCTTCGCCATAAACTATAGAGCGAAAAGCTTCACCTATGCAATGAGTTCCGGTAGCACAGGCTGTAACTATATTCATATTTTTGCCTTTAAGTCCAAAAGCTATTCCTACATTTCCCGCTGCCATATTTGAAATCATCATAGGTACCAGGAGAGGAGCAACCCGTCCGGGTCCCCTTTCTAAAAGTCTGTTGTGTTCTCTTTCCATAGCCTGAAGACTTCCTATGCCCGAGCCTATAGATACTCCTATTCTATAACTGTCCTCTTTTTCAACAGCTATCCCGGAATCTTCAAGTGCCTCCCGTGAAGCGGCAACCGCATACTGTGAAAATGCCTCCATACGTCTTGCAAGCTTTGCATCCATAAAATTTTTTGCATCAAATCCCTTAAGCTCCGCCGCAAGCTTCGCTTTATAATTGCTTGTATCGAAATATGTTATAGGCGCTATGCCTGTATGACCTTCTCTGCATGAATTCCAAAACTGTGCTACATTAAGTCCTGTAGGAGTAACGGCTCCTAAACCTGTTATAACTACTCTCCTTGCCATGTTATTCCTCCGAATATTATTAAAAACAGGTCATACCACCGTCAACACAAAGTGTCTGACCGGTTATATAGCCTGCCTCATCTCCTGCAAAGAAAGCCACTGCATTTGCAACCTCTTCAGCTCTGCCAAATTCCTTCATAGGAATGCTTTCTTTTATAGCTTCCTTTATTTTATCTGATAAAACTTCAGTCATTTCGCTTATAATAAATCCCGGTGCTATAGCATTTACCGTGATATTTCTTGATGCCAGTTCCTTTGCAGCAGATTTTGTCATACCTATTATACCTGCCTTGCTTGCACTATAATTAATCTGTCCGGCATTTCCTGCTACACCCGACACAGAGGATATATTTATAATCCGCCCCTGTCTTGCCTTTATCATAGCACGGCTTACCGCCTGCATACAGTTAAAGCAGCCCTTCAGATTAATATCAATCACCCTGTCAAAATCTTCTTCACTCATAGCCATAAGCAGGCTATCCCTTGTTATCCCTGCATTATTTATAAGTATATCCAGCTTTAAATGCTCTTTTATAATCTGAGCAATCATCTCCTTTACCTCAGAAAAGACTGCCACATCACATTTGTATGCCGAAGCAGCTCCGCCATTTAATTTAATTTCCTCAACAGTCTTATTTGCCGACTCTTGAGAGCTTGAGTAATTTACTATAACAAAGGCACCCTCGGCAGCAAGCTTTAAAGAAACAGCCCTTCCTATTCCTCTGGCCCCTCCCGTGACAAGTGCTACCCTTCCCTTAAGTTTCATCTGCTACCTTCTCCATTCTACTACAATATATTTACAGCTGATAGAATTGCCTGTCTTTTGCTTAAACTATTGTAATTGTTTACAAACCTTATCTAAATCCTCTATAGTTTCTATATTGTAAATTGCAGCCTCTGCACTTATTTTTTTAATGAATCCGCTTAAGGTTTTACCGGAACCTATCTCTATAAAAGTATCAATTCCTTTTTCCAGCATACCTCTTATGCTCTGTTCAAATTTTACAGCACCTGATATCTGGTTTTTAAGCAGAAGCTTTATATTATCTGCCTCATATATATATTCTGCAGTATAATTTGCTACATAAGGAATTAATGGCTTTGAGATATTTATATCTGCAAGAAATTCATAAAGCTTCATCGCAGCCTCCTCAAAAAGTCTGCAGTGAAATGCTCCGCTTACATTCAGCGGAATCACCCTTCTGGCACCTGCAGTCTTAAGTGCTTCACAAGCCTTGTTCACAGAATCCCTGAGCCCTGTTATAACTATCTGACCGGGACAGTTATAATTTGCAATCCATACATCAGCTATACCTTCTATAGCATTTTGCACCACATCAGCATTCAGACCAAGCACAGCAGCCATTGTGCCTATTCCCGGGGGCATAGCTTCCTGCATGAGTCTTCCTCTCACACCCACTACGCGTAACGCATCCTGCCTGCTTAAGGCTCCTGAATAATACAATGCCTCATATTCTCCAAGACTGAGACCTGCACAAACCTCAGCATTAAGACCTCTCTTTTTAATAACCTCAAGCATAGCAATTCCGGCACAGACCATAGCAGGCTGGGTAAATGAAGTAATATTCAGCCTTTCATCAGCCTCAAATACAAGCGCCTCCATATCAAATCCAAGTATCTCGCTTGCCTGCTTAAAAACCTCTGCAGCAGAGGCATCATTTTTATAAAAGCTTTCTGCCATGCCGCGTTTTTGTGCACCCTGTCCCGGAAATAAAAAAGCTGTTTTCATATCTTCTCCTCAATTTTAAAACCACTGTGAAGTACTGTTTGCAAGATTGTGTGCTTGAGCAACCATATCATTAATTATTTCACCGCAGGTTTGAATTTCTTTTATCATACCTGCAATTTGACCTGCCATAACAGTTCCGCCTGCCACATCTCCCTCCTGAACCGCTTTTCTTAAAGTGCCAAGTGTCAGATATTCCAGCTCTTCAAAGCCTTTGCCTTCCGCCTCAAGCTTTGCATATTCTCTTGTCATATTATTTCTTAAGCTTCTCACAGGATGCCCATGACTTCTGCCAGTTACCACAGTGTCTATATCCTTTGCTGAAACTACCCTGTTTTTATAATTTTCATGTACTACTGCTTCTTTTGAAGCCACAAACCTGGTTCCGATCTGAACTGCCTCGGCTCCAAGTATAAGAGCTGCAAGCAGCCCTCTTCCATCAGCAATTCCTCCTGCCGCTATCACAGGAATCTCAACTGCATCTGCAATCTGTGGCACTAAGACCATAGTAGTACTTTCGCCTATATGTCCACCTGATTCACAGCCTTCTGCAACCACTGCATCTGCCCCGGATCTTTCCATTCTCTTAGCAAGTGCGACTGAAGCCACTACCGGTATAACCTTTATTCCTGCTTCCTTCCACAGCTTCATATATTTTTCCGGAGAGCCGGCACCAGTTGTTACAACTTTAACGCCTTCTTCAACTACAAGCTTTGCAATAGCCTCTGCATGAGGTGAGAGCATCATAATATTTACACCGAATGGCTTATCGGTCATAGCTTTTGCTTTTTCTATTTCATCCTTTACAACCTCATAGGGTGCATTTGCAGCCCCTATAAGTCCTAATCCGCCAGCATTGCTTACTGCCGCTGCCAGACTGTGTTCAGCTACCCATGCCATACCGCCTTGTATTATAGGATGTTCAATTCCCAACAGCTGTGTAATTTTAGTTTTCATATCTGCTCCGTCTTATACTTCTATGCCTTTATCTTTAAGATAATTTATTATTGCTGAAACCGTGGTGATTTTCTCAAGATCTTCAGAAGGTATCTCCACTCCATATTCATCTTCAAATGCCATTACCAGATTAAATAAATCAAGTGAATCTGCACCGAGGTCATCTTTAAAATTTGAATCTTCTTTTATGCTGTCCTCGTCAATATTAAGCTGCTCTGCTATTATCTTTTTAATTTTATCCATTTTTATTTTCTCCTTTTTTATATTGATTAAAATATATAAAATATTAACTTTTATTTTTATATTTAAATTTAAGATTGGCTCAATCCTAAATTTAATATCTAAATATCAGTGCTCCCCAGGTAAGTCCTGCCCCAAATCCCGAGAGCAATACATTATCTCCTTTTTTTATTCTTCCCTCTCTTATCAGCTCATCAAGCAGCAGCGGTACGCTCGCTCCCGAAGTATTGCCGGTATATTCAAGATTCATAGGAAATTTCTCCAATGGCAGGTCAAGCCTTTTGGCTACCTTCTGTATAATCCTTTCATTGGCCTGATGAAGTATAAAAAGCTTTATATCTTCTTTAGAAAGTCCGGATTGATTAATTACCTCAAGCATATTTTCAGGCACTTTTCTTGTGGCAAATTTAAAGACCTCGCTTCCGTCCATATAAAGCAGTTTATCTTCCTTAATGGAGCCGCAGGTAAGTACACTCCCTTTATTTCCATCAGAGCCTAGCTTTGCGGCAAGTATGCCCCTGCCTCCAAATTCTCCGGCTGTAAGCACCGCAGCTGCCGCTCCGTCACCAAAAAGCACACAGGTTGTCCTGTCCGACCAGTCAATATGTCTTGAAAGAGCATCTGCTCCTATTACCAGAGCTTTCTTATAGCCAGAAGCTCTCATCATGGAATCTGCAATATGCATTGCATATATAAAGCCTGAACAAGCCGCACTTACATCAAAGCAAACTGCCTGCTTTGCCTCTATCAATGCCTGAACCTCGCAGGCACAGCCGGGAAAGTTTCTGTCAGAGCTTGAAGTACCTGCCACTATAAGCTCTATCTCATCTTTGGAGCTTTCAGCCATCTCAAGAGCTTTTTTAGCAGCAGCTGATGCCAGAAAGGATAAGGACTCCTCTTTTTCACATATATGCCTGCTGCCTATACCTGTACGGCTCCTTATCCATTCATCACTTGTATCTACAATTTTGCTTAACTCGTCATTTGTCAGCTTTTTTTGGGGCAGTGCCGAACCACTTCCAGATAACACTATGTCCATGGAATTCTCCTTTAAAACCTCGTAAAAACCAAATCAATCTGATTTCCAAACTATTCTAATGGCTGATTATAATAATGTCAAGGAAAAAAGGGCACTCTCACAGATATACCAAGACTTTATTTAACCAAATAATTATAAATTTCACGCTTTGATACTCCTCTGTCTTTTGCTACCTGCTTAATCGCCGCTTTTTTATCCAGTCCTTGGTCTAAATACAGATTAAGATGTGAAGCTATGTCTATATCTTTCCATAGCAAAGCTATGTCTGCCATCGCCTCACTTTCAGGTTTTCCCTCAATCACAAGTACATACTCTCCCCTAGGTAAATACCCTCCCTCGTCACAAAGAGATACCATCTCCTTAAAATCAGTCGCTAAGACCTCTTCATATTTTTTAGTAATTTCTCTGACAAGACTTAAGCGCCTGCCTGCTCCAAATATTATTTTTAACTCCTTTAAGGTTTTAACCAGCCTATGTGGAGCTTCATATATTACTATGGTTCTTTCCTCAGACTTAAGTCTCTCCATCACCTTTTTTCTGTTCTTTTTTTCAACAGGAATAAAGCCTTCAAATACAAAGCTTCGGCTTGAAAGCCCGCTTAAGGCGACTGCACAAAGACAAGCTGAGGCTCCCGGTATTATGCTTATTTCCACTCCCTCCTCCCTTGCGATACGCACCAGCTCTTCACCCGGGTCTGAAATAGCCGGCATTCCTGCATCAGTTACAAAAGCACAGTCTCTGCCTCGCTTTACTTCCTTAATTATCTCATAAGCCTTTTCTATCTTATTATGCTCATGGTAACTTGTGAGAGGCTTGTGAATATTATAATAATTTAAAAGCTTCACAGTATTCCTTGTATCTTCACAGGCTATAAAATCAACCGCCTCGAGCACTTCTATTGCCCTTAAGCTTATATCCTTAAGATTTCCTATAGGAGTTGCCACTCCATAAAGCCTGCCATATTCTTTAATATTAGTATCCATAGGTATTAATTATCTCTTCTGTATATTTCCCTATATTTTCATAAACTATAAGTGGAGATTCCGCCTTAAGCCATCTTCCTCCATTCTTGCAGGCCTCAACCAGTACCATATTCGCCTCCTTGTCTGTAAAGGGATGAACAAATCTTACTCTCTTAGGCTCAAGTAGGTTTTCTTTCATCTTATAAATAAGCTCTGCAAATCTATGAGGTCTGTATACCATATATAATCTCCCGCCATTTCTCAGCATCCTTGCAGCTTCTTTTAAAACATCATCTAAGCTGCATTTAATTTCATGCCTGGCAATGGCAACCGCACTGTCTATATTTTGCAGTCCATGCCTGTCCTCTATATAGGGAGGATTTGAAGTCACCACATCTATAGAGCCTGAGGGGATTTCTTCCAAAGTCTGCTTTATGTCTTTATTTATAATGCTTATTCTATTTTCAAGCTTATTAAGCAATACACTTCTTCTTGCCATATCCGCCATATATTCCTGAATTTCTATACCTGTAAAATGTCTTGCGTAGGTTTTTGCAGATAAAAGCAGCGGTATAATACCGGTGCCGGTACCTATATCAACCGCCACTTCTCCTTTTTTAATACCGGAAAATCCGGAAAGCAGCACCGCATCCATACCGAAACAGAACTTTTCAGGATTTTGTATAATTTTCAGCCCGCTTCTTTGTAGGTCATCAAGGCGCTCGCCGGGTTTTAATTGCTCCAAATCAGTATCCATATATTTATTTCCTGTCGTCCGCTCCAATTAAATTTACGTTTGATTTTACACCCAGCTTCTCCTTCTTAAGCTTCATGCCCTCAGCAGACTTTATATCCGCAGCATCTATTTCTATCATTTCTTTTTCATCATCTGATTTTTCTATGATAACCTTTACCCTTTGCCTAAGCACATTTACAGAAGCAACTATCCCTGAGCCCGCATAGGTTTCCACTACGCTTCCCTCCTTAGGAATTCTTTTATTAAGATATTCATAAGTATCAGCCTCATTTTTAAGGCAGCACATAAGTCTTCCGCAGACTCCGCTTATCTTTTGCGGATTTAATGAAAGGTTTTGTTCTTTTGCCATTTTGATGGAAACATGTACCATATCAGGCAGATAAGCATGACAGCATATAGGTCTTCCGCAGGAGCCTATGCCTCCTACCATCTTCGCCTTATCTCTTACTCCAATCTGTCTAAGCTCTATTCTTATTTTAAAAGTAGCTGCAAGAGCCTTGACCAGCTCTCTAAAATCTATTCTGTCCTCAGCTGTAAAATAAAATAATATTTTTGAATCATCAAATGAATACTCGGCAGAAATTAATTTCATATCAAGCTTATATTCTTCTATCTTTTCTCTGCATATCAGAAAAGCTTCTTTTTCTCTGCTTCTGTTTTTTTCAAGCTTTTTTTTATCTTCTTCATTTGCAGGCCTTTTCACAGATTTCAGAGGAAGCACTATTTCATTTTCATTTACTTCCTTGTTTCCCATCACCACAGTTCCACACTCCATTCCTCTTGAGGTGTCAACAATAACCATCTCTCCTGATGACAGCTCAAAGTTTCCGGGAGAAAAATAATATACCTTTCCAACCTCTCTGAACCTAACTCCTATTACCTTAGTCATATAATCTCCTTATAGCTTCATTTTAAGCTCGGAAAGCAATATCTGCATAAGAATATCAATATTGACATTTGCTTTCAGTCTGTCATAAGCCTTATCAAAAGCACTGAATATTCTATAAAAATCAGAATATCTTAAATTATCTGCCAAAGATTTAAGGCTTGTATAATTTGCTTTAAAAATCAGCCTATCTCTTTTATTCATTTTTTTTAAGATTAAAGCATCTCTATACCAAAGTCTGCAAAATTCAATAAACTCATTAAAATCTCCGTTTCTCTGCTTAAGCACCTCTAATGCATTAACCAGGCTTCCTCCAGCACCCCGTCCTATATTCTCAAGTATATTTATATTTTCTAAAAACAGCTTTCTGAAATCTTCATCTAAAAGCAGCCTCTGTGCAGTGCCCATATTTCCTCCCGAATAGGAAGCATAAATCTCAGCTTCCGCTTCTGCAGCACCGAGTAAAAGCAGCCCCTTTTTTATAGAAGCCTCCGTTTCATATCTAAGCCTCAGCTTAATACATCTGCTTTTAATAGTTTCCAAAAGCAGATCGGTATTTGTACAAAGCAATATTATAACAGCGTACCTTGGAGGGGCTTCTATAGTCTTAAGCAGTGCATTTTGTGCCTGTACAGTTATATTCTGTGCATCTTTTATAATGTATATTTTATACCCGCCATAATAAGGGAGCAAGTTTATTGTATCACCTACATACTCTCTTATATCCTTAATTCCTATTGATTTTTTATTTTTTGCTTCAATTAATATAAAATCAGGATGCGAATTTGCAGCCATCTGCCTACAGGAATGACAGCTTTGACAGCTTTCAGCTTCATGGCTCTCACACAGCAGATGCGCCGCCCAGGCAAATGCAAGCTTTTCTGCTCCCATTCCTGAATCTTCTTCTATAATATATGCATGAGATATCTCTTTTTTTTCTTTAATTTGCTTCAGATAATTCTTAATATATAACTGCCCGTACACATCATTATAGCTTAACATTATCTTTTCCTATAAATTTAAAATAAAATTTATTAATATTCAATATTTTTTTTAATTTCATCAAGGCATTTTCTCAGATCTTCATTTATATATTTTTTTATTATACCTGCTTTTTGGAGCTTTTCCGGTGAAAAATCAATCTCGTCAGCCAGAAAGCGCCTGCACATCTCAGTATATTTAGGCTCTTTTTGAAGCTTTTCCCGATTTAATGCTCTTGTAAGCCTGGTTCCATTATCCAGCTCTATATAGACAGGAACTATATTTTTATTTCCAAAATATTTAATCATACTGTTATATGAATCGAGAGTTCCTATAACAACATAATTCCCGTTATTAAAATTAATTTGCCCGTCATCAATCGTAGCATAGCTCCATAAGCCATGTATAGTGTGGTAGACTCTTTTCTCAATAATTTTTCCTTTCTTATCAAGCTCCGATAATTCTTCCTCACTTACAAAATAATACTGTCTTCCATCCGTCTCATCATCTCTTTTAGGCCTTGTAGTATATAAAGTAATTCCTTTAATTTCAGGGCATTCCTCAAAAAGCTTATTATAGATTGTATCCTTTCCGGAAGCACTCTTTCCCATTATGTAATATATTTTACCCATCTTATATGCCTATTATATTAGCTCCGCTTCTAATATATTCTTCAATTTCTTTAATTTTCTCGTTATTTAAGAATTCTCCCGGCAGCGCAATAGGAATTCCGGGAGGATATGCATAAACATAGTCTTTAACTGCGAAATTATTTAATCTATGCAGCCTATCAAGCTTATCGGTAATATCAACATCAGTTTTATTTAACAGCTTCTGATTATTTTTTACTGCACTGTCAATAATTTTATCCAATTCCTTCAATGCCACAAATAATTTGTTAAAGCCCTCTTTTGTATCTCCTATTCCCATAAGTGCAAGTGCATAGCTGCTGCCGGACATCTCAAGCTCTATCTTAGATTGCTTCAAATATCTTTTTATTTCATTTCCGCTCATACCTAACTTATCAGCAAGGGACTTATCCTTTATCCCTATTATAAATTTCGTAAAATCATATTGATATACCTTGGCAGGCTCCCAGATTTCTATATATTTAAGCTTTTTTGCTTTTTTTCTAAAGTTATTTTGCAGTTTAAACAAATTCACCAGGCTATCACCTGCCTCTTCATCCATATATCTTACTGCCAAATCAATTGCCGACATCAGTATATATGAAGGAGAAGAGCTTGAAAACACCTTTAAATAATGCTTTATCCTGTCAAATTCAATTAAGTTTGATTTTAAATGCAGGATTGCCGTCTGTGTCAGTGCAGGCAGGGTTTTATGGAGGCTTTGAATCACTAAATCTGCACCTGAATCCAGTGCGGAGTCCACTCCGGTATGAGCATATCTGTTAAAAAAATTCAAATGAGCACCATGAGCTTCATCTACTATAAGAGGTATATTATATTTATGCACAGCCTTTGCGATTGAAGCTATATCAGATATTACGCCATCATAAGTCGGAGAAGTTATATACACTGCTACCGGAAGCTCCTCCAGACTCTCTATACTGTTTAAAACTTGTTCTGTTTTTACAGACGAATAAATCTCATAAGGCAGCATCCTTTCAGGCTTTATAAATACAGGCTTTACACCGCAAACTTCCACTGCATGGTAGGCACTTATATGCGAATTTGAAGCCATAACTATATATTTTTTGCCATTGCAGCAGGCGTTGATAGCCGCCAGTATTCCGGAAGTGCTCCCATTTATAAGAAAATAGGTTTTATCGGCACCATAAATTTCCGCTGCATTATCCATAGCTTCTTTTATAATTCCCTCAGCATTATAAAGCTCATCCGTGCCGTCAACCTCAGTGAGGTCAAAGCTGTATATATCCTGCATCATTGCTTTGATCTGCTGCGGAGCATTTCTTTTATGACCGGGCATGTGAAAAGGATAATTATTTTCATTTACATAGCTTTTTAACTTATATGCCAGACTTTTTTCTATATTCATTTTATTTAATTTCCAACCTCTGCCTTTTATCAAGTATAAGTGCCGAAGTATATTCTATAGTAAAAGTGATACCATCCTTCCCAAATTTCACTTTATTCCTATAGCAGTAAACCTTATCTCCCTCTATACCGATAAAAGCAAGATTTTCATCAATATTTTCCATATTATCCGGCTTGCCGGTGCTGTTCCCAATAATATTCACCTTATCGTCCTTATCAATTAAAATAATTTGAGTATAGGGACTCTGTTTCCCTAAAGGAGCATACTCGGCGTATATTTCATCATATTCACTGTAATAGTACAAGCTCTTTATTTCACCCTTGATTTTTTCTCTGACTGCTTCCTTTTTTCCGGTATTTATATCAACCGTATAGATGCTTGTATTTATACGGCCATTATCTTCAAAAGCCTGAGCATAATACAGCAAATCTCTTTTGACACAGGCTGCACTCACACCTCCGGGCACATTTAAGAATACACTGTCATCAATATTATAGATATTTTCTGAATTTGAAGGGTCAAATTTAAGCTCTCTTTCTCCGGGCTTAACTACAGCAGGCTTTATAGAGCGTATAATACTGTCAGTTATGGTATATTCCCTATCTCCTATCAGCTTAGTCTGTCCCTTCGGAAGATCAACTATTCTTCCAATACCGTCTATCATACTGTACAGTCCCTGATTAATTCTTATAGTATACTGCTCTGATATGTTTGCTCCGCTGTCGAGTGCGGAAAACATCTGCATACTGCCTTCTTTATAATACCATACACTATCTCCCAATACTATATAGCCCTCTACCTTGTCAGTTATCTTTTCAACGGAATGACTTGTATTATTAATACGCATCAGCGCAGGAGCGACATTAGGATCACTGTCTGTAATATATAAAAAGTATATCCATTCACTGCCATAAGCCACTGAATCCATAACAATATTTCTTGAAAAGGCTTCAGCCCCTATTTCTCTGAACACATTGCTTAAAGCAGTATTTTTATCTTCAGGAATAAAATTTAATTTAATACTTGTTAAAGCACCGTTTTTATCGAAGGTATAGGATTGGCTTCCCATGCGCTTTTCGCCTGTCACCATATAACTTGTATCATCAAAGTAATAAAGCTTTCCATTTTCTTCAAGCCATTCCTCCAGCTTAAAACGCCCATCTGATTTCATATATTTATATTTTTGACCGTCTTTGCTTTTTAACCAGGCACCGGAATTTGAATCCTCCGGAATAGTTCCTGTAATTATGGCATCCGAATCCTGCTCCATAGATTTTTCAATTATATTTGAAGCAAAGGTATGTATGGAATTATCTTCTTTTACTACGTCAATTATATATATAATAATTGCAATAGCTATTCCCGTAGCCAGAGCTGCTGCGCATACTCTAAAAAAAGATGGAAGCTGCACATCTTGGCCATCTCCAAGCTTTCCTCCATTAAGCTGCTCCTCATCATACATATTTTCCAAATCAAGTACCGTATTATATTTAAGTTCATTTTTTAATTCAGTTTCAAGATCTTTTTCCTTCGCTCTGTCATCCGGGAAGGCAGTAATATTGTTATAATTTTCTCCTGACAAATCCTTATAATCATGATTATTATAATTTGTGATATAAACCTCATTTATATCTTCTTTTGAAAGCGCTGCAACTTGAATAGACTCCTCTTTAATTATTTCATCTTGAGCTTCTTCTTCAATTACAATATTATTAAAGCTTGATTTTAATTTCTTAGATGATTCTGAATTTAATACTTCTGCATTCAGCTCCAGTCTTTCTACATTTGGCTTGTCTGAACCCACCTTATCGGCTTTATCTCTATTTGCCCGTCTTTTTTTTCTCCTCTGCTTTCTTCTCTCTCTTTTTTCAGCCACTGACAATTTATTTTTTATATTTGGCTCAGACTTGTCTTTACTTTTTTCTTCTCTAATTTCTTCATCGGCTTCCTTATCAATTTCTTTACTATTTTCATTATTAGGACTGATTTCTTCAGCTTCCTGTAAAGCACTAATTTCCTCAGTCTTAATTTCTTTATCTTCTTCACTGCTATTATAGGTTAAATTATATTCTGTTTTATGTTTTTTTAATTTTCGGTTTTTTCTTGAAGTATATTCTTCCTCCTCCACTTCAAAAAGACCAAGTTCTTCTTCAATTTCTATAAGAACAGCTGCCGCTCTTTCTTCAAGCCTTATGTATTCCGATATATCTGCACTTGCAAAATCACCAATCTCGGTTATTCCTTCTTTTCTTGCCAGAGCCTTTATAATTACCCTTATCCACAGTTTTATTATATTGGCATCCGGTATACTAAAGGCACGTTTCCAAACCTGAATATAGACATCAAAGAGTATATCCCACGCCTCATCATCATCCTCAATAAAGCTTCTTATATCAGAATAGGTATCTTTATACGTTAATAAATATAAATTCTCAAGTCCTTCAACTTCTCTGTTCTTTATCTTCTCTGCCGCTTCACTTAGCTTTTCTAAATTAATCAATGTCCTCTCCCGAATATCAATAGCAGTACAACAAGCTATTCTGTATTAATCATAATGTGTAAACCAGTGAACTGCCCATTGGCCTTAGACAATGGGCTTCCTGCTTCTTAGACCTCGTATTCCACTGTCTCCACAGGCGTTAATTCGGGCAGTCCCTGCCCTATTTCCTTTTTTATCTACCTTAATCTACCGTTTAAAATCAGTGGGATTGCGGTCGAATTGTTCCAATATCAGCATCAAGCCTGCTGTTAATAATCTAAATTTATATAATTTTTTCTTATTATATGTATAGCATATAACCGCTATAATGTCCATATTTACAAACGCTTTTACTCCCTTTTGATTGCATTTTTATTACTTTAGTGATATTATACCTGAGTTATTATTAAACAACTAACAGGAGTTATTTTATAACAACAAAATATAGCTTTATATTACCACATAAAATTGTTAGAATATACAATGAGGTGAAGAAATTGAAAAATTTAAAATTATTAAGAGAAAAAGCAAATATGTCACAATCTCAGCTTGCATCAATGGTTCATGTTTCACAGCAAACTATATGCAAGTATGAGCATGGAGAAAGTGAAGCAGGATATGAAACATTAACAAAAATCAGCAATATCTTTGATGTACCTGTAGAGTTTCTTGTGAATGACGACATTAATATTAATAACTATAATGCCGATGCAGCGCCTGTATTGCTGACTGAAGCGGAAGAAGAATGCCTGCGATTATTCAGACATATGGACTCTCCTTCTCAAAGGCTTATACTTGAGCTATGCAGAAAGCTCGACCCCAAGCGAAATTTATAGTTAAACAGTACGCTTGCTATGTCAATGTAAGCTTTATAATTATTTGCTGAATAAAGATATTATAAAAAACTGCTGTAAGCCTTATGTTGCAGTAGTTTTTATAATGCCTTTAGAGCTGAAAATAAAAAACAGCCTAAATACTTGCTATATCAGGTATTTAGGCTGTTTGTAATGAGACACCCGGGACTCGAACCCGGGACAACTTGATTAAAAGTCAAGTGCTCTACCACCTGAGCTAGTATCCCATACAAGATAAATGCCTTGGACCGGAATCGAACCAGTGACACGAGGATTTTCAGTCCTCTGCTCTACCAACTGAGCTACCAAGGCACAAATTGCGGGAACAGGATTTGAACCTGTGACCTTCGGGTTATGAGCCCGACGAGCTTCCAAACTGCTCCACCCCGCGATAATTAATAAGCTTTGATGTAAAACATCAAGTGGGGGAAGATGGATTCGAACCACCGAAGGCGTTGCCAGCAGATTTACAGTCTGTCCCCTTTGGCCACTCGGGAATTCCCCCTCAATTCATATATAGCAGATTACTTATAGTAATCAAAGCCGATAATCGGACTCGAACCGATAACCTGCTGATTACAAATCAGCTGCTCTGCCAATTGAGCCATATCGGCATAGTATAAATATCTCCCAGATTACAACTTCAGCCACTATAAAAATCTGAGTAATGGGACCTATAGGGCTCGAACCTATGACCCTCTGCTTGTAAGGCAGATGCTCTCCCAGCTG
>ERZ773005.160-NODE-160-length-64063-cov-6.360986_pt1 | contig 64063 bp, 56 predicted proteins | sample MGYA00580666_ERZ773005 | MGnify/ENA primary metagenome ERZ773005 (study PRJEB29015, sample SAMEA2737999) | human oral metagenome | biome: human oral; feature: human-associated habitat; material: dental | place: China | collected 2061 ...
GCTTCCTGCGCAGATATTTATAGTGTCTGCGCATATATTTATTATTTCGACCATTTCCGTAGAACTTAACACTACTATCAGACATATAGGATACCACAAGACTTTCCAAAGGGGCTATGGTAAAATGCAGCACAAGCACATCAATAGGCAAAATAGATAAAATCACCTCTCTAAATCTCAGCAGCAGTATATTCAACAGCCTTCCCTCCCTCACTGATTTTTATAATATTTTATTGCCGGTGCAGCCTGCTATACCATTAAAATCTAAATCTGACAATATCTAATTGTTAATACTTGAACAGTTGTGAGTTTTACTGTAAAATAACGTATCATTATTTAAAACTGATTGCAGTTTCTGCTGACAGCCTGCTGCCTATGGGCAAATAAAGCGAAGAGCTACCCTCTGTTTTAAATATCTACATAAATACAAAGGAAGTGATACGCTATGCTGCGCAGAAAAAAAGTTGTACTCGATATAAATAAAAAACATTTTACCTATAATCAAAGATTTATTTTATTATCAATGATTCCGATATATTTTATGCTTATAGGGCTTCTGATTCAAACCCCGCGCCAGATATTTAAGGGACTCATAGATTTGATTACCGGCTCCGACATCTTAATCACTGACTATTTTGAGGTGGGCGGTCCCGGAGCCGCCTTCGTAAATGCAGGAATACTCACTCTTTTATTAATAGCAATCCATTATTTTGCCAAAATAGATTTTAACGGGCATACCGTCACCTCCTGCTGTATGATGTTCGGATTTTCATTATTCGGCAAAAACATATTTAATATCTGGCTCATTCTTATGGGAATCTTTATATATGCCTGGCTGCACGGAGTTTCAATAAAAAAATATCTCTATGTGGGCTGCTACGGGACCTGCCTTTCTCCTATAATCACTCAGGTAATGCATGTAGGGCATCTGGCATTTTGGCAGCAGATAATTTTAAGCATAGTTACCGGGCTTATCATAGGCTATGTGCTGCTTCCGATAGCTATGCATACAGTGGCGGTACATAAAGGCTTTTCTCTTTACAATGTCGGATTTGCTGCCGGAATTATAGCTACCATAATAGCTTCAATCTTTAAGTCCTTCGGAATCACAATAGAAACCAGGCTCTTATGGTCAAAGCAGTATAATGAAATATTTATGTATGCACTTCCTGCCTTTTTTATATTATTAATCGGTTTTGCTATAGCTACCGGGAAAAAAGAGCTTGTACATGAATATAAGCTTTTATTAAAGCACAGCGGAATCAAAAGCCCCGATTTCGTTGAAAAATTCAGCGACTTTACCGTACTTTTCAACATGGGAATAAACGGGCTGTTTGCCACCTTCTTCGTAATATTTGTAAAAGGTGATTTAAACGGGCCTATAATAGGCTCCATCTTTACCATAGTGGGATTTTCAGCCACAGGCAAGCATCTACGAAACATTGCTCCTGTAATGTTCGGGGTGTTTATAGCCTCCGCCTTAAAGCTCTGGGTCATCAACGACCCGGCTCCCCTAATGACTCTCATCCTTTCAACTACACTTGCTCCCATTGCGGGAGAGTTCGGAATAGCGGCAGGAATAGTGGCAGGCTTTTTACATTCCTCAGTCGCACTTAATGTAGGCATAGTCTACAGCGGAATGAACTTATATAATAACGGCTTTGCAGGCGGAATAATCGCTTTGTTTATGGTGCCTGTAATTGAAGCAGTAATCGAGCGGAGAAAATTTTTAATGAAAGAGAACGGCAAAGTAAAGGTAAATAAATAAGTTTCAGCAAATGTGAAAATCTCCAAAGTTCTAATTGACATATTCACCCTGATATGATAATATACTTTGGTGCTCAGGTGTTTAGCCAATCAGCACTGAAGTCCGCTTAAATAAAGGGGAATAGTTCAATGGTAGAGCAGCGGTCTCCAAAACCGCAAATGGGGGTTCGAGCCCCTCTTCCCCTGCTTGCATAATATAAAACAGTCCTGCCAAATCACCTCCGGCATGGCTGTTTTTATAATTTATTTAATTAAATTGACGGCCTCTCTTATGCTGTCCACCCCTATCATATTCATATCGGCAAGCCTGTCTTTATCCAGCTTTCTCAAGGAGCTCCCAGGCAGTATGCAGGTCTTAAAGCCCAGCTTTTTTGCCTCTCTGACACGGAGCTGTGCCATATTCACGGCTCTGACCTCTCCTGCCAGCCCTACCTCACCGAAAATGACCGTATTATCATCAAGATTTTTATCTCTCAGGCTTGACACGATAGCCATTACCAGAGGCAAATCAAGTGCAGGCTCATTCATCCTCATGCCTCCGGCTATATTAATATAAGCATCATATCGGCTCATTTGCAGACGGCACCTCTTTTCAATGACCGCCATCAGCAGATTAATACGGTTGACATCGGTCCCCACCGAAGTACGCCTCGGCATACCGAATAAGGTCGGAGTAATAAGAGCCTGTGCTTCAAGCAGAATAGGGCGGCTCCCCTCCATAAGACAGGCAACTGCTGCCCCTGAAGCTTGCTCAGGTCGTCCTGAAAGCAGGTATTGCGAAGGGTTTGTTACCTCTACAAGCCCTTCTTCACACATTTCAAACACGCCGATTTCGTTTGTTGAGCCAAAGCGGTTTTTAACTCCTCTCAGGATACGATAAGCTACAAAACGCTCTCCTTCAAAATACAGCACTGCATCCACCATATGCTCAAGCACACGTGGACCTGCCACCTGCCCCTCCTTAGTAACATGCCCTACTAAAAACATGGCAACTGAATTAAGCTTTGCCGTCTGCATAAGCTTAGCAGCCGATTCTCTTACTTGGGTAATGCTGCCCGGAGCTGAATTGATGCTTGGATTAAGCATAGTCTGTATTGAGTCAATTACAGCTACATCCGGCTTTTCCGAAAGTATGACATTTTCAATTTTATCAGTGTCGGTCTCACATAAAAATTTCAGTTCTCCGCTTATACTGCCTATCCTTTTTGCACGCAGCTTTATCTGCTTAAGGCTTTCCTCTCCTGAGATATAAAGCACTCTCTTACCGTCTAAAGCAAGATTTCTGCACACTTGAAGCAGTATAGTGGACTTTCCTATTCCGGGGTCGCCCCCTATCAGAATTACCGAGCCTGCTACAATCCCTCCGCCCAGCACTCTGTCAAGCTCCGACATGCCGCTTAGATACCTGTCATTTTCATTGATTTCTATGTCATCAAGATAGACAGCTCCAGGCAGTGATTTTTTATTTATAATACCTGCTTTTGGTGCTTTTTTGTTCAGCTCCATCTCCTCCATACTGTTCCAAGCCTTGCACGAAGGACACTGCCCAAGCCATTTCACCGATTCAAAACCACATTCACTGCAAAAAAATACACTGCCCCTTGCCATCAGCTACTGCTCCTTAGCTTTAAGTATTTTTATCTTAACTGAGCTGCCGCTCTCAAGCTCAACTCCTATTACAAGCTTACCGCTTAAATTAGTTTTCATCATACCCATAGGCGAATTATCAATAAATACTTCGTAGCCAGTTTCTTCTTCAAGTCCTAAGGTTATCTGTGCATCAACCTCGCCTTCAACCTTAAAGCTGATTTCATCATTATTAATATTAAACTCATTTACACTTGTTCCCGGAACTGATTCATACACAAAATTGCCATTTCTTTCAAGTTTGGTAATCTCATTATAGGTTTTAACCTTGTAGAGGTCGCCTTTATGTGCGAAATCTGAGAGCTTGCTCTTAGATCTAAGTTTGTAATTCCCAAAGCTCAGGCTTCCGTCATCTTCATTTTTTATCAGTTCTTCTATAATAGGCATGATAAAATCCTCCTGAATATAATTATTAAAATGATAGGGAAACGCATTATAATGCGTTTCCCTATCATTTTAAATCAATTATTTATTTTAATCAAGAGTGAAGTGCCTCAGTCTTTTCTTTTTCTGTCTTATCCTTCAAGTCCTCCTCAGATCTAGGGGTGAACACTATGCTCTTTTCTCCGTCCTTTTCAGCTATGTCTGCAAATACTGCATCCTTGTTTTTAATTTTGCCGTCAAGGATTGATTCGGCAAGCTTATCCTCAAGATAATTTTGCAGAGTCCTTTTTAAAGGCCTTGCTCCGTACTTCTTATCATAGCCCTTGTCAATCAGGAAATCCTTGGCCTTTTCACTTAATTCAAGCCTCATGCCCATCTGCTCTGTAATTCTTTTATTTATATCCTTTAAAAGAATTTCAAGAATTTCATGCATGTTTTCTTTAGTAAGCTGATGGAAAACTATAGTTTCATCTATACGGTTCAAAAACTCGGGCTTAAACAGGCGACGCAGCTCCTCCAGCACTCCCTCTTTCATTTTCTTATGGTCGGAAGCCTCATCCGAAACTGAAGTAAAGCCTAAAAGCTTGGGGGCTACTATGCGCTCCGCACCTGCATTGCTCGTCATGATAATGATTGTGTTTTTAAAGTCTATCCTCCTGCCCTGTGCATCGGTGATATGACCGTCATCCAGCACCTGAAGCAATATATTAAATACGTCGGGGTGAGCCTTTTCTATCTCATCAAATAAGATTACACTGTAAGGATTTCTCCTGACCTTTTCAGAAAGCTGTCCTCCCTCGTCATAGCCTACATATCCCGGAGGTGAGCCGACTATTTTTGATACCGAATGTCTTTCCATATACTCACTCATATCAACTCTAATCAGAGCATTCTCAGTTCCGAACATACATTCTGAAAGAGCTTTGCAAAGCTCGGTTTTTCCCACTCCGGTAGGTCCCAGGAATAAAAATGAGCCTATAGGTCTTTTCGGGTCCTTAAGTCCTACCCTGCCGCGCCTTATAGCCTTTGCCACAGCTACTACGGCCTCTTCCTGCCCTACTACTCTGGCATGGAGCACCTTTTCCAGGTCCTTAAGCTTTTGCGCCTCCTCCTGAGCCAGCTTCTTGACCGGGATTTTAGTCCACATAGAAACTACATCTGCAATATCGGACTCTGTAATTACAAGCTTTTTATTTTCTTTATCCTTTTTCCATTTTTCACGAAGCTTTTCAATTCTTTCAAGCTTTCTTGCCTGCTTTTTCTTGATTTCTCCGGCTTTTTCATATTTTTCGGCTTTGACCGCTTCTTCCTTCTTGATTTCAAGTGCCGCCACCTCAGCCGTCATTTTCTTAATTTCTTCAGGCTCCATATAGCTTGCCAGCCTTGCTCTTGAAGAGGCTTCATCTATAAGGTCTATAGCCTTATCCGGCAAAAACCTGTCGGAAATATATCTTGAAGACAGCTTGACCGCAGCATCAAGTGCTTCATCACTTATGTTCAGATTATGATGCTCCTCATATTTCGGTCTTAAGCCCAAAAGGATTTGATAAGCCTCCTCCTGACTCGGCTCATCCACGGTTACGGGCTGAAAGCGTCTTTCAAGTGCCGCATCCTTCTCTATATATTTTCTATATTCCTCAAGCGTCGTTGCACCTATAAGCTGAAGCTCCCCCCTGGCAAGTGCCGGCTTTAAGATATTTGAGGCATCCATGCTGCCCTCAGCTCCTCCGGCGCCTATTATGGTATGAAGCTCATCTATAAATAAGATTACATCTTTGGCAAGTGTCACCTCAGTTATTACCTTTTTTATTCTTTCTTCAAATTCACCTCTGTATTTTGAGCCTGCTATCATGGCGGCAAGGTCAAGGGTGACTACTCTCTTTCCCAAAATATTTTCGGGCACCTCACCCGCTATTATTTCCTGGGCAAAGCCTTCGACCACAGCAGTTTTTCCCACTCCGGGCTCGCCTATAAGGCAGGGGTTGTTTTTAGTTCTGCGGCTGAGGATTTGCATCAGCCTGTTTATCTCATTCTGCCTGCCTATAACAGGGTCAAGCCTGCCCTTTCTTGCAAGCTCCGTAAGGTCTCTTGAGTATTTGTCAAGAATCTGAGTTTCAGACTGAGCCTGCGAATCACGTTTCCTTGACTGCATATACGCAGCCTCCTCGCCTCCGTATCTCAGCCCCGACTGGCGCGTTCCCTCTCCCATGCTTCCAAGTATGTCGACATAAAGCTTCTGAGCGCTTACACTCATAGTATTAAGCAGCTTCGCCGCTATACAGTTGCCCTCCTTTATAATCGCTATAAGAATGTGCTCAGTGCCTACCAGCGGCTTTTTAAATCTGACAGCCTCTTTGTAGGCGTTTTCAAGAATATTGGTTGCCATAGGCGTATAGCTTTGCTTGCCGTCCATAGCAATGCTGTAATTCGCCGATATGAGCTGGTCAATAAGGTTCCTTACCTTTTCCTCGGTAACTCCGTTTTCAATAAGAACATTGGCTGCCACTCCGCCGCCTTCCTGTATAAGTCCTAAAAGGATATGCTCGGTTCCCACTGAAATATGAGAAAGCTCAAGTGCCGCTTTTTCTGCAAGCTTAAGTGCCCTGGCTGCTTTTTCGGTATATCTGTTCAATTTATTACCTCCGTATTAATAATCCAATCCCTGTATAATTTTTATTATGAAATTCCATCAATATGCTCTCTGATAAAATCCGCTCTTATCTGATTAATCTCGTCCTTGGTAAGAGGCTTTTGTACAGACTTAATCAGATTGGCAGGCTGTACCTCAAGGATTAGCGAGTAAATTTTCTCAGGCTTTTTTAATGCTATAACATTGTCCGCCGCTCCCTGGAGCAGTATGCTTAAATACCTGAGGGCATCCTTAAGTGTTAGTCTTCTGGCATATTTCAGCAGACCGTACGCCTTGTAGACCTCATCCTCAATATCTATTCTATGCTCCGTGAGTGCGATGCTTCGCACCTTGGATTCCTGTGAATTAAGCTGCATAGCCACTCTTGTCACCTGGTCTATTATTTCTCTCTCGCTTTGGCCGAGGGTTTTGGAATTTGATACATCATAAAGATTTCCAAAATTATCGTTTCCTTCTCCGTACACTCCCCTTATCGACACACCGAATCTGTTCAGTCCAAGTATAAGATTTGAAAAACTCTTGCCCTTTGATAAGACTGGCAGGTGCAGCACTATATTTGCCCTCATGCCTGTACCTACATTGGTGGGGTAGGAGGTAAGGTAACCGTATTTTTGGTCAAAAGCATATCTGAATTTTTCATTTATATAATCATCAAGCTTATCAGCTCTTTTCCAGAGGTCCTCGAGCATAAGACCTCCTGAAAGCAGCTGGAGCCTGACATGGTCGTCGCCGTTAATTACAAGGCTTATCTCATCGCTGTCGCTTGTTATAAGACCTGCTTCCTTTTTGCTGTTTGCTATAACAGAATTAATAATTCTCCTTTCTTTGAGTGCCTGTTTTGTCACCTCTCCAAGATTAGATAAATGTCTGTCACTACATTGCCTGTTATCAATTTCTCCTATATCCGAAAGCTTGGCAAGCATATTGCCGGTAAGAATTTCGGCACTTTTTTTATCCATGCCTTCCGGAAAAATATACCCGTCAATATTTCTTGACAGTCTTATTCTGCTGCTTACAAAATTATAGTCTGTACTTAGCTTAATATTTTTATACCATTTACGCATTATAATCTCCATTTAAAGCTGTTTACTTTTATTTTTTATCTTCTTTTAAAGCTTTTATTTCATCTCTGTACTGAGCGGCAGCAAAATATTCCTCATTTTTGACTGCCATCTGAAGCATCAGCTCCAGCTCCTCTATACGTTTCTGCCTTTTAGTTAAAGCTTTGTCAGCTTCAGAGAGCTTTTCCGCAGCTTTAGCTCCCCTGTCGGCTTTTTCCGCTCTTGAAGGGGCAAGCATAGCAGTGGCAGGAACCTTTCCCTTATGTATATCGCTGCCTTGAAGCTGCTTTATATTCTCCGCTATAAGAGGTCCGAAAACCTCATAGCATTCCTTACAGCCGAATCTTGAATTATTTATAAAATCATTATAACTGGTAGTACAGTTAGGGCAGACTATCTGCCTGTAATCTTCAGTTTTCGCTGCCGTTTTATGTTCTCCGAAAAGACCTGACAACAGCTTGGAAAGAGAAAACTCCCGGTTAAATATTGAAGAATATTGCATAAAATCCATTCCCTCAGCACATTGAGTGCAGAGGTTATATTCTCTTTTAGTACCATCTATAATTTCATAAAATACTATATTAGCCTCTCTAATCTTGCATTTTTCACATAACATACTGTAAATTACCTCTCTAAAACTTTTTATTTTACCGACGGAAAAAACTGTCGTACAGCTCATCAATAAGATTATGGGCATCCTGTCTACATACACCGTTGCATATACCTCTTGCCACCACAACTGCAAGCTCTCTCTTCATGGCTTCAAGAACGCTGAGCTTATCAACATCTATACAGATAACTGCCCCCTTTCTCCTGTCAAGCTTGATAAAGCCCTCCCTCTTTAGTATACTGTAGGCTTTATTTACAGTGTGCATATTAATGCCCACCGTATCTGCCATCTGCCTTACTGAAGGGAGAGAGTCGCCTTCCTTAATCTTATCAGTTGCAATCCCCATAATTATCTGGTTGCAAAGCTGTATATATATAGCTTCGTCACTATTAAAATCAATATACAAATCCATAGCTTTACCTCTTATTATAACTGTTATAGCTAAAGTATAACATATTTTAATATGAATTGCAAGCAATTAATTCAATTCTGCTTAATAACCAAAAAACACTCTCTATAAGCTCGAAAGCCTATACAAAGTGTTTTTAAGTCAGTTACCAAGCCCGATTTTAGTAGTATCCGGTATTCTGAGAATTATCCGCCGGTATAGGGGAAGGAAAATTCTTAAACAGCCTGCTCTTTCTAAGGTATTCATCCGTGCCGAAATAGGTTCTTACACGCACTGATTTCGTATAGTACAAAGCTACCAGCCCAAACTGTATAATTGTAAATACCACGGAGGGAAACACATTTTTAAAAATAAGTGCAGGCAGAAGAGTCCATACTATATTAAGTGCTCCAGTAATTTCATACAACGCCAGAAAGGAAGAATCCTTATTGGTTATGCTGCTGAACATTTTATAGCATAAAACTGCCGTAATCACAGTCCCCGCCGTTCTCAATATTACATACAATATATAGTTTAAAGAAAATCCCAAAATCATTACTGACAAAATATGAAATATACCTATGAATCCGCCTATCAGCAGGAAGGGTATATAGATTAAATATAAATAAGCAAAAAATGCAAGCCAGCCTCCAAGCTTATGATAAAGATGAGGATAATAATTGCCGCCGGCGTTATAGTTGTTATAAGCCCCCGACTGATTGAAATCAGGCTGATTATAAAACTGCCCGCTGCTGCCCTGAGCATTATAATTTCCGGTCTGTCTGTACCCGGCATTCTGATTGTACTGATTATAGCTTTGCTCAGTCCTGTTCCAAATATTTTCCTGCTCATAGCCGGGGCGATTTTGATTATAATTTGAAGCAGAGGCTTGATTTTCTAAATTCGCTCCACAAATATTGCATACCTTTAAGCCGTACTGAATCTGACTTCCGCATTTCGGACAAAACATATCTGTACCCCCTTTTTCACTTATAGTTTTTATTTAATAAATCCTTTGCCGCCTAGCTGTTACTATCAGGAGCCTTGGTTAAATCTATATTTTCGGAGATAATTCCCTTTAAGTTGCTCCCCTGATAATTAGCAGCCTCCTTATCAGTGCCTTCGGCTGCCTCAGTGTCGGTTTTTAACTCAATTTCGTTGTTACCATTTTGCACTAAAGCTTCTGTTTTGTCAATACCTTTATCAAGCTCCTCAAAATCAGTAATTGATACCGCTTCCGGTGCAGCCTTCTTTAAAACGGCAGCCTTGTTTTCTTCACCGGACTCAGCTCTTTTTCCGGTAACTACTACATTTTCAATTTCTTCCCTTTTTATCACCTTAACCTTTGCTCTGCTGTGAGGCTCTCCGTACAAGCTTTTATTGCCAGTGCTAAAATCGGAAGCAGAGGTATTGAGAGGCTTATCGGAAGTCTTTTCGCCTGTTGTCTGCTTTTTCAGCTTTATAAATATAAAGGCAAGCAGTCCCACTATAATTACTGCAAGAGCTATGATCACAAAGCCCCTGAGCTTATAGTCCTTTAAAAGCTTGTTATAGTTTGTTGCGAGCTTATCATATTCACTCTGAGGCACGGCATTTTCAATCGCCGGGTCGCTAAAATATCTCTGGAAGCTTTTTTCCTTGACATCAAACCTGTAAAAGCTCTTCTCACCTTGAGCGTTCATTGCATAGACTATATAATACTCATGCTCGGCTGCACTTGCCCATACCCAGCCTGATATTTTAGTCTTTGCATCTCCGCTTGAGGTTTCAAAGGATACCGGCTTAAAGCCCTGCGGTACCTGGACTCCCTGAGGCAGAGGCACTATGGTAATTTTCTTTGCCGACGAGGTCAGTGTGGTAAACTGCGACCAGTTACCACTTTTTTCATCATAAGCAAAAAGTCCTCCCGAGCCGTCATCGGCAATCAGGTACATTACTATAATATCACTTATCTCAGTACGTCCTGCGGCAACATCCTTGCCTTGATATAAATATCTGCCTACCGTATAGCCCTCAGGCAGCAGGGATGCATCAAATGAAGAAGCTACAGTGTAGCTTTTATTGTCAATTACTACATTTTCACTGGAAATTTCAGCACCCACTCCCTGTGAAGTTTCCGCAGCGGAAGCTGAGCTTTCACCTGAGGCACCCGGATTGGCAGCTTCAGTCTGAGCCTCAGTAATTGTTACCTTGGAGCTGCCTTCATGGCTCGCACTTGCAGGTACTCCATCTATATCCTGTATCTCCCAGGTGCTGATTTTAATAGTGGATTCTCCTGCTTTCAGTGCCTTAAATTTTAAGCTGAATATCCATTCCTTATCATTTCCGGCAGCAGAAGCCGCAGTTATTTTTATTGAGCCTGCTCCCCCCTGTGCACCGTCACCGCTGATAAACTCAAGGGACTGTGCATCATAAGAAAGCATTATATCAGCCTTGCCCAGCTTCATACCCTCGTCAACTACGCCTATTCTCATGGTAACATTGACCTCACTTCCTACAGTGGCTGAAGGGTCTGAAAATGAAATCTTGGTATCAAGTGCGTATGAAGTTATCTGAAAAAATCCTGCTATAGTAAAAAGACAAATCAATATAAAAACTGATAAAAAATCGGCATATTTATTTTTAAATAAACTCATTAACGTCCATCTCCTTCAGGTGATACAAGTTTGGGCAGTTCTGTAGAAGTTCCGCCAGAGTTATTACTTTGATTGTTATTTGTATTATTTTGCTTGGCAGCTCCTTCTTTCCTTACCACATTTATAACATAGTTTCTTACATTGCCGTTTTCAGCCTTAACCTCTATGTTAAAGGTATTGTTTCCGCTGCTGAGATTAACCGCTCCGCCTCCGTTTACCGCAGCCTTGGAATCGGCAGAAGCCGCAGCTATATTTATTGAGGTTATAGACGGAGAAACCTCTATACTGTATTTTTCAACATCTCTGCTGAATTCCGGCTCAAGACTGTAGCCCTCTACACTCAAGCTTGCAAGCTTATTATTCGGGCTTCCATTTCCGGTCGGCAGCTTAGCCTTTTCTTTAGGCATATTTTTATAAACCGGTATTGAAAATACCAAAGCTCCCTTTTTCATGCTCTCCGAATATGCCTGTGACAGCCTGGCTCCCTCATCTGCGGCACCCTCAACATTAGTCATATACTGATGCTTATACAGATTTGTGCCGAGCACATTAAATTTCTTTAAATAAAAGGTTTCCTGTCTGGCTTTAACATAGTTGTCGCCATAGTAAATCGCTCCGCCTGTTATAGCCTTGTCCCTTGAATTCCAGGGTCTTCCGTAGCTTCCCGACTGCGAAGCCCACCACAGTCCTCTTTGTGTAGGTGACATGCCGGCTGCTTCATAAGCCTGTACATTAAAATAATTATAGATTCCCTTATAGGGCTCCGTAGTTCCGCTTATAAGTCCGCTTTTGCCCTCTCTGCCCTGCTCCTGTATCAGCATGGAGGTAAGCACGTAGGGATTGACTCCTGAAACCACAGCCGCCTCAAGTATCATATCGACATAGGTTTTATCTCCTGAAACAGGAGTATAATTGGTATCTTCATTTGTTCTGTTATCCGAGCTTTGAGCATTTCTATCAATTCCGGCAGACCTCGCATCCTTGCCGGTTTCACTGTCAAGCCATATCCCCGGACCGTTTTGAGCGTAGAGCTCGGAATACGAAATTTTGCTTTCATCAGAAGGGTTTGAATTGCTCTCGCTTCCCTTCTGTTCATTCACCTCAGCTATAGGACCGTAATCCGACTGCTGTTTTTTGCTTGCTCCCTTTTGCGGAGCCTCGAGCCTGACACTGCTGTCTTTCTGCGAGGAGGGGTTATTAGGGTCGGCAGCCGCCTGAGTCTGCTCGGCAGTATTGTTGTCCTGATTTTGAGGATAATCTACATTGCCCTTAGCTGAAGCCGTCGGCGCAGTAAGACTTATCCCGGAGTTATTGGTTTCTCCCTCTTTTTTTTCAGGCTGTACGGCAGTCGGGGCAGTAAGGCTTACTTCCGAATTTTTATCATTTGACGAGCCCCCCGGTGACTGACCGTCCGAGGACGGCGAAATATCACGGCTTGCATTAAATACTGCGGAATTTGAAGCCTTGCTTTCAAGGTAAGTTCCTCTTACCATTCCCTCTATTCCAGCCACATCATATTTATTTTCACTATAGCCCTGATTTAAAAACTGAAATATATTTACAGGGTCAAGAAAATTTCTGGGGTCCATATAATAGCGTATTACCGCCTCATTTGCAGCCACCCAGGCACTGGTATCAAATCCGGGCCAGGTAGAGGTCTTCCAGTCATAAGCACCGGGCTCCACCGATTTCCATGAGGAAACACTGTCCTTATGCACAAGGTTTCTTCCTATTACGCTTTCATTTTCAATGACGGTCTGCCAATCTATATCAACAGGCTGAGCCTTAAACACCCAGTTGGGATACTGGGCATGCACTTTTCTAAGTCCCTCCTTATACTCCTCGGGGAAGCCCTGCTCATTTAAAGCTTTTTCAAAATCATCACTGGGGGTATAGGAAGCACCTGATTCGGCAATCTGTATATAGGTGCTGATGACATAGCCGGTTTCACCCTCTCCAAATCTTACCTTATACCATTTATTTCCACCCGAATCTGTGGTTTCGTCTATTATAGTCAACTCGGTTCCCGACCTCAGAGTTGCAATCTTTCGGTTTTTATCTCCTGCTGCCACCCTGATGTTCAGGCTGACCGCACTTACTGTAGCCTTTTTCTCCGTATAGGCATAGGCTTGCATAAAATAAGCAGGAGTGAATGATTGTGAAACTGTAACTACAGCAGAAGCTATTAAGTATGAGGCAGCTTTTGTAAATCTATATTTTGCATTTCCTGTATTTTTTATCATAAGCAATTTCTCCCACGTGAACCGCCCATTGCCTTTAGGCAATGGGCTTCTAAGGTGCTGACACACCTGTTTAAGAAGTTTGTTGTTTAATTTAACTAAAGGTATTTTATCATTTTTTAACAATAACTTCAATAAATTTGTGATTTTATTATAATTTTGTAAGAAAATTTTTATATCCATCAGGAACTTTAAGATATAAGCTCCAATATCTGTGATATATCCTTCTTTCCGAATACAGGGGCTTTGTCATCTATCACCATACAGGGAACACTCATAATCTGATACTTATCCTTTAAATCTCCGAAATGATTTATATCATATATGTCCGTACTTATCAGAGGATTTAAAGCTGCAATACGCTGTGCCGCAGCAACAAGGTCAGGACAGACGGAGCAGGTCAAAGATACCATAATTCTGATAGCCGTTGCTTTATTAATTGCTTTTATACGTGAAATCAAGGCTTCTTCCAGCGGCTGTCCGGGACCTGCCACATTATAGATTCCAAGTATAAATGAAGTAAACTCATGACCTCCGGGTACACCGTGGAAAGCAAGTCCGCTCTCGGTTTTATCCGGGTAGCAGAGCTTCACGCAGGGAACCTGTGACAGCTCTGCCTCCACTTCAGATTTATCTGCAAAATCCAGGCTCAGTTTATCTGTAAGAGAAGCCAGCCTTTCCATATATTCTTTAAGCTCGGCTGATACCGCTCTTTCGTCAAGATAAAGCTTAAGCACTACATTTTGAGACATTCTGTCAAATACCGCATTAAGCTGGGCAAGCATATCGGCAGTAAATAAGGCATCTGAGTCCATCTTTGTACTTTCCGGGCCGGCAGCAGCCGGTTTAACAGGCTTAACTTCTTTTTCCGGTCTTAAGGCATGAAGTCCGGTTTCTTTTTGCAGCTTTAAAATATATTTTTCCAATTCAGTAGCAGCAATAGCTCCATCTCCCACCGCAGTCACTACCTGTCTTAAGGGCTTGATGCAGACATCTCCGGCAGCATAGATGCCCTCGGCACTGGTTTTTTGACTTCTGTCGGTAATTACATAGCCGCCTCCATCAAGCTCAACTATCCCCTTTACCAGCTCAGTGGCAGGCTCATAGCCGGCAAATACAAAAATTCCGAAGGTATCTCCCTCCTTTGCCTTATAGACAATTTCCTCGCCGCTTTGATTGTTTTTATAGGTCAGGCTTCTTAAGAGGCTGTCACCCTCCGCTCTTACCACCTCGGTATTTGTAAGCACCGTAATTTTTTCATGCTGCTTTGCATGCTCCGCCGCAGTCTTTGCACAGGAAAAGTCAGATTTTCTTACAAGAATATAGACATGCTTTGCATATTTAGTCAGAAACACTCCCTCCTCTGCCGCCGCAAAGCCTCCTCCTATTACAAAGACATCCTTTCCAGTAAAAAACTCTCCGTCACAGGTGGCACAGTAGGCTACGCCGTGACCGCGAAACTCCTTTTCACCCTCAAAGCCTATCATTCTCGGTCTTGCACCGGTAGCTATCAAAATACCGAAGCATTCAAAAACTGCCTCCCGGGTAACTACTTTTTTAATTTCAGAAGAGTTGTCTATAGACGTAACCTCGGCAAGCTTAAACTCCGCTCCAAAGCTCTGTGCCTGTCTGCGCATAGTTTCGGTAAGCTCCTCGCCGTTTGTACGCTCTATTCCGGGATAATTAACTACCTCAGAGGTAATAGTTATCTGACCTCCAAATTTTTCCTTTTCAATAACAAGCACTCTGTAGCAGGCTCTGGCAAGATAGATTGCAGCGGTAAGCCCGGCAGGACCTCCTCCTATTATAATTGCATCATAAAAGTTACTTAGATCCTTGTTTTTAAGTTCTTTGTCCATCTGTATCTCCATAAGTTAATAAATGTAGGGCGGATATTCTCAACCCGCCTGGTCGCTGATAAACTTTTGGCGGTCAGAATCCACCAATCAAGCTAAGTGGATCTAAACCGCCTTTTTTAAAAAAATATTAAAGCTTTCCTACAAGGTCAAGACTCGGCTTAAGAGTTTCTGCTCCCGGGGTCCATTTTGCGGGGCAAACCTCATCGCCGTGCTCATGTACAAACTGGCATGCCTGAAGCTTTCTGAAAAGCTCTTCCGCATTACGTCCTACATTTCCCGCATTAACCTCATAAGCTACAATCTTTCCCTCAGGATTAACTATAAAGGTGCCTCTTTCGGCTATGCCGGCTTCTTCAATGTATACCTCAAAATCACGTGAAAGTGCATGAGTAGGGTCTGCAAGCAGCGGATAGGTAATTTTTCCTATTCTCTCTGAATGGTCATGCCAAGCTTTGTGGACAAAATGGGTATCACAGGATACTCCGAACACCTCACAGCCAGCCTTGGCAAACTTATCATAAATATTCTGAAGGTCCTCAAGCTCAGTAGGGCATACAAAGGTAAAATCCGCCGGATAGAAGAAAAATACACTCCATTTTCCGAGTATGTCACTTTTTGATACTGCCTTAAAGTCGTTGTTATGAAAAGCCTGTACTGTAAAATCTGAAACTTCTTTGTTAATCAAAGACATAATAAAAAATCTCCTTTCAAAATTGAAAATAAAATTAATATAAAATATATTATCTATGCAGCAGCTCAAATTTCTAAGCACTTTTAAACCGCAACAAATTTAATTTGACGCTACAGAAAATTTATCACATAATTTACAGATATGCAAGAGCTAAATTAGAATTTGCTTAAATTCATCTTTATATATAATATTAGGAATTATTATCAGTTTCAACTATGCATAATCACTATAAAATTTCAGGCTCTCAGCTCAAACCAGAACTCTACGCCGTTATCTCTGTTTTTAACTCCGTAATTTCCGCCGTGTGCCTCTATTATAGCTTTTACTATAGAAAGACCTATTCCGCTTCCGCCGTAGCTTCTGGAATGTGCCTTGTCAACCTTATAAAATTTTTCCCAGATATGCTCAATATCCTCTTCAGGTATGCTCCCTCCTGTGTTAAAGACACTGACTTTAATGCTTTTGCTCTCCGGAAGCTGCTGGACCTTGACCTCTATATAGCCTCCCTCATTTACATGATTAATAGCATTGCTGACATAGTTGGTAAGAACCTCCTCTATTTTAAATTCATCCGCCTTTACCAAAGCTCCCGGCGAGGTTATAACATTGACGCTTACCTTTTTCTCACCAAGCAGTATTTTAGTAGAAGCCATGACTCCCTCAATAAGCTCATTCATGTCAAATTCTGTCATGTCGGGAGTTGCAGTGCCTGATTCAAGTGCACTCAGAGTAAGCAGCTGCTTTACCATCAGATTCATTTTAGAGGCTTCATCTATTATCACCTCGGTATAGTATTTTCTGCTTTCTTCATCATCGCAAAGTCCCACATTCAGCCCTTCGGCATAGCCCTGTATTAAAGCAATAGGCGTTTTAAGCTCATGTGAAACATTTGCAATAAAATCCTGCCTCATTTCATCAATCTTTTCCTTATGCTGAAGCTCCTCCTGGAGCTTGGCATTTGCCGCCTTCAGCTCATCTATTGTATATTTGAGCCTTTCAGACATAAGATTCATATTTCTGCCGAGGATGCCTATTTCATCCTCATATCTTCCCTCATACTTTGCCTCAAAATCCAAAAGACATATTTTTTCGGAAATATCGGCAAGCTCAAGTATGGGCTTGGTCACTCTCCTCATTAAAAAAAATACTGCCGCCATACCATACAGCGAGGCTAATGAGCCTATGTAGAGCAGAAATTTATTTGAAAGCAGTACGCTGGTTTTGAGATTTGCTATAGGAGTTGACATCATCACCTGTATCTGGTCACCGCTGCAATAGCCCAGAAACTCTATATATGAAGAAGCATTTTCTCCTGAATTATTTAATATAATGCCGTAGCGCTCAGTTTCATACAGCTTGTTTATATTCTGCTTGTCTTCATTGCCCACAAAATCAGCTTTAATTCTTTTCATTATCAGCTCTCCGTATCTTTCAGTAGATACTAAAGCCTTGTCATTTGAGTCCACAACGATTATGCTTATATTATATCGGTTTGAATATTCGATTAATATTTCTCTCAGTCTTTTTGAGTATACAAAGGAAGCATTATTATCTATACTCTGAATTTCATTTGCATCATCAGCCTCCGCCGCACCTGTCAAAGTTTCATTGCTGCTTGTCTGAGACAGGGTCTGCAAAATATCCATCACCTCGGCATTTATGCTTTCATAAGCATTTTGCAGCTCCTTAACCTTTTCAAGCCGGTAAAACAGCTCAAGTCCGAAGGAATTAATAATACAGATTGAAACCAGCATAAAGGCTATAATAATAAAGAAAATTCCGGTTAATCTAAGTCTTATAGAATGTTTTATCATAATTTTTTATATATAGACTTAAGCCTCAGGCTCAAATTTATAGCCCATGCCCCAAATCGTCCTTATGTATTCACCCTTCTCTCCCATTTTAGATCTGAGCTTTTTCACATGTGTGTCTATAGTCCTTGCATCTCCGAAGTAATCATAATTCCATACATTATTAAGTATCTTTTCCCTTGAGAGGGCTATGCCCTTATTTTCTATAAAATAGGTTAAAAGCTCAAATTCTTTATAGCTTAAATCCACAGGTCTGCCGTCTATCGTGACCTGATGTGCGGTTTTATCAATTTCTATGCCTCCCGAAGAAAGCTTTTCCTCCTGATTTGCGCTGCTTCTTCTAAGTATGGCTTCCACCCTCGCCACCAGTATCTTGGGGCTGAAGGGCTTGGTGATATACTCGTCCACTCCCAGATTAAAGCCCAGCAGCTCATCTCTTTCCTCACTCCTTGCAGTCAGCATTATTATAGGCAAATCCGACTGCTCCCGTATCGCCCTTAAGGTTTCCCAGCCGTCCATCCTGGGCATCATTACATCAAGCAGGATTAGCTTTATATCCTTTTCCTTATAAAAAATCTCAAGGGCTTCCTCTCCATCTCCAGCTTCAACCACAGTGAAGCCCTTAATTGAAAGAAAGTCCTTTACCAGCTTTCTCATCTTTGCTTCATCGTCTACCACAAGCACTTTTATATTCTCCATATAAATACCTCCGTATATAAAAAGACCTTATCTATCTGATAAGTTTAAATTTAGTCACCAGCACTAAATATGCTATAATGCTATAGTGTATCAGATAAATAAGGTCTTTTCCACTCTTTCACAAATAATTCATTACTAAGGTTACTGTAAAGCAAACGCCGGTACCGGCTTTCATACATGATTGCCAGCTTTCTTCGGTGCTTTTGCAGACATTAAGTATATTTTTATACATACAGTTTCAGTATCTATTCCTCTTTAAGTATCTGCTTGCCCTTTTTAGAAGCATTTACAAAAATAAAGGGTAGACTCTCCTTACGAATCTACCCCTTGGTTTTATGAAGATAGCTGAGTAATTCTATATACTTCCTTTCCATCCTCGTCTAATCTTTTGAGTACATTATAGTACCAAGTTGATGTCTTATGATTTTTATCCGTAACCTGTATTTTTATGCTGTCACGCTCCATATTTCTATCCACAGAATATGTAAAAATTCCCTCGTCAATACTTTTCTTTTGATATTTCGCCTTATCAATATATCCATTGTCGCAGCTTGCTGTACAATAGGTATTTTCTGGATTTCCGTTATATACACTTATTGAAATTGTAATATTTCCACTGCCGTCAACCGGAATACTCTTATTATCAAAAGAAACAATATACTCATTTGATACTACTGCTTCAATAGATGAAGAAGCAGCATCTGTTATATCAAAAACAGTGTCTTTATCACTTCCCATCATATTTTCAGATACATTACTCTTACAAGAAACCAAAGCATAACTTAGCAAAAATAAAAGTACGAAAAAGTATTCTCTATACATACTTATTAACCTCAAAGCTTATCTAATCACTTTGGGCATGAGTTGAACAATGTGCATAGCCAAACACCCACATCTTACACAGAGCCCATTAACAAATTTATTAGACAACTGTTTTTTTATAGTTTTAAAGCCGACATCTCCACATTTATAACAGATTCTTACTGATACAGTAACTCTCTTAAAACACTTTCCCATACTACTAGGTGGCTCAAGATATGAATCATAAAAAGTATAAGGAGACCATGAATGATTACAGGAAGCCTTTACATCAAGTGAATAAAATGTGCTAGAGATTACGATTAAAATCAAACTAAAAATCACCAATTTCTTAAATACAATACACATAAAAAACCTCCTTTAAATTATTTATTTTTATTTTAGCAATTATTAAAAAATGAATCAAGAGCATTTTCTATTATTTTTGTGAAAAAGGAAACTTTTGTCCAAAGCCTGCAGCTATGCCTCCTCTATTTTCAGATAAAGCTCCTTAAGCTGCTCCTCGTCTACCGTATCGGGTGCTTCTATCATGAGGTCCGAAGCATCCTTAACCTTAGGAAATGCCATAACATCTCTTATAGACTCAGCCCCTGCCATCAGCATTACCACTCTGTCAAATCCATAGGCAAGTCCGGCATGAGGTGGAACCCCGTACTTAAATGCCTCCAGCAGATAGCCGAACCTTTCCTTTGCAGCCTGCTCACTTAATCCGAGAATTTTAAACATTCTGCTTTGTATGTCGGATTGATAAATCCTTACCGAGCCTCCTCCTATCTCAGTTCCGTTTAAGACTATATCATAAGCCTTCGCTCTGACTTTGCCCGGCTCACTTTCAAGGTACTCCAGGTCCTCCTCCATAAACATGGTAAAGGGGTGGTGCACCGCCTTATATCTGTTTTCCTCTTCTGAAAACTCAAATAAAGGAAATTCGGTGATCCATACAAACTTATATTCCTGATTATTAAGCAGCCCAAGCTGTGCTGCCAGCTCCACTCTCAAGGCTCCAAGCACCTGGGCTACCACCGCCTTCCTGTCGGCGGCAAAAAACATAATGTCGCCCTCTTTCGCTCCCATTGCAGCTATTACGGCTTTAATCTCGGATTCACTTAAGAATTTACTGAAGGAGGATTTAATACCACCGCCAGCCTCAACTGCCAGATAAGCAAGCCCTTTAACACCGTAGCCCTTGGCAAATTCCACGAGCGCATCTATTTTCTTTCTGGGCATGCCTGCCTGAGCCTCTACAGTAATTCCCTTTACGGCTCCGCCCGCCTCTACGGCATTTTTAAATACTGAAAAGCTGGATTTTGAGGCTATTTCGCTTATGTCCTTTAATTCCATTCCAAATCTTAAATCAGGCTTGTCGCTTCCGAACCTTTCCATTGCTTCAGCATAAGTCATTCTCGGTATGGGCAGCTCTACCTCCACATCCAGCACTTCTTTAAAAAGAGTCTTTATAAGCCCCTCATTTGCCTCAATTACATCATCTACATCTACAAAGGACAGCTCCATATCTATCTGAGTAAACTCAGGCTGGCGGTCGGCTCTTAAATCCTCGTCTCTGTAGCAGCGGGCAAGCTGAAAGTACCGGTCATAGCCGGAGCACATAAGAAGCTGCTTAAAAAGCTGAGGGGACTGAGGGAGGGCATAAAACTTGCCCGGGTGAACCCGGCTCGGCACCAGATAATCTCTCGCCCCCTCAGGTGAGCTTTTAATCAGGGTAGGAGTTTCTATCTCCAAAAATCCCTGCTCTGAAAGGTATCTCCTGGTGACTGCGGCTATCCTGCTTCTCATTATTATATTTTTTTGCAAATCGGGTCGCCTCAAATCGAGGTATCTGTATTTAAGCCTTAATTCTTCTTTGGTTTTTGAGCCTTCCTCTATATGAAAAGGCGGAGTTTCCGACTCCGACAAAATCCGAAGCTCCTTGGCGATTACCTCAAGCTCTCCGGTAATAAGCTCCTCGTTTGAAGCTCCGGAGCGCTTCTCAAGTCTTCCTCTCACTGCCACGCAAAATTCCGCCCTGAGCTTTTGTGCCTTTGCAAAAATTTCAGCTCCGCACTGCTCCTCTTCAAAAATTATTTGAAGGATTCCCGAGCGGTCACGCAAATCAAGAAAGATTATACCTCCCTTTACTCTGTTTTTTGCCACCCAGCCCATGACTGTTACTTCACTGCCCGTATCGGCAGTTATTACTTCCGCACATCTATGACTTCTCTTAAGTCCACGCATTGATTCCGGCATAAAATTAATTCTCCTTTTTTAATTCCTCACGGTAAAATTCTTTAAATTCACTATAGCCTTGCTTAGTAAGCTGTTCCTTCTGAAATTTTTTATTTTTATTCATTTGAGCTACAAGGACGATTTTCCCCTCGTTTCTCAGATTTTGTGCCGCTTTAAGTATATTTGAAAGCCTTACACAGTCAATCCCCTTTTCATATAAAATTGCCGTTTTTCCTGCCTGCTCCGGCGGGCTGAAATTTCCCTGGGTCAAGATAGCTATAATACGCTCAAAGCCTATTGAAAAGCCGCAGGCAGGCGTATCCTTTCCGGTAAATCTCCCTATCATCTTGTCATATCTTCCGCCGCCTGCTACCGAGCCGGAAAAGCCCTCCATAGAAATTTCAAATACAGTGCCGGTATAATAACCCATGCCTCTTACCAGAGTCGGGTCAAAAACCAGATTAAAATCTGTCGTCCGGCATTGTATCACTGTATTAATTATATCCAGAAACTGCTTTATAATGTCCTGACTGATAAAGCCTGAGAGCCTGGACTCAAAAAGCCCTGCCAATGCCGCAAAATTATCACTTGCTGAAAATTCCTGAATTAAAGCCAGATATTTATCCGAGCTTTCTCTGCCGTAGCCTGCTTCAACAAGCTCCTTTTTTACTCCCTCAATTCCTATCTTGTCCATCTTATCCAGTATAATAAAGGCTTCCTGAGTTTTAGCTTCTTCAAAGCCCGAGTATGCAGACATTGCCTTTAAGATTTCCCGGTTATTAAGTCTTATGCAGAATTTATTTTGCGGGCATATCCGTGAAAGAGCTTCGGCAGCCGCAAGAATCAGCTCAATCTCAGCCAGCTCTCCCGCTTCTCCTATAATATCTATATCGCACTGGGTAAACTGCCTGTACCTTCCTTTTTGCGGTCTGTCCGCCCTAAATACGCTGCCAATTTGCAGTGCTTTAAAGGGCAAAGGAAGCTTAGCCGAATTTTGAGCAAAATATCTGGCAAGCGGAAGGGTGAGGTCATATCTTAAGCCCATATCAATTAAGTCAATTTCAGCCTCTGCCTTTTCCAGCTTCAGCTTTTCCCCTCTTTTCAGAATTTTAAATATAAGCTTTTCATTGTCACCGCCCTGAGAGCTTAAAAGATTTTCTATATGCTCCGTTACCGGAGTTTCTATCGGGGTAAAGCCATAGCTTTTATAGGTTTGCTTGATAATTCCGATAAGATAATCTCTAAGCTCCATCTCATCCGGAAGTATATCCCTCATACCTGTTACAGGATTTTTTATAAGTGCCATATTTTCCTCCAAATTTTATAATATATGTAGCTTTTCTTTGATTCTTGTAATATAAAGCGCCGGGTCCTTTACATTTTCAGCCCTTTCAACTCTGTTTTCCTCAGGCAGCACGAGCTTTGAGGTTGAGCCTGCTCCACAGCCTATTATAGTCTGCTTTTCCTCCATGATCAGAATATTGTAAATACATTCGGCTCCCCTTTTACTGTAGCCGACATTCTCAAAATTTCCGCTTATATTTTTTTGTCTGTATAAATAATAAGGCTCAAGTCCCATAGCTTCGCAGCACTGCCTGCTGATTTCAAGCATAGCTTTAACGATTTCATAATTAGTGCTCTTATAGCTTTTCTTTTGAGTATTAAGTCTTGCCGCTCTTTTTAAAGCGAGGCAGTGAACCGTAATACTCTCAGGAGCAAGCTTTTTAAGCTCATTAAAGGTATGCTCAACATCCCTTACATCCTCTCCGGGCAGTCCCAGTATCACATCCATATTAATATTTAAAAAACCCGCTTTTCTCGCCATGGCAAACGCCTCTTTTACTTTGTCCACATCGTGATGCCTGCCTATAGCCTTCAGGGTTTTTAAATTCATACTTTGAGGATTGACGGAAATTCGGTCCGCACCGTGTTTTTTTAAAACTGCAAGCTTCTCATAGGTAATGCTGTCGGGTCTGCCGGCTTCGACACTGAATTCAAGCAGGCTGTCCAGCTTAAAGTATTTTCTCAGTGCAGTAAGTAAAGTGTCAAGCTCCCCTGCTTCCAAGGAAGTGGGAGTGCCGCCGCCGATATAGATGCTCTGCAGCAGCTTGCCCTGCATTTTATCCGCCGTATACTCCAGCTCACTGCATAAGGCTTGTAGATAATCTCCCTTTTTAGCTGCCCATTTTGAGATTGGATAAGAGGTGAAGGAGCAGTAAAGACAGGTGGAGGGGCAAAACGGTATTCCTATATAAAGACTCCAGCCTCTGCTGTAATCAATGTTTTTTAATACCGCTTTCTCATTTAAGGCGGTATTTATGCAAAGCAGTGCTTTCTCCTCACTTATAAGATAGGTTTTTTTCAGCTTTTCCCTTGCCTGTCCGGCTGTAAGCCCCGCTTCCAGCATTTCACTCACAAGCTTTACAGGTCTTATGCCGGTTAGGGTTCCCCAAGGCAGGCTTATGCCGGTATGCCTGCTGAGAGCCTTATACAAGGCTCTTTTAAGCTCGTTTTTGGTGTCGATCCTTGAAGCGTATACCTTAGTTGTAAAAGCGGCTTTATCACATACCTTAAAGCCGGGACATCTGCCGAAAATCAGCTCAGCCCTATATACCGCCTCTCCTGCCGTGTCAGTCAGTTTTCCCTTAAAGATAATATCCGCCTCGGGAGCAGCTGCATAAATATAATGCTCTCCCGGATAAAATGCCATAAACAGTTCTCTGATGTCCTGCTCAAAGGGTATGTCGGTAAGTAATAAAGCTATCATAGTAAATCTATATTTCTGCCTATATAAACTGATATTATGTTGCGTTTTTTTTCTCTTTTAATAGTAGTCACCGGACCGTGACCCGGCAGTACCAGGGTTTCCTCCGGCAAAACAAAAAGCCTGTCCAGAATGGAATGTATCATAGCCTTTTTACTGCTGCTGTACAGGTCGCAGCGCCCATAGCTTTCCTTAAACAGGGTGTCCCCGGATAAAAGCAGCTCCTCATCAGCGGCATAATAACAGCAGCCTCCCTTAGTATGTCCCGGAGTCAGTATGACCTCCCAGTCGACTCCGAGCAGGCTGATATGCTCCCTGTCTTTCAGGAAAATATCCGCTTTTACCGAAAAAGGCTCTCCCAGCACATCCAGTGAGCAGTTATGCTCCGGTATGGAAGCTATATCGTCCTCTTCCTCATGCAGGTATACCTTAATCTGATACCTGTCCCTCAGCTCATCTACTGCCATAATATGATCAAAATGCCCGTGAGTAAGCAGTATAGCCACAGGTCTGACCTCCAGCTTATTAATTAAGTCTATAATCCTGGGAGCATCAGCTGAAGGGTCTACTATAAATGCCTCCCTTGTATTTTCATTATAGACCACATAGGTATTTGTACTTACTAAACCAAGTACCAGCATTTCTACTTTTAATGTTTTCATATTTCTCCTTAAAAATTCAGCACAAAGACCTGTTTTTATAAAGCTGTCAGGTCCTGGTGCTGACTGATATTAAAGCCGGCAGCTTCACACCGAAATGAGGCTGCTTAGCCTGAAGTTCTTTCTATGTCCTGGACTCCCGGCACCTGCCTGATTTTTGACATAATCCTGTTAAGCTCATCTACTCCGCTTATATCAAATCTTGCCTCAATGGTAGCCCTGCCATGCTTATTTGTCCTTGCCTCCATTACATTCAGCGTAGCTCCCGCTTCACTGAATACACCGGAAAGGTCGTTTATGATTCTGTCTCTGTTCTGGGCATAAATTTTTATTTCAGCAGGATATTTCTTGCCGCTTCCCTCCTGCTCTGTAAATTCCCATTCGGCAGGCTTCAGCCTTTTTCTTTCCTCCGCCTGCATATTTATGATATTTATGCAGTCGGTACGATGTATGGTGATTCCCCTGCCTCTGGAGATATAGCCCACTATCTCATCGCCTGGTATAGGTGAACAGCACCTTGAGCATCTGACCAAAAGCTCATCAGCACCCTGAACTATTATACCGTATTTTGAGTGCGGTACGGCAGACAGAGATTTTTTATTGGGGTCATTTATTTTTGCAAGAATTTCATCGGCAGTGGTATGCTCCTTATCATACTTATTTTTTTCGGAAAGCATCCTGTTAACTACCTGCCCCTCCTTTATGCCTCCATGTCCCACGGCTGCAAGCACGGCATCCCAGTCCTTGTAGGAATACCTTCTCATTACCTTTTCCTGATATTCAGGCTTATTTATTTCAATCCACTTAATCCCCTTGCTTCTGCAATACTTCTCAATTAAATCCTTTCCCTTGGCTATGTTTTCTTCTTTAAATTCAGTCCTGAACCAGAGTAAAATTTTATTGGTCGCCTGAGAGCTTTTAACGATATTAAGCCAATCTCGGCTTGGTCCGGAGGAGTTTTGCGAAGTGATTATCTCTACCATATCGCCACTTTTGATTTGATAATCCTTGGGAACATTTTTCCCGTTGACCCTTGCTCCCACCATCTTATTTCCTACCGCGGAGTGTATTGCATAAGCAAAATCTATAGGGGTGGAGCCTAGAGGCAGGTTTTTTATGTCGCCCTTGGGCGAATAGCAGTAAATATGCCCGGGCATAAGGTCAAGCTCGCTCTTCATCAGCTTCATAAACTGCTCGTCATCATCATTGTCCTGCTCAAGCTCACTGAGCTGACCAAGCCAACTGTTTACCACCTGGTCGAACTGTGAATTTGCTGATGAATCCTTGCCGTTTTGTTTATACTTCCAATGTGCCGCTATACCGTATTCAGCCACTCTATGCATTTCTTTGGTTCTGATTTGTGCTTCAAAATTTTCGCCGTCCACTATAAAGGTAACGTGAAGTGACTGATAATTATTCTTCTTAGGCCGGTTAATGTAGTCCTTCATCCTTCCGGGTACAAAAGCGAAAAGACTGCTGAGCATTCCATAAACTAAATAGCAGTCATCTCTTGAATCCACTATAATTCTAATTGCAAATAAATCAAGTATCTGGTCGAGGGTTTTATTCTGACTTACCATTTTTTTATAAATCGAAAAGAAATGCTTTATTCTGCCCTTTACCTCCCCCTTAATTTTTCTTTCTGCCAGAGCCGCCTTTACTTTATTTACTATGTCCTTGATGAGCTTTTCACTGTCTTCTCTTTTTGCCTTAAGTCTTTTCTCCAAATCCTTATAAACCTCAGGATGAAGATATTTTAAGGCGAGGTCATCAAGCTCCACCTTAATTTTTGAAATACCCAGACGCTGTGCAAGCGGTGAATATATCTCCAGAGTTTCGGTAGCCTTTTCTCTTTGTTTCTCAGGCTTCATAAACTGCAAAGTCCTCATATTATGAAGCCTGTCTGCAAGCTTGATAATCAGGACTCCTATGTTTTTTGACATGGACATAATCATTTTTCTCATATTCTCGGCAGCAATACGAGTTTTTTCTACATCGGCAGGTATATTTGTAAGCTTGGTAACTCCGTTTACAAGAAAGGCTATGCGTTCTCCAAAAACTGCCTCTATATCCTCAATTTTATAGTTTTTACTGTCCTCTACCACATCGTGAAGCAAGCCTGCCGCTATAATTCCGGCATCAAGCTTCATATCGGCAAGGATGATTGCGACACTGATAGGATGAGTTATATAGGGAACACCTGATTTTCTTTTCTGTTCCTTATGAGCATCACAAGCTATTTTGTAAGCTTTTTCTATTAGAGCAATATCTTCTTTATCATTATTGTTATTTTTTACCTTTTCTAAAAGCGTCTTATAAAGCTCTTTTTGTTCTCCTTCTCCTTCGGTTCTCCAAAGTCCTTCCTCCCTTGAAATAATAACATCCTCATTATTACTTTTGAGGCTCTCTTCTTCGAGTATTTTTTCTGCATGGCTTTTTTCAACAACTTTAAGACTTCTGGCTTTTTTTCTTGCCAGCTTTTCGGCTCTCCTTTTTGCTTTTCTTTCCTCTCTGTCTTCTAAAACATCTTGTATGTTTACTTCCTGTTTATTACTGTTACCGCCTATATTACTAGTTACCTTGTTTGTTTTATTATTGTCAGCCATATTGTATTCTCCCCTTAAAAAGAATTAAAGAATATTATAATAATTCTATAAAGAAAATGCAAGATTTGATAAGATTAATACAAAAGCTTAACAATAACAGCATAAATCCCCCACTTTAAAGCTCTGTGTCTTAAAGCGGGGGATTTTGCCTTATAGCTCATATATTTTATTTACTTATAATAATCAGCGAAATTAATTTGCCTTAGCCTGTGCAGGTATGCCCGCCTGCCTCCTGAGTATAATGCTCAGCTTTTTATAAAGCACTACCGTGATCCCTGATACCGCTATGCCCTTTACTATATTAAAGGGCACTGTTGCAAACAGCACGAGGGTCTGAACTGAAGTAATTGCCGGATTTATTGCACTGCCCATAGCAACTATCTTGTCCAATGACATACCGTAAAGCTGGGCAAATTTAGGCAGCAGATAAACTGCGTTAAAGACCGAGCCGAAGGCGGTCATGCATAAAGCCCCGGTAATACATCCAACAATCGCATAATGTCTGCTTTTGTGAAAGAGATAGATAAACGCGGCAGGCAGAATCAGGCTGCAACCTACTACGAAGTTTGCCAGCTCCCCTACGAAGGCAGTATTTGTAGAGCGAAATACCAGCTTCAGTACAATTTTGCAAAACTCGGTGAGTACCCCGGCTACAGGTCCGTAAGCAAAGGCAACGACTAGCACCGGTACTTCAGAAAAGTCTATTTTATAAAATCCCGGAGCAAAGGGCAGAGGCACCTCAAACATCATAAGCACACTGCTTATTGCTGAAAACAGGCCTATTATTACGATTTTCTTTGTAGTAAGTATCCTTTCCCTGCTGCCCTGAGCGATATTAAATCTTTTTTCAACTGCATAGGAGGCAGAAAAGATGATGAACACTATTGCCATAAACTGAACCATAAAGACTGCATTTTCTAAAATTGTTGGTATAACTTTCATTTTTAATACGACCTTTCTTTTTAAATAATAAATACTGTCAAGGTCTTTTTTATTTCTTTAAATAAAAAAGAGGCCCCGAAATAATTCCCGAAACCCCGAGCTTTTATACTCTTTCTTCTATCATCCGGACTATACCGTCGGTTCTGGAATTACACCAGATCAGCCATATTATGGGTTGCAGACTTTACTGCCGGTGGGGACTTGCACCCCGCCTCGAAGAATTATTTACTGTCAGCTTTATAATAACACTTTTACTAATTTAATGCAAGTATAACTTTTATCTTTTAAGCTCATTTAACAATGATTCCATTATTATTTTATCTTCTAAGGTAGTGACTTTTATATTGGTGTATTCACCATAGCCAAGCTTAATTCTTACCTCAGTCATTTTTTCAACTACCGCAGCATCGTCGGTAATGCCTGTGAAATCTCCGGCTGCAAAGAGCTTGTCATAAGCCGCTTTACAAATTTGATATGAAAATGCCTGAGGAGTTTGTATACAGTAAACTCTTTTTCGCTCAGGGGTGTATTCTACCAAGCCCTCCTCATCCGCAAGCTTGACTGTATCCTTTGAAACTACCGCAGGCACATAAGCCTTAAATCTTGCCGCTCCCTCTATCGCCGCTTCTATTATCTCCAGGCTTACTGCCGGCCTTGCCGCATCGTGGATCAGTACAATATCATATTTTTTTTGTAATATTGCCTCCTGGCAGAGAGCATTATACACCGATTCATATCTTTCCGCTCCGCCCTCTGCCATTCCTGTTGCTTTAGAAATATTGTACCTTTTTATAATGTTTTCTTCAACATAAGAGCTTTCTCCCTTGGATACCACAATTAATATATCATCCACGCTGCTTTTTTCAAAAGCCTTTAAACTATATGCCATCATAGGCATGCCGTTTAAATCAAGATACTGCTTAGGCAGAGTTGCTCTCATTCTGCTGCCCTTTCCCGCCGCAAGTATAATTGCAAGAGTCTTTACCGCTTCCATTATCAAACCTGCCTTTTAATTAGATTTTTTCACCGAGCTTTAATGCCGGAAAAGCATTCAAATCCAGCCCGCTTCTTTTTCCCTCTAAAAAATCATAATATGCCGCCGCTCCTATCATGGCGGCATTATCAGTGCAGTATATGGCTGAGGGATAGTAAAGCTTTATTCCGTTTTTTTCACAGGCGGTCTTCATTTCCTTTCTTAATAAGGTATTTGAAGCCACTCCTCCTGCCATTGCTATCTGCTTAAAGCCATACTCAGAGGCGGCAGCTATAGTATGCTCCACCAGAACATCCACCACAGCCTTTTGAAAGGAAGCTGCAATATCTGCCTCATTGACTGCTTCCTGCTTCATCTGTGCCTGATTTATATAATTCAATACTGCGGATTTTACACCTGAAAAGCTGAAATCATAGGCTGATTCCGCCACTCTGGCTTTCGGAAATTTTATAGCGCAGGGATTACCCTCTCTTGCCTTGGCATCTATTTTAGGTCCTCCGGGATAGCCCAGTCCTATGCTTCTTGCCACCTTGTCAAAGGCCTCTCCGGCGGCATCATCACGTGTTTTTCCAATAATCTCAATCTCAGTATAGTCTTTAATTACAGCGAGCTGAGTATGCCCTCCTGAAACTACAAGGCATAAAAAGGGAGGCTTTAAATCCTGCTCTATATAATTGGCAGCTATATGTCCCTCTATATGATGAACTCCTACCAGCGGCTTTTTAAGTGCATAAGCAAAGGCTTTTGTATAAGCGACTCCTACCAGCAGGGCTCCCACCAGTCCGGGTCCGCAGGTCACCGCTATGGCATCCACTTCCTCAGCTCTCATATTTGCCTTGCGCAAAGCCTGAGCCAGGACATAGTCTATTTTTTTAATATGATTTCTTGAAGCGATTTCAGGCACTACCCCTCCATAAACAGTATGCAGCGCTATCTGTGAGGATATAACATTTGAAAGGACCTCTTTGCCGTTTTTTACCACCGCAGCTGCGGTTTCATCACAGGAGGTTTCTACCGCAAGTATATAAATCTCTTTGCTTTCGCTTTTAATATCAGAGCTGTATTGCTTGAGGCTTAAGCTTGTGCTTTCAGGCTTATTCATTGTCAAACCTCAAATCAAGGCTCCAGCCGTCTTTAGGAGTCCTGGTATTTGGAAATATCTTTTTCAGCCTGTCAAGGTATTCCTCCGGCTTATTCATAGAAGGACTGTAGTGGGTAAGCCATAAAATCCTCGGCTGGGCTTTTTTAGCTATTTGAGCCGCCTCGTACATAGTCATGTGCTTATGCTCTCTGGCGTTGACCTCCTTGCCGTCCTCTCCGTACATTCCCTCACATATAAATAAATCTGCCGCCTTTGCATATTTTTCGATGACAGGCACCGGTCTGGTGTCGGTACAGTAGCATACCTTAAGTCCTCTCCGGTCAGGTCCTATCACCATCTCCGGCGTGTAAAGCACTCCCTTGTCCTCCACGCTCTCTCCGCGCTGAAGCAGGCTCCAGCATCTGAGCGGAATGCCGAGCTCTTCAGCCTTGACAGTATCAAAGCGCCCCTTCCTGGCTATGCTTACAGTATAGCCGTAGCATAATACTCTGTGGTCCACTCTGAAGGCTTCTATTTTATACGGTCCTATATTAAATTCTTCCGTCCTGTCTTCTATTTCCTTGTAGATCAGCTCAAACGGAAGCTCAGGAGCAATAGTCCTTAAAGCTCCCACTACTCTGCTTAGCCCCTTAGGTCCAATTAAGGTCACAGGCTCGGTTCTTTCCGAATTTCCTATGGTCAGTAGAAGTCCGGGAAGTCCGCTTATATGGTCGGCATGATAATGAGTAAAGCATATTATATCTATAGGCTTGGGACTCCAGCCCTTTTCGCTTAAGGCTATCTGAGTTCCCTCTCCGCAGTCTATCAAAAGATTGCTTCCATTGCATCTTGCCATCATTGAAGTCAACCACCTGTGAGGCAGTGGCATCATCCCTCCTGTACCAAGTAAACATATATCAAGCATAAATTTTTATTCCTTTTTTAATTTTTCAAGTATTTTTCCATCAATATCGCATCCTCTGTGGGATTTGAATAATAGCTTTTTCGGATGCCGTTTTGTATAAATCCAAATTTCTTATAAAGTGAAATTGCCGGAAAATTTTCGCTCCTGACTTCAAGCCTGATTATTGATGCCTCTTTTTCTATACCTATCCGAAATATTCTTTTAATCAGAAGCTTTGATATTCCCTCCTGCCTTCTGTCTTTTAAGACGGCTATCCTCATAAGCTCCGCTTCATCTCCAAGGATTCTCAGATTTGCGTAAGCCGCAATTTTGCCTCCGTCTTCCGCAAGCTCCACAAAATCATAGCTGTTTTGATACATTGCTCTTATTAAATCAACTGACCAGCAGTCCTTAAAGCATTCTCTTTCTACATAAGCTATATTTTCTATATCCGATACAAGCATTGGTCTTATTAACATCCGATTATTATATTCCTATTAATTTATTTGTTTTCCTGCTCCCTCTCCGCCTGGCTTTTCCTAAGATATTCAAGCTCCAGCTTATCCGCAGCTATAATTTTGCCTGCTCCATAATACACCGCCGCCAGACAGGCAAGAGCAGAAGCCCTCTGCCTGCTGATATGCGCCGGAGCATAATAATGCGGACAAGCTAAGTTTTCCTCTATAATAGCTTTATATACTGGAACCCCGTCGCCAAGAAAAATCACTTCTTCACCCAAGGCTTCAAGCTCTTCCAGCACCTGCCTTATATCTGAGGCAAAGGCGGATTTGATTACTTCAAAGCTGTTATTATTTTTATAAAATCCTGTATACACCTGATTTCTCCTGGCATCCATCATCGGACATATCAAGGCAGGGCTTTTATACAGATTATAGGCGGTCATATCAAGGGTAGGAACTGCTATAAGAGGTTTATTCAGTGCCATGCCGATTCCTTTGGCAGTAGCGGCTCCTATTCTTAAGCCCGTAAAAGAGCCGGGACCTGAAGACACCGCTACGGCATCTATCTCGGAAGCTTCAGTTTCCGAATGTCTCAGTACCTCGTCTATCATGGGCAGCAGGGTCTGCGAATGTGTCTTTTTATTATTTAATACATACTCCGCTTTTATTATATCATCCTCTAAAACAGCTGCCGAAGCCACAAGTGAAGAGCTCTCTATTGCAAGTATTTTCATTGCCATTCCTTATAACAGGCACCAAAAATACTGATTAATCAGTATTTTTGGTGCCGCTCCTTTCAAAAATAATCCTTCTGTACTCAAAGCCGCGGCTCAAATCCTTTTCCAGCCTTATTCTCACAGCAGAATCAGGTATGAGCTCTTTTATTAGCTCAGACCATTCAATAATACATACTCCGCTGCCAAATAAATACTCCTCAAAGCCTATCTCATACATTTCATCAATATCAGCTATTCTATAAGCATCAAAATGATATAAAGGCAGCAAGCCGCCTTTATATACCTGCATTATAGTAAAAGTGGGGCTGACTATGTCCTCTTTAATGCCCAGCCCCAGGGCGATTCCCTTTACAAAAACTGTTTTGCCCGCTCCCAGCTCTCCGTCAAGGCATATTATAGCTCCGACCTTGAGATTTTTTGAAAAATCGCAGGCTGCTTTTAAGGTATCCTTATCTGAAAAACTCTCATATATCATAATTATTTTCTCTTAAACTCACCGACGGTGCCTGTCAAATTAAGTAAAATTCCTTATCCTGGTTTTATTTTTAATAAGCTGCCTAAGTCTTTCTCCGTGCTCTCTCCAGTATCTTTTCGGTATCAGATAGGCTCTTACGTTATTCAAAAATATAATCATCATCTGCTTGGTTATCATGCTTTTATAGACCATATTCCACTCAAATTTAACGTTTTGCCCGGACTGCTTTACTTCAAAGCCGCCCTCGTCAAGTATAATTTGAAAGCCGCTTTTAATAGATTCATTTTTTGCCTGCTTTGCAGCCTTGAGATAAAGCAGGCAGGGCTGTATTACGGTAAAAAGCAGTATAAAAAATACAAAAAGCAGCTTTTGGGGAATCTCCAGATTATTAAAGTTTCTAACAAGCATATATATTGAAGCCGAAGTAAAAACCAGATTAAAAAGCCCTAAAAGTCCCTTATTTGTATTATACATGGAAAGCAGCCAAATATCCTTTGCATTTAATTTAATATCAAGCACTATCTTATCTGAATGCAGCGGTACTTTTTCTTCATTAGCAGTCGTTTCAGGATTGTCCTTTTGATTTTGTGATTCTTTATACATATCTTTTCCTTAAAAGAGCAGGAGCAGCTTTATATTCTCGCCCTTATAAATTTAATCATCCCTCCGATGCTTTCAAGTACAGCCTTAAAATCTTTTTCTCTCATATAGCCGGTTAAAATCGCAAATTCATCTTTTCCTTCAAGATAAACCGACCTGGATTTGCCAAATGCCCTCTCACAGTGCATTATATCTTCTTCATTTCTTCCGTGGAACCTGACGAAATACCTGTGTGAGGTTTTATCCATATCCTCCACCTCGGCTCTTTCCTCAGACCAATGCGGCTTAAAGCCGTCACTTTTTTTAAAGGCGGAAAGTATGTCCGCCACCACTGCACTTGCAGTAGGGTACTTGCCTGCTCCGCTGCCGTAAAACATGGTTTTGCCAAGCATCTCTCCCTCTACCATTACCGCATTATAAACTGATTTAACCATGTAAAGCGGGTCAGCCGATGAAATCATCATCGGGCAGACATAGGAATAAAATTTTCCGTCTTCTATAAATGCACCGCCAAAAAGCTTGATTGAAGTTCCCATCTTTTGAGCGTATTCAAAATCTATTTTTTCAATTTTTGTAATGCCCTCAGTATAGATGTCTTCATAGGCTACCTCAAGTCCTGTAGCGATTGAAGCAAGAATAGCGATTTTCCTGCAGGTATCATAGCCCTCCACATCAGCCTCAGGGTCTCTTTCAGCATAGCCGTACTCCTGAGCGGCTCCAAGTGCATCATCAAATTCGGAGCCTTCCTGCTCCATCTTCGTAAGAATATAATTGGTAGTGCCGTTCAGCACCCCTGAAATTTCTTTGATGTTCTCACCTGCAAGTGATGAAAACAGACCTCTTATTATCGGGATTCCCCCTCCTACACTTGCCTCAAACAAAAAGCTTACCTTACACTGATGTGCTATTTCCAAAAGCTCAGTTCCATGTGCGGCTACTACGGCTTTATTTGCGGTAACCACATGTTTTTTTGCAAGCAGGCATCTTTTTATATATTCATAAGCCGGAGTAGTCCCGCCTATAGTTTCGACAACAAGAGCTATCTCAGGGTCTTCCTCAATCTTTTCAAATTCTTTAACTATTTTTTTGGAAAAACTGTTTTCAGAAAAGAGTCTTCTTCCAAGTATAGTCTTAACTTCTATGTAATCTCCGAGTTTCTCATTTATCAGCTCTTTATTTTTCTCAAGTATCTCATAAACTCCTGAGCCTACGGTTCCAAAGCCCATTATAGCAATCTTTATCATATCTATCACTTCCTTGCAAGTATTTTTACATCGTATATCCCGTTACAGCTTTCAATATCCCTTACCATATTGTCAATGTTTCCCGTTTCCTCAAGCACTTCTACCGACAATGAAATAGAAGCCACTCCGTTTACAGGTATCGACTGGTGTATAGTCAATATATTTGCATGAAAGCCTGCTACCAGCTGTAAAAGCTCAGATAAAAGACCAGGCTTGTCAAGCATCTGCATCGCAAGAGTTAAAGTCTTGCCCTTGGAGTCATCATAAAACGGCATCACATCATCTTTATACTTATAATACGAACTTCTGCTTAAATCACATCTCATGACCGCTTCAGTTACGCTTAAACTTTTATCCATGTCAAGAAGGCGTCTAACCTCAAGCACTTTCATAAGCACTTCAGGCATCGCCCTTTTTTTAACAAGATAATATTTGCTTTCTATAGTCATATTTTCCCCTCCCGAAAAACAAATATTCAATATTTTAATTAATTCCCGACTCATCAGCTCTTTTAGGACAGCCAAGACTGAGCCAGGTAAGATAAGAATTTATAAACTTATCAATTCCTCCGTCAAGCACCGCGGCTACATTTGAGCTTTCACAGGCTGTTCTGTGATCCTTTACCATAGTATAGGGCTGCATGACATACGAGCGGATTTGACTGCTCCAGCCTATTTCCTTCACATCCCCTCTTATATCTGAGAGCTTTTCCACATTAGCCTGCTGTTTTATAATAAACAGCTTTGCCTTAAGCATCTGCAAAGCCTTTTCTTTATTTCTCAGCTGACTTCTTTCATTTTGACACTGGACTACCACTCCGGTGGGAAGATGTGTCATCCTGACCGCGGAGGAAGTTTTATTTACATGCTGTCCCCCTGCACCGCTCGCTCTGTAAGTATCAATCTTTATATCCTCAGGATTGAGGTCCAGGTCCAGGTCTTCTTCTATGTCGGGCATTACATCACAGGATACAAAGGAAGTCTGCCTCTTTCCTGCCGCATTGAAAGGAGATATTCTTACCAGTCTGTGTATTCCATGCTCACTTTTTAAATATCCGTAGGCATTTTCGCCGTTAACCTGTATAGTAATTGATTTCATTCCGGCTTCATCTTCCTCAAGAAAATCAAGCACTTCTATTGAATAAGCTTTTGACTGTGCCCATCTTGTATACATCCTGTGCAGCATTGCACACCAATCACAGGCTTCAGTGCCGCCTACCCCGGCATTAAGCTTAAGTATCGCCGAATAGCTGTCATAAGGAGCAGAAAGCAAGGTCTTGGTCTTGATGCTTTCAAGCCTTCCTCCAAGCTCATTAATCAGATTTTCAATTTCTTTTAAAACTGTCCTGTCGCCTTCCTCATATCCCAGCTCTATAAGAATTTCTATTTCTTCATATAAGACTTGCAGGCTTTCGTACTCCTTAATATCAGTCTCTAAATTCTTCAGCTCTCTCACTGTTTTTGTAGAAACCTCGGGGTCATTCCAGAACCCCGGCTCCTCCATAGCTTTATTTAATTCATCTATGCGCCTTGCTTTATTTTCAAGGTCAAAGTGAATCCCTCACTTCCGCCAATGGTTTTTGATAAGTTGATAAAGTATACTTGAACTGGTCAAGCTCAACCACGGTTTCACCCACTTTCATACTTTGATTATATTTATTTATTTCTGCCGCAGCACTGTTTATATTTTTTACCGCTTCCACAAGGACAGGGGTCATTAGGTGAAGGCTCCTTTTTCTTTTTAACAGGTGCTCTTTTAGCAGAATCATCTTTATTGGTTCCTGTAATTTTGACAGTCTGCTCTCTTTCAACAGGTCTTTGAATCCTTACATGGTAAATCATCTGTACGGTTTCCTCGGTAATTCCGGCAATCATATCGTCAAACATCTGATAAGCGCTTAATTTATACTCTACCAGAGGATCTCTCTGACCCAGCGACTGCAAGCCTATGCCCTGGCGCAGCTGCTCCATATCGTCTATATGGTTCATCCACTTTTCATCTATAGCCTTAAGGAGTAAAACTCTCTCCATCTCACGCATCGCTTCACTGTTATTAAACTCAGCCTCTTTTTCATTGTAAAGCTTGACAGCCTCTTCTTTAAGCCTGTGTGCCAGTTCATCCTTTCTCATCCCTGCCATAGCCTCTTCATATTTTACAGTATTTAAGGGAATAATAGGCAGCAACAGCTCATTTAATTCCTTATAATTCCAGTTTTCAGGAGTTAAATCGTCCGAAATCGACATATCTACGGCATGCTCAATAATATCATTTACCATTTGCATAATAGTCTGATGCATATTGTCACCCTCAAGGACCTTATTTCTCTCTTCGTAGATGACTTCCCTCTGCTCATTATTTACCTCATCATATTTAAGCAGATTTTCACGGATGCCGTAGTTATTGTTTTCTATTTTCATCTGTGCTCTCTCAATAGCATTGGAAAGCATCTTATGCTCAATTTGCTCTCCGTCGGGTACTCCCAGCGACTCAAATATTTTTATAAGCCTTTCAGAGCCGAAAAGCCTCATCAAATCATCCTCAAGTGAAATATAAAATCTGGACTCACCGGGGTCGCCCTGACGACCTGAACGTCCTCTTAACTGATTGTCAATACGTCTTGCCTCATGTCTTTCCGTACCTATAATTTTAAGTCCGCCGGCTTTTTTAGCTTCCTCATCCAGCTGTATGTCGGTACCTCTGCCTGCCATGTTGGTAGCTATAGTAATCGCTCCATGCACTCCCGCAGCGGCAACTATTTCAGCCTCTTTTTCATGCAGCTTCGCATTCAGTACATTGACCTTATCCTTGCCCAAGCCCTCTTTTTTCAGCATATTTGCCAGCATTTCGGAGGTTTCGATTGTGATGGTGCCTACAAGCACTGGCTGACCCTTGGCATGTGTAGCCTTGATGTCCTCCACCACTGCCTTAAACTTTTCCTTCTTGCTCTTATAAACCGCATCATCAAGGTCCTTCCTCTGAACCGGAAGATTGGTGGGAATTGCTATAACGTCCATACCATAGGTATTTCTAAATTCTTTTTCTTCAGTAAGTGCAGTACCTGTCATGCCGGATTTTTTATTAAACTTATTAAAGAAATTCTGGAAGGTAATTGTGGCAAGGGTTTTTGATTCTCTTTTAACATCTACTCCCTCCTTTGCCTCTATTGCCTGATGAAGCCCGTCCGAATATCTCCTTCCGGGCATTATACGACCTGTAAACTCGTCAACTATAAGCACCTCATCTTCCTTAACCACATAGTCCTTATCTCTGAACATCAGATTATGTGCACGCAGTGCAAGGATTATTCCGTGCATTTTATCAATATTTTCCGCATCGGCAAGGTTTTCTATATTAAAGAATTTCTCAACCTTTTCAACACCCTCTTCAGTGAGGTTTACCACCTTGTCCTTTTCATTTACAACAAAATCGCCGGTTTCTTCTATATCTTCACCCATTATGGCATTCATCTTGGTAAACTCACCGCTTGCCTCACCTCTGGTCAGCTGCTTCGCCAGGATGTCGCAAAGCTTATAAAGCTCGGTAGATTTACCCGACTGACCTGAAATTATCAGTGGAGTTCTCGCTTCATCTATAAGCACCGAGTCAACCTCGTCTATTACGGCATATTCCAGACCTCTTAAAACCTTCTGTTCTTTATAAATTGCCATATTATCCCTCAGATAATCAAACCCGAGCTCATTATTGGTCACATAGGTAATATCACAGCCATACTGCCGCTTTCTTTCTTCGCTGTCCATGTGGTTTAATACATGTCCGACCTTAAGCCCTAAGAACTCATAAATTTCTCCCATCCATTTTGCATCACGCTCTGCCAGATAGTCATTTACCGTAACTATATGTACAGGCTTGCCCGAGAGTGCATTGAGATAAGCCGGGCAGGTGGCTACCAGAGTCTTTCCTTCTCCCGTCCTCATCTCGGCTATACGACCCTGGTGAAGCACTATACCGCCAATCAGCTGAACCTTGAAATGCTCCATATTTCTTACTCGCTTTGCAGCCTCTCTCACTGTAGCATAGGCTTCGGGCAGTATATCGTCGAGAGTTTCTCCTTTTTCAAGTCTTTCCTTAAATTTTACCGTATTTTCTTTCAGCTCTTCATCACTAAGCTGAGATGTTGACTCTCTTAAATCTTCAATCTTTTTTACCAAAGGCTCGATTATTCTAAGCTCTCTGTCACTGTGAGTACCAAATATCTTTTCTATTAAATTCATTAATTTATCTCCAAAATATGTTCATTTTTAAAACTCATCTTACAATCTGAGGGCAAAATAAGCCCCTCAAGTTTAATTAACCTATACATTTTAACACTTGACGGGCTTAACTTCAATCTAAACTCAAGGAATTAACAAAAAATTTACAGTTATTTAATTTCTGTACCTGTGTTAAAAAGCTCGGAAAGCACCTTGGCATATTCTTCATTTTTAAATATTTCATCTAAAAATACATTCCAATGTCTGGCATCCTTTTGGCTGCTGCCAAACTCATAATCCTCCTGCCCGTAATCTATGACATCAAAGCCCGGAACCGCCTTGCTTGCACCTGAATTCCTGTAGGAGAGTGCTGCCGGAAGCGTAAAGCTTACCTTGGATAAATCCTGAGCTTCTACCCAACTGCTTATATCAGTGCCTGAGGCTGAGGCTTGAGTGCCGTTTTCAGTCAGCGCCTCAGATGCAGCCTTTACAATTTCCGTATTATTTACATATTTGCCGTACATAGTATCTACATACAGCGGCAGTGAATTTCCAAAAATCTCTGAGGGGACATGAGAGCCATCCCACTGCCATTCAAGCCTGGTATCAACTCCTGCATTAAACCAGGCAATTTTCAAATTAAGAGATGCCATCATAGGTATATCACCTTCTACCGCTCCCATCACCATCCTCACCCACTTAGGCTTTTCACTTTTTGCATTCCCTATGTAATTAAGAGGATTGTATAAATTTACTATGTTCCTGCCGTACTTATCTCCCGCTTTAATCTCAGCAATATCAGATGAGTATTCACTTACCATAGCTTCAAAGGTTTCATAGTTTGATGAATCCTTGCTTGAGTCTGCCGAAGAGGTCGAGCCTGAAGAGGGTCCTCCGCTTCTTATATTTTCTCCGAACATATCGCCTGCTCCATCCCCACTTTGAGGACTTTCAAGCTTTGCGTTATTGCCGGACGGCACAGCCTCAGCTTTGTCAGAAGGATTTCTGAGCGCAGCCTGCTCTCCTCCAAAGCCTCCCCTGCCCTGACTTGATTTTGCATATCTGCCCTCAAGAAAAGCCCTGGCTTTATCACCGGAATTAAGTGCTGCCGCTTCGCTGCTGCTGAGTGCCTGTCCTTCCGAATCAAACCAAGTCCATCCCTGAGCATAGTCTATATTGTCAAGATACCACTGGAGATTGCTTTCAAATTCGGCAAGGTACAGATTTAGATAGGTGCCGTAGTAGCCATTGGTTTCAGGATGCTTTTCGGGATCATATTCTATAGTTAAAACTATATTGTCATTAACATCGCCGTCATTATTTATATCAAAGCCTATTTTATTTTCTTCGACGGAAAGCTTTTTATTATTTATATATTCCATATAAGCTTTTGACAGATACTGTGCCAGCTGTTTTTGGAAGCCTGTATTAAACTTGTAGGTGGTATCAATATAATACTCAAAGGCCTGTGCCATATCCGCCTCATAAAGCGGTGTGATCGCACTGTAGGCTATGCTTCCCCACACTCCGTCCGAAAGCCTGGTTTCATTTCCGTCTATATTTACAGTGGTAGAATAAACTCCGTTCTCATCTTTATACACTCCTACCGCTCCGGACTCTATTTGATAGTCATAAAAATCCGGATTATTGGAAGCAGCAGCATACATGGCGGCATGGGCACCGCCTCCCGAGCCTCCGGTAGACACAAAGCAATCTATGGAGCCGGGTAGGTTACCTAACAGCATATTGTATTTTACAAATCTTACTGCATTTTTCTGGTCTACAAGACAGAGCGGGGCATCTCCCGTATAAACCGTATTTCCCGAATCATCAGTGATGCTAGACTGCTTTCCTCTGTTTCCGCAGGCTATGCTTATATAGCCATATTTTGCATAGGAAGTGCCGGCGCTTTGATTTTGCTGTTCACTGTAGCCTGCCGCTCCGGTAGTAAATATAGCAGGAGCAGTATCTGCGGTATAGGTTTGATTATTTTCATTTTTAATTTCTGTTTCATAATCTATTACCAGTCGTCCCTTCACCGCTTGTATATAATTGGAAGATTTTATATCTTCCTTGCCGTCTTTGTCGGTATCTATGCCCTTTACATAGCTGCCGGGCACTGCCACTGACACTCCCTGTTCATCTGCTATCTCCGGATTTAATACTGCTGTAACCGCTGATAATACCCAGGCATCCGCCTCTGAGTCATACAACCATTCCTGAGCTTCATTATTTGCAAGATTTAATTTGTTTTCTATATCGGCTTTGCTGTATGTTCCGGCACTGTCGGCGACTGTGCCGGACTCGCCGAACTCCGACTTTCTGGTTTCAGATGAAGCGGCTGTACCAGAATTTTGTAAAGAGCAGCCTGCGATAAGTGCCGCTCCGATAAGAAAGTAAAACACAGGTACAAGGCATCTTTTTTTCATAAATAAAATCCTCCCTTAAAATTTCAAATCTGTTTCTAAAGTATATAATTACGATATATTTTATGTCAATATACTATTTTCACCACCTGATTCGCCGATAAGTAAAAGCTCATTACCGGAATATAATTTGAAAACAGGTCAGAATTTAACAGCTGTATGGTTTTCTGTAAGAGCTTTGTCAACTGTAGGAAAGCTACAAAGCTTTATTGTTTTTCAGCATATTTTATGCTATAATATACATAGATTAAAAACAACGAAAGGAGTTTTGTGCTATGCGTTATATTATTACAGGTAAAAATATTGAAGTAACCCCTTCACTGAGAGAGGCAGTTAAACATAAGTTTTCAAAGCTCGAAAAATACTTTACTGATGATACAGAAGTAAGAGCAACTCTTATTGTTCAGAAAGACAGTCAGAAGATAGAAGTAACTATCCCTACAAATAAAGGATTTATACGTGCCGAGCAGGAGAGTGGGGATATGTATTCAAGTATAGATGCTATTCAGGATATTATAGAAAAGCAGATTAAAAGATACAAAAACAAACTTGTTGATAAAAAGCATGACGTTGTTCCATTTTCGGACTTCTTCCTCCAAGAAGACTACACCGCTGAAGAAAGCGACGAAATAAACATAGCCAAAGTAAAAAGATTCAGCTTAAAGCCTATGGACCCCGAAGAAGCCTGTCTTCAGATGGAGCTCCTTAATCACAGCTTCTACGTATTTATAAACTCCGAAACGGATAATGTAAGCGTTGTTTATAAGAGAAAAAACGGTACTTACGGACTTATAGAGCCTGAAGTTTAATATTGAGCTTTTATTGAGTGCCGGAAGGGGGGGCTGCTCAATCATCAAAGCGAATGATTGAGCGGCATCTCCCGCTTTTTAGTAAAAAGAAAGCTGCCGCTCACAGATGATTACTCTCCTGTTTTGCAGCGGTCCTTGCTTTATCCAACAAAACGCCAATAAGTTCAGAGGAGGATTTTTGCAGCTATGAGCAATTCTGTGCCAAAGCAAATGTCCGAGTCCTTGCGTATAGGCTGTTTACTGACTCTTGCCGGAGGATTCCAGGACGCATATTCATACATATTAAGAGGAAAGGTTTTTGTCAATGCTCAAACCGGCAATATAGTTCTATTTGCTCAGAATGTATCAGAGAGAAGGTTTGAAAAGCTCCCGCGCTATATATTGCCGATTTTTGCTTTTATAGGAGGCATCTATATAGCACAAAGGATTGAAATCAGCTTTAAAAATAACGCCAAAATACATTGGCGGCAGATAGTCCTGATAATAGAAATTATATTAATGATTATTTCAGGCTTTTTGCCTCACCGGCTGGATTTTATAGCAAATATTCTCCTTTCCTTTGTATGTGCAATGCAGATTTTATCCTTTAATAAATTCAGGGGAAATCCCTTTGCTACAACTATGTGTATAGGAAATCTGAAAACAGCGACTCTTCTCTTATGTAAGTACCATGTCACTAAAAAGGCTTATCTGCTTAAAACCAGTCTGCATTATTTTTTAATACTTTTAATGTTTGCAGTCGGAGCTGCTTTCGGTGCGGTAGCAGCAAGGCAAATCGGAATTTATTCTATTTGGACGGCTGCCATATTTTTAATACTCTGTCTTATTATGATGTTTAAGGAAAAAGTATAATGCAAAGCATGTAGCTTCCGTTTTTCAGCTATTGCTGCATTAAGCTGTTCTGGCTGTACTTTGCCTTAGTCTGTTATATATAATATCGCACTGAATAACTACAGGAAATTAATGCTCAAAAAAGGGAGGCGCACAATAAACTGCACGCCACCTTTTTTAATCCGCAGGTCTTTTCTGTTGCAGGCTGTTATCTAAGCCTCTGTTTTCGGATTATATTTTTCATTTATTTCAGCAAAGCTCGTTACCAGACCTGCCAGATTTTGGAGGTTGCTTGGAATAATAATCTTTGTAGACTGTCCGTCAGATACTCTTTCAAAGGTTTCCATACCCTTTAAGGCTATTACTGCGTTTGTAGGACTGGCTTCATTGAGCAGCTTAATACTCTCCGCCTTTGCCCTTTGAACTTCCAGGATAGCCTGCGCCTGACCTTCCGCTTTTTTAATAGCAGTTTCCTTTGCCGCTTCTGCATTAAGAATTGCCGCCTGCTTGGCACCTTCAGCCACAAGGATGGCACTCTCTTTTTTAGCCTGCGCTTCAAGTATGTTCGCTCTCTTTTCCCTCTCAGCCTTCATTTCCTTTTCCATGGCAATCCTTATATCCTGAGGCGGAAGTATACTTTTAAGCTCGACACGGTTTACCTTGATTCCCCAGGGGTCAGTCGCTTCATCAAGTTCCATTCTCATAGTTGTATTAATTGTATCTCTCGAGGTAAGCGTCTGGTCAACGGTCATATCTCCTATTATATTTCTAAGCGTAGTTGCGGTAAGATTCTCAATCGCCGCTATAGGACGCTCAACACCGTAAGTATAGAGCTTAGGGTCGGTTACCTGAAAATAAACTATAGTATCTATCTGCATGGTAGCATTATCCTTTGTAATAACAGGCTGAGGTGGAAAGTCTACCACCTGCTCTTTTAATGATATTACAAGTGCTATTCTGTCAAAGATAGGATTTGTAAAGTGCAGACCTGAATGCAGGCTCTGCGAATATTTTCCAAGTCTTTCAACCACAAACACCCTTGACTCAGGAACTATCCTTACTGATTTAACTGTTATAACCAATATTATTGCTAGAAGCACAATTATCAATCCCCAAACCATATTATACCTTCTTTCTGTTTTTTAATTATTATTGCTGAAAATAAAGTTTCTGCAAAATATCTCTAAAGCTTCTTCTCAAGAATTATCTTATTTCCCTCAAAGGTTTTAATAAAAGCAGCTTCACCGGGCATATATCCGCCTTCACCCTTTGCAGACCATATTCCTCCCTTGTATTTGACCTCATAAAGATACATTCCGTTTTCACTTCCCGTTTCCTTATTAATAATCACTTCTTCCTTTCTGAGTCTGTCTTCAGGTACTATATATTTACGGCAGACCCTTCTTAATGAAATCAGGAATATAAGTGAAAGTATTGAAAACACAAGCATCTCATAAAGAAATCCGTCAATCAAAGGTGATATAAACAGCAGTATAAGTGCTGCCGCTGCAAACCATATAGATATAAGTGCCGGTATCGCTATTTCAATAAGCACAAATGCTGCAAACAATATTCCCCAAATCAGCATCCTTTACCTCCTTTTGCACATAGCATATTTTATTATGCCCACAGGTATATAAATACTAAGTGAGAAGACTGCAGCTTACAAAAAATTATCTTTTCAGCCGCTCACTCTTGTTGAGATTATAGCATGAAATAGCTATCATGTATATATGATTTTGCTAAAATTACATAAAATCTTTTAAATAATATATTTTAACTGTAAATTTTAATGTTTTTTTAATATCTTCTAAATATTTTGATAAATTCCTTCGCTTAAAGCGGAGCAGGCAGATTCTCACGCTCTAAAGGCACTCAGCTTCAAACAAGAGCCTGGGAGGATACATTTTTATTGAATAACTTTTATTGACAATTAACACTTTCGTAACTATAATGTAATAGATGAGAAAAACTGTTATTTTAATATTTTTCTTATCATCAGCTTAATTTAAAACAGTTTTTTGACATTTTTAAATGTCTATTAAAAATGGAGGTGTAAATGAGAAAATCTGCAATAAAGATACTTGCTTTAAGTATTATGACTTCAGCAGTGCTTTCCAATACGGCATTGGCTGCAAGACAAAATACAGAGGAAATTATTCCTCCTGCTCCAACCGGAGGTTTTCTGGCAGATGATTTGACAAATTTTGAAGCGTCAGTTACCAGAACAACTCAAAAAGGCAAACATCTCGGTAAATTTAAGACTACAGGCTACTGTGACAGCACACCGGAAAAACCGAGAAAAACCTCAAGCGGAGTTTATCCTAAAGCAAAACATACTGTTGCAGCTGATTTAAGTGTACTCCCAAGCGGCTCGAAAATCAGAATCGGTGAAAGTGATATTGTCTATACCGTTGAAGACACAGGTGTTTACGGCAAATCTGTAGATATATTCTATGAAACCTACGAAATTGCGCATTCACACGGAGAGCAGTATTTAGACATCTATTTAATAGAATAAGTTTGTTAACTTTAAAAGGTATTGTTACAAAAAATTTTTCTTTCCCTGTCTGCATAGACGGGGTTTTTTATCTTAAAAAGGAACTGCCGCTCATAGCTAATATTCCAGCTATGTCGCTGCAGTTCCTCAGTATTTAACATTTATCTGGCGGGCTGCTCTGAAACACTGAGTGTAGGTGCAGAGCCGTTTCCCGGAGATTCAAGCACTGCCGCCCCCGCCTTTTCAGACCTTGCTTTGGTGTCCTTACCTGAATCCGATGCCTTGGTTTGTGCTGTGCTGCTCTGCTTCTGAGTCTGCTTAGAGCTTTCCTTAGACTGATTTTTCTTATCCGCTGAAGAAGTGCCCTGTACAGAGCTTTCTTTAGATTTTTCCTTACTGGTCTCCTGTGAAGCCTGGGTGCTGCTTTGAGTCTTTGCCTTCTTTTTTTTCTTGCTTTTTTGAGCTTCGCTGGCTTTTTCAGAAGCCTTGGTCGTTTCAGCATCTTTGGTAGTTTCAGGAGCTTTTGCCGCCTTGGAGGCTTTTGCAGTTCCGGAAGCTTTTGCCGCCTCAGAAGCCTTAGCTGCTTCAGCCGCTTTTTTCTCCTGTGCCGCCTTATCTTCCTGTGCCTTCTGATTCTGCTCAGGCTGAGGCTGCTGTACAGTATCCACCTCTGTTCCATCCATATAATAGCATATTATAGGACAGCCCTTATCAATATTTTCAAATATCTGCTTTGCAATTCCTGCCGGGAGATTTATACAGCCATGTGAACCGCTAGTTCTGTAGATATTTCCGCCAAAGCTTCCTCTCCATCTCGCATCGTGCAGACCGATTCCCGCATTAAACGGCATCCAGTAAGATACCGGAGCAGCATAGCCCGGACCTCTTAATACGGCATTCCTCTGCTTATAAGCTAAAGCATATATTCCCGGAGGGGTTCTGTGCCCCTTTGCCAGATTTCCGGAAACCAAATCCGATTCTACAATAAGAGTTCCGTTCTTATAATAATGCAGGTGCTGGGCACTTAAATTAATCTCAACATAAGTATTGCCGTAATCAGTTTCTCCAAGTGACACTGCCCTTGAGGAATACACCGGCTCTCTGCTTACCTCGGTCCCCTTTATAACATACTCCTTTATAGCTTCTGTTTCGGCTGCCTGATTTACCTTCCAGCCATATCCCTTACTCTCCACATTTATAGTCTTACCGTAAGAGGTTATTACTTTTTTAGGCTTGTTTACAGTATCAAGCTCTCCGGCAAGCTCTTTGACATAAGCACTTACCGAATCCGGATTAATAAACACTACTCCGTCCTCATTGACTCCGAGCCAGCTGCTTATAATATCACCATTAAGAGTAACATTTCTCGGATAGTTTATAACGGTTTTAACATATTTATTCATTACCTCCGCCCTTGATAAAAGCACTTCATCATCTTGCTTTACGGAAGGATTTTTATACACTCCCTCAGCTTTATCAAGGTCTATCTCCCGGGAAAGACTTTTAACTGCTGCACGTATAGCATCATAGGCTTTGATTTTGTCAATCGTGGTACCGTAGTATTCCGGCACTACGGTATAGCCCTCACCGCTTTTATATTCGGATATTTTTGCATCTACAGGCTCTTTAAATGAATCTTCCTTCATAAATGGAAGTCCATCCACAGTATTTATGAATTTATCCGCCTCTACATTGACAACTCTGTCAACCTCATAATCAACACCCCTTATATAATGTGCGATCCATGCCATAGGGTGCTGCTCCTTTAATAATAAATCCAGAGATGAGTCAAAATTGAATTTAACTCCAAGCTCCTCTCCCGACAGTTTAGCCTCTCCGCCCTCTCTTGCCTTTATATCAAGCTTATATGAGTCTATCTCCTGCCGGATAATGTCTTTAACCTCCTCAGGCGTTTTAAAAGAAGCATCTATTCCGTTTATATGGGTATTTGGTAAAAATTTTGTTTTAAAGGTCTGTGCTCTTATAGTATAAGCACCGAGCAATACCACCAAGACTGCTGCAGCTACAGTAAAGACTCTCTTTCTGTCTTTAAAAACTACATTCATCTTGCTCCGGCTTCTATAAAGCCTGCTTCCAAAATCGGCAACCTCAGCTAACTCAGGCTCAATCTCAGAATCCGCACTAATCTGAGGCAGCAGCTCCTTTTCCTCATTCTCTGCCCTTACAGGCAATAAGCTGTCTTCACCATCAGCTTCAGCCTCAGCTGCTGTATCGGCTGCCGGCTCAGATCCCGGTTCATGCTCCGCTTCAGCCTCAAACTTAGGCATTATTTCAATTTTCGGCTCAGGCTCCGCCTGAGCCGGCTTTACTTCCTCAGTATTTACTTCAGTTCCAAACTGCTCAGACTCCAGGTTTTGACTCTCAGCCGGTTTTATATTTTTTTCCTGCTGTTTGCTGGTTTTCTTCCTTTTTCTCTTTTTTCTAACATATTTAGGGCTGCCAGGGGAATCAGCGGCTTTTATACCGGAGCTATTAATATTACTTTCGATATTAATTTCTGCTGATTTATATTCCTTATTTAAGCTGTCAGTATTATCTGCAGGCTTAGAGCTTTCAGGTGCAGGCTTGGCAGCTTTTTTAGTGCCTTGAGCGGCACTGCCGGCTGCAGAGCCCTCCTGCCCTTTATAGAAAGCAGCCTCCTTTTGATTTAAGTGGCTGCGGGCATTATTTGCCGTCGCAGAGCCGCTAAGCAGCAGTTTTCTTCTTTTTTTATTTTTAGATTCTTTTCTGTCCCCCATATTTATCCTCATAATGGTATATTGTTGGTTATATTGTGTTTATGCCTTATCATTAGGCAAGCCTTTAAAGTCAACCCTAACAGCCTGCCTACTTTTAAGCAGTTTTTATTATAACACAAAAATCAGGTTTTGGCGACCTTAATACCATCTAAAGCCAATTAATTCTCATCGTAGCTTACCAGTGAGCTTATATTGTATCCCTTAAGCTTATCTCTCCCCCTTAAGCCTTTTAATTCTATCATAAAGCAAAGCTTTACTACTACACCTCCAAGCTTTTCAATCAGCTTTACCATTGCCTGGGTAGTTCCTCCGGTAGCTATCAAATCGTCTACTATTACCACTTTTTGCCCCGGCTTTACGGCATCTTTATGGATTTCTATTACAGCCTTGCCGTACTCCAGGTCATATTCCATACTGATGGTTTCACAGGGAAGCTTGCCCTTTTTCCTCACCGGTATAAAAGGCTTGCGCTCTGCGTAAGCAACCGGCACTCCAAAGATAAAGCCTCTTGATTCAGGACCTATTATAAGGTCATAGTCAAGCCCTTTTACTTCTTCTCTCAGCTTGTCCACTGCAAGTACAAGTCCCTCAGCATCCTGAAGTATACTTGTAATATCTCTGAACATAATGCCGGGCTCAGGGAAATCAGGAATAGTTCTAATATACTCTTCAAGTTTTTTCATAAATAAAATCCTTTCAGTTATTCCAGCTCATTTGTAAGCTTTATTCATAAATAGGATATTCAGTGCAGATTCTGGTAACCTCCTCCTTAATATGCTCGGCACTGTTGTCGAAATCAGCTGCAGCAAGCCATATCAAATCGGCAATATCCTTCATGTTTTCTTCCTTCATTCCTCTCGAGGTTACCGCCGGAGTGCCGATGCGCACTCCGCTTGTCACAAATGGGCTTAAAGGCTCATTAGGCACTGAATTTTTATTAAGTGTTATATATACCTTATCGCATCTTATCTGTAATTCCTTGCCTGTAATATCCATGCCTCTTAAATCTACAAGCATAAGATGATTGTCACTTCCTCCTGAAACCAGCTTAAATCCTTTGTCCACAAGTGCTTCGGCAAGTGCGGAAGAGTTTTTTAAAATCTGCTGCTGATAAAGATTAAATTCAGGCTTAAGAGCTTCACCAAAGCATATAGCCTTAGCTGCAATCATATTCATCAGCGGTCCGCCTTGAATTCCGGGAAATACCGCCTTATTAAAATTATATTTCTCATTAGCCGCATTGCTTGCAAGTATTACCCCTCCTCTGGGTCCTCTAAGAGTTTTATGAGTAGTAGTGGTTATCACGTCGGCATAAGGCACCGGGCTTTGATGAAGACCGGCGGCGATAAGACCTGCTATATGCGCCATATCTACCATAAGGCAGGCTCCAGCTTTATCGGCTATTTCTCTGAATCTCTTAAAATCTATTGTTCTGGGATAGGCACTGGCACCTGCTATTATAAGCTTAGGCTTTGAATCAAGTGCAATTCTTTCCACCTCATCATAGTCTATATATCCATTATCATCTACGCCATAAAAATTACTTTTAAAGTATGTGCCTGAAAAGCTTACCTTTGAGCCATGTGTAAGATGCCCGCCATGATTCAGGTTCATACCTAAGACAGTATCTCCGGGCTTAAGCACGGCATAAAATACTGCCATATTTGCCTGTGCGCCTGAATGCGGCTGAACATTGGCATATTCAGAGCCGAAAAGCCTTTTAACTCTTTCTATTGCCAGATTTTCTATTATATCTACAGCCTCACAGCCTCCATAATACCGTTTTGCCGGATAGCCTTCAGCATATTTATTGGTAAGCACCGAGCCCATAGCAAACATAAGTGATTCCGACACAATATTTTCAGAGGCGATAAGCTCAAGATTTCTGCACTGGCGTGCATACTCCTGTTTTATTGCATCACCCACCTCTTTATCACTTTCTTCAATAAGCTCCATAATTTTTTTAATCATATTATTTCCTCCGCATTCTTTGATTATTACCTGCCGAAGCTGAAGTAGGAGCAGCTCTTCCTGAGCGGGCAAGGCTTTCAATCAAATACTGCAATATTAATATGACAGATTTTTAAATGACACAGCTTAATTATACAATAATTTTGCCCATACTTACATTCACTTTAGCAAGGTTTTCTCAGCGCTTTATAGTATATATTATTTTCAAATTAAATTCCAGTAAATTTATAATGTCTAATAATTAACTCTATGCTTTTTCTTCCTCTGTATTCATTTACTTTAGGATAAAATATAGCGGACATATATTTATGGTTGCCAACTTCTTCTAAAAATTTATCTCCGTCAGTAAAAATCAGAGCCTCCATAATAAAATTATCACTGCCCTTTACCACAAGCTTTACTACATTTCTATCTTTACCCAAAATTTTTATTGAAAGAATTTTTATATCCTTTCCTGCAAATGCAGGCTTTGGATTGTCCTGTCCGAAGGGCTCTAAAAGCTCCAGCTCATTTACAAGCTCCTCGGTGATATAGGAAAAGGGCAGTGCAATATCTATCCACAGCTTTTCTTTAAAATCCTCCTCAGTAAGACTGCAGTTAGCATTCAAAAAAGCTCTGAATTCATCCAGCCGCTCTTTTTCAAGGCTTAGTCCCGCTGCCATCTTATGTCCTCCATACTTAAGCAGGTATTTATCCGCCTCACATATTTTTTTAAACATATCATAGGCTTCTATAGACCTGCCTGAACCCTTCAGAGCATTATCCTCCGTGTTGGTAATTACAAATGCCGGCTTATAATATTTTTCTCTTAAACGCCCCGCTATAATCCCCGCCAGCGACTCGTGGCAGCCTTCCAAGTAGACTACCAGTACTCTATCCTCCAGATACAGAGCTTCCACCTGAGCTATCGCCTGTTTAAGCCCCTTTAATGTAAGTGCCTTTCTTTCGTCATTAAGCTCTTTAAGGCGTAGAGCAAGTTGCTGTGCACTTGCTTCCTCCTGAGATATAAACAGTTTTAATGCAATTTTAGCACTCTCAAGTCTTCCGCCTGCATTAATGCAGGGACCTATAACAAAGCCTATGTCAAAGGAATTAATTTCCTTTGACATAAGCCCGCAAGTCTCCAGCAGTTTACGCAGGCCTGTATTTTTGGTATTTTTAAGTCTTTTTAATGACTGCTTCAAAAAAAATCTGTTTTCAGCTCTTAACGGCATTACATCGCCTACGGTAGCTATTGATACAAAGTCTTCAAACTCGGTAAATTCCCCTGTATCACTTAGAGCATAAAGCTCATACAGGACCTTTACAAGCTTATAAGCTACCATAGCTCCGCAGATATTTTTATAAGGATAATTGCAGTCACTCCTTTTCGGGTCTATAACTATATCAGCCTCAGGCAGTCTGTCGCTTCCGTCCTCAGCTTTAAATACCTCATGGTGGTCTGTAACTATAATGCTCAGCCCAAGACTCTTTCCGTAAGAAAGTGCCTCAAAAGCAGCTATTCCGTTATCACAGGTAAGCACTGTATCTATCTTATCCCTATAAGCCGCTTCTATTATAGCTTCATTAATTCCGTAGCCGTCCTTTATCCTGTCAGGAATCTCATAATCCACTTTAGCTCCCAGTCTTTTTAAGGCTGAATAATAAATATAAGTAGAGCATACGCCATCTATATCGTAGTCACCCACTATACGTATCCTTTTGTCCGATTCTATCTTAGCCTTCAAGACCTTCGCAGCTTCACCTGCTCCATTCAATAAATACGGTGAAGGCACCGATTTTATATCAGGCCTTAAAAATATCTCCATCTCCTCTTCTCTTATATCTCGGTTTACCATAATCCTTGCAGTATATGGTGAAATTAAAAAACGGGCAGAAATCTTATTGAAATCTGCCCTCTTTGAATACAGCATCCACTGCTTCATCTTCTGTCTACCCCTGTTTCATTTAAATATATCAAATTAAATTGTCTTTAAGGCAGGAAAACACTACCCCAAGATTATCATTTTCAGCTTCAGCGGCTTTAAACACTTCCAGCAGCCTTAAAAAATAGCCTTTTTTCTGCGGCTCCGTATAAAACAGCCCTATACATACCGGCAAGCTCCATTCAATTAATATTTCATAAAGAGCATCAAGGTTTTTTCCATAATATTGCGGCAGCTTAAGTGCCGAAATCAGATAATCATGCATTTCTTCTCGGTTTATAATACCTGAAAAATTAAGTATTATCTTTTTCAACTGATTTTCCTTTCAAAAGCAAGGCTTCATTAATACAGCTGCTCAAATGTATTATAATGGTCATCTGTATAAAAAATAAGACCATCATTTGAATACACCAGCCTTTTTGAATTTCTGATTCCGCCTTCATAATCAATATCGCACTCATAATACTTGCGATTTTTATCCTGCGGAAGCTTTCCCTCATAATTTCCAAAATTTCCTCCGCCTATGCACATTCCCGGAAGCACTGCATCAAGGTTATTTCCGTCCGCTTTCCAACCCTCCTGCTCGGCAAGCTTTTTAGTTACATAATTATTAGGCAATCTTTTATAGGTATGAATATATAAAGCCACTTCGTCCTTTGAAGTATAGTTGCCATCCTCTTTGATGCTTGGAGTCAGCTCCGCCTGCGGCACCTCTCCCGGGACAGCTTCCTGAGGCTCCTCAGCCATCTCGCTTTCTACAGTCTGCTGCTCCTTCTCAGAGCCGTATTGCTCAACTACAGAAGCATTTAAGGCATCAGCCTTTAAGGCGGCTTCGCTCTCTTCAGCAGCCTGTGTACAATCCTCCTGACCAAGCACATAGGTAACGGCGGCTTCACTTGAAGATTTTGAAGATGATTTGGAAGGCTTGGTTTTATAAGAGCCTGCCGCTGCAAACGATGAAAGCCCTATTGCAAACATCAGCAAAAGAATTGTTACGGGCTGCCACCACAAAAATTTGCTTAAAAATTTTTTAAATATTTTCATTATTTCATTATTATACATATAACTTCCTCATAAAAAATCAGCCTAAAGAACCATAGAGGTCGATTCCCACTCCCCCGGAAACCGACCTCTCAAACATTGAAAACTATCAGCAAAATACTTGCCATCCGCCCTCTCCCACCTATTATCAGCTGTTTTCAGCCCCGCAGGCTATCAGCCGGAATTAAACCTCTGCGACTTTAAAGTGGGAGCTGTCTGCATAGGTCTGCATAACAAAACAATAATCATATATTTTAGTCAAGGAAATTCACAATCTTTACCGGATTTCTGTAGGTTACCGGAGATATGACAATACCTACTTTCCTGTTGCTCGCATGTATAACCTGTCCGTTTCCTATATACATGGCAACGTGGTTTATATAACTTCCCTTTGCATAGAATATCAAATCTCCAGGCTGAATTTCAGATTCTGAGATTTGTCTGCCGTTCCCTGCCTGCTGTCTGGAACTTCTACCTATAGAATGACCGAAGTTAGCATAAATCTGCATGGTAAAGCCTGAACAGTCAGTACCATTGGTAAGGCTTGTACCGCCGTAAACATAAGGATTACCCAAAAACTTCTTGGCAAAAGCTACCATAGCTTCTCTTTCGGCACTGTAAGAAGCGCGCTTTGCAGACTCACCGAATGAAGAGGTCTTAGCTTCGCTCAAGCTTGTAGAATAGTTGTCAGTTCTTTTTCTTACCTCTTCCTCCTCCTCAGGGTCAGGTACAAATTCCTCAACTATAGTTTCGTTTCCTACTACCTTTACCTCAAGAAGCTTTACAGTTTTTTGTGACGACTCTTCCTTTTTCTGCTCAGCTGCCTTCTCCTCAGCACTCTTTTCTCCTATTTTTTCAACCTGTATCTCTCCGGCTTGAGTTTCAATTTTCGTTTCGTTTTTTTCCTTCTTGGCAACTTCTGCAACAGAAGCTTCCTGAGTTTCCTGGACAAGATTACTGTCACCTGTACCCGTATTAAGCGGTGCTATTATTTCATTTTCCGAATTATTATTAACATCTGCAAAAGCTGTCATACTCCATGTCATAGTCATACTAAAAAGTACTGCTGTAATAATCAGGCATTTTCTTATCATCAAACCAAAATCTCCATTCACTAAATTTACAAACTGTTGTCAAACTTAAAAGCATAGTATAAAATATCTATGTTTTAAATATGCCCGCCTCAGTGCAGGTATTTATAAAGTATTTTTTGCTTCAGTCCTGCAGTTTTATATCATAGAGCTGCAAGCCTTGCCAGCAAAGTTATTTTTAGCTTGGCTCATTATATCACGTTTACATTTATTATTCAATAAGTTATTAAAAATTTAAGAATTACACATAAATATTAACAATCAATGAGTTGTATATGACAAATATGTTACAGATACTTTCTGTTTTATATCAGCTATCCGGAGAAATAGTCTTTTAAATAAGCTGTTTAAATTGATTTTAATGTTCGTAATTCTTTTGTAATATTTTAGAATTAATACCGTCAGCCTTCCGTTTCAAAATTGCAGCCTTAAACGGAATCGTTGCTTGTAAATTCTTTAAAACTATTTTAGCAGAAATGAGAAATGAAATTTATGAAACCGAAAACTGCACTTATTACCGGAGCCTCCCGAGGCATAGGCAGAGCTATAGCCTTAAAATTTGCCCAAAACGGCTATAATCTTATTATTAACTGTATACATAATAAAGACAAGCTTGCACTTGTAAAGCAGGAAGTGCTCAGCTTGCAGAGAAGCTATTTATATGCAGCAGAGAAACCTGTTTTAAGCAGCTTTGCCTCGCCTTTATTTTGCTTTGAGGTAATCTGTGATACCGGAGATTTTTTAGAATGCAATAATTCCTTCTTAAATCTGTTTAATCAGCTTAAAGGTCTGGAGCTGACAGTAGATGTTCTGGTAAATAATGCGGGTATCTCCTATATAGGACTGCTTCAGGACATGTCTTATGAGGATTGGAAAAGAGTAATTGATACCAATCTCGGCTCCGTCTTCAATATGAGCAAGCTCGTGCTTCCGCTTATGTTAAAATCAAATCATGGAAAGATTATAAACATCTCCTCCGTCTGGGGAAGTGCGGGAGCCTCCTGTGAAGCCGCCTATTCCGCCTCAAAGGGGGGCATCAATGCTCTGACTAAGGCTCTTGCAAAGGAGCTTGCTCCCAATAATATTCAGGTAAATTGCATAGCCTGCGGAGCCATAGCTACTGATATGAATACAAATCTTGAGCCTGAGGCTATAGCCCTGCTAAAGGAAGAAATACCTGCCGGACGGCTGGGCAAGCCTGAAGAAATAGCCGACATGGTATTTTATCTTGCAGACAAGGACACCTATACAAACGGAGCCGTAATTACAGTAGACGGGGGCTGGATTTAACATCCCCCGCTTTAAAAGCACTAAGCTTAAAGTGAGGGATGTTTTAGCTGGTAATACAGCTTATTATTTATATAACAAAATCACCGAAGAACATCTCCGGCGACCTTTTTAATACACTAATATTTAAAATTTTAAATCTCATCAGACGATAAAGCGGTATTTTCCTTTCCCTGCACCTGTTATCCGCTCCGTAAGCCCAAGCTCGTACATCTTGGCGATCAGTGCTGTTGCCGGTCTTTCAGTGATTCCCAGCACTTCCATAACGTCCCTTCTACCAAATACCTTTTCATTTCCAAATGCTCCATAAAGCCTGATTATATTCGCTTTAGTCCTTGATAATACAGATTTCATTTCAAGAATGATGAAAGGGCTGTTTTTTTCAATGGGTTGTTTAATGGGCTGTTTCTCCTCCGAGTAAACTGAGCCCTCCCATGCAATATGGAGATATCTATTCTTAAGCTCATTATCTTCACCCATCAGCAGATTCCTAAGGAAGCTCTCAAGGTAGGACAAGTCTTCATGCACTCCTACACCAAAAGCAGAGTAATTCGCCCTGACAAGTGCATTGCGGAAGTACCATGCATTCTTCGCAAAAACATCATTTGTTACAAGAAAGCCCAGCGAACGTATGTACTTAATGAAGAATACCGCAGTCGTACGGGTATTTCCCTCACCAAAAATGTGAATTTGCCACAGTCTTGATATGAATCCGGCAAGGTGCTTAATGATTTCACTCATTGAAAGGTCAGCATAGCTGAATTCTTTTTCTGTCCGAAAATCATAATCCAGTGTTTCCCGCAGCTCTGTTACACCGCCATACATCACCGAGGCACCGTCAAGTATCCATTCTTTCTTTGAAATATTGTAATCCCTTATCATTCCTGCATGAGAATAAATACCTTGAAACAGCCGTTTATGAATTGAGATATACTGAGTAGGAGAAAACACGAAGGAATTCTCAGAAAGGATTTCTGCAATCCTTACTGAAACCTTGTCTGCTTCTTCTGTCCGCTCAGGCTGGTGGTGTCTATTCTCCTCGTAATAGCTATCAATTCGCTTTTTTGCTTCCTCGATACTGATACCCCCTTCAATATTATCCTTTGCCGTATTAAGAAGATAATCAGAAGTTTTCAGCTTATCTACATCCTGCAGTCCGATAGCTGTCTGCCACGCATAAGCCTTATCTGCCCTGCCCGGCTCCCCCGATATAAAATACTCGGCAAAGGGGTCGGTATGTTTATCCTTAATATGACGTTTTTTCTTATCAGTCATCACAATCCTTCCTTATAGCAAACACTCAATCAAATACACAAATGCTTCAATGTTTTCCTTGAATTCTTTGCATTGTTCTCAGCAAGAATCATATATTCAGCATAGATTTCATGTAAAAACGTCATTCTTCATTAAACATAGGGGCAGTAATCTTTCCTGTTACCACTGCTTGGATAACAAAGAATAATATTTTTAAAAGAAAGCTCCTGCTCATAAAAGCCATCTGTTAGACATCGTCATTGTCAGCTGACCATAACCTGAGAGTCATGGATTTGTAACTGCTCGGTCGTAGTAACGGCTTACGCCTCTGACCTTTAGCTCCAATAAGTGTTGCTACCTAAAACGGCGTTATATCCTGAAATGGTTGACAACACCCTTTACGGCAAAGCTTACTTTGTCGTAACTGTATCGAGTACTAAACCTCCCATGCAGTACAGTTTGCGAATGCGGTACATATTTTGCTCCTCATCCGGCTTGTATAGGACAATCTCATATATGTAATTGTAATAGTGCCTTTGGCAGTATTTAACGCTCTGCCTAACGGTTTTCTGTTTTAAGTATAAGGTATTTGCCACAAATTTACAAGACTCATCTCACAACCTGCTAGAGTAAAATAATTATTGAGTAAAATAATCATTAGCAAAAACAAACAAGGAAGTGGCAAACTAACCACTTCCCAATTATGTAGAATCTACTTATTCTTAGTTCTATGTCAATAGATTAAACATAAAAAGTTTAAACTTTTTATGCTACTTAGATAAATTCATCTTCTATCTGTAGGAGTATTTTATCTCACAGTTAAAGCAAATGCCGTTTTATATTGAGTGCAAATAATTATCCGGCAATATTAATCGCATTGTCCTTCACCTCGTTCACAGCCTTCATTAAAACAGCTCTCTTTTGAGCATCAAACAGCTTAATAAAGCTGATTGGCTTATCAAACGGCGGTCTTTGCAGCTCAGCAACATTATCCATATAGCCGTTTTGCTCAATATAATTAATAATTTTATGTACAAAAGTAATTTATCGTTGATTCAACGACTCATCATTTATAAATACGGAAAATGCCTGCCTCGCTGCATCGTGGTCTAATTTAGCAATTTTGCGTACAAGAATGCCAAAGGGGGTATCTCCAAATTCGCGCTTATAATCTTCCCTGCTTCCATGCTCACAGGTAAGAACACGCTCCAGCTCCTGATAATCCCCCTGTGTCAGCTTATAAATTGCCAAAGTACTTCCATGCTCACCTATATAACGGTTCACTTTCTCCCGATAATCCTCAAAATCATAGGCTGCATCAAGCTCAATACCTTCCTTACTTATTAATTACTTATTTTTATTATCATGAGCTTCACATAAGTAACACTATCAGTTAGAATTCTTTGTTTTTATAAATCTTTTTTGATATAAAATATGAAATAATAAACATTAATATTGAATTTATTATGACAACACGCCTCCCCGTTTCAAGAATAATACCATTAATGTTCAAAAAGTATGTTAATCCAATTATGCTAAATAATGTAACTATTCCACTAATAAAAATAGTAATTTCTCTTTTAGTAAAATCAATCACATACCATATTGGATAAAACCAAGCACAGAGCTGTATGCCAAAAGAAACTGCTAAAATAAAAATTGTTTCTATATCTTTGAAACCTAAATCAAAGTGCTTGTAGCCTTCAAAAAGTAATACTCCTTTAATATAAAGCAAATTAAAAACAAATGATAAAAAAAGCCAAAATAAATATATAAAATATTTACTCTTTACTATATTATCCTTCTTTATAGGAAGAATCAGCTCATATTGACTCCATGCAAGTTCTGTATCTTTACTATTAATCAATAAAGCGTATATCGGAACGCAAAAAAATACTAAAAGCATATATCCTTCTACAATAAATTGTATTTTTATAAATAATATAATTAATGCTCCTACAAAACTTAAAAGCCCTAATAATAGTTTCATCCCTCCTAAAGTTTTATAATAGCTATCAACTAAAATCCCTTTCATAAGATTCTCCTTTTATAAGTATTGTTAACAATTCTTCGATACTCACTTTATCAAACACCATCGTAGTATATTGTGATTTTAAGTATTCAACATTTGAAACCAGTACATTCACTTGATAGTCTTTTTCTAAATATGCCCAAAAATTTTTATTGTCCATTTTAAAAAACTCTGATTTTTTACATCTTAATATAGCGAAATCACTTAACAATCTTTCTTTAGAAATTGATAGTAAAACCTTTCCTTGATGTATAAGCGTAATGTAATCAGAAATTTTTTCTAAATCACTTGTAATATGTGTTGAAAAAAGAATAGAATGTTTCTCATCTTGAATAAACTCCATAAGAGTTTCTAACACATCATCCCTTGCAACAGGATCCAAACCACTCGTTACTTCATCTAATATCAATAATTTTGGCGAATGTGACAAGGCAACTGATAGAGAGAATTTCATTAACATTCCTTTGGAAAATGTTCCCAATCGCCTTTTCTAACTCTTTCATTTTAATTTCCTCCATTTCAATATTGTTGTGTTCCAAACAAAGAAAGGCTAAGTACCTTTCTTTGATACTTAACCTTTCCAATCTCTTTAGAATTTATCTTCTAAAAATTTTCTCAGTTTTTCTAAAATCTTATCCCTCCTTTTCCCGATTGCCTGATAGCTTCTGTTTTTTCTTTCTCCGATAGACCGTAAACTCTCCTCTCTGAAAAATACGGCAGTAATGATGTCCCTTTCTTCTGTAAGGGAATTTAATGCCTTATCCAGTTCTTCAATTTGCATTTTTACTTCTATAATTTTTTCAATATCAATGCTTTCATCTACGATGTTATCTATAAAATGACCATCATAATCCAGTGCTGAAAACGGTATTACATTGTTTTTCCAATCTTTCTTAATAAGGTATTTTTCATGCTCTGTTATCTTCCAATAATCTTTGTAGACTTCTTCACTGACCTTAACCGCTTTTCCTTTGACATAAAGGTAGTAATCCTTTTTATCCATTGTGTAATCCTCCTTTTTCTGCTCTCTGATTTTGGTTTTTGAGCATAAAAAAGGAGGACTTCTACACTTTGGCGTAAAATGTCCTCTTTTAAAAACTAATGTTTTATATGATTTTCTATTTTGTTGTTTCTGGTAAAATACTATTACTATGTGTAAACAATGACAAGCATAAAAAAGGATAAATATATCTTATGCTAATAACAGAATTTGGTGTTCCCATTATTTATCCCTCCATTGCTTAACTACATACTTCTTCCTCCTGATTGAAATTTAACTACAGTTTTAAATTACTCCCGCTTTTTCAAAATGCTTTTTCAATATTCTCATGGAAATCCATGCACCTAAGAAACTCGTTACAATGGTTAAGGCTACCATAGCCCCATACATCTCCCAAGAACCTACTACTTGTAAATATTGTTGTAATGCCTCATCTGTTAAATGTAAAATTTCTTTCCTCTGAATAAAATATTCTCCATGTGACATATACATTGGCAATGTAAATAAAGCAGTTTGTAATGTTGAGCCGACTACATAAGGGATTATTATTGCCTTTTTATCCCTATATTTCATTTTTGATGCAATAATTTCTGCAATCATCCATCCAATAATTGAAAGCCCTACACCAATGCCATTCGCTGCCATAAATCCCGGTAAAACAATGATTGTTCCCATGATAAGAAAAGATCCTGTTTTTCTCACTTTGGATACCAAAAGCATAAATGCTATTGATACAAAAAACAGAGTGATTGGAATGTTGGCAATCGTACCGAACACTGTTAATGCAGCAATTGCTCCTGTAACAAAGAAAATTAGTAACGCAACTGCTCCAAAAATACCAATGAAGATAAAATCTTTGGCATTTAGTTTGTTGTTTTTTTGAGTCTTTTCCATAAAATTCCTCCTTAAATTTTTATCTGTTATCAAAACTGTAAGTAGAACAACATACTGACAGCAATAACCGTAAATAAAGCATATCCTGCATCAATTTTTGTAAATTTTAACGGATAAATATTTGTTCTATTTTTATAATTTTCAATTCCTCTAAGCAATACCGATGTTGACAATTCTTCCGCTACTCGAATACTCCGGAATAAAATAGGAACAATCATAAACTCCAATGAGCGGATAGGGTGAATAAAAAACTCAATTCCGGAAGTTCTAATTCCTCTGATTTTCAAACTATCCTTTAAGTATCCATAATCCTCTCTTAAAGTTGGCATATATCTCAATATGACAATAAATGGAATTGCAACAGCATTTGGAAACTTCATTGTTTGCATGGCAGATATAACATACGACATTGAAGTCTTTCTCTTCAAAAATTCAATCATCATCATGGCAATAACAAACTTCTGAACAAAATAGCTTATCGAAACAATTGTTAATGCCAATGTCGTATTGGGAATATGGTGAATATAAAACATCAATCCGGCAATTATTATATAAATCACGCTATATAAAACACATTCCCGATACGCTTTTGAAGTTATTAAATATATATTGCAAATAAGCAGTAAAATGTGCGATGATACCGGCTTGTTGATAGCAAGTCCAAGCGTGATGAAAATAAACACAATTCCAAGAACGGTTCTTGGATCTAATTCTTTTTTTACATTCATTTTCATCACCTGCCTTTACTCAAAAGTTTCCAAAGTTTCTTCTTGGTATCATTATTTAATTTAAAATCAGCCTCTATACTTCCATTTTGGAAATAAATTATCCTATTGCATACAGACAATAAGAATTCATAATCATGAGAGATTACAAATAAGGCTTTATCAGTATCGGAAATTTCCAGAATGCTTTTAGATACTAAATCCATCGAATTTTTGTCTAACCCACTCGTAGGTTCGTCAAAAAATATCACTTTACTCTCGCTACTTACCGCAGTTGCAATGGTCAATCTTTGTTTCTGTCCTCTTGACAGCGTCATAGGATGTCTATCCTCAAAATCTGAAATTCCAAACTTTGATAAAATTCTATTTTTCTCCTCATCTGTAAGTTTTACATTAGATTTTCCAATGCTGAGTTCTTCCTTTACGCTTCCTGCAAAAAGCTGAAAATCAGAATCCTGCATAACGAAATAGACCTTCCCTAACCTTTTTTTATATTTGAGTTTTTTACCTTGAAGAAATATACTTCCATTTTTTTCCTTTAACAAACCTGCACAAAGTCTACCAAAAGTCGTTTTTCCGACTCCATTTTCACCTATAATTCCTATAATTTCATTACCAAATGCGGTGATTGATATATCCTTTAAGATACTGTAATTTTCTGTTTTGGAATGAAAGTATGAGAGCTTTTTAACTTCCAATATAGGTGTTTCCTCTATCTTAGGCTCTTTCTGATTTACAACTTCTAAATCATTCAAATACAGACTTCTAATATCTCGATGTTTACTCTGTATCTCTATTAGATATTGTGAAAAATATTCCCCTTCAATTTTTCCATCATTAAATACAATGATACGATCCAATAACTCCGTAAGATAAAACAATCTATGCTCTAAAACCACTATTGTTTTTCCGGTTTTTTTTAATTCTATTAAAATATCTCTTAAATCAAAAATAGATTGAATGTCTAAATTCGCAGTAGGTTCATCGAACAAATAAATATCCGGTTTCATAGCATAACAGGATGCAATTGCCACCTTTTGTTTTTCTCCACTGGAAAGCTTAAAAATACTTTTTTCTTCTAAATGTTCTATACCGAAAATCTGTAAGCTGCTTTTAACACGCTGTTTTATCTCATCTTTGTTCAAACATCTATTGCATAAACCAAAAGCAACTTCATTAAATGGATCCATCATAAAAAACTGACTTCTCGGATCTTGAAATACAGTTCCTACCTGATTGCCTATCTTAGAAAGCTCCAAATCATTGATTTTCTCCCCATTGATATATGCTTCACCTGTTAAAGTACCCTCATAATAATGTGAGATAAGCCCGTTAATTACTGAAGCAAGTGTAGTTTTCCCGCTGCCACTTTTCCCTGTAATTACAACAAACTCACCTTTCTTTATGTTTAAGTTTATGTCATCGAGGATTTTTTCATTAGAATTTGTAGTATATGAAATATTCTTAAGAATTATCATAACTACACCTCATATTGTGCTTTCCATAATTTTTTGTAGTACCCATCTTTCTCTAAAAGTTCCCTGTGCTTTCCTTTTTCCAGTAGTTTTCCTTTTTGGAACACAAGAATTTGATCTGCCTTTTGAATGGTTCTTAAATGATGAGCAATCACAAGAACAGTTCTGTTCTTTGCGAGTTCTGTAATGGCATCTTGTATTAAAGACTCATTGACAGGATCGACATTACTTGTCATCTCATCAAGAATTAAAATCGGTGCATCTTTCAGAAACGCTCTTGCAATGGATATTCTCTGTCTTTGTCCACCTGACAATATTCCGCCATTTTCTCCAATTTCCGTTTCATATCCTTTAGGTAAACTCATAATGAAGTCATGTATTTTTGCTTTTTTTGCTGCTTCAATGATTTCTTCTTTTGTAGCTCCTTTTTTGCCTACCCTGATGTTTTCTTCAATGGTATTATCAAACAACTGAACATTCTGCATAACGATACTGATACGATCTAAAAGCTCATCATAAGGAATATCCCTTATATCAATTCCTCCAAGTGTAATTTTCCCTTTATGAACATCATAAAATCTTAATAACAGGTTAGTTATAGTCGTCTTGCCGCTTCCCGACTCACCAACCAGTGCAGTCATTGTTTTTTCATCAATATCAAAACTTAAATTTTCCATTTTGAACTCATCTTTTTCATAGGAAAAACCAATGTTCTCAAAAGCTATATCATTATCTTTCGGAACAACCCCATCCACTTTATCCGGTATTACATCTGCATATAAAATTCTTGAAAGTCTTTCATAACTGTCCACCGCCGAAACATAATACATATAGTGTTGTTCCATAGAAGCGAACGGCTTATAAAACTCTTTTGAAATTA
>ERZ773005.162-NODE-162-length-63699-cov-94.238986_pt1 | contig 63699 bp, 57 predicted proteins | sample MGYA00580666_ERZ773005 | MGnify/ENA primary metagenome ERZ773005 (study PRJEB29015, sample SAMEA2737999) | human oral metagenome | biome: human oral; feature: human-associated habitat; material: dental | place: China | collected 2061 ...
TAGATTTTGATGAGATCCTCGCTGGTTTCGTCGTCGCAGTTGAGCCAGAATTGATAGAACTTGTACGGACTAGTCATCTCGGGGTCGAGCCAGATAGCGCCGCCCTCAGACTTGCCGAACTTGACGCCAGTTTGCTTGTTGATAACTAGCGGCGCGGTCAAAACATGCGCTTCGCTGCTTTCGAGCTTGCGAATCAGCGACACGCCAATGATGCTATTGCCCCACTGGTCGGCGCCAGCTAGCTGCAAAGTGGCGCCTTTTTCGCGGTACAAGTGTAAAAAGTCATACCCTTGAATCAGCCCGTAGCTAAATTCGCCGTAGCTGATGCCAGCGCCGCCCTCGCCGATACGCTGCTGCACGAATTCGCGGTCGAGCAGCTGCGTCATACTGATATGCTTGCCGATTTTGTACAAGAAATCAATGTAATTAATCTGCGAGAACCAGTCGGCATTATCAACAATCTCAAAATCCTGACCGCGGAAAACTTGGCGGAATTGCGCCGCCAGACCCTCAACATTGCGTGCCACTGTTTCGGCATTGCGCAGGTCGCGCTCTTGCTTTTTGCCATCAGGGTCGCCAATCATACCGGTGGCGCCGCCGACTAGTAGCAGCGGTTTGTGGCCGTGGTCGATAAAATGCCGGCACAACATCATCGCTGCCAAGTTGCCGATAGTCATGCTCGGCGCACTCGGATCAACGCCAAAATAGAACGTTCGCGGCTCGTTTATATCTTTGACATCAGCGAACGTCGTCTGATTGATGAGTCCGCGCCACGTTAGTTCTTCTGCTAGCGTCATCTGAAACCTTTCTTTATTTAATAGTGAGATAGTAACATATTTGCAGATTATCAGCAAAAGCACTAGCCGTCGTGATGCGAACAGTGCTATAATGGTGGAAATATTGCTTATGGGAAGAGTGAAAGTGGGAAACAAGAAACGAAAAGTAGCTGGCGGCGTCAGCGCTTATGCTAATTTAGCCAATAAACGCCGAGTCAAGAAAGACGCGCGAGCGCGCAAAAAAGCCGAATATCTGGCAACTTTGCCGAAACATCCAGTCAAGCGCTTACTATACCGCTTGCATCCGAAACGCCTAGCCAAATACTGGTTTAGCCGCGACGGCGCAATTATGGCGCTGAAGGTTGTCGGCATAACTTTGCTGCTAATCGTCATCGGCATAGCTTCGCTATTCGCCTATTTCCGCAAAGATCTCGACAAAATCAACCCTGACACATTGGCACAGCGCGTCAAAACAACAGTCACCAAATATTACGACCGCAACGACAAATTGCTCTGGGAAGATAAAGGCACTGGCGACTATACGCTAGTAGTCGACGCCAAAACCATCGCGCCATGCATGGGTAAGGCTACTATAGCTATCGAGGACAAAGATTTTTATAAGCACAGCGGCATCAGCGCTAACGGTATTGTTCGCGCCTTTATCAGCAACTCGCAGGGCAACGCCGTGCAGGGCGGCTCGACGCTAACGCAGCAGCTAGTCAAGAAAGTGTTCTTTACTAAGGACGAAGCTATGCAGCGGGGCTTGTCGGGTATTCCGCGCAAAATCAAAGAGATGATTCTAGCTATCGAGGTCGAGCGAATGTACAGCAAAGACCAAATCCTCGGTTTGTACCTCAACGAATCGCCGTACGGCGGTCGGCGCAACGGCGTCGAATCGGCCGCGCAAACTTATTTCGGCAAATCATCCAAAGATTTAACCTTGCCAGAATGCTCGCTACTAGCCGCTATTCCGAACAACCCGTCGCTTTACAACCCGTACAATACCTATGGCCGCAAAGCGCTTGTCGAACGCCAGCACAAAGTACTGGACGACATGGTGTCGATGAATTACATATCCAAACAAGAGGCAGCGGCAGCCAAGAAAGTCGACATCATGGATACCATCAAACCGCTGGCCGACCAATACGCCAACGTCAAGGCGCCGCACTTTGTGCAGATGGTCAAGAAACAGCTAGAGGAAGAACTCGGCAAGACTATCGTCGGCGAAGGCGGTTTATCAGTCAAGACAACACTCGACCTCGACGCGCAAACAACCCTAGAAACCAATATAGCCAAATTATTTAACGGCGAGATTACCGATGGCAACTGCGGTTATCGCAACTGTTCGCAATTTGCCGGCTTCTCAAACGGCGCAGCAGCCATTGAAGATACCAAGACTGGCCAGCTTATCGCCCTAGTCGGCAGCCGCGACTTTAATTACGCTGGCTTTGGACAAGATAATGCAGCCACCGCCTTCATTCAGCCGGGTTCGTCGATTAAGCCGCTTGTTTACGCTCGCTTATTTAGCAACCAAGGCGGTAATAACGCCAATTACGGCAGCGGCTCGATTCTAGCAGATTCCAAGACAACTTTCCCGGGCAATTATAGTCCGAACAACGCCGACAACAAATTCCAAGGCAATATTACCCTGCGCCAAGCACTAGCTCGCTCTCGCAATATTCCAGCTATCAAAGCTATGGCCATCAACGAGAAGAATAACAGCGGCAGCACCTGGTCGCTAATCCGCTCCGCCGGCGATTTACAGTACTGCACGCAAGGTGCCGACGCGCAAGCTGGCCTATCGAGCGCTATCGGCGGCTGCGGCACACGCTTGGTTGACCACGTTAACGCTTTCGCAACACTAGGACGAATGGGCACTTATAAACCGCAGACGACTATCCTGAAAGTCGCCAACAGCAATGGACAAACCCTCAAACAATACAAAGAATCTAGCAAGCAAGTCATCGACCAGCAAGCAGCTTACATCGTTAGCGACATCCTTGGCGACGGCAAGGCGCGCGCTGGATTGGCGGGCCGCGACTACCTAGTCAACCTCGGCCGCGCCGGTGTCAAGGCAGCCGTCAAGACTGGTACCAGCAACAGCGAGATTAATGGCAAGGTTAGCGCCAAAGATATCTGGGCTGCCGGCTACACGCCGAACCTATCGATGGCGGTGTGGCTAGGCAATTCTGACACCTCGCCGCTGCGCAATGGCAACTCGCTGATTCCAGCTATGTTCTTCGACCGTACGATGGCCGATATCTCCAAGATGTATGCCGACCAAGGTAAACTAAAATTAAGCGACTGGTATACTGCACCGAGCGGCATCCAGACAATCAAGGGCGAGATTTATCCGTCGTATTACAACAAAGCTAGCGCTGCTACCAACGCCAAGATGACTTTCGACCGCGTCTCGAAAAAGAAAGCTACGTCCTGTACGCCCGAAGCTGCCAAGATTGAAATCGATGTCATGAAAATGGCTGATCCAATCACCAGAAAAGAGATAGTCACGCCTAACGACTCTAGCTACGACGCCGAGAAAGACGACGATGCACACAAGTGCGACGATCCGAAGCCAAACGTTACGTTGACGGTGACTAGCGGCGGCGTATCCATCGTCTATACTAGCGGCCGTTACAAACTGCAAAACATCGAATTATTATCTGGTAGTACTGTTGTCGCCAGCAAGCAAGTCGATAGCAGCGGCATCTGGAATATTCACAAAGGTAACCTGTCAGCAGCCAGTAGCGGCACGCTAACCGCCAAAATTACCGACACTGGCTACTATACGGCGACTAGTAGCGCCAGCTACAATCCAAACAGTAACAGCGATGACGACGATTAAATCCGCTTCGTATCGCAGTAGTTTGCCGCTAATACCCAGCAAAATAGCACGCTCCTAGCAGCGTGCTATTTTATAATCTTGCGCTAGTAAATTTATTGGTTGTTGACCAGATCGATCAAATCGCTCTCGTGGTCGGGGCGGCGGCGAGCACTCTGGCGCCGAGTCGCTGGAGCAGCTGGCTTCGGCTGCGTTTTTGCTTTCGACGAATTAGCTTTTTTGCTGGCTGGTTTAGCTTGAGTTTTGGTCTCGCCCGCCTTTTTAGCCGAATCACGATTGCTAGCACTGCCAGCTGACGATTGGCTGCGAGCGCGGCCGGCAGAACGCTGCTTAGCGTTAGCAGTGCTTTTTGCGGGCGTTTTCGATACTGCTGCGGCTGCGATTTTCGCTGTTTTTTGAGTTTTGACCGCGGCTTTGGCGGTCGATTTGAGGGGTTTGTTAGTAGTCTCTATTTTCTTAGCAAAAATCATCCGGCCGGCTGCGGTCTGCAAATTACGGATAATTTCGACATTTAACGTCTGACCTATCTGAGCGCTCGCCTGCTCGACGACAACCATTGTGCCGTCTGGTAGGTAGCCCACGCCCTGATGCGCGTCCTGCCCCTTCTGAATAAGCTCTAACGTGATTTTCTCGCCAGGTAGATGCTCCATCCGGATACTCTGCGCTAATTCGTTAAGGTTTAGCACTTCGGTACCCTCGACCGCAGCGACCTTGTTTAGATTGTAATCTAGCGTCATGATCACTGCGCCGTGCTGCTTGGCTAGCTTGAGTAGGCGGTTGTCAACGCCTTCGCGGGCGTGGCTGCCGTCTTGCAGCAATTCGACGTTGACGCGCTCCATAGCTTGTAGCTCGGTGACTACATCAAGCCCGTAACGGGCGCGGGCGCGTTTGTCGGCATCGGCGTGGTCAGCTAGAAACTGCAGTTCGCCGATAACCGAGCGTGGAATCACTAGCGTACCGCCGATAAAGCCAGTTTGCGCTACTGGTACAATTCGCCCGTCCATCAGCACCGAGGTATCTACCAAGATAGCCCGATCTTTTGATTTGATGGAGTTCTTGGGCAGGCGCGCTAATAAGTACGACACCTCGCCCAAAATAAGCAGCGTTACCGCCAATAATATTAAGTCTTTGGTTTGCATATTTTCCTTTCTTTTCGCCTTGATTAGCTACTAGCTACTTGAGATAGCCGATCAAAGCTTGGCGTAAATCTTTGACGCCTTTTACAAATGAATTCTTTTTGCCAGAGGTTGCCGGTGCGATCGCTTGAGTGAAACCAAGTTTTTTAGCTTCGTTCAAGCGCTTGTCAGCGCCTTGTGCCGAGCGAATCTCACCGCCTAAGCCCACTTCGCCGAATACCACCAGGCCATCGTCGAGTTTACGCCCGGCCGCCGCGCTAGCAATCGCCATCGCCACCGCCAAGTCTGCTGCCCGGTCGGCAAGCTTCAAGCCGCCAACTACATTCACATAAATATCTTTATCGGATAAATTCAATTTGGTGCGCTTCTCTAGCACCGCGATGAGCAGATTGAGGCGGTTGAGATCGAAACCGCTGGCTGTCCTCTTAGGATACCCGAAATTAGTCGAGTTGACAAGGGCCTGAATCTCAACGAGAATCGGGCGGTTGCCTTCAAGCGTCGCCAGTACCACCGAACCATCGGCGTTTTGGCGCTCGGCTAGCAGCGCAGCAGACGGGTTTTCGACGACACGCAAGCCCTTATCGTTCATCTCGAAAATCGCCGCTTCGCTAGTCGAGCCGTAGCGATTTTTGGCGGCGCGCACCACTTTGAAGCCGCCGTAACGGTCGCCTTCAAATTGCAAGACTACATCGACCAGATGCTCGAGAACTTTCGGTCCGGCGATCGAGCCCTCCTTGGTGACGTGACCGACCAAAATTACCGCTGCGCCCGAAGCTTTTGCTGCCCGGATAATAACGTTGCTCGAGTTGGTAATCTGGCTAACGGTACCTGGCGCGCTGGCGATTTCCTCGAGGCTAAGCGTCTGAATACTGTCGATGATCACCAATTTATATTGGCCGCTGCGAATTGTCGCCGCGATGTCGTCGGCGCTAGTGCTAGCGACAAATTGCAGATCATCGCCAGAAGTCGCACCGAGGCGAGTAGCGCGGAGCTTAACCTGAGAAGCGCTTTCTTCGCCGCTGACGTAGAGTACAGCATGCTGCTCGGAAACGTGCGCAGCTACCTGCATCAGCAGCGTCGATTTGCCGATTCCCGGCTGCCCAGCCAGCAGCATCACGCCTGCCGGCAGAATCCCGCCGCCTAGCACTGCGTCGAGGTCGGCAATACCGGTCGGCAGGCGTTTCACTGAATCCTCGGCAGCGATTGAACGCATCGATTGCGGCTTTAGGATCTTACCGCGCGAATGGCTGCGCGCTACCGCCGAAGTACCCTTAGTCTCGACTATCTGTTCGACGAGCGTGTTCCATTCGCCGCAATTCTCGCACTTGCCCGTCCATTTCGGATAGCTGGCGCCGCAATTTTGGCAGACGAAATTACTGCGCGCTTTGGCCACTATTTACTCCGGCCGGCGCGGCTACGCCGTTGATGCTTTGATTGAGCTGATCGGCTTTAACGGCTAAGCTTTTGAGAGTTGCCACATCGTCATTGTAAGCTTTAATCCGCGAATTGAGCGAACCCTGCCGAGCATTAATAGCGCTAATTCGCTGCTGCAGCGCCGACCGCGCCACCGCGAAATCAGCTTGCGAACTAAACTCACCACTTCTGGCCCGTTCATTAAAACTATTAATATCAGCGTTAATTTGCGATAAGTCAGACTGATAAGCTTCGACATCTTGTTTGATTTGCTTAGCGGCTGATTGCAGCTTAGATTGCAACGCTTCAGCCCGGGCATTGACTCGGGTAAATACTGCCGTGTAAGCTTGGTTTTTAGCGATAATTGACGCTCGATCAGTGAAATAACGCGCATAATATTGTTCAAGGTCAGAGTCGAGCTCGCCAATCGTGGTACCTATAATTGAATGTAGCTCATCTAGCTCGGCGCCTGGCTCGGCCTCGCGGTAGTATTCCATGGCTTTGGCAATTTCCGGATCATTTTTGACCTTTTGATAAGCCTTTTTGATCATAGCGTCGACTCGCGGCCGCTCGAAGATATTCAGCCGTGCATACTGGGCGTGCAGCAATTCGTGCGCTGCCGTTACTTCTTTGGCGCCAGCTAATTCGGCATTTTCGACGTCAAAAAGATAAATCCGATCACCATAATAGCAGCCCAAGATTGCTGCGGTACGTTCGGTACTTTTGCAATGAGCATTGAACTGATCGCTAGTCTCAATAGCTGGCTGAGTTGCTCGGAAGGTGCGCTGTGCTGTCGGCGTCAACTTAATTGAGCCTTCAACCGCAGCAACAGCTGCAGGCGGCGTGAAAGTCGACGCTCGATAAGTATCAAAGGCTGTCTGCCCGTAGAAAAAACCGCCAGCAGCAATACTTATCACTGCCAACAAAGCGATGATTTTCGAGACAATATTACGTCTGGCTGTCGGTTTCGCTGCGCCGTTCAATCGCTATCGCTCCTTTCTTGATCCCTACTTCTAGGATATCACCTTTAGCATAGGCGCCGTCAAGTACTTGCTCAGCAATAGCATGCTCAACCTCGTCCTCAATAACGCGGCGCAGCGGACGGGCGCCGTATTTAATACTGTAACCCTTGTCGATAAGGAATTTTTTGGCACTAGGTTTAATCGTAAGGGCCAGGCCTTTGCGCACCAAACGCTGGCGCAGCTCGCCGATCAGCAGGTCGAAAATTTTGCCGACCTCGGCGCGAGTCAATGCTCGGAAAGTGATAATCCCGTCAAAGCGATTAATCAGCTCAGGACGCATAAACTTATCGAGAGCATCGCGAGCAAATTTAGCGTTGCGGCGGTGCAAATCGTCAATTTCGCTGCCTTTGTCGCGGCTAGAGTGAAAGCCAAGTTCCGACTCTTTGGTCATCTTGTCGGCGCCGAGATTGCTAGTCAAGATGATAATCGTATTGCGAAAGCTAACTTCGCGCCCCTTAGCATCAGTCATCATTCCATCTTCCAGTAGCTGCAGCAGCAAGTTGAATACGTCTGGATGCGCCTTTTCAATTTCGTCAAAAAGCACCACACTATACGGCTGGCGGCGAACTTTATCAGTCAATTTACCGCCGTCCTCGTAACCAACATAACCAGCTGGCGCCCCGAGCAGCCGCGACGTATTGTGCTTCTCGCCGAATTCGCTCATGTCGATTTTGATAAGCGCTTCTTCGCTGCCGAAAACTTCTCGTGCCAGCACCTTAGCTAATTGCGTTTTGCCGACACCAGTCGGTCCCATGAAGACGAAACTGCCAATCGGCCGCCGGCTGCTAGCTACGCCGCTGCGGCTGCGGCGGATTGCCCGCGCCACTTTACCGATAGCCTCGCGCTGACCAATGACATACTTGCCGAGATGCTTTTCGAGCTGGCGCAGCAACTTCGCTTCGCTAGTCTGGACTTTTTCGACTGGAATATTGGTCATCACAGCGATAGCATGCGCCACATCGTCATCGGTCAGTTGGATAGCGCGGCGGCCTTTTTGGGCAGCAACTTCTGTCTCGAGTTTTTTACTAATCTGGCTAATGCGCTGTTTGTACATAGCGGCTCGCTGATAATCTTCGTGCAAGACAGCGTCCTCCATGCGCTCATTGAGGTGCTTGAGTTCTTTGAGATATTCGCGCTCGCGGCTCGGGCGATGACCCCGCTTGACACGAACTCGGGCAGCCGCCTCGTCGAGCACGTCAATTGCTTTATCGGGCATGAAACGGTCGCTGACGTAGCGGTCGCTCATATATACTGCTGACTCAATCACTTCGTCGGTAATTTTGACGCCATGATGCTTTTCATAATAATTTTTAAGACCTTTCAAAATAGCGATTGTCTGCGCCATAGTTGGCTCTTTGACGACGATCGTCTGGAAACGCCGTTCTAGCGCCGTGTCTTTCTCGATATGCTTGCGATATTCATCGAGAGTTGTCGCGCCAATCATGTGCAGCTCGCCGCGCGCCAACGCCGGCTTGAGGATATTAGCCGCATCCATCGAACCTTCCGAGGCGCCAGCGCCAACCAGCAGGTGCAATTCATCAATAAAAAGAATGATGTTACCTTGTTTTTTGACTTCAGCAATTACCTTTTTCAGCCGATCCTCGAATTCGCCGCGATATTTAGTACCGGCAATCATCGCCGCCATATCTAGCATAACCACGCGGCGATCCAACAAATGGCCCGGTACGTCCTCGCGGACGATCCGCTGCGCCAGCCCCTCAACGATGGCGGTTTTGCCAACGCCTGGGTCGCCAATCAATACTGGATTGTTCTTGGTGCGGCGGCTAAGGATAGTAATCATTCGCTCCAGCTCTTTGTCGCGGCCAATCATCGGGTCAAGTTCGCCGTTGGCTGCCCGCGCCGTCAAATCCACGCCAAAGGCGCTAAGCGCCCCGCCGCGCGTATTGCCGCGGCGCCGCGGCTCGGTAGCAATATCGCCATGTTCGCCGCGATTCTCTTCAAACGACTTCTCGAGTTCGCTGATTATCATATCAACATTGATGCCCATCTCGCGCAGCAGCGCTGTCGCTCGGGCATTGCCTTGTCGCAGAACGCTGTACAAGATATGCTCTGTACCGAGATAATCATGGCCATACTCGCGCGCCGCTTCCCACGCCATGCGCAGTGTCAACAAAGCCGTCTCGCTAAGGCCCACCATACCGGTACTGGTGACCACTCGCGACGGTTTGATATCGAGAATCATTTCAGCTTGTTGCAGGGTCACGCCAGCGTCAGTCAATACTTGCGCCGCCGAGCTCGACCCTTGCGCCAAAACGCCGAGCAGCAAGTGCTCTGTTCCAATGTAATTACTACCGTTACCGCGAGCAATCGCGTCAGCATGCTGGACGCTAGCGCGCGCGTTGTCGGTCAATCGCGAAATAAAATCTGCAAAGTCTTCTGGCATCATGAGTTCTCCGTTCTGAGCGTATTGCCCATTGCAGCCAATTATACATAACAAATTAGCACTCGTCAAGGCAGAGTGCTAATTTGCAAAAAGCGGCTGCGGGTTTTAATCTTGATTTTCGATAGCGCTAAACAAATCTTCCTCGACGTTCTTGCGCGGTTTTTTCTCGGCTGATTTCGGCGCTGTGGTCTCGATATTTAATTCGTAGCCAGTCAGGCGGCTCGCCAAACGCACATTTTGCCCGCCGCGGCCGATAGCGATTGATTGCTGGTCTTCAGTAACGTAAACATTGGCGGTTTTTTTGTCCTTATCAATCTCGACTTTAACAATCTCAGCCGGGCTAAGAGCATTGCGGATATACGTATCTATATTATCATCATAAGTAACGATATCGATTTTCTCTTGCTCGCCGATTTCGCTCATCACCGCATTGACGCGCGCGCCGTGACCGCCGACGAACGTTCCGACCGGATCAACGCCTGGCACCGTGCTAGCAACCGCAAGTTTGGTGCGGCGGCCAGCTTCGCGAGCGATACCTTTGATTTCAACAGCGCCAGTTTCCATCTCGGGTACTTCTTGACGGAAGAGATATTCGATAAAGTCCTCGCTGCCGCGGCTGAGAATCAGCTGCGGGCCGCGGCCTTCGCGTTCGATGTCTTTGATTAATACTTTGATCCGCGAGCCAATTTTGTAAAACTCGCCTTGAATCTGCTCACTCTGCGGGATAATGCCAGTGGCCTTGCCTAACTCGACACGCACCACGCGCGGCTCGACGCGCTGCACCATACCGGTAACGACCGTGCCGATTTTGTCTTCGAACTCTGCCAGAACAACTTCGCGCTCGGCTTCGCGCAGGCGCTGCATGACGACTTGCTTGGCAGTCTGGGCGGCCACCCGGCCAAAGGACTTAACTTCATGGGCTTCCTCGACAGTATCCCCTAACTGAGCATCTGGCTTCTCTGCCCGAGCATCCGCCAAGCTGATTTCGGTGGCCGGATTGACGACATCCTCGACGACTTCGCGCTGAACAAACACCTTGGCGGTGCCGTCATTGATATTAAGTTCAGCGCGCACATTTTGCTCACGCTCGCCATTATCGCGCCGCCAGGCAGCAGCGATCGCCTGCTCGATTACGTTTAGTACAGTTTCTTCGGGCAACGCCTTTTCATCAGCAATCGCCCGCACTGCTAGCGTCAACTGCTTGATATTCAAATCTTCCATATAATTCCTTTCTTTTAGTTCCAATACGAAAACAACCGACCTGCCGGCCGGATGAGTACGTACTTAATGTAACACGCGAGGGCTGGCGTCGTCAAGGCCAGCAGTGCGATACAAAAATATTTCACAAAGAGTTGAGTTGGGGGCGGGACGGCGAAATAAATCGCGCATCCCGCCCCCGCACCTCATGCGTCGTCTGAGCTTGGGGGATACTCCTCACGAGAGCAGATCCACAGCCTGAAGATACAAGCTGTGATCTTGGACCTATGCTCTTTTACAGCGAATATTGCCGCCGCTATGTACGCGGCCAGCGCCGCCCATGCAGCGGCCTCGTAGTTTTTATAAACGCTCCCATAATGAGTAGCTGCAGAGTACAGGAAAATGATAGTAAGCATCACTCCTAAGAGTGATACGTGGGCACTCCCCACTCTCCGCTTCCGCCACAGGGAGGCGGTGAGAATAACAGACAAAAACACAAACGAAACAATGGCCACGATATCGAGCATAACGTTTATCCTCTCCTAGAAAGTTGAGGTGCGGCCTATCCAGACCGCTACCTCGGACGCGTGCAGTCTCTCCGCATGCATCAGGCAGCCTTTATCTGAAAGGCTAATTATAATTATACTATACTTACTGAGCATCGTCAATGTTTTTCAACATATTTCATGCTTTTGGCAAAAATTATACTTTGCTACCAGGGAGCAAATGATATACTAGACCTTATGAATCAACCCCTTGTTTTCAGCATTACCCATCGCCTCCCCGGCACCTTAGCGCGTGCTGGCACAATCCACACGCCGCATGGCACGATTCAAACGCCAGCTTTCATCGTTGGCGGCACTAAAGCAACCGTCAAGGCGCTGACTGTCGAACAAGTCAAAGCCTGCGGCGGGCAATCAATTTTGGCCAATACTTATCATTTGATGCAGCGGCCAGGTGCCGAAATCATTCATAAAGCTGGCGGCCTAGGCAAATTTATGGATTACGATGGGCCGACTTTCACTGACAGCGGCGGCTTTCAGATTTTCAGTCTGGGAATTGCTTACAAAAAAGGCATTGACGCGGTCGCTCACACCCAAAAAGGCAATGCTGCGCAAGCGGTCAAGTCTGCTAATCAGCTAGCCAAAGTTACCGACCAAGGCGCGCAATTTCGGTCGCATCTGGATGGCAGATATATAATGATGACGCCAGAATCGTCAATGGAACTACAGCACTCCATCGGCGCTGATATTCATATGGCCTTCGACGAGTTGACTGCACCGCTAGCGGCCCGCGGCACGATTGTAAAGGCAATGCAGCGAACGCATACTTGGGCGGAGCGCTGCTTGGTTCGCCACGATGAGCTGAACGCCGAACATCTAGCACGCGGCGAAAACCTACAGGCGCTCTACGGTGTCGTCCAGGGCGCCCGCGACGAAACACTGCGCCGCCAATCGGCCAATTTCCTGGGCCAGCGCGGCTTCGATGGCTACGGTATCGGCGGCGTTTTTCAACCTGGCGAAATCGCCGACGTAGTCCGCTGGGTCTGCGATACTTTGCCCGAGGATAAGCCGCGCCACCTATTAGGCTTAGGCTCACAGCCAGCCGATTTGTTTCTTGGCGTCGAATACGGCATCGATACCTTCGATTGTGTCGCGCCGACCCGCCAAGCCCGCAACGGCGCTCTGTATACATTTGACGGCCGCATCAACATCAGCAATGCTCGCTTTCGCGAAGACTTCGCGCCGATCGACGCTGAATGCGACTGTTATACTTGCCAGCATCATACGCGCGCTTACATTAATCATCTGTTTCGCGCCGATGAGATTCTCGGTGCGACGCTCGCCAGCATTCATAATGAACGCTTCGTGGTGCGCACCGTCGACCAAATCCGTGCCTCGCTGCTAGACGGCACATTTTTTGATTTCAAGCAGTCGTTTCTAGCTCGCTACTACGGCGATAATTTACCAATCGGCGTCACATTATAAAATAAAACCGCGTCAAAATCTAACGCCAGTATAAACCAAGCAACTAATTCACCAGATATTTCGCTGGTTGCTCGAACGTATCCAATTTCTCATGCTTTTTCACGCGGGCAATCAAGCGTATCGTCAGCGGTGATACCATAATCTCTACCGCCATCTTGATCAAAAACACCGTGACGATAAGCTGCCAAAAGCTGGTCGTCGGCATAGTACCGGCAAAAGCAATCGTCGAGAAAATCACCGTATCTAGAGCGCTGCCCGCCGCCGAGCTGCCGATCATTCGCCACCACAAACCACGGCCGCGGCTAGCAACCTTCATCCGGCCCATTACGTAAGCATTCATGATCTCGCCGACAAACAGCGCCGTTACTGAACCGATAGCCAGCCGCCAAACCACACCTAGCGTCGATTCAAACGCCGCTTGACCCGTCCAGCTGCTATCTGCCGGCAATAATTGCACCACCCAAAAAGTCAACGTCATCAGTGTCAAGGCTGCCACGCCATTATAAATCAGCCGGCGCATCCGGCGATAACCATAAACCTCAGTGATTATATCACCCACGATATACGCTAGCGGAAACAAAACCGTGCCAGCATCAAAAGTCAGCCAGCCAACAGATACAATTTTAACGCTGACAATATTGCTAACCAATAGTGTCGTTACAAAAAGTATCGCAAATATATCATAGAGAGAATATCGCCGTTGCTGCTGTTTTATCATATTTAGAATTATATCACGCCGGCAAGCGCTGTTCCGGACAGCTCGCCAAGATCCGCTCCATAGCCGTGCGTTCCGGCGGTGTCACCCACAGCGAGTATTTTTTCTTGACGGCAATTTGACGGGCAATATACTGACAGCGAAACGGTTTATTTGACGGCAGCCAAGTCGCCGCATCGCCATCGCCCTTCTGCTGGTTGGCCGGTCCGTCGACAGCTAGCAGCTCGAGCGGGTCGTTAGCCAGACTGATTCGCTGTTCGCTAGACAACTGCTGAGCGCCAGTCTGCCAAGCATTGCTCAGCGCCACTACGTGGTCAATCTGTACAGCGCCGCTAGAATTAGCACCGCGTTTGAAAGCGATCCGCTGCCCAGTGTACGGGTCGCTAAGAGCGCCAGCCTGTACTTTGCAGTTGTCATCGCCCAGGACAGCGTTTGCCAAGTCGCGCCGCAAGATAACATTGCGCGTATCGCAGCCGCCCGCCTTAGCCCAGCCGTCGCCGAACTGCGAGCGCTTGTAACCGGTCTTGGGAGCGCGGCCCTTAGTTGGCAATGCTGCTAGGGCGTCGCGCGCTATTTCGCCAGAGCCAGAAGCCAGCTCCGACTGCTGAGACTGCGAATTTGGCAGCATCAGCGGCAAATTCGGCCGCTCCTTAACAATAATCCACCCTAGAGTACCCATAAAAACCACCGCTACTAGTACTATTCTACGCCGCCGCTGCATAAGCATATTATACCACCCTGCTATAATGGACGTATGGACAGATTATTTTCTCAATTTCAACCAGAACATTACGACATCCAATGGGATTTGCGCCAAGCAAAGAGCGAGCGCTCAATCCGCGGCACAGCAACTATCCGCGGCCAGCATCTGACAGCCGAGCCAATTCGCTTGCACGCCAAAGATCTGCAGATCGAAGAGGCTACTGCCAACGGCCAAGCAGTCAAGACATCAACCGACAACGACATTTTGGCACTTGACAACGCTGACGACGGTCCAGTGCAAATCACTATCAAATTCTCACTAGCACTAACCGACGCCATGCACGGTATTTATCCTTGCTATTATGAGCATCAAGGCCAAAAACGCGAGCTATACGCCACTCAATTCGAAAGCCACCATGCTCGCGAAGCCTTCCCATGCGTCGACGAACCAGAGGCCAAAGCGACATTTGCGATTTCGATATTATCAAACGAGCCGGTAGTACTCAGCAATATGCCAGTCGCTTCGCAGCGGGAAAGTAACGAGGGAACGCTGACTACCTTCGAGCAAACACCGCACATGAGCACTTACCTGGCGGCTTTTGTCGCTGGCGATTTGCAGCGCGCTACTACTGCCACCAAGAGCGGCGTCGAGGTCAACGTCTACGCCACGCCAGCGCAGTCAGCCGACAGCTTGAACTGGGCGCTCCAGCACGCAGCGCAAACAATTGACTTTTTCAACGAGTATTTTGGCGTGCCTTACCCGCTGCCGAAATCTGACCATGTAGCACTACCTGATTTTTCTAGCGGTGCTATGGAGAATTGGGGCTTGGTAACCTACCGCGAAACCGCCCTGCTGGCCGATCCGGCAACTGCTAGCGTTTCGACCCGCCAATATATTGCGACGGTTATCGCCCACGAATTAAGCCACCAGTGGTTTGGCAATCTAGTGACTATGAAGTGGTGGAATAACCTGTGGCTGAACGAAAGTTTCGCTACACTGATGGAATACCTAGCAACCGACGCGCTGCATCCGGATTGGCGGCAATGGGACGAGTTCGCCAACAATGAGGGTGTCGCTGCCCTGCGCCGCGATAGCATCGACGGCGTACAGCCAGTCCAAACCGACGTATCGAGCCCAGCCGAAATCAGCGCGCTGTTTGATGGAGCGATTGTCTACGCCAAAGGCGGCCGGCTGCTGCGAATGATGCAGCTATGGATCGGCGATGAAGCGTTCCGCGCTGGCCTCAAGCAGTATTTCACCCGCTTCAAGTATAGCAACACTACTGGCGACGACCTCTGGGAATGCCTAAGCCAAGCTAGCGGCAAAGATGTCGGAGCGCTAATGAACACCTGGATCTCACAACCAGGCTACCCGGTAGTCTACGCGTCGCTTAACAATGGCGAGTTGACGCTCCGCCAAGAACAATTCTTCACTGGGCCGCACCAGCCGTCTGATCGTTTATGGCCGATTCCGCTCGACGCCAACGACCAGCGCCTGCCCGAAATTCTAAAAGAGCGCGAACAGCGCCTCTCGCCAGCGCCAGACGGCTTGCTGCTGCTCAATCATCAAAACGCCTCGCACTTTATCACTTGCTATGACGACACTCTACGAGCACGCATATTGCAGGCCATCACTGATGGCATATTAACGCCATCACAACGAGCCCAGTATCTCAATGAGCAAATCCTACTAGCTCGCGGCGGTCTAATTGCTAGCAGTACGCTAGTTGAAGCGCTAGCCGCCTTTCAAAACGAAAGCGATCAGACCGTCTGGGAAATCATCTCGCTGGCCATCAGCGATCTCAAGAAATTCGTCGACCAAGACGAAGCCGCCGAAAAGCTGCTGCGCCGCCTATCAGGCAAGCTAGCTCGTCGGCAATTCGAACGCCTAGGTTGGAACAAACACCCCGGCGAGCCAGAATCTGACAGCAAACTGCGCGCCGTCATCATCGATTGCATGCTATATAGCGAAGATACAGCGGCAATCAGTACCGCGCGCCAGCTCTACCAAAACACGCCTCTGGCTGAGCTCAGCGCCGACCTGCGCCCGTCAATCATCGGTGCCGCCGTCCGCTACAGCGATCAGCCGGCAGATATAGTCAGCCAGCTACTCGAAGCCTACCAAGCCACGCAATCAGCCGACCTGCGCAGCGACATCGCCGCGGGGATTACTGCAACGCGCGACGCCGAGCAGCTAGCGCGCCTGATTGGGCTGCTGACCGACACCGATATCATCCGCAGCCAAGACACCGTTCACTGGTTCGTCGACCTGCTGCGTAATCGCTACGGCCGCGAAGCCGCCTGGCGCTGGATGCGCGGCCAGTGGAGTTGGATCGAGCAAACTTTCGCCAGCGACAAAAGCCACGATTATTTCCCGCGCTACGCCGCCATGCTGCTGATGACGCGCCAGCAGCTAGCTGAATACCGCGAGTTTTTCACGCCGCTGCGCCGCGACCAATCGCTCGTCCGCGCCATCGACATGGGAGTATTAGATTTAGAGGGCAAACTAGACCTAATTGACCGCGACAAAGCGGCAGTCATAGCGGCGCTGGCAAAGTAATTTCAGTTTTTTGAAATAAGTAATTCTGCGGCTTTTACAGAGGCCGCAAAATTATTATGACACATTTTTCGTTAAAACGCTTGACATTTATGCGATAATGTGCTATATTCATAATAGCTTTTCGCTCAAGTTTCCAGAAAGGGGCGAAAGGTGCCCTTTTCACTTGAGTGATAGCATGATTCTAGGAGGAATCATGTACCCCATGCTCATTCTCATCAACATCATGCTCACCGCCGCCGCTGTCGTCGCCCCCTGGGCGACGATCACAGCGTTCAAGTCGTCCGGCCGCCTGGCCGGATGGACGATGACGTGGGTGACGATTGTCACCCATATCTACGTGTGGTTCGTTCTCGGGCATAGCCCCGAGCTCGGCTTCTTCTTCGGCCCCCTCTGGGGGGGGTACGAATTCATCTGCAGCTTTGCCCCACTGGGGCTAGACGAGCAGGAGACTGAAGGGGCCGGAGAGGCAATAAAGGGCTAACAGCCCGCCTAGAAAATAGCTCGCCGAATTGGTTATCAAACCGGTTGAGACGCTTAACCATTAAGCGTTTCCCGGGTTGATATATAACAACCCAATTCCGGTTTGAGCCATTTCGGCGGGCTATTTTCTTTGGTTTAATTTACTTCTACTACCGCTTGGATAGCTGGCGGGTCGCCGCTCACGCTGGCAGCTAGCAGCTTGGCCGCCATACCGCTGCATTCTGGCTTGCCCGCCAAAAACAACTCCGCCGCGAAACGCATCTGCCGCTGCTTTTTGGCGGTAATTGCCGCCAGCCCATCGCCGAAATCATCATTTTTACGATACTTCACCTCGGTGAAATACAACACCTCGCCTTTCACGCTGACGATATCGATTTCGCAGTACCGCGTCCGCCAATTCCGCGCCACAATCTCATGGCCGCGCGCCGTCAGCCAGTCTGCTGCCGCTTGCTCGCCCTTATCGCCGATTTGGCGAGTTGTCATTGGTTTACGTGGGCCCCGAATTATTTTCTGAGGATATCCGACAGGCGGCTCGATAGATTGAGCACCTGTTTTCCGATGCACTGTTCGCGGCGTCACAGCATACTTCGCCAGCGGCGCGAAACTCAGCCGGTGCAGCGGCGTCACACCCAGGCGCTCAATCGCCGCCCGATGCTTGGCCACGCCATAGCCAGCGTTCGACTTAAAGCCATAGCCCGGATAAACCGCATCTTGCTCGGCCATGAACTGGTCGCGCGCCACCTTGGCGATGATTGATGCCGCCGACACGCTCGGAATCAAACCGTCGGCCTTAGGTATGGCCGCAACGAACTTCTCTAGCGCCGTGCCGCGCAGAAAATTCACCTTGCCATCGATGATGATTTCGCTAAAAGCTAGATTTTGCTGGCGGCACTGCGCCTGAATCTGCTCGACCGCCCGTAGCGTCGCCAGCCGCAGCGCTTCGCTCATGCCAATATCGTCTAGCTCCTGGGCACTCACCCAGCCCAGCGCCCAGACAGCCGCCTGCTGGCGGATTAACGCATCTAGAGTCTGGCGGCGCTTTTTGGTTAGCTTTTTGCTATCGTCCAAGCCGTCAATCTCGGCGCCGCCCAGAATCACCGCGCCAACCACCAGCGGCCCCGCCCACGGCCCGCGCCCAACCTCGTCGATCCCCAGAATCATAAGTTCATGATAACAAATGGCAGCGATAGGCTCAATCGCGGGCACAGGCAGCGGGGTTTGTGTTATAATATTAGTAAGCTAAGCACGTTGACTATCAAGAGAGGGGGTGTTTAGTGTGAAGGGTAAATTGTTTATCCTGTTCGTGATGGTCGGGATCCCGACCATCACCTGGGCCATCTTGGCCTGGGTTGCTATGATCGCACTGGGGGCGCTGCACAGCGTCTTTGGTGTGGTACCTGCGCTCTCCTTTTTGGAGAGCTTAGTTGCGGTGTTGATGCTTTTCAGCATTATAGTATTCGGCGTCTCTATGGCGACCGAGAACACGTGACCGGCGCGCCGCCACTGCGGCCGTTGAACCCATCCAGTCCCTCGAGGAAACAGCCCGCAGACAGAGATACTGTCTCGCCATTGGCCTACTCGGTGGGCCGTTTCCTCTCCGACGCCCGCTGGGGCGGCTCGCGGAACGTACACGTTCTGCTTGAGCCGCTTCGGCGGGCACTTTCCTTTTCACGGTTATTTCGCTAGCAAACCAAAATCCCGCTGATCGGCGGGATTTATCGTTAGCACTAGAACACAGACCACCGCTAATTTTCGGCGTGGCGAGCGGCTACTTCGGCGGCCTTGGCGTCCAATTCGGCCTGCTTGGCTTCTTCGGCGGCCTTTTTCTCAGCAGCCTCTTTAGCTTTTTCTTCTTTCAAGCGAGCGGCTTCTTCTTCGGCATGTTCGTCGCGGACAGCGTTGACAGCTTCGCGATCAAACTTGACGGCCGTCAAGCGGGCCGACTTGCCGCTGCGTTTGCGCAAGAAGCTCAAGAAATTGCGGCGCACCTTAGCCCGGCGCACGATCTCGACTTTTTCGACCAGCGGGCTGTGCAGCAAGAACGATTTCTCGACGCCGACACCCGAAGCAACTTTGCGGACGGTGATGCGGCTAGTGTGCTGGCCTTTGTTGTCGGTGCGGATAACCACGCCTTCGAACATCTGAATGCGCTCTTTGTTGCCCTCTTTGATTTTCTGATACACGCGCACGGTGTCGCCGCTGCGAACATCGACAACTTGCGCTTTCTTTTGCTCGTCGTTGACTTTTTGGATTAATGCAAAACTCATAATTTTTCCTATCTTTCAAGCCCGCTCTGGCTGGCCACGCAGTTGTACCTCTGCGGCTCCACACCGAACAAAGCCCGAATAATTAACTCTCGTACAATGCGAATTATTCTAGCACAAAATCAGCCGGCGAGCAATAGCTGACATAGCTCGTAGCACGCAATTCCTCGCCGCTCGTATGATAAACCAAAGCATAAAACAAAAAATCTCACCAAAGAAAATAGTGCGGCGTACATCGCAGCACTATTTGGCGTTGGAAGCAGAAAAGCCTTACGCTGTAGTTGGTTGGTCAATATTAACGTTGACAAAAAATTGAGTGTCAGGATTAGAGCCGATCACCTGTTGAGCGCCCTGAATATTTTGAGCACCCGGCTTAATTATTCGGTCAGGGTGGGGACACACATTATTATTATTATTATTACCAATCACTCCTAATCCCTGAAGTATCTCGCAAGTCGTCACCTGAGATCCTCTATCAACCACTATTACTTCTTCTGGTGTTTTGTTGCCATCAGAATCGTCTACTGTTACCGGCTGCCGCAGCAAATCGTTAGACTGTCCATTGGTATCTAACGGCTGCTGGATGCCAGTATCCGCATTACTGCTATCATCTACCGCACCGTCGTACTCGCAGCCAGACTTTGCGATAAAAACGCCTGCCACCAAAGCAAGTGCACCAACAGTAACGAGTGTTTTCCTAGTTTTACCATCTTCAGGCAAGCATCCTTTAATTCTATCAAGCGTACTTTGGCGCTCGCCTGCATGCCTCATAGCTGGCCTGCCAGATTTTAATATACCCATTTCGTTATATTTTCACCTCAAAATTAAAATTGGTATGTCTTTTTATTATACCACAAACTATACTAAAATGCAAGCAAAGCAGCTATTCATCGGTTGGGTCAAGAGCTTGACGCGGGGTCAACGAATTCTCAGCAGGGACTATTTGCAAAACATTATACACGCTGCCGCTGTCACCGATACCCATGCGCGTCGGCACTTCTACTCCCGGCTGATATACATCAATTGACTGGTTAAATTGCACACAGGTGGCTGTATTTTGATCGACGCTGTCCGACCGCGTGACTGCCTCGGCTGGTGGAGCATCCACCTTTGTCAACTGGCCATCCTTGACTGCGTAGTATTCCACTTGCGCACTGCCCACCTGCCGCGATTCGCCTGGCTGCTGGCATGTCGGGTCGCCGTTTATTTCGACAACTGGGCGTACAACGATACCACCGTTGCCACCGTCCGCATTCTCTGGATAAGCAACTGGCGCGATCCAAACTGGCTTGCCATTGCCAATTTCACTAGCTAGTTCTTCATAAGTTAAATCGCCAGGAGTAGCGCTAGCTGACGTCGATGTCTCTGGCGCTGATTCTGGCGATTGATGCTTAGCCGAGCACGACCCGACAAGCAGGCTTAACGCTAAACTGCCTACTGCCATAGCTCTCCACCACTTTGGTTTAGATAAACTCTCTATACTCTTTTCCATGGCGTATATCATAACGCAGGCTGCAGTTTATTGCAACTTAGCCCGATCGTCTGCCAAACGCGCTATAATAAGTATATGGATTACAACAAACTAGCACTAGAACTACACCAAAAATATAAAGGTAAAATCACCACCGCGCTGCGCGATAACGGCGAGATTGACCGCGATAAGCTCAGCGCTTATTACAGCCCGGGCGTCGGCGCCGTTAGCCAGGCCATCGCCGAGAACCCGGCGGATTTGCCGAAATACACTTGGACGAACAATTTGGTAGGCGTGATTTCTGATGGCTCGGCGATTTTAGGCTTGGGTAATTTGGGGCCGAAAGCCGCTATGCCAGTGATGGAGGGCAAGGCGCTGCTGTTCAAGCATTTTGCTAATGTCGATGCCGTGCCAATCGTCTTGGACGTCCACCAGCCAGAAGAAATTATCGCTGCCGTCAAGGCGATAGCGCCGAGCTTCGGGGCGATCAATTTAGAGGATATCGCTTCGCCAAAATGCTTCGAAATTGAAGAGCGTTTGAAAGCCGAACTAGACATTCCAGTATTTCACGATGACCAGCACGGTACGGCAATAGTAGTGCTAGCCGGGCTGATCAACGCCGCCAAGGTCGTTAGCAAGAACTCGCGCGACTGCAAAGTCGTCCTGGCAGGGCCAGGCGCGGCTGGCACAGCGATTATTAAGCTGCTCAATCTGTACGGCGTCAAAAACTTAATTGCGCTCGATCGCCACGGCGCGCTGAGCGGCGACCGCACTGACCTGTCACCAGAAAAAATCGCCTTGCAGCAATATTTGAATACTTCAGAAAGCGGTACGCTAGAAGAAGTATTAACTGGCGCCGATATCTTCATCGGCGTATCGGCTGCTAATTCGCTGGCGCCAGAGATGGTCGCCGCAATGGCCAGCCAGCCGATTATTTTCGCCCTAGCCAATCCAGTACCCGAAATCATGCCCGATGCCGCGATTAGCGCTGGTGCAGCTGTCGTAGCGACTGGCCGCAGCGACTTCCCGAATCAAGTTAATAATTCCTTAGCCTTCCCTGGTATTTTCCGCGGCGCGCTCGACCATGGTGTGCAGAAAATCACCGACCGGCACAAACTAGCCGCCGCCGAAGCGCTCGCAGCGCTTGTCGAGAATCCAACCGCCGACGAAGTTATCCCGTCGCCGTTTGATGAGCGCGTCGTGCCGGCGGTCTCTGCAGTAATTAAATAGTGTCAAAAAGTGAAAAACCCGCCCTTCCGGCGGAGATGGGAGTCTATTCGGTGGTTAAACCAAGACTCGACCATCTCCGCCAAGAAGGCGCGGGTGTGGAGACCTTGAGCGCACTCTCAAGGTCTCATGGAAAGATGAAATCTGATGCCCCGAGTGCGCGGGGCACGGGCGCTACAGCTCCTCGGGCGGAGCTTCTGTGAGAAACAGGAGCTCGCGCTCTCAGTCCTTCATCTCGTCCTTAATCGCGGACATCTTGTCCGCGTGGATCTCGTCGTAGATCGCCGCCAACTGGCGGCGATTCGGACCGTAGCGCTGTGGCGCCTTGCTGTCTACCCAGACAGCGTAACGACAATGGAAGATGTTCGCCTTTTTGACCGCAGCCTGCACGGCAGGCTGCAACTCAGACGGGATCGTGGAGGCGTCAACCTCCTCAACCTCGACCAAGGCTTTCTGATTCTTAACGCCCAAACGCTTGATGCGCTTGATGTCAACTGCGCCGGAGCGTCCGGCGCTGATCACATACATGCCGGCCCGCAGGCCGACCAGTGCGTGCTGCCCGCAGGCGAGGTGCCCGCGAGTCCGGATCAAAATCGGGCGGGGCTTTGACCCGTCCGGTTCGGCGACGATGGTGGCGGAGCCGCGGCGTGACAGGGCGCCGCCACGCTCCCACATGGCGGGCCAGCCGCCCTTCGTGACGACAATGTCGTTGAGGGTCTCCAGAGCCATGATCGGCTCCTTTCTGCCCCATTCCGGGGCGGTATCGGAGCCTGACCTTTTCAGACTCTCTACTCACACATAAAAATACAAATAACTAGCGGTTATTCGCGAAAAAACTTTTTTATATCTTGGTAGAGAGCCTGAAATCCTACGGCATCAGGTGGTGTCTATCAGATTTCATTATTAAGCGTGCATACCTGCTCGACTTACTAAAGGGAGTGGTATGCTATTATGCTATCACACATCACGCTGTTTGTCAAGGGTTTAGAGGTGTTTTTGCGATTTTTGTCAAACTCCGCAGCTACTACTACACATTTCCGCGAAAAAAGCAAAAAACCAGCTTAAATCACCCGAGCGACTTCTTCTAGCGTCGTCTCGCCGCGCAAAGCCGCCAGCACGCCGACCTGCTCGAGCGTTAGCATGCCTTCGTTTCGAGCGGTTTCTTCGATTGTCTCGGGGTGAACATCTTGGACGTCGCCGCGGATAAACTTCTGGATTTCATCGGTAACAACCAGCTGTTCCATGATGACCACCCGGCCTTTGTAGCCAAACGGCGCATCTTCGCTAGGCACGGGGCGCCACAGCTTGAAATTATCCAGATCAGGCTTCTCGACATCAGGCGGCAGCTTTTCGAGTACGCGCTGGACGTATTTACGTGTTGCTTCATCAGGTTCATATGCTTCCTTGGTGTGATCGACTAAACGCCGCACCAAACGCTGAGCAATCAACAAGCGGATAGCGCTTGAAAAGATCGGGTTAACTCCAATCATATCAATCATACGGCTAAAGGCCGTACTGGTAGTATTGGCGTGAAAGCTCGATAGCACCAAATGGCCGGTGATTGACGCCTGAATAGCCGTGCGCGCCGTATCGACATCACGAATCTCGCCAACCATCACCACATCTGGGTCGAGGCGCAAAACACTGCGCAAACCATCAGCAAAGCTCTGTCCGTGCGTCGTGTCGATCGGAATTTGCGACATGCCGCTCAGGCCATACTCGATCGGATCCTCGAGCGTAATCAGCTTGCGATCAGTGGTATTCAACGCGTTAAGCATACTATAAAGCGTCGTCGATTTACCCGAGCCAGTCGGCCCAACCATCAGTACCAGACCGCGCGGGTGGCTGACAACTTCGTCGATTTCCTTGCGCTGGCGCGGCGGAATGCCCAGTAAGTCCAAGTTCAGCAATGATTCATCAAAATTAAACAAACGCAGCACCGCATCTTGACCGTACAGCGTTGGCACAGTCTCGACGCGCAGGTTCAATAGATGCGTGCCTTGGTCGGTAGTGATCTCCATCTGCATATGGCCGGACTGCGATTCCATAGCTGCACTACTAACGCCGGCACGGCTAGCTAGCTCGCCCATAATGATCCGGTAGCGCGAACGTTCTAGTTGCGCCACCGGGTGCAGAGCGCCGTCGACGCGCATCCGTACGCGGATAGAATCGCGCTCGTTTTCAATGTGAATGTCGCTAGCGCCAAGCCTGTCCGCCTGCTTGATCAGGAAATCAAACAATTCCTCACTTGATACTAGATTCAACGTCTGACTAACCTGAGCGATGGTATTGCTATCGCCCTCCTTAGCAATCTCGATATCATCGTAAGCAGTGCGCTGCGGCGGATCGTAACGCAACATCATCGCCCGGTAGCCGCTGGCACTGATCAGCAAAAACTGCAATTTGTCGCCGCGGTCTTGATACTCGCGCTTGATCTTCTGCAAAATAGATTGCGGCGTTTGCGAGGTCACGCCGATTTGGTACATCACTTCGTTGCCGCCTTTGGCTAGCGGCACGATGCGGTATTGGTGCATTTTCTCGATCGGAATCATGCCAGGGACTAGCGGTAGCGTGTCCTCTAGATTGCGCATATCAACATACGGCAAACCCAAAATAGTCGCCCGCTGGCGGGTAGCTTTTTCGTCTTGTTCGCGCCGGCGGCGCTGAACTTCTTCTTCATCCATCACCTTTATTTTAGCAAAAAGCTTGCGCTAAAAACAGTGCTACAATAGAATTATGCCAAAAATCGTCGTCATCGCCCACAACATTCGCTCGACTTTCAATGTCGGGTCGATTTTTCGTACCAGCGAGGGGTTCGGCGTCGAAAAGCTAATTTTGAGTGGCTACACGCCCTATCCAGATCTGAGTTTGTGCCACGAAGCGCCAAATTGCGCGCTAATCGACGGTGAAATCACGCGAGACGACCAGCGCCTGCCGCACATTCGTCAGAAAATCACCCAGCAAATCCACAAAACGGCGCTCGGCGCCGAGAGTTTAGTGCCGTTTGAGTATCACGAAGCACCGCCGCTAGATGAACTGCGGCAACTGGGCTACCGCATCGCCGCCCTGGAACAAGCCGCCAATAGCACCAATCTGCGCAATTATTCGGCGCCAGACTGCGTCACGCTGCTGCTAGGCGAAGAAGTTAGCGGTATCGCGCCCGAATGGCTGGCTTTGGCTGACGATATCATTGAGATTCCGATGTTCGGGCAAAAAGAGTCGTTCAACGTATCGGTAGCGGCCGGAATCGCGCTGTACGAACTAGCAAAAGCGGCAAAATAGCCCGAAAAGGGTTCAAAATTTGCATTTTTTACGAAATAATTGCGAAAAGTATTGACTTTGCAGTTCATATGTGATATATATATATTAGCTTTTCGCTCAAGTTTAGGAAAAAAAGGGCGGAAGGTTGCCCTTTTTACTTGAGCAAGCTTCTCTAAAAGGAGAGATCATGAAGTACAAGAGACCCGCCATAGAGAGCGCCTACCTACACATCCTCAGGCACGCCACGAAGATGAAGTGCCAAGGAGGACTGTGTTACGGTATTCTCATCAAGTGTCTTCGAGTACTTGATAAAATCCGGCGCTGGCAGTGGCAACGAGAAGACTCAGACAAGAGCAGCAAGGGCTAACCGCCCGCCCGAAAATAGCCCGCCTAGAGGCCGCCAGCCTCGGCGCAAGGCTTTTCTGGCGGGCTATTTTCTTTGGCCAAAATTATCTTACCCTAATCTATTTCACTTTGACGCATTCGTCGCCCAGCAGTTCGGCCAGGCCAGCGCGTAGGTTGCGCTGGGCATCGACCCGAAACGGCAGACGGATGGCATTGGACTTATCTTCGCCCAAAATCATAATGATGTCGTTTTGGCCAGGGTTTTGGCTGCACAGTTTCTTCAGCGAGACCAGCAAGTCGCGGTCGCTTGGATTCTTGACTTTGACATAGACAGTTTCCAGCTTTTCCAGCGGCTTGAGGGTGATTGCCGGTGCCGCTTTGGCGCTGGCTGCAGCCGTCACAGCTGGCGCGCCGCCTCCAGATTTGCGCGGATAGCGTTTATTTTTAACGGGCGCGCGGCCTTTAGGCGCCGTCATTTTACGGCCGTGGCTTTGGTATTCGTTGAGTTCTTTGTCGGTAACGATACTAATTTCGTCAGCGATGATTTTGGCTTCGTCGGTCATGTTGCCGTCGCGGTCGCGGGCGTTGATTGTGCCGGCTACTTTGACGATAGCATCTTGTTGCAAGTTGTCACCAAGCTGCTCGTACAGCCTCGGGAAAACGATTAATTCTGCCTCGCTAGTTTTGTCCTCGATACCAACAAACGCCATTTTAGTGCCAGCCTTGGTGACAATAGTGCGTACCGTCGACACCAAGCCGCCGACCGACACTTTCTGCCCGTCGATTTGCGGCGTGCAGGCGTGCAACGGAATGGTCTGTTCCTCGAAAAAGGCATCGTAATTATCTAACGGATGGGCGCTAATGTAAAGGCCCAGCAATTCGCGCTCCCACATCAGTTGCTCTTTGCTGGTATATTTGACCGGCGAAGCCTTCAGTTCGACCGACGGCATCAATTTGTCGCCGCCGAGCGCCGCGAACATATCAACTTGCCCGCTGAGCGCTTCCTTTTGCAGCTTGCTGGCAAAAGCTAGAATCGTATCGAGATTAAATAGCAAATCGCTGCGGTCGCCTAGCGCGTCGAAAGCACCGGCTTTGACCAGCGATTCCCAAGCTTTGCGATTAACCTTGCTGGTACTGACACGTTTGGCAAAATCCTCGACCGACTTGAACGGGCCGTCAGCCTCGCGGGCGCGGATAATCTCTTCGACTGCGCCGACACCAACACCTTTGACCGCTGCCATGCCGAAGCGAACCTGCTTGGCAGCTGGCACTACGCCGAACTCGACGTATGACTGATTGACGTCTGGCGCCAGAACCTCCAGGCCCATATGCTTGCACTCGGTAATTTCAATCGCCAGGCGGTCGATATCGTCGTGATCGCTAGTCATTAGCGCCGCCATGAAAGCGTCTGGATAATGCGCCTTCAGATAGGCTGTCCAATAGGCAATCAAGCCGTAACAAGCGGCGTGCGACTTGTTGAAACAGTAATTAGCGAATTCCTCCAGCTGCGTCCAAAAGGTTTCCGCCATTTCGCGCGTGGCGCCGCCGACTTTGACTGCGCCCTCGACGAACTCCGGCTTAACCTTTTTCATCAAGTCGATTTTTTTCTTACCGACAGCTTTACGCAGCGTATCAGCCTGGCCGCCGGTAAAGCCGCACCATTCCTTAGAAATTTGCATAAATTGCTCTTGGTAGACCAAAATTCCGTAGGTGTTTTCCAGCGAATTACGCATACCTTCGTGCAAGTAGGTGATTGGCTCTTCGCCGTGCTTGCGGCGAATAAAGCTATCGATAAACTGCATCGGCCCCGGGCGGTATAGCGCTACCATGGCGATGATATCTTCGAAATGTGTCGGTTTGAGCGCCCGCAGATAGCGTTTCATGCCCGCCGACTCTAATTGGAACACGCCAGTGGTGTCACCGCGCTGGAATAGCTCGTATGTTGGCTTGTCGTCAAGCGGCAAGTGCGCCAGGTCGATTTCTTCTTTATAAACTTTTTTGATAATACGCATGGCATTATTGATAATCGTTAAGTTTGAAAGGCCTAAAAAGTCCATCTTCAGCAAGCCCAGCTCCTCAACTTCGCCCATCGGGAATTGCGTGGCCACCACGCCTTTTTGCGCCATTTCTAGCGGAATATAATTAACCAGCGTGTCCGGCGCAATCACCACGCCGCAGGCATGGACGCCATGGCTGCGAATCGTGCCCTCGAGCTGAATAGCATAATCCAGCACTTCTTTGGCGGTAGGGTTATTCTCGTACTCCTTACGCAGATCGGCGTCTTCTTTGACGCTAACCGACAGCGGGATATGCCGGCCCTGGTTCGGCGGCGGCACCAATTTTGCCAAACGGTCGCTCTCAGCATACGGCACTTCCAGTACCCTGGCAACATCGCGCACCGCCATGCGGCCGAACATCTTGCCGAAGGTGGCAATATTACTGACGTGGTCTTCGCCATATTTTTTAGCGCAATATTCAATCACTTCGTCGCGGCGGGTATCTTGAATATCGACGTCAATATCCGGCATGGAAATACGATCTGGATTAAGAAAACGCTCAAACAGCAGGCCATACTTCAGCGGGTCAAGGTCGGTAATGTTCAGCGCGTAAGCAATAATCGAACCAGCAGCCGAGCCGCGCCCTGGCCCAAAGACGATTCCCTGCGACTTACCCCAGTTGATAAAATCCTGGACGATCAGAAAGTAGCCTTCGTAGCCCATATTGCCCATCACACCCAGCTCCATCTCGGCGCGCTGACGAACTTCGTCGGATAATTGCGGGATGATATCGTCGGGATCTAGCTTCTCAGCTTCCTCTTTCGAAGCGCCATTATAACGCTGCAATAGACCTTGATAAGTCAATCTCAGCAGATACGAGTGCTCGTTCTCGCCTTCGGGAAGCGGATATTTAGGAATAAGAATGCGACCCAGCTCAATTTCAACATTACAGCGGTCAGCCACCTTTTTAGTGTTACGAATTACCTCGGGATATTCCTCTCCCCAGTGGGCAATGATGTCGCGCGGGTCGGTCAAATGCAGCTCAAAATCCTTCAAGCTCATCCGCTTTTCATCACTCAAGTACGAACCAGTACCGACACATAGCAAAATTTCGTGCGCGTCTTGGTGATCATGCGTCAAGTAGTGGCCGTCGCAAGTCACCACCATCTCGATGTCTAGCTCCTTCGATAGCTTAATCAAGCCCTCGTTGATTTTTGCCTGGACGTCCCAGTGCGTGTTTGATTTCGGATGACCGTGGTCTTGCAATTCCAGATAGTAACGGTCGCCCAGAATCGATTTATACCATTTGGCGATATCGCGGGCGCGATCGTAATCGTCTTCTTTGAGAGCTACACCCAACTCGCCGCTAGCACAACCGCTCATCACAATCAGACCTTCGTTCAACTCCTCCAGCAAGTCGTGGTCAATCCGCGGTTTGTAATACATTCCCTCCAGATTGGCCTGCGTCGATAGCTTCATCAGATTATGAAAACCTGTGTTGTTCATCGCTAGCACTGTCAAGTGAAAGCGCTGCTTGTCCTTGGCCGGATCGCGGTCAAAGCGCGAACGCGCCGCTACGTACGTCTCGATACCGAGAATCGGCTTGATGCCAGCCTTTTTGGCAGTTTTATAATAGTCAAGGATACCGCTCATCGTGCCATGGTCGGTTACTGCCGCCGCTTCCATACCGAACTCCTTGACCTTATCAACCAAATCATTGATTTTGGTCAAGCCGTCTAGCACCGAATGAAAGGTGTGATTATGCAGGTGCACGAAATCGCTCGGTTGCAGCGCCGGCTGGCCTTGTACTGAATTACTACCCATATCTTATGCTTATTATAGCGCAGACCAGGTTGTTTTTGAAGACGCGCCGCGCCAATCTGCCTGCACTCTTGGCGCAGTAATTTTAAGGAGTAAAGAAGCCGTTTAGCAACGCTAGCGCCGGCTATTCTGCATAACATTAAGTATTTGATCGATAAAGCCAGCCACGCTCGGGACGAGTTGGCCGGTGAGATTAAGCACCCAAACCAACAACACAATCAGCATAGTACCGCCTAAAAGCGACCCAAAACCGAAAAATATACCGCGAAAAAAGTTAATCTTGTAAATTTCGTAGCGATTGCGATTGAAGTCGTTGAACAGTTCCTCGAGCAGCGCCTGGCGCGAGCCTTTTTCGTTGTCATCATGCAGACGCTGAGCCATGCGGGCGAAGATATTATTGTGCTTTTTAGCCATAGATTTAGTTTGCCACAACTCGCCAGTTTTCACAATAAAAAAGCGCCCTGATTTACAATAAAACAGAGCGCCTTGAATATTTGATTGGCTACAATTATTTGCGCTTACTTGGGCGGCTAAATTCGTCCTTGGCGGCATTTGCAGCACGGACGGCGCGGTCGCTATAGTCGTCAACAGTTTTGCGGCCTTCTTCGACGGCAGCATTGGCTTTGTTGCGGACATCGCTATAAACCTTCTCGCCCTTGGCCTTGACCTCTTCGGCTTTTTCGCCAGCTTCGTTCTTTAGTTTGTTAGCCTTTTTCTTGAGATCAGCACGAGTTTCTTTGCCTGATTTCGGCGCCGTTAGGACGCCAGCGACTACCCCGGCAACTGCGCCAAAGAGCGCTCCCAAAACAAATTTACGTTTTGACATAATTAGTCCTCCTTATTTTTATGTTTTTTAGTTTTGTACATCATCGATTTGATGATCTTGGCGATTGCTGCCGGCGCCACCATAGCAGCCGCGCTATTGGCGACCGACTCTACCTTGAGGGCAGTGCGTTCGGCTGCGCAAGCCACCCGCTTAATTTGGCGGGAGATCTGGATTAGCTTGATCGTCAAGATAATTGCTAGCAGCAAGAACAACGCCAAAGCTGCCGCCAAAATGATGACAAGTATTTGAGCCCATTCCATCAATATTTGCGCTCCTTTTTGTTTATTTTTATACTGCTTTTGCAGCTATACTTTCATTATACCACGTTCTGTCAGAAAAAGCTAGTGCTTTTAGCGATTTTCGCCGTTAATTCGCGATTGTAAGAACTGCCGCAGCGCTGGACCGAGCTTTTGATGTTTCAATCCGAAATCAACCACGGTTTTGATGTATTCCAATTTATCACCGGTATCATAATACGTGCCGTTGGTGATTTCTACGCCGTAAAAATCAAATCCGTCGTCAATCATTTCTTGCATGATCGGCTGGACAGTGAATTCGCCGCGGCCATCAAAGTCGTCGCGAGCCCGCTCGAGATAGCCGAAAAACTCGCCCGGTAGCAAATAGCTGCTGACGCTCGCCAAGTCGGACGGTGCGTTAGCTTTACCAGGTTTTTCAACGATATTAGTCATTTTAATGACGCCGTCTTTGACTTGCTGGCCGTTAACTACGCCGTAACGATCGAATTCGGCGTCTTCGACAATTTTCTTGCACGACAAGATTGCCCCGTCGAGCTGCTGTGATGCCTCAATCATTTGGCGAAAACGACTCGGGCTAGCCTCAATAAAGTCGTCGGCAAACGTGTAAATCACCGACTCGCCTGGCATAATCAAATGCGAAGCGCAAGTCAGCGGCGTGGCATTGCCGTACGGACCTTTCTGACGAATATAGACGAAGTTAGCCATCTCGGACAAGCGCTGGACGACATCAATTAGCGGTTGCTTTTTGGCGCCGCCAGCACGCAGATTGGCGAGTAGCTCTTCGTTTGGCGTATCAAAATGGTCTTCGATCGCCCGCTTGTTAGCACTACCGATGATAATTATATCCTTGATACCAGCCTCAACCAATTCCTCGACGACATATTGAATAATCGGCTTGTCAATTAGCGGCAGCATTTCTTTGGGCATAGCCTTAGTCTGCGGCAGGAAACGCGTACCGAAACCAGCGGCAGCGATGATAGCTTTGGTTGGTTTTTTCATAATCTAACTCCTATTCTTTCCTATTTTTGAAGTGTCGAACCTTATAATTTTTCGCGGATTAATTTCTGCGCCAGGCTCGGGTTGGCTTGGCCTTTGGAACGCTTCATGACTTGACCGACCAGGTAGCCGATGGCTTTGTCTTTGCCAGCTTTGATGTCGGCAATGGAAGCTGCTGAAGTTGGGTCGTTTAGCACTTCGTCAACGATGGCAGCGATGGTAGATTCGTCGGAGACTTGCAGCAAGTTCTTTTCTTCAGCTAGCTTGCGCGGATGTTCGGCACCCGCCAATAGTTCATTAAATAGCTCTTTAGCATTGGTGCTGGAAATTTCCGTCTTTTCGGTCATTTCTGCCAATTCCACCAAATCGTCAACCGACACATACGGCGCACTGACATCGACCGGCGTATTGTCATCGTCGGCACCGCTGCCGCTGGCTGTCAGCGCGCTAGCGAACCAGTGCGCGACTCGCTTGGCAGATGCATCGCCCGATTTTTCTTGAACTTCCAGCATGATACGCGCGTAATTTTGATTGGACAACAACGAATTGATCACCGACTTGTCCAAGTTCAATCCGCTCCACTTTTCACGATATTCACCTGGCAGCATCGGTACTTCGGCTTGGATATCAGCGATGAAGTCATCGGTCAATACTACTGGAGGGATATCGGCGTCAGGCATATAGCGATAATCCTGGGCGTCTTCTTTCGAGCGCTGCGAAGTGGTGACTTGCTTGTCATCATTCCAGCCGCGGGTTTCCTGCACCACCGATTCACCACTTTCCAGCAAGTCAACTTGGCGTTTGAACTCGTATTCAGCGGCACGCTCGACACTGCGGAACGAATTGAGGTTTTTGACTTCGGCGCGCTTGCCGAGTTCGGTCGCGCCTTTCTTAGCCACCGAAATATTGACATCAAAACGCATGTTGCCGTGGTACAAATCACCGTGCGTAACGCCAGCGTAGACCATCAATTTGTGCAGCTCCGAAGCGTACGCCTTGGCCTCCTCAGCAGAATGCATGTCCGGCTCAGAGACGATTTCAATCAGCGGCGTACCAGCGCGGTTGAGGTCAACCAGCGAATAACCATCGTGGTGCGTCAATTTGCCAGCGTCCTCCTCCATGTGCGCGTGATGAATTCGCACTCGTTTGAGCGAACCGTCTTCCAGCGGCGCGTCGACATAGCCAGCCAAAATGATCGGTTGGTACATTTGCGATGTCTGGTAGCCCTTTGGTAAGTCAGGGTAGAAATAATGCTTGCGATCAAACCGGCTAACGCGAGCAATCGGCGCGTTCAACGCCTTGCCAGCACGCACCGCCAGCTCGACAGCGTGCTTGTTGAGTACCGGCAGCATCCCCGGCAATCCAAAATCGATTTCATGCGTTTTTTCGTTTGGCTCGGCATTACGAGCATCATTATCAGCCGGGCTAAACAGCTTAGTTTTGGTCGCCAGCTGGACGTGGCACTCGATGCCAATGGTCATTTCATATTGTTGTAAAATTTCGTCAGATACTGCCATTAGATTGCTCCTAAATCTTTCAATGCTTGCTTGTAAGCGGCCAGAGCGCGGCGCGCAATATCATAATTTATCTTGATATCGGATTCGTGCGCGATATGATTGCGAATTTTGTGCGCGCCCCAAATATGGTTAGCATTCGACCAAACCTTACCAGCGGCTTTCATGCGCTCGCCCATAGTTTCGCCTTTGTAGCGGCTATCGCGCAAGGCTTTGTCAACAAGCTTATCAGCATTAAGGATAGCTAGCTGCCAGCTGGGAGCGCTTTCTTTGTCGAGACTATTTTCGATCGCCAGCCAGCGGGCGCGGAATTTTTCGACTTTGAGTTTCGGTGAACGCTTGCTGGCAAAGGCAATAAAAACTGCGCCGACAATCGCCAAAATCAGTACCGCGATCAAAATGAACCACGTTGCGAAATTATTATTCATTTTCGCCCTCCATATCGCCTGCTAGCGCAATCAACTTAGTATCGGATTTCATCGGGCCGACTAACTGCGCGCCGATTGGCAGGCCGCTAGGACTACTACCTGCCGGTATACTGATTGCTGGCAAACCTGCCAGGCTCGGCGGCACCGTCATGACATCCGCCAAGTACATCTTGACTGGATCGCTAGTGTTTTCGCCCAGGCCAAACGCCGGCGTCGGCGCAGTTGGCAGTAGCAAGAAATCGTACTTCTCAAACAGCTTGTTGAATTCGTTAATCAAAACAGTGCGCGCCTTTTGAGCCTTGAGATAATAAGCATCAAAAAAGCCGCTGGATAGCACATAGCTGCCGATCATGATGCGGCGTTTGTTCTCGGTCATGAAACCTTCGTTGCGGCTACGACCGTAGAGTTCGGCTAGCGTTTTGACACCTTCGGCGCGATAACCGTAGCGCACGCCGTCGTAGCGTGCCAAGTTGCTAGAAACTTCTGCTGGTACAACAATGTAATAAATAGCCAAAGCATATTTAAGGCTTGGCATGTCGACATTTTCAACCGTGTGGCCAGCTGCGCGTAATTTATTGGCAAAATCATTAACGTTAGCGCAAACTTCTGCGTCGACGCCATCACCCATCGCCTCGCTGATCAGGCCAACCCTCAAACGCTCGCCTGCTGATTTTTGCATTTCAAAGTAATCCGGCAGCGTCGTCATATCTTTATCGTCACGGCCAGCCATCACGCTAGTGACTAATGCCACATCGTCGGCATGCCGTGCGAAGCAACCCATCGTGTCGGTGCTCGAGGCCATCGCCACCGCACCGTAGCGGCTACTCAAACCATAAGTCGGTTTGAAACCGTAAACACCGTTAAAGCTGGCTGGCTGGCGAATCGAGCCGCCAGTATCGGTACCAAGTGCAAACGGCACCACATCTAGCGCTGTCACGACTGCTGAACCACCGCTAGAACCGCCAGCTACCTTGGTCTGATCAACGGCATTATGCGTCGCGCCAAAATATGAGTTCTCGGTCGAACCGCCGTGTGCAAAAGCATCGAGATTCGACTTACCAATACAAATCGCGCCGGCCGCTTCAAGCTTCTCGACGACGGTCGCTTGGACTGGTGCTTCGAAGTTCTCAAGCATTTTCGCCGCCGCAGTAGTCGGCGCGCCGAACGCCAAGTAATTATCCTTGACCACGAACGGTACGCCCGCTAGGACGCCCGGGTTCTCATCATTTTTGATCTGCTCGTCGATCTCGTCAGCTCGCTGCAGAGCGCGCTCCGCCGTCAGGCTGAGCAACGCATGATATTCCTCGATTTCTTGGGCTTTGGCGAGCGACCGCTCGACTTGTGCCCGCGCAGTGGTCTCGCCTTTTTTAACCTTATCTACTAATTCAATAATTTTCATAATTACAACACCTTTGGCACTTTCACGCAATTGTCGCTTTGCTCGGCTGCTAAGGCCAGTAGCTGTTGCCGCGATACGCTGCTGTCAATGATTTCGTCGTCGCGCCAGACGTTTTGCAAGCCTGTCACCTGATACGTTGGCTCCACGCCGTCGGTATCCAACTCGTCCAGCTGATTGATGTAATTGATAATTTTCTCGATATCGGCGCGAAGCGACTCAACCTCCGCATCAGACATCTGCAAACTGCTTAATTGTGCCAAATGACGCACATCGTCGTTGGTAATCGTACTCATTATTCACTAATTATAACGCAGAAGCTAGATAAGTGGCAAAGGATTTTATATAAGTCGCAGAAACTTACTCATCCCACTTATGCTACAATAAGATAAGTTATGCCGCATCAAATCAAAAAGAAACTAGGAGTGACATTATATAGAGGCGGAGCGGAGTTCCGTGTGTGGGCGCCTTTTGCGCGGCAAGTATTCATCAGCGGGACGTTCACCGCGGGCGAGAAACAGCCGCTAACCAGCGAGGGCGACGGCTATTGGTTCGCGCTAATCCGCAATGTCGAGCCGGGCCACCAGTACAAATACATCATCGAGACGCCCGACGGCCAGCTGCTCGAGAAGAACGACCCGCGCGCTCGGGCTATCACTAGCAGCGACAAGGGATTTTCGGTGGTTGTCGACAATAACTTCGATTGGCAAAACGATGCTAATTTTACCATGCCGCCGCGCCAAGATCAAGTCATTTATGAACTGCATGTCGGCACCTTCAACCGCCCCGATGCTGCTACATCTGGCACCTTTGACAGTGCGATCGAAAAGTTGGATTACTTGCGAGACCTTGGCATTAACATTATCGAGCTGATGCCAATCACCAGCATGGCCTTTAGTAACGGCTGGGGCTACGCGCCAAACCACATTTTCAGCGTCGAAAGCATGCTGGGCGGGCGCCACGGCTTGATGAAGTTTGTACGACAATGCCACACCCGCGGTATCGGCGTAGTGCTAGACGTTGTTTACAATCATTTTTACGGCGATACCGATCTATGGCAGTTTGACGGTTGGAGCGAGAACGACCGCGGCGGGATTTATTTTTATAATGATGAGCGCGGCGATACGCCTTGGGGCGGACGGCCTGATTTCGGCCGGCCGGAAGTTCGGCAATTTATCCTTGACAATATTACAATGTGGTTGAATGAATACCATATGGACGGCCTGCGCGTCGATAGCACTATTTACATGCGCAATACCGAAGGCCGCGATAATGATCCCGAGCACGATATTGCCGACACTTGGAGTTTATTGCAAGATATCACTGAACTAGCGCACAAAATCAAACCAGATTCGCTGATAATCGCCGAAGACGCCGCCTGCAACCCAGCGATCACGGCACCGCGCGCCAACAACGGCTGCGGCTTTGATGCGCAGTGGGAGCTGGGGTGGCCGCATGCTTTGCGTGATGCGCTAGGACTAACTGCTGATACGGCACCGACTTTGCAAGGCATTCGCTATGAATTTTCCCACTCGTACAATGGCAATGATTTTGAGCGGGTTATTTTTAGCGATTCGCACGATACTGCTGCCAACGGCTCGGTGCGACTCAACGAAGCAGCCGACCCTACCGGCGGCACGACGCTATATGCCCGCGAGAAAGCTCTGCTAGCCGATGCCGTCACTTTGACATCCGCTGGTATACCAATGATTTTACAAGGCAGCGAGTTCTTGCAGGACGGCTCTTTCAACGATTGGGCGGCCCTAGAATGGCACAAAACCGAAAAGTACGCCGGCATCCTGCTAGCTCACAAGCACTTGTTGGCGTTGCGACATAACGCTTACGATACAACGCGCGGCCTGCAAGGCAATTCGACCGCCCTTTTCCACGCCAACGACGACAACTGCGTTATCGGTTACCACCGCTGGGATAAGGGTGGCGCTGGCGACGACGTGCTAGTAATTGTCAATTTCAGCGACCAGCACTTCGACCATTACGATATCAATTTGCCGCTACCAGGGCACTGGCATGTCCGCTTCAACAGCAGCTGGCATGGCTATAGCAAAGATTTTCGCGGCGTGCATTTATCATCGGTAACCACGCATAAAAACGGTACAGCCACCATCACGCTGCCGCCTTATGGGGTGTATATTTTGTCGCAAGAGTAACTACCTTATCTTATATATTATAACATATTTGATGGTATTATGTCAAAAAAATCTTGATTTAGCTAGATAAAAAGCGGATGGTAGCTATATCGCCAGCCTCAACCGCAGCCCTGCCGCCAACTGGATAAGTGAATTTCGGTCGGTATGGCCAAAATCTAGACTAGCGATGACTGGCACATTATCCTTTCTACTAAAGTTGTTACTAGCCCTACATCTTCTCGCGAATCTCGGCGATCAAGTCGCGCAGGTCGGCGGCGCGTTCGAATTCTAAGTTAGCGCTAGCTAGATTCATCTGCGCGGTCAGGTCTTTGACGAGATTTTTGTACTCGTCGCGCGGGATTTTGCGCAGGTCGAGCTTTGGCTTGTCATCTTCTTTTTGCGGGATGATGGCGCGCAGACCTTCGTCGATCGCTTTGCTGATACCGCGCGGCGTGATGTTATGCTCGCGGTTGTATTTTTCTTGAATCTGGCGGCGACGGTGCGTTTCCTCGATCGCCAAGCGCATGCTATCAGTCATATTGTCGCCGTACATAATCACCTTGCCGTCAACGTGACGCGCCGCCCGACCAATCGTTTGAATTAGGCTGCGTTCACTGCGCAAGAAACCTTCCTTGTCGGCGTCCATAATCGCCACCAAACTAACCTCTGGCAAATCAATCCCCTCGCGCAACAAATTGATGCCGACCAGCACGTCATAAACGCCCATCCGCAAATCGCGCAAAATATCGCCGCGTTCCAGCGTGTCAATTTCGCTATGAATATAAGCCGTCTTGATACCGATCTCCGTCAAGTAAGCCGATAAATCCTCTGCCATCCGCTTGGTCAAAGTCGTGACTAGTACGCGCTGCTTTTTGTCAACGCGATCGCGGATCTCGGCGATCAAGTCGTCAACTTGCCCGTCGGTCGGGCGGACGATAATCTCTGGATCAAGCAAACCAGTCGGGCGAATTACCTGCTGCGCTGGCGCCGGGCTGCGCTGGAGTTCGTAATCACCAGGCGTCGCCGAAACGTAAATAACTTGGTTGATGTGTTTATTAAATTCATCAAAGCGCAGCGGGCGGTTGTCTAGAGCACTCGGCAAGCGAAAACCATACTCAACCAAGACTTCTTTACGGGCGCGGTCGCCATTATACATGCCGCGCACTTGCGGCACGGTAACATGACTTTCGTCGATAATCATCAAAAAGTCGTCTGGAAAGTAATCTAACAAAGTCGCTGGCTGCTCGCCCGGTTCGCGGTTGGTCAGATAACGGCTGTAGTTTTCGATACCTTTGACGAAACCAGTCTGCTCGAGCATCTCGAGGTCATACTTGGTACGCTGGGACAGACGCTGCGCCTCCAGCAATTTATTATTCTTCTCGAACCATTCGACGCGCTGTTCATACTCGGCGCGAATATTCTCGATGGCGCGCTTAATTTTTTCTTTCGGTGTAGCGTAGTGGCTGCTCGGAAAAATAGTGAAGAGTTCCGGCTCTTCTAGAATCTCGCCAGTCAGCGGGTCAATCCGCGTAATTCGATCGACGTCATCGCCAAAAAACTCCACTCGATAAGCCGTTTCACCGCCCGCCGGAAAGACATCGACCACGTCGCCTTTGACGCGAAACGCGCCGCGCGCAAAGTCGATATCGTTACGATGATACTGAATATCCATCAATTGGCGCAAAAATTTGTCTTGCAAACGCCGCTCGCCGCGCTTAACGGTAATCGACAAATCATAATAATCCGCTGGCGAGCCCAAACCATAAATACAGCTGACGCTCGACACGATAACCACGTCGCGCCGTGTCAGCAAAGCGTCAGTAGTAGCATGGCGCAAGCGGTCGATTTCTTCGTTGATCGCCGAATCTTTCTCGATATAGGTATCGCTCGACGCGATGTAAGCTTCTGGCTGGTAATAATCAAAATAGCTGACGAAATAATGAACTTCGTTGTCGGGAAAAAACTGCTTGAATTCGCTGAACAGCTGGGCAGCGAGAGTTTTGTTGTGCGCCAAAATCAATGTCGGCACATTCCTCTGAGCGATAATATTCGCCATCGTAAAAGTTTTACCGCTACCTGTTACACCAAGTAGCGTTTGCTCGCGCTGGCCGTCGTGCAAACCATTCAGCAACTGGGCGATCGCTTGCGGCTGATCGCCAGTCGGTTGATACGCAGACTTTAGCCGGAATCGCTGACTATCCATCTGGTATATTTTAACATTTTTAAGCTATTCTAGCTAACCTTGACCGTAACGTTTGACACTAACCTGCGGATCGCTGCTATCGTGCTCAACATCGGCGTATTTCTTGTCAAGCGCCTCAATGACTCGCGCTACTAACCGCTCGGGATTAGCGTCGTAAATGACATCTTTAGCGCCCGGCGCCCAGACGTTCTTGAGCAGAGTAATCGTGTAGTCCGCCAGACCGCCGCTGCCCAGCAAGATACCGCAGACCTTACGGCTTTCGAGCGCTGTCGATAGCTCGTGCAGACTACCCATTCGCCCGCCGACAGTAATCACCGCATCGGCGCTGCGCACCAGATGAACATCGCGGCCGACATATTCCATACCGGTGAAGTTGATATAGTCGAATTCGGCAGTCGGCAAACGGTAAGTCGAAATATGTTCGCGAAACGAACTAGCTGGCGAGAAGCCGACCGACACGCCTTTGGTCTGACCAACACTTTTGAAGCCGCGCGCAGCAAAGTGCGGCAAGCCGACGGTGGCGCCAGTCAGCAGTGTCTTGCCCGAACGTGCGATTTCAGCGCCAATCGCAAAAGCTTTTTCGTGAGCGCTATCAACCGTCTCGCCCGACGCCGCGCCCGACACACAAATCTGGTATTTCATTATTCTCCTCGTTTTGGTAATTGTTTCTCGGTGATTGGCATAGCGTGCAGTTTGACGCCTTTATGCAAAATACCGTCCTTGGCGCCAATTTTGGTGACAACGCTAGTCGAATTGGCGCTAGCGAAAATAATCGAATCTTTTAAGCTTTTACCTTGCGCCCACTGGCTCAAAAAGCCGCTAGCAAAAGCATCGCCGGCGCCCGTGCGATCGACCACTGGCACGTCTTCATACATGCCAGCGCGCACCAACGTCTTGCCGTCAGTCGCTACCACGCCATTTGGGCCATCGCTGACAATCACTGTCGGACAATAGTGCAGCGCCCGCAGAGCCAACTCCTCGATAGTCTCGCCAGCCACTAGTTTTTGCATCTCTTCTTTGTTGGTACAAAGCACGTCAACCGTATCCAGCAAACCTTTTAGCTTTTCTGGATCAGCTAGCTCCGGGCCAGCCGGGTTGAGCATGACTTTGGCGCCAACGCGCTCAGCTTCGTCCAAAATCACCCGTAACACCGTCAGGCTGTTGTCGGCCAACGACGTCGGGTAAATCCAATCGGCTTGGCTGATAGCCTGCAAGTTCAAGCGGCTAGCATCCTTGCCAAATGTCCGCCCGCGATGATTAAGAATCGTTCGCTCGCCATTGGTCGCGATCAAAATTACTGAATAGCCAGCTTGCATTCGGTCATCAATTAAGACGTCGCGCGTATCAACACCCTCGGTATCAAGCGCCGCGATTACTGCCTGGCTGGCCGAGTCATTACCCAGCGCCCACATATAGCGACTGTCTAAGCCCTGGCGGGCAAACGTTGTCGCGACATTCGTAGCATTGCCGCCAGTGCTGAAGATTACGTCTTCGACTTCCATTTTGATACCTAGCGGCAGCTCGGTAAAGACTTTCTTGCCACGGGTATGCGGATCGAATTCATTACTGCGCAAGAACACGTCTTGCGTACCTTTGCCGATTGCTAAAATCTTGACCGCCACTAAAGCGTCGCCTTTCCAGCGCTGCCAAAAGCGCCAATTTTCTCTTCGACGACTTTTTGGACGGCATCGTAAACTTCTGGCATTAATTTGAAGACAGCATACTCGTCGGGATTTTCGCGCAACACCTTTTCAAGCGTGGTACGAAAGGCATAGCGCAAGTCGCTGTTAATATTAATCTTGCTAACGCCAATTTTGGACGCGTCCTCAAAGTAGTGCAGCGGCGTGCCGCTACCGCCATGCAAGCTAATCTGGCAATCAATCGCCGCCCGAATTTGGCGCAGCAAATCTAGGTCGAGAATCTTAGGCACCGGATACAGCCCATGCAAGTTCCCAACCTGCACCGCCATAGTATCAATACCCGTAGCATCGACAAAACTCTTGGCTTCCTCGGGCTTGGTATTCCATTTTTTGACTTCTTCGTAGTCGATTTCTTCTTTATGCAAGTTAGAATCACCAAAGAAATAGCGCTCCTCGGCCTCGACCAGTGCGCCCGTGAACTTAGCATATTCGACAACTTCGCGAGTTTTCTCGATAATTTCCTCGAGAGTAGCATCGTGATTAGCCTGCGAAATATCAATATGAATGAATTCAAAGCCAGCATCAATGGCCTGCTTGCAACCCTCGACTGTCGGCGCGTGATCAAGGTTGATATATATCTCGACACCGTAGTTTTGGCTATAATTATCGACCAAATCGCGAATATTTTCGTAGCCGCCAAGCGAGGCTGCTTCGTTAGCGCTAACTTCGACCATCACTGGCGCGCTGGTTTTTTGCGCTGCCTGGCAAATCGCGCGTAGCGTTTCTTGATTGTCAATATTAAAAGCTCCCACCGCGAAACCCTCTAGCCGGCTGCGTCGCATTAGGTCGCGCGCCCGGCTGGTACGCTGGCGAATTTCATCAATTGATAAACTCATCATTGTCTCCTTTCCTTAAAATCCTGCATGGTATTGCGGCACGCGATCAACAAATTCGCGCGTCTTCTGAGCGATACTCGCTTCATCAAGTCCAAAGGCTTGCAGCAACTCGCCAGCCTCGCCGCTCTCGCCGAAACGATCATTCATGCCGATGCGCAATAACGGCGACGGCAACTGTTCGCCTAGCAATTCGGCGACCGCGCCGCCCAAACCGCCAGCAATTTGCGCGTCCTCGACAGTAACTACCCGGCCAGTTTTGCGAACGCTTGCCAGAATCGTCTCGTTATCGAGCGGCTTGACTGTCGGCACATGTACCACTTCGACTGACACGCTGCTACTTTGCAATTCGTTAGCTGCCCGCAGCGCATAAGCGGTCATAATGCCGGTACTAACAATTGTCGCATCGCTGCCCTGGCGCAACACATACGCCTGGCCAATCTCGAATGGCGAATCCAGTGTACTGAATGTCGGCGTAACAGCGCGCGTTAACCGCAAGTAAGCTGGCTTATCAGTCCTGGCAAGTGCTTTGGTGGCTTTCTCGGCCTCAATAGCATCACCCGGGCAAACGACGATCATGTTTGGCAACACCCGCATCAACGCGATATCCTCAAACATTTGGTGGGTAGCGCCATCCGGCCCAACCGTTGTACCGCTATGTCCGCCGACAATCTTAACCGGCATATCATTAAGTGCAATCGTCGCTTTGATCTGCTCCCAACTGCGCCCCGGGTGAAACGCCGCGTAACTGGCTGCAAACGGAATTTTACCAGCGCGCGCTAGGCCGCTCGCCACTGTCGCTAGGTTTTGCTCGGCGATACCGACCTCGATATAACGCTCAGGAAAAGCCTTGGCGAAAGCATCCATTTTGACGCTCTCAACCAAATCGGCGCACAGACCGACTACTCGCTCATCAGCTTCGCCGGCTGCCTTCAAGCCGCGTCCAAAACCAGCACGCGTAGCTTCTGCTTCTGGTTTTTCATTATAAATGTTGTCATTTAGAGGATAATTATACACGGCCTTCTCCTGAATATCGTTTTGCATCTTTTTTCTCGAGAATCACTAGCGCTCGGAACATCGCCTTGGCGCTTTCTGAAACAGCGAGCGATTCTTTATTGTTGTATAAATACAACAAGTAGCTTCCTTTACCGTATGCTCGCGAGCAAATCACTGATAAATGCGGCTTGCCGCTGCTGTCATTAGCCAAAACGCGAGCGCACAAAAGCTGCACAGCGCCACGGTCATTCGCGAAATCAGCAAATGATTGATACCACTCTATACCAGTCACCAAGTCACCGTTACTCTTCGCATTTCCGATCTTGTCTTCGATAACTTTTCGTGAATTAACTCTATCAGAACTACTGCTAAAATTTTCGCTACCAACCACAGATATAGTCATTAAAATACTGTTGCTATCCCGATACCAATGAATACCGTTATCGTTCTCAAATTCTTTCCAGCCCTCTGGCAGTTTGCCGTTTTCGATGCGCCAAACCGGCGAACCCTGCGGCTGGTAATTATCATCAAGCGAGACACTTCGGACAGTTCTAGCGCTATCCTTTTCCTTGCCTTTGTTGTCGCCAGCGTGATCAAACTGCGAGAAAAGCGGCTGCATCGCCCCAGACACTAGAAGTATCGTAACGATAATAGAAATAACAAGCGTAACCGAATTAATAATAATACCGATAACGCCTGCTACTTTCGAAGTACCGTAGCGGTTCGCCTTAACAACGCTAGCAATGCCGAGCGGCAAGCCAATCATACTCACCCAAAGCAAGCCAAGTATGATACTAACAGCACCCATCCAGTTGCCCGGAGACTGTGTTGGCGCAGGTTGCGAATACGGATAAGCGTAAGGGCTAGCCGGCGGATAAGTATTGTTTGCCGGCGGAGCGGTGTACTGCGGAGCAGCATATTGCGGCGTTGGCGGCGAAACAGGCGGCGCTGAGGCAGCTGGCTGAACTGGCGGCTCTGACGGAGCGGATGCGGCCGAAGGCTTCGGCGGTTTCGGCGGCTTTGGCGGAGTTGGCGGTTTCGGCGCCTTGGATGGCATCGAATTGTTAGACGATTGATTACTCATAATATCCTCCTGCATCTTGCTGTAATTCTGAATGCGCCAAATCAGCCAGCGCTGTAGCTGCCTGATCGCTTGACGGCGCTACGCCGTGCCACTTGTAATCGTATTCCATAAAGCCAACACCGCGGCCCGGAATCGTATGCGCGATAATGCAGCACGGTCGATTCTCGATCGCCTTGGCTAAGTTTACTGCGTCGATGATGCCTTCAATATTGTTGCCGTCGATTTCTTGGACGTGCCAGCCAAAGCTTTCCCACTTGCCGCGCAAATCTTCCAGCGGCATGACATCTTCGGTCGGGCCGTCAATCTGGATATTATTGCGGTCAATGAAGAGGATTAGCTGGCGTAGTTTGTACTTACCGGCAAACATCGCCGATTCCCAGATATTACCTTCATCAAGCTCGCCGTCGCCGGCAATCGCGTACACCCAGCGGTGGCGCTGTTTATCTAGATATTGCAGCGCATACGCGTAACCCGCCGCCTGCCCGATGCCGCTGCCTAGCGGCCCGGAAGTATTCTCGAGCCCTGGCAACTTGACGCGCTCTGGGTGGCCCTGCAGGCGCGATCCAAGCTTGCGCAGCGTCGACAGCTCCTCGACTGGGAAGTATCCTGCCTCGGCCATGGCCGCGTATTGTACCGGCACTGTGTGGCCATTGCTCAACATGAAGATATCGCGCTCTGGCCATTCAGGGTTCTGCGGATCAATATTCATGATATTGAAATACAGTGCCGTGACGATATCCGCCAGCCCCAGCGCGCCGCCTGGGTGACCGCTCTTGGCCAGCTCTAGCATATGAACGACATCGCGCCGCACGTCGTTGGCTTTTATTTTGAGCTGTGGAATAGATAATTTTTCGCGAGCCACCTAGATTACTCCTTGCTTATTAACTTCTGCTACTAATTTCTGATAAGCTTCTGCCGGATCTGGCGCCGAATGGATAGCGCTGCCGCAGTTGACGATATTAACGCCGCCTTGCGCCAGGCTAAAAACATTTTCAAGCGTCGCGCCGCCATCCCAGCCAACTTCAACGCTAGGATGGATGCTACGAATCAAGCGAACTTTTTCCAGCTGCATCAAGCTAGCCTTGCCGCCGTAGTGGCCCAAATCACCGCTAAACACCAGCACGTGATCAACTGCGCTGATGACGTCTTTGACGGTATTTGGCACCGTCGGGCGCAGCAATCCCACGCCAGTCTGAATACCTGAAGCTTTGAGCTGCTGGATAGAAGGCTGCAAATCCTCATCGACTTCGGCATGAAAAATCACCAGCGACGGCCGCATCTGCACCAAAGCATCAACATACAAACTCGGTCGCGCTACCATAGCATGGATATCAACCTGCCAATCCTGCGGCCACCACATCTCGCTCAGCTCGACGGTTTTGGTCGGTGCAAATTCACCATCAGCCAGATCTAGATGAACGCGCTTAGCGAATGGCGATAAACGCTCAATCGTTAGCTTGTAATCTTCTGCATTTTCGCAGAGCACTGTTGGAACAATCTCGGCCATCAGAAAGCATCCAATTCTGCGTTGCGGCGAACAAACCGCGCCGCGCCGGCAAATGGCGTAGCGATCCACTCGTCAATAATTTCTTTCCAGAGTTCTAAGTCGTCGCCCGGAGCGTCCAACACCCGTGCTGGCAAACATAGGACGTTACAGTCGTTATCGTTACGGCACTCATGTGCTTCGAACTTATCCCAAATCACCGCCGCCCGGATGCCGCGAAAACGGTTGGCTGCCATCGCCATACCTTGGCCGCCAGTGCAAACCAGAATCGCCCGCGGATCAGTAGAATCATCCTCGCCCAACACCTTGGTCACGGCCATCTGGGCAAACTGCGGGAAGTCGTCTTGCGGATCAAGTATCTTATCGCCGACATCCTCCCACTCGATGCCGCGCTTGGTCAGATAAGCTTCAATCTTCTCCTTCAGATAAAACCCACCATGATCCGCTCCTAGAAAAATCTTCATACTACAAGTATAAGCATAATACGCGCCCCTGGCAAGCCCCGTTAGAGTAGGATTTTGTTAATCCTATCATAAGAGTAAGTTTACTGCACATTCCACGCATACCGTCCAGTTTCAGCCGCCAACTCGACCAAGCGGTTGGCACTAGCCCATTCACTATCGTACCAAGTCGACACTTGCGCCAATCGCTCGCCGACAACGGCAGTCAGCCCGGCATCAACTGTCGAGCTGTAGCTATTACCGCGAAAATCTTCGGCTACCAGCTCTTTATCGGTAACCGCCAAAATACCGTTATATAGCGGTTCGCGGGCAGCATGCGTTAAAATTTCGTTTATTTTCTTGGCTGCGACTGGTTCGCGCAGCAATAGCGAAATCGTTGACAGCCCGACATTACCGTACTGGCGGCTGCTAATTGCAAGCCCGCCTACCGCGCTCGCAACATTTGGCAAAACTGCCTGCAATCGCTGGCCGTAATCAGCCGCCATCGCCACCAAGTCGCTGTCGCCCAGACGCTCAGTCTTTAATAGCGAGCTAGCAAAATGATAACTGCCAGCCGCTGTAATCGTCGCTGCCTCGACACCAACCGCTTGATCAAGCGCCGCAATGACTGGCGCTACCGAGCTAATCGCCGCATCGCCGCTGCAGACAATATCCGTCGAGACATTGACCAATCCGTCATTAACGCCCATGACGATCGTCGCAAAATCAGCGCACTGCGACAACGACGCCACGCGCCGAGCACCAGCCGTCCGATGGCGGCGCAGCTCAGCAGCATCAGTCTGACATCCAGCATCAATCAAAACATCAATACCGAGGTCGTCCCACGGCAATTTGGTTGTCCGCTTGTCGCTTATGATAGGAATGATCCGGTCGCCTACATATAGCGACGCGTCGCCAGTGCCAATCGCCTTGGCATAATGGCCGTAAATCGAGTCATGCTTCAGCAGATAAGCGCACTGCTCGGCGCTCAAATGCGTCCGAATAGCCGCTATTTCGATATCCGAACGGCTCTGCGCAATTTTGAAAACACTGCGGCCAACCCGGCAAAAACCGTTAATCGCTACTTTTATTTTCACCATGCCCACTCCTTGATTAAGCCATCTTTGCTAATATTTTAGCAAAAGCGCAATAGCTTTGGCAAATTTGCTATAATAAGGATATGAACGAGGTCGAGCTGGTTAGTCTGGCTAGAAGCCATTACAGTGAAGAGCAGGTCGCATTGTTAGAAAAAGCAATCCATTATGCTACCGATAAACACGACGGGCAACTGCGTAAAAGCGGCGAGCCGTACATCACTCACCCGCTGCAAGTCGCTGCTATGCTGGTCGACTGGGGCATGGATATTGATTCGGTGATTGCTGGCGTACTGCACGATACAGTCGAGGACACTGATGCTACACTAGAGGAAATCACCGAGCTATTCGGCCGAGATATTGCTTTTCTGGTTGACGGCGTCACTAAGGTTAGCCAAGCCCGCGCCGGCATGAAAAACCTCGAATCGTATTTGCCAAGCACTACCGATAATTTGACGAAATTACTCATCGCTGTCGGCCAAGACGTGCGAGTGATTATCATCAAGCTGGCCGACCGCCTGCACAATATGCAAACCCTGCAATTCAAAAGCCCGGAAAAGCAGAAGAAAATCGCCCGCGAGACACTGGATGTTTTCGCACCGTTAGCCGATCGGTTAAATATGGGTCGGCTGCGCGTGCAGCTCGAGGAGTTGAGCTTCAAATATTTAATGCCCGAGGAATACAACCAAACTGTCGCCCTCAAGGATAGCCGCTTAAAGAAATCTCAACGCAAGCTAGATGCCGTCCGCCGCGCTGTCGATTCGCGTCTCAGCGACGAGAAAATCCAGCACCAAATCGACGGCCGCGTCAAGAGTACCTACAGCCTGTACAAAAAGATGAAGCGCGTCCCCAATATCGACGATATTTATGATCTGATCGCGCTAAGGATTATCGTTGACGACATCGACACTTGCTATCTGGTGCTCAACGAACTGCACAATATGTACGAGCCGATGGTTGGGCGAATCAAAGATTACATATCGAAGCCTAAGCCCAACGGCTACCAATCACTGCACACTACGGTGGTTACTAAAAACGGCCAAGCGGTCGAGTTCCAGATCCGCACCCGCGAGATGCACGATTACGCTGAACGCGGACTGGCAGCCAGTTTTCATTATAATGAGCAAAAGCTAACTGATGCTTACATCAAGGGCAAAATGACCAGCCTGCCGACAGATCTACACTGGATTAAGCATTTGCAGTCGGCAGCATCGATGATTCGCGAGGGTAAAGATTTCGATGTTGATAATTTGAAGGTCGATTTGTTCGGCGACCGGATTTTTATTTATTCACCAAAGGGTGATATTTACGACCTGCCAGACGGCGCTTTCCCGTTAGATTTTGCCTACCGCGTGCACTCTGATCTAGCCGCTAAATCAAGCGGATTTCTAATAAACGGCAAGATGGAACCATTCAGCTACAAATTGCAGCACGGCGATACCGTCGAAATTCTAACCAACAAGCGTGCTCGCCCAAAGCCCGGCTGGAACGAATATGTCATCACTGGACACGCCCGTATGAAGCTCAAGGCCCAGCTCAAAAAAACCTCGTTACTGGGCCGCGCTGGCAGCCTATTGCAACGCACAGCACCGTTTCGCCGCAACAAAACCAAATAGCAGCCAAAACAAAAATAGCCAGACAATCTCTGGCTATTTTCGCTAAGTTTACAATTAGAAGTTTATCAACTATTTATGCCTGCGGCGGCTGCGGCTGTCCGCCTTCAGCTACCGGTGGTTGCGGCTGGGCAACCGTTGCAGCTGGTTGTTGCGGCTGAGCGTATGGCTGCGGTTGTTGAGTATAGGCTACCGGTTGTTGCGGTTGTCCGTAAGCTGGCTGCGGTGCGTAATACCCAGGCTGCGGCGGCTGGCCGTAGACAGGTTGCTGCCGCATAACCGGGCCAACATAGCGGCTTGAACCAAACGCCAAAATCGGGTTCATAATCGCCGGGAAGAAGATCATCAAAACGCCAAAACCAGTCGTTTTGCCGAACGATTTTGCTAAATCTAGCGGTAACACGATCGAAATGTATATATGGGCAAACGGCAAGAACATCAGTACGACTTGCCACTCTGGCCGACCGACAATCTGCATCATTACTACCATGTTGTATATTGGCACTAATGACGCCCAGCCTGGCTTACCAGCCTTAGTGAAGATTCGCCACATGGCGATAATCATTAGTATGGAAACTGCCAATACAATTAAGACGACAAACAGCCAAATTACAACCGCAACCGCACCGACATCACTACTAGTCGTCGTATAAGTCGAAGTCGAATAATCATAATAATCCATAATTTGCTCCGTTTAAGTTTATTACTGATTATTATAGCGGTCAATGCATTGTTTGACAATCGTCTTGGCTTCCTCGGCATCGCCCCAGCCCTTGACGATGGTACTGCCTGGCTTCTTGAGGTCTTTGTAATGAGTGAAGTGATGTTCAAGCTGCTTAACCAGCTGCGGAATATCGTCGAGCGAGTTAATACGATCGTCGTCGCGATTATCAGCCGGCACCACGACTACTTTGTCGTCGACTTCACCGTCATCTTCGAAGCGCAGCACGCCAATAATCCGCGCCTCCAACCACACGCCAGTCGTTAGCGGCTCCGGGCAAATAATCAGCGTATCCAACTCGTCCCCATCCTCGTCAAGCGTCTGCGGAATAAAGCCGTAATTGCACGGCTTAGCAAAGATTTTTGGCTCGACGCGGTCCAGCATAAAGACCGCCCGCTGCCGATCCCACTCGACCTTCAGGCGCGACCCTTCGGGGATTTCTACTACGGTATTGACTAGCCCGCCATCAACATCTCCCGGGTCAAGAACTTTATTAAAATCTGCCATATTGCTCCTTTGCTTACAGTTACTACCTATATAGTACCAGTTTTTTACGCTATAGAGTATACTAATAGAGATATGAGTAAGAAAAAGAGTCCGACGCTATTGACAGCAGAAGACTATATGTCGGATTTAGCAGTTAAAATTGATAATGCCAAACAACGCGTCAATATGGTAGCGACCACCTTTCGCGCCGATGATAAGCACACCGAAGCCGTAATCGCCGCCGTCGAGCGCGCAGCGGCTGAGCGCGGCGTGCCAGCCTCGGTTTGCGCCGATTCATTCACTTATCTCGAACCGAAGGAATTCATTCTGCGTTCGCCGCGCCGCCAGCCATCGCGCGCCGTTCACGCCATGAAATTAGAACGGCGGCTAAAAAAAGCAGGCGTGGCTTTTCGCTGGCTCGGTCAAAAGGCCAATATGCTAATGACTGGCCGCACTCATAGCAAGTGGTCAATCGTTGACGACATAGTCTACGCTTGCGGCGGCGTCAATATGGACCACGAGAGCCTAGCTAATGTCGATTACATGTTCCGATTTGATAATAAAGTGTTAGCTGATAAGCTATCTAACGAGCAATACCTTATCGCTCGCGCCGACAAGCGCGGCGGTTCGATTCGCAATTCAATGTTTGGCCTCGACGAACACTCGACTGTCCTGGTTGACCAGGGCTTGCCAACTAATTCTCTCATTTACAAGCGCGCCTGCGACCTAGCTGAGCAAGCTGAAGATATCATATTAGTATCGCAGTACTGCCCGACTGGCAAACTCAACCGCATTCTCAAGCGCAAAAATGCCAAATTATATTTCAATAATTGGCGCACTGCCTCGCCAATCAATAAACTTCTTATCAAACTCGGCACCTTAACCAGCCGGCAGCAAACCCTATATCAGCATCCGCAATATCTGCACGCCAAATTCATTGTTTTCACGATGCCTGGTGGCTCGAAAATAGCGTTATCAGGGTCACACAATTTCATGCGCGGCTCTGGCATCATGGGTACGCGCGAAATCGCTCTCGAGACTAGCGACCCAGCCATCATTAAACAACTCGAAGCTTTCCGCAAGAAATACGTCGAATAATACCAATATCCGACGTCGAAACTATTCCGCCTTCACGCCCTCTAAATATTCGCGGATACTCAGTGCCGCCGTCGCCCCCTCGCCGACAGCACTAGCCACCTGCATGGTAGCGCCGCTGCGGACATCGCCGCTAGCAAATACGCCCGGCAAAGCTGTCGCCAAATGGTCGTCGGTTTTAATAAAGCCGTACTCGTCAAGCTCAACGCCGCTATCCGCCAAAAACTGCGTATTCGGCTTCAAGCCGATGAAAACAAACACGCCGTCAGCCTCGAAAGTCGTTTCTGCGCCGTTTTCGAGCACCCGCACCGCCGCCACCGCGCCGTCCTCGCCGACGATTTCTTGCGCTACTGTCTGCAAATGTACAGTAATTTTGCCATTATCAATATATTTCTGCAAATCGTCCTGTAGAGTCTTGCTGGCCTTTACGGAACTTCGCGCTAGCAAATCAATATGCTCGGCAAATCGCGTCAAAAACATTGCTTCTTGGACGCCAGAATTGCCGCCACCAACAACGACTAACCTTTTACCTTTATAAAAAGCACCGTCGCAGGTCGCACAATAATGCACGCCGCGGCCATAAAATTCTGCCTCGCCAGGAATGCCAAGTTTCTTATAACCGCTGCCAGTGGCGATCAGTACAGCGCGAGCTTTAACCTCTTGACCGTCAACTGTCAAAATATTAACGCCATCCTGATGGCGCAGTGCTGAAACGTCGCCGTAATCAATCTTGGCGCCAAAGCGTTCAGCTTGCCTGCGCAAATTATCCGCCAATTCCATACCTGGAACGCCATCGGGAAAACCAGGATAGTTATCGATTTTATCGGTAATTGCCGCTAGACCGCCAACAACGCCCTTCTCGTAAAGAGTCGTAGCAATGCCCTCGCGCGTAGTATAAATCGCCGCCGCTAGCGCACTCGGGCCAGCGCCAATCATCACCACAGGTTTTATATCTTCCATGCAGATTTCCTCCTCGTCTTACTGCGCTTGCTGAGCTTGCTGATATGCATTCATTAATTTCGTCATATCTGGCGGAGTGATAGTTTCTGGCGCTGGAATCGCCATAACGACGAATTTCAATGGCATGTTCGGCGCGATAATTTGCTTGCCGTTAGAATCTTTACTGCCGGCCTCGCCGTACGCTTTGTCAGCTGGGATAGACAATAGCCGCACGCCGCCGATTTTCATTCCTTTCAAGCCTTCTTTCCAGCCGTTAATTATACCAGCCGTGCTCAACCCGCTTACTGGCAACGGCGTTTTCAGCTTATTATTATCAATGCTTTGATCAAAGATATCACCATTTGCATCCCAGCCAATATAATAAGCCGCAAAACTAGTTTTGTCGTCTATCAGTGCACCATCGCCTTCCGCCAGGTCTTCGGTTGCTAGTGATTTGACGCTATCGATTTCAAACTTTGCAACTTGGCTAGAATACTGCTTGAATGTATCGTAATATTTAGCTGATAGTTCGTCGGCTTGCGCTTGTTTTTTTTGCTCGTAAGCAGCTTGTTCTTTTTTATATTCGCTTAGAACTTTTTGGTAGTCCGCCTGAGCTTGCTTGTTTGACTGCATTGATAAAATCATCACCGCGAATGATCCTAGCGTACCTAGAACGGTCGCGACCACAATAATCAAAATGCCAGCACGTTGCTTCTTTGACGTTGCCATTATTTCCCCTCTCTAGTTTATCTTTTCATTATAGCATAAAATCTCGATTATTTCCATAGTTTGCGCACAATTGCCGCCAGCAGCGACGCAATAATCGCCGCGGTTGCCGCTAAGCCGAATTCAGCTGGCGATAACGGTGCGATTTTGAATAAATTGCGCAGAAATGGCAGACTATAGACTGCCGCCAAGGCGACAGAAGCCGCGACCACCACAATAGCCAAGGCATTCTTGCCACGCTGTTTAACAGCCAAGCGAATGATTTTGCGGCCGGATAGCGCCAAAATCATACCAATATTAGCTAGAATTATTGTTAAATAAGTTACCGCTCGCGCTTGATCGCCAGAAGCGCCGCTGCCCAGCATGCCGCCATGAATCAGAACAGCCGCCGATGCCAGCAACCCGCCAATCGCTAGGCTCTCTAACACTACCGCTCGACTAAATAATGACTGAGAAATCCGCCGCGGCGGCCGGCGCATCGTATCCTCGTCCTCTGGCTCACCTTCAAACACTAGCGTGCAAGCAGGATCAATAATAAATTCAAAAAATACGATGTGAATTGGCAGTAAAATCAATTCCCAACCAAGCAATACCGGCACAATTGACAATACAGCAATCGGGATGTGCACAATCATGATATACATCACCGCTTTTTGCAAATTAGCAAAAATCCTTCGGCCGATACGCACGCCCTGAACGATCGAAGCAAAGTTGTCGTCCAATAGCACCAGAGACGCCGCTTCGCGAGCAACGTCGGTACCGCGCTGGCCCATAGCGATACCGATATGCGCGCTCTTGAGGGCCGGGCCGTCATTAACGCCGTCGCCAGTCATCGCTACCACCTCGCCGTTTTGCTTAAGAGCGGAAATAATCGCCAGCTTAACATTTGGCGCGACGCGGCTGTAGATTTCTGTAGTTTTGACAAGCTCGCGCTGCTGTTTTTCACTCATCGACAAAAATTCTTGACCGGTTATCACCCGCTCAGTATTCAAACCAATCTCGCGGCCGATACGCCGCGCTGTTTCGGTATGGTCGCCAGTTAGCATAATCACTTTGACGCCAGCTCGGTGCGCTAGGGCGACAGCATCCTTAGCCTCGGTACGAATCGGGTCAGACAACCCCACCAAACCTAGCAGCTCGTATTGATAGCCATCGCGAGAAGGCGCGATGCTTTTCGCTACTGCCTTGGCAATTGCTAATACACGCAAGCCGTCATCGGCTGCATCATCAGCAATCTCTTGCAGTCGTCTTTGCTGCTCACTGGGCAAGCGGCATAGTCGAAAAACCTCCTCCGGAGCTCCTTTCAGTGCTACGATCTTAGGCTTGCCGTCGCGCCCCCAAACTTGTGCTACCGAAAACGATTGGCTGTCTAGAGGATATTCTTTGACAATATCCATGCCGTCATAAATCACCGGCAAATCATCAGCTGCCGCCAAGAACGCTTCTTCCATCGGATCGGACGGATTTTTTTGCGACGCCAGAATACCATAGGCAATAATCTCGTTGCGCTGAGCGTCGCTAGGTTCTTCACCGCTAGCCGCGATCACCTGAGTTATCGCCATGCGGTTCTCGGTCAATGTCCCAGTTTTGTCCGTGCAAAGCACCGTTGCGCCGCCGAGCGTCTCGATAGTTTGGCTCTTGCGCGCCAGCACGTTGTTCTTAGCTAAGCGCCAAGCTCCCAGCGCCATAAATACCGACAAGACCACAGGAAACTCCTCGGGTAAAATCGCAATTGACAACGTCAGTCCCGCCAAAAAACCATGCAAAAAATCGCCGCGTAGCAGCCAAAACAGCAACGTCAACAACATTGCCAAGAGCACTGCCGCCGCTGCTATATAGCGCACAACTCGACCAACTTCCTTTTGCAATAATGTCTTTTCTGGTTTAATTTCGTGCAGCGACACGCCAATGCGCCCCATTTCGGTCTGTTCGCCGACAGCGGTCACCTCGACAAGCCCGTGCCCAGATGTTATTACCGTACCAGAGAATACCTGACCCCCAGCAGTCTTTTCGACTGGCAGCGATTCGCCAGTCAAAATACTTTCGTTAGCAGCGACGTTTGACGATTCAATGAGCTTACCATCAGCAGCCACTCGGCTACCTTCGCCGACAACCAAAATATCGCCAACTACCACCTCTACGCTAGGAATGGTAACATGTTCGCCAGCGCGCACCACCTGGCATTGCGGCGCAGATAACGATCGCAGTGCTTCTAACGCCCGCTCAGTTTTAGAATCTTGATACAATTCTAGAGTCACCACGCCAACTACCGACAGCGCCAGAACCACTGTTTCGTGCCAATCACCCAAGAAAAAGTAGACCGCTACCACCGCTAGCAACAAGAAAATCATCGGCTCGGTAATAATCGCTAAGATCAGCCTAACAATACTTTTATTTTCGCGGTCAGGCAACCGATTCTCACCATATTTCTGGCGTTGAATAACTACTTGATCGCGCGATAACCCCTGTCTACCCATACTAAATCAGTATAGCAAAAGCGGATTAATTTCGATAGCATTCGGCGTACCAGCAACCGCGACCATGACCCGCTGAATGAGTTGTGAAAATGACATCATATACCTCTAGAATACTAATAGGTTTTTTGCCATAATCAAGATATGAATCCGCTTATTCGCTTTATGCGCCACTCGCTAACAAGCATCTTGACGGCAACCGACGATGCTGATCAAGTTGATATCGAGAAAATCGACGAGACACTGACGCCAAATATGCGAGCCTTGCGGCTGGTTATGAACATGTCAGACCATTTGCTATCAATGGGCACGCCAGCGAATAGCGTCGTGCATATGGCGCTCGGAGTAACCGACACATATTGCAAGCGAAAAGTACATATCGATGTCAGCTTTAATCAAATTACGCTCTCGCAAGACCGCGGCATCGATCGCGAACCATTGACACTGATCCGCACTATCTCGCCACGCGCTACCGATTACCGGCTAATGCGCAAATTACAAAACCTAGCCAGCCAAATTGCCAACCATAAAGTCACTCTAGATGATGCCGAAAATGAACTCGATGCCATCATTGCCAACAATAAGCGCTATCCTGGCATTATCAGTTATATTGCTGGCGGCGGCCTGAGTGCCGGCTCGGTTGCGCTCTACACGACGTCTATACCGATTATCCTGGCTGCCTTTATTATAGGTTTTTTAATTACTCTTCTGATAAAGCTACTAGGGCGCGCTGCGCTGCCGCCATTTTTCATTCAGATTATTGCCGCGTTATCAGTCACGTTAGTCTCTACTGGTATATTGTGGCTAGTTAATCATAAGTACTGGGAATTCTTTGCTTTGATTGATCCGACGATATTAACCGTTGGCGGTATCGTCTTGCTAGTAGCTGGCATGATGATTGTCGGCGCCTTTCAAGACGCAATTGACGAATATTACGTCACAGCTAGCGCTCGGCTATTAAAGGTGGTGATGTTGACGCTTGGTATTGTACTGGGCGTAAGCATGGGCTTATATGCCGCCAGGCAGTTTGGCTTGGCATTCGTCGCAACCCCTGACAGCTTATCCTTTACAAACACCACCTATCAGTATATTGGCGCCGTCATCATCTCGGCATCATTTGCATTAAGTAATAATTCGCGGCCAGTTGGATTATTAATCACTGGCGCCAGCGGACTATTGGGGTATTATGTGCTGTTAGCTGTATCAGAATTAGGCTTGATAATTATCCCTGCTAACGCCGTCGCTGGATTTACTGTTGGCTTTACAGCTACTGTTGTTTCACGTTTGACCAGAATTCCTAGCCAAGCGATCATCGATGCTGGTATCGTGCCGCTGGTTCCCGGACTAACCTTGTATAACGGACTAATGGCGCTAGTCGCTAATCCGGCCGCTGCAGACGGTACTCTGTTATTGATGCGCGCGGTACTGATTGCGTTAGCTATTGCTGCTGGCGCCTCGTTCGGCGTACTTATCGGCCGCCCAACACGGCGCAGTCTGGTAACATTGCGCAACAACCTGCCAGAACGCCCGCTGCGTTCTAATCAAAAACAACTAAAATAAGCTACACTCGCTCGGCGTCAAGTTTAGTAAGCGCTGCCGTCGCAATATTATCCATAATCGGTTTGATTTCAGCGTCAGTCAGGGTTTGCTGATAGCTGGTAAACGTCAGTCGGAAAGTGGTAGTCTTGATAGCCGCGTCGTCTTTTGGCTGATATATACCAAGCGTCTGTATCTGGCAATGTAGATTTTCTGGCTCATCCAGGCATTGCCGAACCGCTCGCAGCAACTCATCATGCGAAATTTCCACGCTTGAGCGCAACGAGATGTCTTGACTGATTGATGGGAAACGGCTCAGCGGCCGATAATTATGTTCGCGACTTTCAGTCAGACAGGCTTGCAATTTTTCAATGTCAAGCGAGAACGCCGCCGTGTAATCTGGCAGCTTGAAATTACGCCGCACTGCTTGAGATAATTCGCCGACAATACCCAGCTTGTCGCCATTTTTTGCGACAATCCAAGCGCTGCGCTGGCCATCAAACGGCGCTGGCACGTCCGCGTCCGACTCTGCTATTTTCACAAAATCAGCCTCAACGTTAAGATCTGTCAACAGCCTATCCACTAACTTCCTGGCTTTATAAAATGGCGCGCCGGCTCGCGGCTTTTTGCTAGCGTAAACACCGTCGACAAACGTCTGCTCGCTTGGCAGATTCTCGTCGTTTAGCGGCAATTCTTTATCGTGAATTTTACCGATTTCAAACAACATGAACTCGTCGTGGCCGGCTTTGATATTAGCATGAACTTTGTCTAGCAAACTCGGCAGCACACTGGTGCGATAGTACTGCAAATCAGGGCTTAAGGCGTTGCTCAGCCGATAGGCGCGGCTTGGGTCTTGCTCGGCGTTTTTCAGGACGCGCTCGTGGACGAAACTATAAGTCAAGACTTCGTTGGCGCCGGCGCGCGACAAACTCTGGCGAATCGCTTGCTTGAGTTGGCGGCGCGGATTCCTCGGCGCCGGCTTGATGCTGCGCATTGGCAATTGGCGCGGTAGTTTATCAAAGCTATACAGCCGACCGACTTCTTCGATAATGTCCTCCGGCAGTTCAAGGTCGGTACGCCAGAACGGCGCAATTACTTCAAATTGATAAGGCGTATTTGGCTCGGGTTCCTCATGCGCCTTAATTTCAACATTCTTCAGGATACGGCAGATTTCCTGCGGCGAAAATTCTGTACCCAAACGTTCATTCACAAAGGTACTTTCCAACACTAAAACGCCAGTCACTGCGCCCCAATCGAAAATCGAAATGGTTTCCTTGCCGGCAGAGCCAAATGTAACTCGCGAATCGTGCTGTATGACCATCAGGCGATCGTTGCGATTGTCAAACACTTCACTCGCCTGCACGCCGCCAACCATTCCCATCAACTGCTTTAACACGGCAGCATTTTGGAGTGGTGACTGGCCCTTGTTAAACCGCGTCAACGCATCGGTAAAAATACCGTGTCGCATGGCGGTGCGGCGCAGCGCATACATGTCAAAATTAGCACATTCGAGGACGATATTTTTAGTGTCACTTGAAACCTCGGTGTCAGTGCCGCCCATAATTCCCGCCAAACCAATCACACCCTCGCCGTCAGCGATGACGATGTCGTCATTCGTCAGCTCATATTCCTTGCCATTGAGCAGGCTGACCTTCTCACCATCACGAGCCATCCTCGCCCCGATTTTAGACCCTCGCAATTTATCATAATCATAGGCATGCGTTGGCTGCGCTGTCATCAGCATAATGTAATTCGTGGCATCAACAATGTTATTAATCGGCTTACCGCCCATCGCCACCAACTGACATTGCAGCCACAGTGGGCTTGGACCTACGGTAACGTCACGAATTGCCACCGCCATGAATCGCGGCACTAATTCTGGCGCGTCATTGAAAACTTCCAACTCCAAACCTTCACCACCAGCAAATTTCTGCTCCTCTTTGTACCAATCGGGACTAGTAAACTTCCGACCGAAAATCCCAGCAATCTCGCGCGCCACGCCCAATTGCCCGAAGCAATCCGGCCGGTGAGTAAACATCTTATTTTCAATGTCCAGCACGTAATCATCCAGCCCAAACGTTTCCGCGAAACGAGCACCCGCCGTAAGCTCAACGCCCGCCGGCACGTCGTGCTCATGAATCTCAACAATCCCCTCATGATCCGTACCGATATCCAACTCGTCCGCCGCCGCCAACATACCTTGACTGAGCACGCCGCGCAGTGGCCGCGCATCCAGCACAAACGGCTCCTCATCATCAAAACTCGCCGGCACCGTGCTTTTTGGCGGCAGCCAAATCGCCCACATATCCGCATGTACATTTGGCGCACCGCAGACCACTTGCACCAGGCCGTTCTCATCGCGCGGCACATCTGCCACCGCACCGCTATCATCAATCTTGGTCACACTCAGCCGATCAGCATCGGGATGCTTGGCGCACTCAACCACCCGGACGATTCGCGCCCCGTCATACTTAGCTTTAAGGTCGATCACTTCTTCGACACCGCCAAGCTGCTGATTGACCCGCGCCACTAACTCACCTACGGGAGGCAATTCAAAATTAATCAATTGTTTAATAAGATTTAGGCTGACTTTCATATTACATATAGTATAACACTATCGTACGCGAGCTAAAATTGCTCGTGAAAACCATTCGCTGCCGCATCAAAGAGCATCAGCTATAACTCTCTGCTATAATTAATGTAATGAAGCGCATCACTATGGTTAAGCACCATCCATGCACGCAGTTGGCTCATTTATACGAGCATATGTTTCTGGCGACGGCGGCCGAATTCATGTACCAGCAAGGCCAGTACCAGCTAATCGACTACATGCTAGACGGACACACTTACCCTGGCGGCATTATCATTATTAAGAGTATTTGGCACTCGGTCGATGCCACGCGGTTAGCCAACAAGATATTAACTTTGCCAACTGATTTCGGCGAGATGGACAACGAGCCGGTTTCACTAGCTCTGTACCGTTTGCTGGCCGAAGAGCCAAACCAGCTATACGTTGCCGACAGCGGCCGAATGATGCACGAGTTAAGACAGCTTGACTCTAGGCCATGGCAAAACATCGATAATATCAAGCGGCTGAATAGCAGCACTAGCCAAATCAGCGGTATAATTTACTCGACTAACCAGTCGTCAGCAATTCCACGCAAACTCTATATATCCTTTCAGTTAACGCAGCAATTCCGCCAGCAACGACCCGAAACGTTGCCGCTATTTTACGAATACGTACACTTTTTGAACTTATCAATCAGCCAAAAGCTTAGCCTCCAATTTGGCGCCTACACCGACGACAATCATATCAAATATCACGCCGAAGACATGTCTGTCACTAATACGCTGCATCTCAGTGTACAATCGGGGCCAATCCAATTTGCTGACATTATCCGCTATGTCCAGGCCGTCGCCCGGGATTTGCGCTCGCCCGATCTGAATCAACGCTTTGCCGATTATTTGCATAGCATATCTTATACCGATGAGCCTTCGATAGCGCCCGACATCGACCGAATGCTGCTTGATTTGGGCATTTTGCTCGGTAGTGACGGCTGGCACGCAATTGCTACGCTAGACAACGTAAACGACGTGGCGCAAGCAACACAAATCATCGCTAAGTATGGCAATCAGAGCGAGGTGATTGAGTAATACTCGGCGATTCAGTGTTTATATTACCATCATAATAATCACTTGGATGTAAACCGTTTACTTCCGCAGTTTGCTTAAGCTCTTTCAAAATAGCTTCTCGCTGTGCCGCTGCTGCCGCAAGCTCTCTTCTCAGTCTGTATATAGCTTCATCAACCCTCCTGAGCTCGCACGCCGCAAGCATACTCGCACGTTCAGGACTTTCATGGGACTTCCCAGTCTCTACACCCATATTTTTACCTTTTTTCATCATATTATTCAGAGGTCATTCGCCAGCCTGGCCGCTTCTTTATTCGGCACTTCTGTTCAAATTATTGATCATTTCTAGAGATTCTAAAGGAATAGGAGCAGCAAACGCGCCGGCCTCTCCAGCTTCTACGCGTTTTTCTAGATCGTATAGCATATTTTTGGCCGTCTGATTATTTTTTTCCTGAGTCCCTACGATAGCATTTGGGTCTACGGAATTTGCTTGATTTGCTAGATTTCTGAGCATAACACGGCTTGCCGTCTCGCCAATATCTCGTGCAGCTTTTACCGAAGGATTACCATTTTCATTTTTCTCCAAACCACGATTCACTATTCCTGCTATATCCAACCCTGGCACCCCAGCTAGCTTAGCAGTCAGTGGTGTCGGCATAAAATCAGCTCCTAGCAGCGATAACGCGCCACGAGGATATTTAGATGGAGCCGCCGTTAACAGGTATGGAAGTTCACTCATATTATTCTAATTTACTTTCATATTGAATCATTTATCTTTTATGATGCCACAAAATTGTATTAATTGCAAAAATACGCCGTCGAGGCGCCTAAAAAGTATTATTTGCTTTTCTTGCCTTTAGCCGATTTGCCTTTCTCTAATTTCGCAATCTCAATAGCATACACGCCAAGTTTTTCTTTGCGCGGCGGGTAGATTTTCTGAAGAAGCCGAAGCGCTTCCGCACTATCTTTGGCTTGCGGTACAATTTGCTGCCAATCCTCAGTTGTCAGCATTTTAGCAAAATTATCGTAGGTACGAATCGACTTAATCTTTACCGCGCCAGACTCATGACTAGTTTCTAGCTGCAATAGCTCGCCAGCCTGCAAGCGCTTGATACTGCCATAGCCAACGCGAACCTCCAGGGTTTTACGACCCGACATGATGGCGTCGTAATATGGCTTTTTAATCCTCATTTTTCGGGCGGGCGCAGCATGACGATGCTTAATATTACGAGCAAGCATGGCTTGGCCGCTAGACTGTGTTTTTCGGCGGCACCCCTTATGCAGCCGCGATTTGGCGATTTTGCTGCCAGAAACGGCACTCCTAAACGGTCTCGTGGATATCTTTACTTTACATGCAGTCACAATAGACCATTATAACAGATCCACCTAACTAAGCCGAAAATGAAAAACGTCTGATAGTACGCAACTACTAAATACTATTTCTCATACACCCGCAGGTACATACCGTACAATTCTTTCTTGTATTTCTTGACGACTTTGTCTTCTGGAGATATTAATTCGTGGCCAGCGCCGATATAAGCTGGCGTAGTTTCGTAAGTAAATTCGGCGCCGCTGGCCTTAGCCATGCCCTCGGCGATATTCAGCGCCATGGTTTTATCAATCAAATCGTCCTCGCTGCCAATTATCAAGCCGAGATGTTTCAAACCTTCAGCCTTCAAATCATTGCGATAATTCTGCTTGATAATGACATAATTTGCCAACGCCCGGTACGACAAATTGCCGTCAAAGAATTGATCTGGCAGCAAATGGTTGCCATAGACATTGCGCAGCAGCGCCATTTGCCACTTCGGCGCTTTAGAGGCGTCCGGTTCATAGTACGGCGAGAGCAGTAATACCCGCGAGAATAATCCATCGCCATATTGCGCCAGCCAGGTTGCCAGCGTGCCGCCGCCAGAATGGCCGATCACGCCCAGCTCGTCGCCCAGACCGCTGACTAGCCCGGCGCTGTCGCCCATGAATTTCACCAACTCGCTGGCGCGAACTTGCCCGTGAAGCTTATTGTCTTTCATACCGTGATGCGGCAATCGCGGTACGTACACATTGTAGCCCGCTTGGTAAAACCAGTCCGCCAGTTCTATCATCCCAGAAGGTTCAGCGCTAACCCCGTGAAGAATCATTACTGCTCGAGCAGTTTTCTTGCCGTGAGTTTTCAAAATTGGCCGGCAATCTGGCCGCACTTCGCTATTAGCGGTATCATCGGCAATGACTTTTTGGATATCCGCCACCGACTGGTTATAATCGCGCCGCTTGATGTCAGCTTTTTGCAAATCGGCGCTGCGGCTAGGCCATAGAAACGCCCAAGCCGCGAATCCCGCTATCAACGCGAGTATCACGCATATTACGATTAGTATTATCTTTTTGCTACTGAGCGCTACAGACATTTTTACACCTTTCATAAGCGAACTTTGCTTTTTACTGGCCGTTGATATCCAGCAAGGATTGCAGTATTGATAACCTTTATAACTTAATTATAGCATAAACCTTACAACACTCTCCTAAATAATTATTGCATGATGCAGCAAACTGCTCTATCCTTAATTTATGAGCGCTATTACTCGCCAAATTGCCGCCGTTCGCGCCAGTGATTCAACAGCTTACCGGCGCGAGATTTTTACCGCCGCGGGATGCGGGGTTTTCAGATTAGTAACCTATAGTCAGCTATAGAAAGGCTACCAAATGACCAAAAAACTACTAGAAATCGAACGCAAACGCCAATTAACCAGCGACGCAGAAGAATTATTCAAGCAGCTGCAAGACCTCGGTTTTGAACTGCAGAGTAATCTCCGCGAGATTGATACGTATTATTCTCGTCCTGATGTCGATTTTATGCAGACGGTTGAATGCTTGCGGATTCGCCAGCGCGATGGTTTTGCCGAGGTGACATATAAGCCTGCGACGACGACCGCGACACATACGGCGAACGACGTAATCATTAAGCCCGAGACAAACCTACCGATTCAGCCCGAGGACGCGGCAATCGCCAAGCAGCTACTGACAAATCTCGGCATGGTGCGGCTGGTCGAGGTTGACAAATACCGGCGATCATTCCAATCCCCAGGCTTTCCGAAAGCAACAGTAACCATTGATGAGATTAAGGACGCTGGGACGTTCGTGGAAGTTGAGGTTTTATCAGATGATGAGACTAGTGCCCTAGCGATGATTAGTGACATTGAGACCAAACTCGGCCTTGAGTCGGCAGAAGTTGTCACGCGGCCTTATCGGGATATTTGTATGGGATTGTAGCGTCACCTGCCTAGCTGACCAACAAGAAATGATACGTGGACGTTGATTATTTTTATTTCAGTATAGGCAAAAACGAGAGTAAATATACAGTTTGTTGGTTTAATCTATGTTCTAATAAAAATCTTCTTTGTCAAAAGACGCTAATGGTTGACATATTCTATTCTATTCTATTCTAT
>ERZ773005.164-NODE-164-length-63433-cov-7.842280_pt1 | contig 63433 bp, 39 predicted proteins | sample MGYA00580666_ERZ773005 | MGnify/ENA primary metagenome ERZ773005 (study PRJEB29015, sample SAMEA2737999) | human oral metagenome | biome: human oral; feature: human-associated habitat; material: dental | place: China | collected 2061 ...
CCGAGGTCGACCTGTCGCGCAGCCGCTTGGACGTGGTCAACAACTTCCATGCGCGCATGCTTTCGACGGCGATTCTGGCCGCGGAAAGCGACAGCCTTGAATACGTGCAGGTCGTGAGCTTCGGCTGCGGGCATGACGCATATCTGTCGGACGAGATCGTGCGCCTGATGGACGAGGTGGGCGAAAAGACGCCGCTCATCGTCAAAGTGGATGAATCCGACAACTTGGGACCTCTGCGCATCCGCATCCGCTCGTTCGTCGACACGATAGGGATCACGCGCGAGATGGGACGGACGCGGCGCGTGCGCAGCCTATCCGATCCGTACCCGGTGAAGTTCACCGAGGCCGATGCACGGGAGAAGGTCGTCCTCGTGCCGAACACTTCGCATGCGTTCAGTCGCCTGATGGCATCGGTGTTCACGAAGCAGGGCGTGCGCGCGGTGCCGCTGCCGCTCGGACGCGAGCGTGCGATCGCGCTGGGCAAGCGTTACGTGCACAACGATATCTGCTTTCCGGCCCAGATCACGATCGGGGAGACGCTGGCCGCGCTTGAGAGCGGGGACTACGACGGGCGCGATGTTGCCGTGGCGACGGGCAAGTACATCGGCGACTGCCGCCTGACGCATTACGCGGCGTTGCTGCGCCGGGCGCTCGACGATGCCGGCTACGAGAACGTGCCCATCATCACGAACGACGACGTGGATTATCACGACATGCATCCCGGCTTCAGGATGAATCTGGCAAGCGCCGTCCGCATCGCGATGGGTCTGCCGATGATCGATGCGCTTGAAGAGATGCTGCGCAAGATCCGTCCGTACGAGCTTGAAGCGGGGTCTGCCGATGCGGCGTTCGACCGGGCGATCGATGTGCTCATGGATGGCATCGAGGCTCATGGCGTGCGCGGCGCGGCACGCGGGTTCGCCCGCGCGGTCGATATCATGGATGCCGTGGCCTACGATCGCAGCAATCCTCGTCCGACGGTGCTTATCGTGGGCGAATACCTGCTCAACTTCCATCCAGGCGCGAACCACGAGGTCGAACGCTATCTGGAAGCAAACGGGCTCGAGGTGGTCGAGGCGCGGATGACCGACGTCATCCGCAAGACCTACTTCTACAAGCATGCCCAGGTGCGCGAATACCGGGTGGACAAGCCGCTCGGCGAGAAGACCTGGTATGCGGTGGCGGACGACCTGTTCAACGTCGCTCATGCGCTGACCGACCGCATCGCGGCGAAAAGCCCGCTCTACGAGCCGGCCACGCGCATGCAGGATCTGGTCAAGGCAAGCGACCCGATCATCCACCATACCTTCGACGCGGGCGAAGGCGTGCTCATACCCGGCGAGATCCTGCATCATGCCTCGCGCGGGTGTCGCAACTTCGTCATACTGCAGCCTTTCGGATGCCTGCCCAACCATATCGTCGGGCGCGGCATCGCGAAACGCCTGAAGGAGATATATCCGGACGTGCAGATCCTGCCGCTCGACTACGATCCCGACGTGAGCTTCGCGAACGTGGAGAATCGTCTCCAGATGCTCATCATGAACGCCCGCGGGCGTGCAGAGTAGGAGGCTCCGTCCGCTTCGGTGCCTGATCGGGCGCGTGAATGTTCGCGGGCGCTTGGGGTAGGAAAGGCGCCTCCCGTCGCGCGGGCGAATGCCCAGTTGAATGTTCGCGAGCGTGCGGGGTAGGACTATCCGGAACGGATCGAGGCGTAAGGATGAATCGGGCTCCGGTCGGCTCGTTGGGCGATGGTGTATATGCTCTTTTCCCCTCCAGTGTCAAAAATACGGAGCTTAGTGGAGTTTTATAAGTCGAATCAAGAAGATCCTCGACCGATTCTTGGCCAACGTTTCAATATATAGTGCATGCATGAGGCCTATGCGGCATATAGGGGAACGCTAAAAGCGTAGATCCGCGCGAGAGCAATAGCGTACGATATAAATTCCCCACTAAGCTCAGATATTCTGGCAGTTGAGCCTGAAACACCCGCGTTTTTTCGCAAAGCTCCGATTTTTCGGCAGATTGAGCTCATCCGAACGTTCCGGTCTGATAGGAAGTTGCCTGATATCGAGCCGCCGTTTGGAATCGATCGGGAGCAGGGCCTGCACGCCTTCCCGAAAAGGCGACTCGGCGGTAGGATACGCGATACTGCATCGTTCCGTGCCGGCTCCTTGCATGAGGGACCTCTCTTCGACGAGGCGACGGGAGGATGGGTTTTGCCACGGTCGGTTCCTTGCATGCTCAAATCCTCTTCTCGCTGCGATCGCACCTGGAATGACCATCCATTCCAGGTGCGACGTTAGGGATGCGGCGCGACAAAAGCGGGTCTGCCGGGAAGGCATCTGCAGTTTAGCCACATTGGGTCCGCCGGGAAGGCATCTGCAGTTTCGCCAGATCGGCGTCCGCCGGAAGGGTCTCTACAGTTTCGCCAGATCGCGTCCGAGCAGGTAGGAGAGCGTACCGCATACGGCGCCAAGATTCTGGCCGGGCATGACGAAATTGTAACTGTTCGCATAGAAGTCACCGGTCATGATGCCGGTGTTGTATAGGCCTTCGATCGGCATGTCGTCTTCATCGCAGACCTGCATGTTCTCATTCGTGCGCAGGCCGCCGCAGACCGTGAGGAACGTGGCACCAACGGTCTTGGTAGCGTAGAACGGCGGGGTGGAAATCGGATAAAGGATATCCGGATTCACGTGGAACTCCTCGTCGAGTCCTTGCTCCGCGAACGCGTTGTAGCGCTCGATCGAGGCCAGCGCTTCCTTCTGATCGATGCCTTCCATCTGGGCGACGAGCTCTTCAAGCGTGTCGGCCTTGTAATAGACGGCACCGGTGCCGATGCTCGAAGACCCGTTTTCGACGGCTTCGTCCCATGAGGCGATCATTTCCTCGGGAGTCTTCGGCATGATGCCGTTCTCGTGATCGAGGCAGACGCCGAAGACGTCCCATTCGTCCTGCGTATAGGCATAGGCCTTGTCCCAGGCGGCGAACGCGGTCTTCTGGGGAAGCTGCAGAAGCGACATCGCCCCGTACGCGAAGTTCGTGCATTCGTTCTGATAGCGTTTGCCGTGGATGTCCAGATTGATGCCCCAGAAATTGGAAATCACCCCATGCGCGGGACCTGAGGCGCCGCCGTTGATCATGGCTGCGACCGGATAGGTCTTCTGCCACGCCGCACCGATCCATAACCCCATCTTCTGCCCGTCGCCCGGCATGAGCCCCGAATAGGAGAGCTCGGCGTCGTAGTTGACGTCTCCCGCAAGCGACTCCTTGAAGTGCTTCCAGGCCCAGGGGCTGTATTTGGCCATCATGTCGGGGTTCTTGGAAAAGTCGCCCGTGGCGAGCACGACGGCTTTGTTCGCTACGTACTTCACGTACTTCCCGTCGGCGTTCTTGGCGACGACTGCGGAGACGCGTCCTTTGTTGCCATCTTCTCGAATGAGATACTGCGCCACCGTGTTGTAATGGATCTCCTTGCCGAAGTCGTCGGTCAGGATATCGGCATAGGCTTGCGCTTCGAGCGGGGCGCCGAACAGGGCGCCGAACGGCTGCTCGTCGTTGTAGAAGTTATGCGATGCGGGCGGGATGGTGATGGTGCCGTCCGGGTCGGTGTAGCCAGGCTCCAGGCAGCATTTGAGACCCCTTTTCTCCATGTGGTCGATCGTCCAGTCGATGGATTCGGCGGAGTTGTTGATCCAACGCTCCCATTTCTTCTTGTCCATGAAGTAGGTCCCCGCCGTCTGCTCCGCCTTGACGATTTCGCGCGCGATCTCGGGGGAGTAGTCGATACCCTTCTCCTTTTGGTATTTCGATCCGATGGCGTGATTCGATCCGCCGCGTGAGATGGGCTTGGAGCTTGCGGAGAATACGAGGACGTCGGCATCCGTTTCTGCGGCGGAGACGGCTGTGCACAGGCCTGCCATACCGGCTCCTACGACGATGATGTCATGGGTGTAGGTCTCGGCGATCTCGCTTTCGTCGACAGGCTCGGGCGGAATTTCGAAGCTCCAGGTTGCGTGTTCGTACGAGTCGGCCGTCAGATACGAGGTCGCATCGGCACCCGTATCGGCGTGTCCCATGTCGGAGTCTGCGGCGTCGGTCTTGGCGCACCCTGAGAGCGCGGCTCCCGTGGCCGCGATCGCTCCCGTCGCGATCGCGCCTTTAAGGAAGTTTCGACGGTTCATGGTCATGCTCATGGTTCCCTCCTCGTTCGACATGCGTCGAATAGTCATCCCCCTCCCCGGGGCTTGCGCCCAGTATGAGTCCGCATGGCCGCGCTCGCCTTCGCCCGCAGTCGGTGTTTTTTCGTTCCGTCTATCGCATACAGTAGGTGAAATGATCTATAAACCGCAGGTGAGAACACTTTTGCCCGCCTGATATCCCTGTGATACGATCGCTCGTACCTAAGGGAGGGATAGGCATGGCGAATTCGAATCGTTCGAGGCTTCTTCTGGTCGGTTTCGGCTTCGTGGCGTTTCTCGCCATGAATTCGTTTTCACTCTGGGGGTTCTCGACGCTGCCTCAGCGCGCTTTCGGCGCAGGCGCGGCAAGCCTCTGGTGCTCATCGATGATGATGGGCAACGTGGCATCGTTCTTCATGTACGCGCTTGCGGCGGCCTTGGTCCCGAAGGCGTTCGATAGAAGGCCGTTTCCCGAGGCTGCAGGATTATTGTTCGCAGGAATCGTGCTGCTCTTGGGCTTCTATCTTACCGATGCCGAGGCGATGCTCTTCGCCTCTGGAATCCTGTATGGCATCGGTACGACCTGCTGCTTCATATGTTGGGAATACGTGTTTGCCTTGAGCGTGGCGGAAGAAGCACGCAAACAGATAATCCTGGGATCGGTGCTTGCCGCGGCACCTTTTCTCGTCTATGTGCTCATCGATCGACAGGCCGTGCTTCTCGTCATGCTTCTGCTCGCGATGCTCTGCCTTGCGTCGCTCTTCGCTTGCCTGCGTCTTCCGGATACATCTGGAGCGGGACACGAGACAGGCATCGGATCGCGGTCGGTTGTGATGAAAGATACCCTGGTTGATCTGGCGCCGTCGCTTTTCTGCCTCGCCATGATCGGTCTTGCGTCCACCATGCTCGAATCGGGCATGGTCGTCGAGACGCCGTCGTTCATCGGAAGAGGTTTTATCGTATACGGTGCGAACATCGCGAGTGCCGTCGTCCTTGCGGCGGCATGGGGAGCGCTGCATCGTTCCACGAGCATCACCAAGGCGTTCATGGTTTTCTACCCTCTGCTCATCACCGCATTGCTGTTCTTTCCGTTTTTGCAGGGCGACCAGCGTATGGCCGTTGTGTTCATGGGGACGTTCGGCTTCACGCTGTTTTCCGTCGTCATGATGATGTCATGCATCGACTGCGCGAAGCGGACGGGACTTTCTCTCGCGGTGGCCTACCCGCTGTCTGCCGGCGTCTTGTACGCCTTTCATCATTTGGGTTCCGATATCGCGGGGCTTATGGCCGGAAGTTCCATCCCTCGGGAAAGTCAAGCGATCACGGCGGCATTCCTTCTGCTCTACGGCTGCTCGCTCGTGGTCTTCCTCATCAACGGGCGAAGCGGGGCTAAGAGACAGGCTAGTGTCGTCGTGCCAGGTTCTGACATCGTGAGCGCGCGCTGCCGTCTTATCGCCGAGGAGAACGGGTTTTCCGAGCGTCAGTCCGAGGTGTTCGACCTGCTTGCTCACGGCCACGACATACCGTCTATCGCGCGAAGGCTTTATATTTCGGAAAATACGGTCAGGACGCACGCGAAGAAAATCTACGCATCGCTCGAGGTTCACTCGAAGCAGGACATCATCGATTTGGTGAATCCGACGCGTCCCGTTGCATAAGGAGCCGCCGTTTGGAATCGATCAGGAGCGGGGCTTGCACGCCTTCCCGAAAAGGCGAGTCGGCGGTAGGATACGCGATACTGCATCATATGCGCCGAAACTCGAGGAGCCCCCTCTTCCATGAAGACCGCCTTTAGGATACTCGCGCGCGACCTGGGGCGTCTTGCGCGCAATCCGGTCGCGCTTATCGTCATAGCAGGACTTATCGTTCTCCCTGCGCTCTATGCGTGGTACTGCGTCTGGGCGAATTGGGATCCGTACGGGAACACCGGGAACATCCGGGTGGCGGTGGCGAATGCCGATGTCGGCGCCGATACCGAGGCGCTCGGGCATATCGACGTCGGATCCCAGGTGGAAGCGAACCTGCAAGACGATGATCAGCTGGGTTGGGAGTTCGTGTCCGAAGACGAGGCCGTACAAGGCGTCGAGTCGGGCGCGTATTATGCCGCCTATGTCATCCCTGCCGATTTCAGCGCCGATTTCGCAAGCGTGCTCACCGGCAAGCCCGAGCATCCTACGATCACGTATTACGCGAACGAGAAGCACAGCGCCGTCGCCACGAAGGTGACCGATTCGGGCGCGACGGCGCTTGAGCGCAAGGTCAACGAGCAGTTCGCATCCGCAGCGAGCGAAGCCGCCTCGTCTGCCGCGCGCGATGCCGCAAAGTCTGTGAAGGGCGAGGTCGAGGGCGCGAACGCAGGCGTTGCGGCCGGGGTCGCCGGCGCAAGCGACGACTTATCGTCGGTGCGGGAGACCCTGGCATCCGCTTCGGAAGGCATCGACGGCTGGAAGGGTTCGGTTTCGTCGGCGCGCACGACACTCGGCGATGCGAAGTCCCTCGCCTCGTCGATCTCCTCGTCCCTCGATACGGCGGGGGCGCTCATGACGTCCGCCCAAGCCGACGCCGGATCGTTTTCGGCATCGGCATCCGGTGCGCTCACGAAGGGGAGCGTGGCCCTCGGCGGAGCTTCGAGCCAGGCATCGATCGCGGTCGGCAAGCTGGCGGCGAAGACGACCGAGGCGAAAGGCGACGTGGATGCCGCGATCGCATCGCTCAACAAGGCGATCGACCGCAACGACGAAGCCATTGCGGCGCTGAAGGCGCTCGCATCCGCCGATCCGAACGTTTCGAAAGCGATCGACGATCTTCAGGCGCGCAACGATCGCTATCGGGCCGCCGTCGGCACGCTCCAGGAGACGAGCGATGCCCTGGATGCCGCCGTGAGCGCGGCGAACGGGCACGTGCAGGCGATGGGAGGCATCGTGTCGAACGGGCTTGCCGGCATCTCCTCGTCGGCGCAGTCCGTGAATGCGACCATAACGCCCCAGGTGACATCGGGTCTCGGCTCCCTGTCGACATCCCTCGGACTGCTATCCGGCGTGTCGTCTGCGCTCGGGCCGCAGGCCGATCAGGCCCTTGCGCTCCTGGATCAGCTCGATGGAACGCTCGGCGAAAGCGCCTCTGCCCTCGATGCGACGGCATCCACCCTCGCGACCACCCAGGCCGACCTGTCCTCGACGGCATCCGACCTGGCTGCTCTGTCCGATTCGCTCGAAATCGACGAGCTTTCCCAGATTCTCGGCATCGATCCGGCCGACGTGGGCGATTTCATGGCCTCGCCCGTGACGCTTACGACCAAGGTCGTCTATCCGGTGGAGAACTACGGGTCGTCGGTGGCCCCCTTCTACACCAACCTCGCCCTCTGGGTGGGCGGCTTCGTGCTCATGGCGCTCATCAAGCTCGAGGTCGATCGCGAAGGCATCGAAGGTCTCACCGCCACGAGGGCGTATCTCGGCCGCTGGCTTCTTTTCATGGTGCTTTCCATCCTGCAGGCGCTTGTGATCTGCACGGGCGATCTGGTCATAGGCGTGCAGTGCGAAAACCCCGTCGCCTTCCTCGCCGCCGGCGTGCTGACGTCGCTCGCCTACATGAACATCATCTTCATGCTCGGCATCACGCTTCGGCATATCGGCAAGGCTGCGGCGGTCATCCTGCTCATCATGCAGATTCCCGGGTCGTCGGGCATGTATCCGATCGAGATGATGCCGGGGTTCTTCCGCATGGTGCATCCGCTTCTCCCGTTCACCTACGGCATCGACGCGATGCGCCAGGCCATGGCCGGCATATACGGCCACGACCTTGCCTTCGACGCGGCCATCCTCCTGTCCATCGTGCTCGTCTCGCTTTTCATCGGCCTGGTCGTGCGTCCCTACGTGCTCAACCTCAATGTGCTCTTCGATGCCAAGCTGCACGAAACGGGCTTTCTCGTAAGCGAGGAGCAGGGCATGCGCCAATCGCGCTACCGTGCCCGCAATGTCATCCGGGCCCTGCTGGATACCGATACGTACCGTGCGATGCTGCTCGATCGCGCAGAGCGGTTCAACCGCAGCTACGACGGCATCGTGCGCGTCGGGTCGTATGTCGTCGCCGCGCTGCCGCTCGTGCTCATGGCGCTGGTCTCGTTCGTCAATGTGGACGTGGACGACAAGCTCATGCTGCTTGCCGGCATGATCGCCCTCGTCATTCTCGTCGACGTGTTCCTCATCGTCGTCGAATTTCTGCATGAAAGCCTCGGCTTCCAACTGCGCATGGCCGGCCTCGGCGGGGATGCGCTCATCGATGATGCGCGCGACCACCTGCCTCTCCGCCACCATGATTTCTCGCCCGATCATCATGCGCGCGTCGTCGAGGCTCGGACCGCCTCGACGAAGCCGGGCGCGCACGAGCGGGCAGGCGTCGAATCGGAGTGGATAGCGCTGCAAGAAGACCTGTTCAGGGGAGATGACTCTCTTGCATTCCACGATGGCGCAGATGCGGGCGGCCGCTCCCGAATCGATGGCGAACACGGCGTCGTCCCCTTCGCATCCGGCGATAAGGCCGACGTCGATTCTCTCGGGCATGGCGGCTCCTTGGATTCTGGGAGCGCGCCCGGCATCGATCCCTTCGGGTCCGACGACGCGCCTGGTCCTTCCGATGAGAAGGGAGGCGCGCGATGAAGCCTCCTCGGCTTGAGAGCCCGGCCAAGGTCGTAGGCGACGTTCTGCGGATATTCGCCGGCGACGTGCGCTACGGCGTGAAGAACGTCATCGGCATCATCGTCCTCATGGGCCTGGTGCTCGTGCCTCCGATGTATGCATGGTTCAATATCGCTGGCAGCTGGGATCCGTACGGGCATACCGAGGGGCTCAAGGTCGCGGTCGCGAACGAGGACGCGGGCTACGAAAGCGACCTGACGCCCGTGGACATCAACATGGGCGACGCCGTCGTGTCGTCGCTGCGCGCCGACGACAGCTTCGACTGGGTCTTCGTCAGCGAGGGCGAAGCGATCGAGGGCATCCGATCGGGCAGATACTATGCGGCCATCGTCATCCCCGAGGGTTTCAGCGCCGACATGATGACGTTGTTTTCGCCCGACGTCACGCATTCGGAGATCACCTATTACACCAACGAGAAGGAAAACCCCATCGCACCGCGCATCACTGAGAAAGGCGCTGCTTCGGTGCAGGATTCCGTGCGCGTGAAGTTCACCGAGACGGTGGACAAGGCGGCTCTGTCCCTTGCGAGCGACCTCGTGTCCTATCTCGACGGCGATCAGGTCTCCACCTATGCGGCGCGCATGGACGGGCATATGGCCGACGCGGCCCGCGACATGCGTTCGGCCGAGGGCGACATGCGCGCGTTCTCGTCCCTCATGACGGCGGCATCCGGCCTGTCCGATGCATCGGCCTCGATGCTTTCATCGTCGAAGGACGCCTCGTCGGGCGCCGCTTCCTCCATCACGGATGCGACATCCGGCCTGTCCGATGCGTCGGATTCGTTCGACGCGGCGACCGGAGCGGTGCAGGGCGCCCTGGCGCAGAGCCTTGCGGGCTTCGACGGCTTGGACGCCGAGGTGACTTCCGCGCTCGACGACGCCCAGGGCCGATCAAGCGATGCTTCGGCGATCCTGCGTTCCGCCGCGCAGGAGGCGGAGAATTCTCGCGTCGCTTATGAATCGGTGCGCGATGCCGTGGCGGCCGCCGATACGAGCGGGGAGGCCACGGCCGCGATCGACCGCGTTATCGCCGAGCTTGCAGCGCTGCAGCAGAACCTCGGCGACGCTGCGGACGCTCTCGACGCAGGTACGTCAGATGCATCAGCGCAGATAGATACCGTACGGTCATCCATTGCCGATGCGAAGGCGAGCATTTCGGATGCGTCGGGGTCGGACGATCTCAGGAAATCCCTGGACGCGCTGGCCGCATCGCTCGGGGATATCTCGACGAAGTCCTCGACGGTGGCGTCCGATCTGGCGGATGTCGCGGGAAGCCTTTCACGCAATGCCGGATCGCTTTCCTCCCGCCTGTCCGATGCGGCCTCGTCGCTCGACGCTGCGGCGGACAAGCTTGACGATACCGCTTCCTATCTGGATGAATCCCGTGAAAAGCTCGCAGCGGCCCTTGCGTCGGGCAATCTTGACGAAGTGCGCACGATCTTGAACGGAGGGTCGGATGCCCTTGCCGAATATCTGGCCTCGCCCGTGCGCGTCGATCGGCAGGCCGTCTATGGGGTCGCGAACAACGGTTCGGCCATGGCTCCCTTCTACACGGTTCTTTCGCTTTGGGTCGGCGCCATCATCCTTGCGGCGATGATGAGGACCCGCATCTCCGATCGGCGCCTGTTCGAGCTGGGCATGCCGTCGCCCGCGGCGCGCTACTTCGGACGGTTCGGCATCTTCTCGCTGCTTTCCTTCGGACAGGCGCTGCTCGTATGCCTGGGTGATCTGTTCGTCCTGCAGATCCAGTGCGTCCATCCGGTCCTCTTCGTAATTGCCGGCATCGTTGCTGGTCAGGTATTCATGCTGATGATGTATACGTTGACCGCGATGTTCAACGAGGTGGGCAAGGCGGTTGCGGTCATTCTGCTCGTGATGCAGGTGGCGGGGTCGGGTGGCACGTTCCCTATCGAGATGACGGGTCCGTTCTTCCAGGTCGTCTATCCGTTCTTGCCCTTCACCCACGGCATGAATGCGATGGCGGCGTGCGTGGCGGGCATCTACGGCGGCGAATTCGCCTTCCACGTGATCGCGCTGCTTGCGTTCGCGATACCGACGCTGCTGGTCGCGCTCGCGCTGCGCGGGCCGGCGCTGAAGCTCAACGATTTCGTCGACGGGAAGCTCGCCGAGACGAAGTTCATGTAGGGCGCACGGCTCGAGGGATCGGGCAAGCCGTGCGGCATCGGCCGTGGAGCCCTCGTGAGCCCTATTTCGAGGCATGGCGTCTAAGCCGGGCATGGGCATGCGCCTCGAGGATGCGGCGGCGGATTAAAGCGTCCTTTGCTGGTACAGCTCCGCATCCTCGAATCCAAGGCTGCGATAGTACGCGCGCGTTCCGATGGCGCTGATGACGTTGAGATGCGAGAACCCTTCGTCCCGCGCAATGCGCGCAGCCTCTTCTATGAGACGTTTTCCTAGGCCGAGATGCTGCGCACCATCGCTTGAGGCATGCAGGCGCGCCGCCTTGCCATAGACGTGCACCTCGCGGACCATGGCTTCCCCCAAATGCACGGGAAGCTCGTCCGCGTGGGCGGCGACATACTCCTGGTGCGGCATCGACAGGCGAAGGAATCCTGCGATGCGCCCGTCGGGGGTTTTCCACTGCAGGAAGCGTTCGCTCGTGTTCGTCGTTTCGTAGGGGATGATCTCGAGCTCGAGCGCATCTGCGTCGATGCGCGCGGTGCCCATCTCGCGGAAGCGGATCTCGGCAACGTCTGACGCGCGCCCGCACGCCTCGATCTCCGATTCGACCATCTGGCGCAGGTTGGTCTTCTTGTTGCCGACGAGGATATCGTCGGCGGAGATATCGCGGATCATGCGGGAGATGCGCGTATAGGGCGCGGATGCCAGCACGTCGGCGACCAGGATGTCGAGCAGCTCGTCTTCTCCGTAGGGGCGCCACAGGCCGGCTTCGTAGAGGTCGACCAGACCGGTTCCTGCGACGAGCGCGCAAGGGTAGAGCTTGACCTCGTCGGGCAGGAATGCCGGGTTCGTCACGAACTCCCGGTAGTCGCGCTTGTCCGATTCGGGCGTCTGCCCGTAGAGGTTCACCATGAAGTGGGTGTGCAGCTTGAACCCGAAGGCGCGCATCAGCTCGAATGCATGCTCGATGGAACTCAGGTCTACCTGGCGGTCGTTCGCTTCGAGCACGCGTCTGTCGAGGCTCTGGATGCCTATTTGGATCTTCGTGCATCCGAGGCGCCGCGCGAGCGTGAGACTTCGCGCATCGATGGCGTCGGGGCGCGTCTCGACGACGAGGCCGACCACGCGCCTGCGCGCGGTCTCATTGCGCCGCTGCTCGGATTCGAGTTCCTGCAGCGTGGCGGTTTGGCTGCGGCCGGCGGCGCGCCATGCGTCGGAGGCATCGTAGAGCGATGCCACGACATCGTTGTAGGTCTCTTCTCCTGTATCGACGCGCGCTTGCGCGGCGCGGGTCGCCTGCGCGAGGATGCCGGGGTCGTTCTCCAATCCGAATGCGCGCAGCTTCTCGCGCCGCGCGGCGGCATGGGATTCCGCATCCTCGTCGTTCAGGGCACGGAAGAGTTCGCGCACGAACCAGATCTGGTAGTTCTCGGGATAGTCGGTCCAGGTGCCGCCGAGAACGATGAGCTCGACCTTATCGATCGGATGTCCCATGGCGGCAAGGGCGCGCACGCGTGAGACGACCTGCAGGTACGGGTCGAAGAAGTTGTGCTCCGCCCGCTGGCAGGCGGGCTCGTTCGCCAGATAGCTCTTCGGCATGCGCACGTCGTTGGGGCAGTAAAGGCAGGCGCTCGCGCAGGGCCAAGGCTTGGTGATGACGGTGATGGTGGCCACGCCCGATGCGGTGCGGCGCGGTTTCATCTGGATGGCGGCGAGCAGCTCTCGTTCGAGTTCCGAAGTCACGTTCCACGAGCGCCATCGTGCAGGGTCGTTCCGCTTCGTCTTGAGGTAGAACGGCAGAAGGCCGCGCTTCGAGACGTGCGTGCAGCCGTCGGAATAGCCGTGGTTGCGGCGCTGCACGAGGCGCGCGACCTCCTCGGGGCCGAGGGAGCCGCGTGTGCGGATGCGGTCGATGATGTCGAGGAGGAGTTCTTCCATATCCAGGGATTCTAATGGATGCGTGCGGAGGCGTGCAGGGCCGGCAGGCGGATTCCATGCGTCTTCGCGGCGTGCCTCTTCGGCAGGATCGGGCGCGTTCGGGCGACCGGAGCTTTTGCATCCCGAGATGCACCCGGTAAAGACAGGGCCGGGAACGCACGGGCGGCCGTCCGTTATAATCCTGCGCATGAATACCGACGATGCGCGATACCTTGCTGCGCTCAACGAGCGTTTCTATCGGCTGCACGCCGATTCCTTCTCCGATACCCGGCAGGCTTTCTGGCAGGGGTGGATCCGCGCATGCGACAGGGTCGTGCCGGCCGTTCGCGAAGCGATCGGGCGCGCTGGGCATGGCGAAGCCTTCGATGAGGTCGGAATTGTCAAGCGCGATGAAGCTTCCGATGGGATTGAACGCATCGCGTACGGTAGTTCTTCTGCCGTTCGCGTGCTCGACGCAGCCTGCGGCAACCTTCGGTTCGAGCGGTTTCTGGCAGCGCGCTATCCGCACGTGCCGTTCGCATTCGACGCGGTGGATTCGTGCGTCGAGCTCGCGCGCCTCGGGTCGGACGGTTTTTCCGGCGGGGATGTGCGCTTCGAAGAGCGTGATCTTATCGGGATGCTTCTCGAGGATCCGATATCTCCGTTTTCGTGCGAAGACGCATACGATCTGGCGGTCTGCTTCGGCTTCATGCATCATGCGCCCGGTTTTGAGAACCGCCTGCGCCTTCTTGAGGCCATGATGCGCGCGACGCGTCCGGAAGGCTTCGTCGTGGCGACGTTCTGGCAGTTCACGAACGATCCGGCACGCGCGGCGAAGGCTCGGCGCGACCATGCGCGCCTGGCGCGGGCCCTTGAGCGGCCGATCGCCTTCGAGCCAGGTGACTTCCTTCTCAGTTGGCAGGACGACGAGGCAGCCGTGCGCTATTGCCATGAGGCCGACGATGAGGAAATCGATCGGCTCGTCGCGGCGCTTGGGCGTCGCATGCCCGATATCCGCGTCGTGGACCGATTCAAGTCCGACGGCCGGACGGACGATCTCAACGCCTACGTCGTCTTTCAGCGCGCCTAGCAGTTCGCGTCGAATTCCAGAAGCGCTTGGAAACGCGCATCGCTTCGTGCGAGGGCGGCAGGCGTCCCATCCATCGCGATACGCCCGTCTTCGATGAAGATTACGCGGTCGAACCGTTCGATGCCTGCGAGGTGATGCGTCACCATGACGAGCGTGCGGTTCTGCGCCGCATTCATGAACGTATCGAGCAGGCCGGCCTCCGTATCGGGGTCGAGTCCGCTCATCGGCTCGTCGAGCATGATGATAGGAGCCTTCGACAGCAGAACGCGTGCGAGCGCGATGCGGTGGCGTTCGCCGCCGGAAAACCGCGCGCCGTCCTCGCCGCAGAGCGTGTTCAAACCGCGGGGGAGGCGCGCAAGCGCCGGTGCGAGCCCGACGGATTCCATGACGCCTCGCAGGTCCTCGTCGGTTGCGTTCGGATCGGCGATGCGCAGGTTCGCGCGCAGCGTCTGGTCGAAGACGTAGGGATCCTGCTGCACGTATCCGACGATGCGTGCGATGCCGTTTCCGAAGGACGACGCCTCGCGCCCCGCGATGCGTATCGACCCGTTCTGCGGCGCCGCGTCTCCGCGTACGAGCGAAAGCAGCGTCGATTTGCCCGACCCGCTCCGGCCGAGCACGGCGACCTTCTGGCCGAAGGGTATGTCGAGCGTGACGCCGTCGAGCGCGGGGCGGTCCGAGCCGTCGTAGACGTATGCGACCTCGCGCACGTCGATCGCGGGATGCGTCGCATCCGCTTCGTTCAGAAGACAGGCATCCCCCTGCGCATCCGCATGGCACCTGCGGTTCGGGAAGGCGTTGCGATCGTCGGATCCGCGCTCCTGGCCGTTTCGACCGCCTTTCACAGGCTTCGTGCATGCGCGCCTGATGGCGCGGGCCTCGTCCTCCGCTTCGGGAATGCGGTTCAGGTGCGTGATGGATTGGGCGTAGGTGCAGCTTACGGCCGCACCGTGCGGAAGAGGGGAGAATGCTTCCGCAAGGGAGAGGAATCCGAGGACGAAGGCCGCGACCCAGTTCGCCGCATTGCCCATGGCGCCCGGTTCGGCGAAGCGCTCGCCCGCCCAGACGATCGTCATGCATGTTCCGATGCAGAAGACCGCCGCCATCGAGGCGTCGATGACATGGCGGCGGCGCTCAACTGCGGATTCTTCGCGTGCGATTGCGGACTGCGCCGCGCGATGCGTCTCGAGGAATTCCGCCCCGCGGCCCGCGAGCACGATATCGTTCGAGCCCAAGACGTCATCGGTCAGGTTCGCGTAGCATGCATCCGTCGCGTTCTTGCTGCGTTCCAGATGCGTGCGGTTCGCGCGCAAGGAAATGAGGGGAAGGACGAAGGCCGCAACGCCGAGGAGGACGGCCGTGCCGGCTGCGAAGGGTAGCGAGAGCCATCCGAGCGCGATCACGACGAGCAGATAGAGCAGAAGCGCTGTCACGGCGGGGAAGATGCTGCGCAGGTAGAGGTTCTGGATATGTCCGATGTCGTCGGATACGAGCCCGAGCACCTCGCCTGCGCTCCTGCGCGATCCAGGCGCAAGCGCGGTCTTCTCGAGCGCAGCATACAGGCGAAGGCGCAGGTCCGATGTCATGCGGAAGACCCAGTCGTGACTGACGAGGCGCTCGAAGTAGCGAAGGACGGGTTTGCCGCCTCCGAATACCTGCACGCAGATAAGGGGCAGGTAGACGAGCAGGATGGCGTCAGGACGCTCGGCTGCGCGGCTGATGAGGTAGCCCGACGAGAACATGAGGAGCGTTGCGAAGGCAAGGGCCGCCACGCCGAGGGCGACGGCACGGATGAGCTCGGGGCGGAACATCGAGAAGTACGGACGTACCCAGCGGTCGCGTTCCGGGGTATCGGCACCCGGGGCGAGGGCATCGGCGGAGTCGGCCGCATGCGCGAAGGCCGTATCGTCGGAAGCCCGGTCGTCAAGGCTGCAGGTTACGCGGGATGCGCGGACGCTTGACGAACGGCCGGCCGAAAGAGCCTCGTCCAGATGCGCAGCTTCGCCGGTCGCGGTTGGTGCAAACGTGAGGGCTGCATCATATGCGATGCGCGCGCCGTCATCTGCGGCATGCTGCTCGTCCATGGCGCCTTCGACTTCGAAAAGACGGCCCCCTTCCACGCGGAAGACGCGATCGGCCTGTTCGAGCCAGTGAAGACGATGCGTGACGATGATGCAGAGCCGATCTTCGAACAGAGGCAGCATGCGCTGTTTGAGCTCAAGCTCCGTTTCCACGTCGAGATGCTCGGTCGGCTCGTCCAAGACGAGGATGCGACGTTCGGGCACGAGGAAGGCGCGCGCGAGCGCGATGCGTTGGGCTTGGCCGCCCGACAGCCCTCTGCCGCCTTCACCGATCACGGCGTCGAGGCCGTCGGGCACCTCATCCACGAGGGCGTCGAGGCCTGCGGCCCGTGCTGCTTCGAGCACGGCCTCGTCAGACGCGTCGGGCGCGTAGAAGCGCAGGTTGTCGCGCAACGATGCTTTGAACACATAGGGATTCTGGGGGATGTAGACGACCTGGCGTCGCCAGGCGTCGCAGGAAAGGTCGACGTCGATAGGGGCTTCGGTTCCGCTGGAAACGGCGATCGCGCCCGTTGAAGGACGCAGGAAGCCTGCAATAAGGGAGGCAAGCGTGCTCTTTCCCGACCCGCTCGGGCCTATGAGCGCGACGACCTCATGTCCGTGCAGGTCGATGGTCGTCCCCTCGATCGCGGAGAAGCCGGCGTCCTCGTAGGCGACCGAGACGTCGCGCAGGGAAAGGACGGACGAATCGTTCCAGACCGCAGGCGCGGCCTTTTCCTCCGCCGGCGTTTCCTCGGTTCCGGTTCCCGTGCGTTCTTCGAGGTCGAGCATCGTCGCCAGAGCGTTCTTCCCATCGAGCGAGGCGTGGAAGTCTCCGGCGAAGGCGCGGATGGGCTTGAAATACTCGGGCGAGAGGAAGAGCACCGCGAGCGCCGGGGCGAGCGCGATGCTGCCATCGATCAGATGGAGGCCGAGCATGATCGCGACGGCGGCGACGCCTGCGGTCGCGATGAGGTCGAGCACGGCACCCGAAAGCGTGGCGACCTTGAGCGTGTCGATCGTCGCGCGGCGGAATGCCTCGCTTGTCTCGAAGACCTGGACCCCGCGCGCCCGTCCGGCGCCGAGGGCCTTGATGGTGGGCAGCCCCCGCAGCGTGTCGATGAAATGGTTGGACATCGTCTGGAACGCACGGTACTGGCGTTGCGCCTTATCCTGCGCCATGTTTCCGATCAAGATCATGAAGAAGACGATGATAGGGAACAGCACGAGCAGGATGAACGCCGAAACGATATCGAGCGGAATTGCAGCGATGAAGATGATCAGGGGAATCACGACGACGCCGACCATTTTGGGCAGCACGAGCTTGAGATACGATTCGACCTGTGCGGCTCCTTCGATGAGCGTCTGCGCGACGGCGGCCGAGCCTGCCTTCTCCTTCAGACGTGCGTCGCCCGAGAACGTCCGTTCCATCAGCCGCTCGCGAATCTCGTTCACGCGCGAGCGCGCGAACGATTCCATGCGGATGTCCGATATCCAGGCGACGGCTTGGGATGCAAGGAAGCATGCGGCGAAGACGGCGATGGGCAGAGCCTGATCGGATATGGGATCCCCGTTCCAGATGCGTGCGATGGCCGTCGAGAGCCCCCATGCCTCTCCGAGCACGCAGAGCGCATGCGCGAAGGCGGCGACGAGAAGCATGATGAGCGCGCGTCGGACGGCGGGCAGGGCGAAAAGTCTCTTATCGAACATCGGCCGGCTTTCTATCGGGGAGGGGATGCCGCACGTCCCGGGTCGATCTTCGCCGTGCGTCTCGCGGAGGATGCGTACGGTCGCATGCGTCGATGGAATGCGCCGTTCGGCCTGGTCGACGGGCGCAGATTCTTACGTTTCGCATGCGGCGCAGGCATTCCGTTCGGTGCGTTCCCCTGCATGTGCATTGTTGCTCGATGCGTAGCATATGCATTCTAAAGCATGGTGCGGGCGGATAGACGTATAGAGGCTTCGGCCTCGGTCAATCTGCAGACGAAAGGCCGGATTCGCTCGATCGTTCGCAAAGATGCGCGTCCGTAGGGTTCGGCGGAGATGACAGGCGGTTCTCATCTTCTGCCTATTGCCTTTCATAGAGCCGCGTGCTGGCGTAGGATGTGTCGTGCGACTCAGAGGGACGAACCGGCGATGCGCGCCGGTATGGGGAAAGGAAGCATCGCATCATGTACGACATCATCATCGTGGGAGCCGGTCCGGCGGGGTTGAGCGCCGCGTACTACGCGCTCTGCAACGGACGCAAGACGGTCATCTTCGAGGCAGGCCAGGTCGGAGGAACTATTTCGCACGTGTCGGCTATCACGCATTTCGCGGGCGCGCCGCAGTGGATGCCGGGCGCCGACTTCGCGAAGGCGTTGGAGGACGACGCGACGGCCGCCGGGGCGGACATTCGTCACGAAGCCGTGCGTGCGATAGAGATGACGGCCTCGGGCGTTCGTCGCGTCGTAACCGACGCCGGCGTCTATGAATCGAAATGCGTCGTCTTGGCGCACGGCGGCACGCCGCGAGCGGCGGGCTACGATGGGGAAGATGCTCTTGCCGGTCGTTTCACCAGGCTGAACGCACCGCGCGACGCTGCTCGGTTCGCTGGGCGCGAGGTCTACGTGATCGGCGGCGCGAACGGGGCCGCCAAGGAGGCGATCTTCCTGGCGAAGACGGCATCGCGCGTGACCATCGTGTGCGTCGAGCCTGCGCTTGCGTGCTCGTCCCAGTTCAGGGGTATCATCGAGGCGACGGACGCCATCGTCGTCCGTCCTGCGAGCAAGATCGTCGCGGTGCGCGGGGAGGGCGAGCTTTCCGAGATCGACATCGAATCGTTGGCCGACGGGTCGGTCGAGACCGTGTCGTGCCCGGGTGCGGGCGTGTTCTCGTATGCAGGGGCCACGCCGAACACGGGCATGCTCGACGGCGCGATCGAGCTGGATGCCGCAGGCTATATCGTGACCGACGAGGCGATGCGCACGAGCGTGGATGGCGTGTTCGCGGCCGGAGATATCCGATCCAAGAAGGTGCGCCAGGTGGCGACTGCCGTCGGAGACGGCGCGATCGCCGGCATGTCCGCTTCTGCGTACTGTTCTAGATAGGTTCTGTCGACGCTCGGCGCATCTTCGACCGTCCTCTTCTCTGGTGTACGCTTCGGAAGAGGGGAGCGTTCTGTCCCCTTGCTTGCCATAGGGTGCGCTCGTGCCGTACAATCCCGAATTCGGCAGGCATTTCCCCGGGAATTCGCCCGCCCCACACGCCGATCGTTTCGTGCGACGTCAACCCTGCGTCGCGTATGAATGCGCGTCCGCGCAGGGAAAGGACGTTGCCATGTCTTCGGACACCCGCATCATCGAGCCCAAATCTCCAGGCGATTCCGCAGCGGGTTCCCGCGCGCAATGGTCGGGCAAGCTTGCATTCGTGCTGGCCGCTGCCGCTTCCGCCGTCGGCCTGGGAAGCATGTGGCGCTTCCCGTATCTTGCGGCGCACTATGGCGGCGGGGCGTTCCTCCTGCTCTTCGTCGTTTTCGTGTTCACGCTCGGCATTTCGCTCCTCACGCTGGAAGTCGCCTTCGGCCGCAAGACGCGGCAGAGCGCGATCGGCGCATATCGCCAGTTCGGAGATCGGTATTCCTTCATCGGCGTGCTGTCGTCGGCAGTGCCGTTCATCATCGCGCCCTATTACTGCGTGATCGGCGGCTGGGTGACCAAGTATGCGTTCGCCTACGTCTTCGACTCGCCTTCGGCGATGGCCGACGGGGGGACGTACTTCTCGTCCTTCATCGCGAACGGGCCGCAGAGCGTGAGTTTCATGCTGGTGTTTCTGGCGGTCACGTTCCTGACGGTCGCGCTTGGCGTGAACGGCGGCATCGAGAAGGCGAATCTCATCATGATGCCGGCGCTTATCGTCATGTCCATCGCGGTGGCTGCCTATACGCTGACGCTTCCCGGCGCGCTTGACGGGCTTGCCTATTACCTGAAGCCTGACTTTTCCAAATTCTCGATAGACCTCGTCGTCGCCGCGCTCGGGCAGACGTTCTTCGCGCTCTCCATCGCGATGGCCATCATGGTGACGTACGGTTCCTACGTGAAGTCCGAGGTGTCCATTCCCACGTCGTCCGTGCAGACCGCCGGCATGACGCTCGGCATATCCCTGCTCGCGGGCATGATGGTCGTGCCCGCCGCCTTCGTCGCGTTCGGCTCGGGTGCTGCCGTCGCCGAGAACTCGGGTCCGTCGCTCATGTTCATCGTGCTTCCTCAGGTATTCGAGAACATGGGGCCGGTCGCGGGTGCGCTCGGGTTCGTGTTCTTCCTGCTCGTGTTCTTCGCGGCGCTCACGAGCGCTATCTCGCTCGTCGAAGCGTGCACGTCGATTCTGGCCGATGCCCTCGGCGCCATGCGCCGTCGCGCGCTCGTCATCGTCATCGTGTACGTGTCCGTCGTCGGCATCGTCGTGGCGCTCGGGTACAGCGGGCTTTCGTTCATCCAGCCGATGGGCGAGGGATCGACGATCCTCGACGCGCTCGACTTCGTTTCCAATTCGGTGCTCATGCCTGCAGTCGCGCTGATCACCTGCCTGTTCTTTGGATGGATCGTGAAGCCTCGGGTCATCATCGACGAAATTCGCCGCTCGTCGGAATTCCGCCTGGCAAATGCGTGGTCGGCCATGATCAAGTACGTGGCACCGGTCTGCATCCTCGTGATTCTCGTGGCGTCGATCGGGAAATCCCTCGGGTTCTTCAGCTTCTAGGCGCATAACGGCTGTTCTCCACGCACATCGCCCACGCCCAGCCGTTCGTGGCAGGCCGGCCGATGGGACGCGCATTCGTGCCTGAGTCTTTCCTTCCGGGCTTCGTGTTTCGGCATCTGCAAGACCATAGGCTGCCGTGCGGGCATGCTTGCGCTCCGCCTCCTGCGTCTCTTCAGTTTGCCGCCTCGTCTTCCGAGAGCTTGCAGCTTTGCTCTTCCGTACGGTCGGCCAAGAATCGATGCACACGAGCTACCGCGTAGATTCCAAAGATCGCCGTATACATGAACATCGACGCGATCGCCGCGTCGCCGCCTCCGATCGCGGCAGGCATGAGCAGCAGAAGCAGATGCACGTACACCAGTCCGAAGAACAGGTACGCAAGGCGTTGCACGGCCTTCCATCCCCTTGCGTCCATGTGCTTCTTCACGGACTTGAACGACGTTACGCCAAGCAGGATGAGCAGCACGAATAGGCCGATTGCCACGACGATGCCTATCATGACGTTATTCCTGACGCCTGCGCCTCCGATTAGGGGGGAAAGGTAAGACTGCAGGTATACGACCACGTGCCCGAGCGTGAGGATCCAGGCGACGATAGAGAGTTCGGCACGGATAGGGCGCAGCCAGAGCGCGACCTTCGATGTGCGCGGAAGCACGCCGATATACATGACCACAATGAACAATGCCAGCGGCACCAGGCATTTCTGAATAGTCCAGAAGAAGGCCAGGCGCACGCTTCGCGAAGCATCGAGCGAGTCGAGCATCAGAAACGCCACGACGACGATCGCCGCAAGGACGTAGAAGGCGAAGGGCGCCTTCTTCAGGGGGTTTCGCAGCGCGAAACATGCCGCGATGGTGATGAGAAGAACAAGAACCGCATTCATGGCCTTAGGATTCCTTGCCCTTCCTCGCCTGTGTGCACCGATTCGTATGGCGCGGCATAGCGGCTTTTCCATGAAGAGGTGCATCCGAGAAGCCATCCGCCTGCTCTGCGGTCAGGGGCATGAAATGCACGCTGGCCAGCATATCATAGGTCGCGCTGCGGCCGCGCAGCGCTTCGGCGCTGGAAAACGTTCTGCATTCCGCTTCTTGGAATCTTTGGGTTCTGTCATGGGTTCCTACGTTTCCGGTGTCGTCGAGCCGTCGGCAGTTCTTCTCGCGTCGTTTTCGTACAAGACGTCGAGAAGATTCTGAAGCGAAGAAACGCCGATCTTCTCGTAGACGTGTGAAATATGCGTTTTGACGGTGCCTTCGGAGAGAACGAGCTTCTGCTGAATGAACGGTCGAGAACGTCCTTGCGCAAGGAGCTCGAGAACCTGGATTTCGCGATTGGATAAGCCGTATGCCGATCCGATGAATGCACAACGTATGGCGATCGCTTCCAAAGCGGCCGTTCCGCTTGCGCCGGTCGATGCGCCCTCGTCGACGGAACCCGTGCCGAAGGCTTCATGATCAGGGGGTTTTATCGAACGCGTGGAAATAAGAAGGATGATGGCGAACGCAACCGCCAGAGCGAAGATCAGCGATGCCGTCTGATCGTTTTCCATAAGGACGATCCATCCGAGCGAGCACATGCAATAAGGGAAGAGCGCTATTCCAGCCAAGCGATATGCGGGCCGCCCCGTCTCTTTGATCGCAGCGATCAAGATCGTCCACAGCAGAACATGTGCGAAGAATTCGGCCGACGTCAATTCGACGGCGATGGCCTTGCCTTCTGCGTCGGCCGCGTAAGGCTGAAGCAGGGCCACCATGATGCTTGCTATGAGTATCAGCAGCGGAATCTGATATCGATGGACCAGCGGATATCGCATCGGCTTGAACAGGGAGATCGAAAACGCAAGCAGCAGCACGCAGGCGATGCAGGTCCGCTGCATGGATTCGACGAAACCGTCCATGGCGTAATCGGGCCGTACCGCACCCCAGAGCCCGACGTTGCTTAAGGCTCCCAAAACCACGATGGCGATTCCCGCCGAAAGGAGCAGCGCCGAAACATGTCGAAGCGCTTGATCCGAAAAAGGCTCTTTTTCGATGCGCTTCTGCTTCATTCCGGCTTTAAGGCGATGCGTCATCATCAGCGCGATCGTCGAGACTGCCGGACATGTGCAGCAAAGATACAGCTGTATGAGAGGAGGGCTTCCGTAGTTGATCGCCGTGCTGGCGACCTGCTCGATTATCTGACCGAAGAGGACGACGGAGATACCGGCTCCAAGGGGCAGGCATCGCGCGATCGATACATAGAGGGCTACGATCACCCAGATGTAGGCGAAACCCAGAACCAGCGATGCGACGATGCTCACGGTATACGTCGATAAAAGCGTTTGGAACGGCGCTATGGAAAAGCCCACCGTGCAGAAGCTCATGAAGATAGGGATTATGGCGGATGCGGCGACGGAAGCCCTGTCGACTGTCTTTGGAAACAGAAGAAGGATCAATGCTGCCAGCGCCCGCCCGCCGTGAAACGCGTAGCGCGTCGCTTCGAAAGCGGGGCTCGTCTCCGCCGGCAGAATGAATGCGGTGCCGTAGCCCACGAGGTTCGCCCAAATTCCCAATGCACCCAAGGCAAGCAACAGGCATAGGGCGCACGCGAGCTCTTTGGGGCCGGGCCATTCGAATCGATGGATCGTGGCCTTCAGCATTTTATCCCCCCAACTGGTGCTGCGTGATCGGTAGACCTTTTAGGATCATCCGGACGAGTTGATCGTCCGATTCGGATGATCGACGTGCTTCAAGGCGAAATCCGCCAAGTCCGTCGATGCATGAACATGCTGCATCGCATACGTTGTCCCTGCCTTCGGAGATGTTCCGAAGGCAGGGAACAAGGAAGCAATGGGGAGGGGAGAAGAGCAATGACTTACACAGTATCTCGTCGTGCCTTTCTACGCAACATGGGCGTTGCTGCGGCAGGTACCGCCGTGGGCGCGTCAGCGCTCGGCCTTGCAGGCTGCTCTAGCTCGGGCGGCTCGGGCGGACAGGCGTGGGGCAAGGAAGCTGAAGTCGTGATCGTCGGATTCGGCGGCGCTGGAGCATGCGCTGCTATTTCGGCAGCAGATGCAGGGGCCTCTGTTCTTGTCCTGGAGAAGAACGCCGAGGCTGAACATCTATGCAACACGGTCATGTCCGGAGGCATATTCCACTCTCCTGACCAAGATGGCGATAAAGAGGCTCTTAAGGAATACCTGCGCGCTATGTTCTCGGGCGAGAATCTCCCTACCAAGACGGAAGGGGAATCGTCTCCTCGATATATCGACGGCATCGTGGACAAGTTCGCCGAATACGAGCCTAAAAACGTCGAGTTCATGCAGAGCCTCGATCCCGACTACAACGTGATCGAACGCGGCGGCGCTGCATTTCCGAGCTTTCCTGGAGCGGAGGCCTCGAAGTACAAGTCCTATAACAGCTCTTATGGCAAGGCTGCAACGGGACCGAAGTTCCCTACGCTCGACATGCCGAAAGAAGACACGGCGGCCGGCCTCGCATTCTTCAACTGCCTTAAGGCGGGCGTTTCTGCACGATCCGAGAAGATCGAGATCGACTACGGCATGCGAGGAAGCAAGCTTCTCATTAACGATGCGGGAGAAGTGATAGGGCTTGTTGCCCTGCAGGGCGAAGAGGAGGTCCGCGTCAAGGCGACCAAGGCGGTCATTCTCACCTGCGGAGGCTTCGAATACAGCGAGGATATGCGCCGTGCGTTCCTCGAGGGCCAAGGCATTACCGGTTGGGCATTCTACGGCACGACCTCTAACGAAGGCGACGGCATTCGCATGGGTTGCGAGGTCGGCGCGCAGTTGGCGAAGGTCGGCAAGGCCGCGTCGCGACTTATCTGGGCATGTCCGGACGTCGTGAAGAACGGCATGAATGTCGGATCGATCACCGATTCGGTTGGCGGGGCGGGCACGATCGTCGTCAACGCCGAAGGACGACGCTTCATGAACGAAGTGCTGATCACCAAGGATCCCAGCCGTTACTTCTCGTATAAGAACGCCGTGCATATGGACATCGAGAAGCTCGAGTTCCCCAATACCCCTTCGTACATGATCATCGACGAGACGAAGCGCACATCGGGACCTTTGGTCAATATCACGCTCTCTACGTGCGGATTCGGAGTCATTCCCTGGGACGAGAGCAATCAGACCGCGGTCGATAACGGCTGGCTTATCAAAGCGGACAGCATCGAGGAGCTTGCAGAGAAGATCCGTGATTCCCACGATGACAACAAGGGTCGCATGAGTCCTGAAGTCCTGGTCGAGACCATGGAGAAGTATCAAGCTATGGTTGAGTCGGGCGTCGACGAGGAGTTCGGGCGTTCGAGCAAGACGAAGGATCCCATTTCGGGCGAAGAAGTCGACAAAGGCTTTCAGCCCATCGACACGCCTCCGTTCTATGCGATGCCTCTTGTTGCGGGCGGGCCTAATACGAAAGGCGGATTGCAGACCGACGGCGATCGCCACGTAGTCAATTGGAACAATGAGATCATCCCGCGTCTTTACTCGGCAGGGGAGATGTCTTCCGTGTTCAAGTTCGTGTATCAAGGCGGCGGAAACCTCACCGAATGCATCGTGTGCGGACGCATCGCGGGAGAAAACGCCGCGGCGGAAACGGCCTGGGAAGGCAAGTAGATATCTCGGCATCCCGCCGTTCCGAAGGACATCGGCGGCGGGATGCTTCCCATAGGCGCTGAACGAGCGAGGTTTCGTCTTGTTCGTGCGCAACCGCAAGGAGAGGACCTTGCGTGGCGCACAAGGGGGTACGAACTTGAAGAGCTTGCAAAGTAAAACTCTCATCTCATGCGTCGCGATCGGGTTGCTTGCCGCAACGTGTCTGGCGGCATGCGGGGGCCAACGCGAGAGCGAATCTCAGCAGGGTGCCGCGAGCGAAGCGCCGAGTGCAGCTTCGATCTCTGCGTGGAGCTATGCCGATGATTGCAGCCTATGCCATGCCGCAGAGTCGAACTCGCTGACCGATCCTGCGTGTCTTGCGGGCATCCATGCCGCAAACGGAAATACCTGCCAGACCTGCCATGCCGATGAGTCCGACTTGGCCGTCGTCCATGAAGGCGCCAATGCCGAGAAAGCGCAGAAGGTCACGAAGCTTCGTAGGACCGGCATCAAGCAGGATGCGTGCCTTGGTTGCCATGGCAGCTATGACGATCTTGCCGCCAAGACGGCCGACTCGACCGTCCTGACCGATTCCGAGGGGAAGACCGTGAATCCCCATGCGCTGCCTGCGAACGAGGACCATTCAGAGACCACCTGCGCGAGCTGTCATGTCATGCATACGAAGAAATCCGTCTCGGAGACCGCACCGGAGTATTGCATATCCTGCCACCATACGAACGTATACGCGTGCCACACCTGTCACGATTAAAGATCCAAGGATCCATCATCTGCAGCCGAACTTCTCCTCTAAGAGCAAGAAGGCGCCGACATGCCGGCGCCTTCTCTCGCGATGCTCTCTTGCGCCCGACGGGAGGAGGGGTGCGGACGGAGAGGGCAGGAGTGCGGTCGTGGGATCGTGGATGGCTTATGCCTGGGCAAGCGCCTTGCCGGCCAGGCGCCCGAACGTGGCGCAACGCCCCGCATTGAGGCCTACAGCCAGATTGGGATACACGCCTCCGTAAAAGCCTCCTTGGTCGTTTCCGACTACGCGAACGCCCTCGATGGCGTGACCGTCCTCGCCGTAGGGGCGCAGGTCGTCGTCGACTTTGATGCCATCGGTGGTGCAGAGCGAGAATCCGCAGGACTTCACCGTGGCATAGAACGGCGGGGTACGCAGTTCGCTCAGACGGAAGGCCTCCTTGCCGAAATCGGGATCGACCTGATTGTCGAAATTCTCGTTCTGTCGCTTGCAGGTGGCGAGGAAGGCGTCCATGTCGGTGATCTCGAGCGCTTTTCCGAGCTCCTCGAGCGTATCGGCTTTCACGATGTAGCCGGCTTCGACGAAGGATTCCATCTCCGGTTCGATCCAGTCCTCCACCATCGTCGGGAACGAGTCATGGTCGCCGCCCTCGTGGTAGCAGATGGTCGAGCATCCTGTGGTATGGAAGCGGTCGATATCGGTTTTCCAGTTGGTATCCCAGATCTGGTGCCAGAAACGGTTGCCCTTCGGGCGGTTGGCCGAGGTCTTCATGACGTATTCGTACGGCTCGCTTTCGTTATGGAAGCGCTGCCCGCTATGGTCGACGCGCAAGAAGGGCTGGGAGCTATAGAAGAAATAGCCGTATTCCTTGATGCCGACGTTGTACGGGTCTCCTTCGTGCTGCTCGGCCGTGAGCAGGCAGCGGTTGAACACGACGCCGGAAGGAATGGAGTCCATGGAAGATCCGAGCCAGAGCAGCGACTTGATGCCGTCGCCCGTGCAGCTGGGGAAGGCGTCGAAGGTTCCGTGGCTTGCGTACTCCTCGGCATGGCGATCCATATACATGGCTTTGTCGTAGGCATAGCCGCCGGTTGCTATCACGACGCCTTTGGAGGCATTGACGCGGATCATGCCGTCGGGGCCTTCGGCATACAGCCCAATGACGCGGCCGGACTCATCGGCGATCAGGCGCCGCATGACGGTGCTGAATCGCTCCTCGCATCCGTCGAACGACGTGATGTAGGCATCGAATATCTTGGAGACTTCTCCTTCGCGTGCGGGGTATTCGCCGTTGGTCCCGTGTCCGATCGGCCATTCGAGATATCTCGTGCCTTCGGGCATGCTCCATTCGAGTTGGACCTCCATGCCGTTTTGAGCGAGCAGGTCCGTGTACCAGTCGATCGCTTCGCCGGAATTCTCGGCCCATTTCCTGATGAGGCGCGTGTCTGCGCGGCCTTGCGCATAGCTTGAAAGATTGTTGACGATGTCGGGGATGTCGATGGATATGCCGCGCTCTTTCTGCGCCTTGGAATTCACGGCTCCGAGCGCGGAGGATCGAATGCCGTTTCCGGCCGGGCTCTTTTCGATGAGCAAGGTCTTCGCGCCGTTTTCGGCGGCGGATGCGGCGGCGAAGTACCCGGACGTCCCCGCTCCTACAATGACGACTTCGAAATCGAGGATATCGACGCAATCGGCATCCGAAATCTCGGGCGCTTCGCCGAGCCAGCTCGGCGCATCCGATGCTCGATGCATATCTCCCGCGTTCTGCGATGCTGCTTCCCCCTTAGGCGCACAGCTTGAGATCGCGCCTACAGCGGACAGCGAAGCGACTGCCGCGGCGCCCGTGAGAAACGAGCGACGAGACATATCGAACGAACGTGCCATATTCCCTCCCTTGACGAACGGTATGTTTTCAGGCGAAGCGGCGATGCGGCATCTGCGTGGTGGTCCGATGCGATCGGCGTCCCCTCTGCGCCTACGGCTTTCCTGATGGCCGCGACTCGCATGATGGCATGCGTCGGCTTTTCCGTAATCACCTAGAATGAGGGCGGATGCGGGTTTTCACCTGAAAGAGGTGAGCGGGTTTTCAGGGCACAAGCCTTTCGTGCCAAGAGGGAGGGGTCTCATCGTGCTTCGCGAGGCAAGGCTTCATCATTGCGGCATAGGGTTCGTGTGGATGTGGGTCTACGCGATGTTCGAGACGCCGGCGTTCTATCCTCATCGCGAAGGAGTCGGCATCAACGCCGACCCGTCATGGCTTGCCTCCGCGGCATCGGTCACGCTCGCTTTGTTCGCATTCGGACTTTGGTTTTCCCGTCGCCGCCCCTCCCATGAGAGAGCGATCGGCTGGATAGGTTCGGTGCTCATCGTGCTGGGTACGCTGCTTTCAGCCGTGTCGATCGGGGAAGGCGCAGCGGGTTTCATGGATGCGTGTGCTGGAACCATGTCGGGCGTCGGCACGGCTCTGCTCATGCTGGTGTGGTGCTCCGCATTGAGCCGCCTGACCATTGGGCAGGCGGAGCTCGGGATATGCCTGAGCACCGCTCTGCCGCTTGTCGGCGCTCTGGTCTTTCCCTATCTCGACGGTGCCGTCGGAATGGCGGCCGTTTCGTCGCTTCCCGTCATCTCCGCAGCGCTCTTGAGCATGACGATCGAGGATGCTTCGGTTCATGAAGGCGCTTCCTCTTCCGACGACGGTGCTGATGCCCGTCTCTCGATCGCCGGGTTCCTGCGGGCCATGATGGTCGTCGCGGTCGTCTACGCGATCACGGGATGCTTGGGAGTCTTTCAGGATGTCAAAGGGGATGCCCTGCTCGTCTGGGGCATCGATGTGCCGACGATTCTGGGGACAGGGCTCGGAATCGTGCTCGTATTCTCGTTCGTTCAGTTCTCGCATGCCACCGATTTCACGGAGCTGTTTCGTTGGCTCGCGCCTTTGCTGACGGTTGCCTTGGCGTTCTTTCCGTGGGATGGTCGTGCGATGCCGATAGCCTCTTCGACGATCTTGTCCATGGCGGATACCGCCATGCAGGCCATTTCACTCCTGTGCCTGGTTGCCATCGTGAAGCGGCGTATTGCGAATGCGTATGGCGCTGCAGGGCTATGCCTAGGCTCGATACAGCTCGGCGTGCTTGTCGGGAATGTGGCAGGTGCACGGGCCATCGACTCGGTGAGGATGCTTCCCGACGGCATGTTCGCGCTCGCCTTCGTGCTGATGTGCGTGCTTGCATGCTCCCAAGTGCTGCTCGCACGCACAGAGAGCCAGCCGTCCGGATCATCTTCGGCTTCTGCCCGGGTTCGCCTCTCAACGCTTGGAGCGGCCGAGGAGGCTGCGGTTGCAGATGAGTTTCGAACTGCGGCTTCCCACACGCGAGGGAGCGTTTGCCTTGATGCGAGGGAGCAGCCTTCGGCGGGGCGTGCCGAACAGGATCGCGCACGTTGCGACGGCGGCGTCTTCCTCGCGCATGAAGAGGAAATCGATGCGCGATGCGCCCAGATCGCGGATGAGTTCGGGCTTTCCCTGCGCGAGCAGGAGGTGTTGGGCTATCTTGGTCGCGGCAGGTCGCAGCCGTATATTCGCGACCAGCTCGTTCTTTCCAAGAACACGGTCGCTTCCCACGTGAAGCATATCTACGCGAAGCTGGGAGTTCATTCCAAGCAGGAGGTCATCGATTTGTTCGAATGACCGGAGCGCGTGCGTTCATTGCCCCTCCAAGTAGCTTAAGGCTTCGTGCGATACGGCATGGCGGGCTTGCGGCCGCACGTGTCGCATCATGAGCTCCGACACCATGCATGCCTCCCGTGCCAGGCACCGCCTGGTCGAACCTCTCGGATCTGCGTCCTTCGTAGCGATCGAAACGATTTCCTCCAGGTCTGCAGCAAATCGGATAAGATGGTGCGGTCATTGTCGGGCTGCGGCCGCGCAACGTTCCCTCTCCTGGGGGTGACGGCGGCGCGCCGCATGCCGGCAGCAGGCCGTCTGCTGCATCGTACGTGCAAGGGGAGTTACCATGAAGGTCCTGTATAACGACGGAACGGTCGCCGAATGCGCCGAGGACGAAGAACTCGACGTTCTGCGCCACTCCGCCGCCCACATCATGGCGCAAGCGGTCAAGCGCCTGTATCCCGAAGCCGACTTCGGCTACGGTCCCGCCACCGATAACGGGTTCTACTACGACATCGACTTCACCGACACGAAAATCTCCGAAGAGGACTTCGCCGCCATCGAAGCCGAGATGAAGAAGATCTGCAAGGAGAACCTGAAATTCAGCGTCTTCGAGCTCCCGCGCGCCGAAGCGGTCGCGCTCATGGAGGAACGCGGCGAGAAGTACAAGGTCGAGCACATCGGCGACCTGCCCGAGGACGCGCGCATCACGTTCTATCAGCAGGGCGAATACATCGACATGTGCGTCGGCCCGCACATCTGCTACACCAAGGCGCTCAAGGCGTTCAAACTGACCGCCGTGTCGGGCGCGTATTGGAAAGGCGACAAGGACAACAAGATGCTCACGCGCATCAACGGCATCGCCTTCCGCAGCAAGGAAGAGCTCGCCGAGCACGAGCGCATGGTCGCCGAGGCCGAGAAGCGCGACCACCGTCGCATCGGCCGCGAGATGGAGCTCTTCATGATGGCCGACGAAGGCCCGGGCTTTCCGTTCTGGCTTCCCAACGGCATGCGTCTGAAGAACTCCCTCATGCAGTACTGGATGGACATGCAGGACGCCTATGGGTACGAGCAGGTGGACACCCCGATCATCCTGAACAAGAGCCTGTGGGAAACGTCCGGCCACTGGGACCACTACAAAGAGAACATGTACACGACGGAGATCGACGGGGAAGAGCACGCCGTCAAGCCGATGAACTGTCCCGGCGCGTGCCTGATCTACAAGAGCAAGCCGCGTTCGTATCGCGATCTTCCGCTGAAGCTCGCCGAGGCCGGCAAGGACCACCGCCACGAGCTCAAGGGCGCGCTGCACGGCCTGTTCCGCGTGCGCGCGTTCACGCAGGACGACGCGCATCTGTTCATCCGCCCCGATCAAATCACCGAGCAGGTCACCGATACGGCGCATCTCATCTCCACGTACTACGAGCAGTTCGGCTTCCCGTATCGCGTCGAGCTTTCCACGCGCCCCGAGGACTCCATGGGCTCCGACGAGGATTGGGAGCTCGCCGAGGCGGGCCTGCGCGCCGCACTCGAGGCCATGGGCGTCGACTACACCCTGAACGAGGGCGACGGCGCCTTCTACGGCCCGAAGATCGACTTCCATCTGCAGGACTGCCTGGGGCGCACCTGGCAGTGCGGCACGATCCAGCTCGACTTCCAGCTCCCGCAGAACTTCGAGCTCGAATACACTGACGCCGACGGCATGAAGAAGCGCCCGATCATGATCCATCGCGCGGGCTTCGGCTCGTTCGAACGCTTCATCGGCATGCTGACAGAGCAGTACGCGGGCAAGTTCCCGACGTGGCTTTCTCCGTGCCAGGTCAAGGTGCTGCCGGTGTCCGAGAAGCATCGCGAATACGCGCGCGGCGTCTACGACGCCCTACGTGCGGCGGGCATTCGTGCGAAGCTCGACGAGCGCGACGAGAAGATCGGCTACAAGATCCGCGAGGCGCGCGGCATCGACCGCGTTCCGTACATGCTGATTCTCGGCGAGAAGGAGGAGAACGCCGGCAACATTTCGGCGCGCGATCGCAGCAACGAGACGGTTGAGCGCGACCTTGGGGAATTCATCGCCGACGTGACGGCCGAGATCGAGGAACGCCGCGGTTGAACGCGGTTTTCCAGTCGACCGGCACGTCCGCGAGCGCACGCCCATCCGATGCTCTTCGGATGGGCATTTTCCTTTCAGGGGCAACTGTACGCGAAACGGAGACAGGAGCGGGTATACTTTTCAGCGAATCCGGGCGAGCAGGGTAGCTTCGCCGACCGGATCGCGTTCCGCACGATTGAAGGGAAGAACTATGATCGACGAAAACCGCATGCCCGAAGGGGCGCCCGGCGCAGCACCCGAGCAGCCGGCGCAGGCTCCTTCCGTTCCGCCCGCGGCTTCCGAGCCTCAGGGCGTTGCGCCCGCCGCACCCGCCGCGACCGAGCCTATGCCGCAGGCTCCTTCCGCCGCTCCTGCCGCAGACCAGGCTCAGACGACCGCCATTCCCCCGTTTGCCCCGACGAACGATGCTCCTGCGTATCAGCAGGCCGCCGGCACGTATCAGCAGCAGCCGGCATCGGGCGGCAACGGCCTTGCCATCGGCTCCCTCGTCTGTGGCATCCTGGCCATCCTGACCGTTCTCTTTCCTATCGTCGCCATCGTCCTCGGCATCGTCGCCATCGTCCTCGGCGTCCAAGCGTCCAAGCGCGGCAAGGACGGCAAGGCGACGGCCGGCAAGGTGACGGGCGGCATCGGCATCGCCCTCGGCGTCATCATCTGGATCGCCTCGGCGATCTTCCTGACCTCGGTTCTGCCCGGCATGACCGAGGAGCTTGCATCCACTTCCGCGCCTTCGACCATGGAGGCTCCGGCGACCTCTTCGAACGACGCCGCGAAGTCCGGCTCCTCTTCGGCCGATGCCGACGGCGCGCGCGATGCGCTCAAGGCGTATCTCGACGAGAACCTGGACACGTCCGCCACGCAGAACGCGTTCTTCGAGCAGGCGTTCGCCAGCGCCATCGAAGCGTCCACGAACGTCAGCATCGATAAGCTGGGGTTGACCGGCGCCGATTTCGTCAACTGGATGCTCGCGAGCGATTCGTATTCCATCGATAACGTGTCGGTCTCCTCCGACGGCATGACGGCGACGGCTCAGGTCACGATGCAGGTCAGGGACTACAATGAGTTCAACAACGTCTATGCCCAGAAGATCGGGGAAGCGGCCAGCTCCTTCGCTGCATCCGCCGATGAAGACGAGATGTACCGCCAGGTCGGCTCCGCCATCTCCGATGCCATGAGCGCAACGCCGATGACGAGCACGACCATCTCGGCCTCTCTCACGAAGTCCGGCAGCACGTGGACGGTCGACCAAGCGACCCAGAGCGCGATCGACAACGCGATCTTCGGGAGCGGCAACTAAGGGAAGAGATATCCTGAAACGTCGTCGCGGATCGCTGCGACGACGAACGTACGCGCTATATAGCCCGGTCGAATCATTTCGGCCGGGCTTTTTCTTGCGCGTGGCGCTTTGCGAGCCAGCCAGGCTTCCATATCCTTCGCACGATGGGCGAAGGCGACCGAGTCGACGAGCCTATCGTCTTCCATGCGCATCACGCGTTTCCCTGCACGCATTGGATGGATTTTCGCGCGACGCGATTCGTCGGGAGTAGGGTAGTGGGTCGTTGCAGGGAATGAAAAGGAAGAAGGTTTCCCATGGCATCGGTTCTTGAAGCGATCATGCTCGTGTGCTTCGGGCTTTCGTGGCCCATCAATGCGATAAAGGCGTACAAGGCTCAGACGGCGGCAGGCACGTCGTGGGCATTTCTCGCTCTGATCACATTCGGATATGTTGCCGGCATCGCTGCCAAGTTCGTCGGAGGCATGGTGAACTGGGTGCTCGCTGTCTACTTCTTGAATCTTGCGGCGCTTGCTGTGAACTGGGCGATCTTCTTCAGGAACCGTGCCGTCGATGCCCAGCGCGCGGCCGACCGCGCCGCGTAGAACCGCGCACGAAGCTCTCCGGTATATTCCCGTTCGGGAAAAATAGGATTTCGCCCGTGCCCTCCTGGTGACGAACGTTCTTAGCATGGACCTTTCCATCGATAGGAGAGGCGCATGAACCTCAACGTGTAGTCGTCGTAGTGGAAGAGGACGATCCCTATCAACCTCCTGCGATCGCCGCTTCAGAACCTTCCTTGCGCGAGGGCGCAGGCGAAGGCATGGGTCGAAAACGATTCCGGCGACGGGGCTATCTCGCGGATGAGCTGCAGATAGGGCGGCATGAGGTCCGCCGGTTTCGCATCCAGGTCCGATTCGTCGCATTCGACGATGACGACGGCCTGGTAGGGAAGGAACGGATACGTGCGCACCTCGTATCGCCTAGCGTCCTCGGCAAGGTGGATGCGCGTGTGCCGAACTTCATGCAGGGAAGGATCCGCGAACGCATGCAGATCGCGGAAGCGCTTCTCGTCGATGGCGAGGACGTAACGCTCGCAGGCGCCGTCGAACGATTCGCGCGCGGTACCTTCATAGATGTCTGTCGAACAGGTCAGGCGGAAGTATTCGCGCCGAGACCCTTCGACGTTCTTGGTTCCCGACGCCTTGCTGCCTTCGTGTCCCCCGATGCTTCGTACGCCGGCATCGCCGGCTTCCGCATTGCGTGCGATCGCCTCGAGCCTTGCATGGGACTCGAGGATGATGCGGGTTTCTGATGCGTGGCCGCCACCCTGGTTCGATCTGCGCTTGCGGCCTCGCTTCTCGGTGCGTTCGCCATCCCGGTTCGATGCGCATTTGCCATCCTGCTCCTCAACGCGTTCTCCATCCCGTTCCGTCGCGCCCGCCGGCCTCAGCAGGATTTGCTCGACATCCTCGGCATACGTTCCGACGCGTTCGAGCAGGGCGCTTTCGTTCGGCTTCCTGATCAGGAAGATGCGCCGATGCGGAAGCACCCTGCCGCATCCGGCCGCTGAAAGGACGCATGCGAGCGCATCGCCGATCTTGACGTCCATGCCATCGCGCGCAGGCACGAACGACACGTGGGGATGTCCCGCCCATGCACGCCTGATCCGTTCTTCCATGGCGCGCGCACCCAGGACGTCTTCTCGCCGCGCGGCATTGCCCTCCATCCCATAGGCTGCGGATTCCTCCGCCGCGAGCGATTCGAGATGGATGACGGCATCGTAGCGTTCGAAGGCTTCATCGATGGAAAGGCCTGCACGCGCAAGCATGAGCGAGAATTCCATTGCAGGAAGATAGGCCGCCCCGTCCATGATGCCGCGGTCGCAGAGCACGACCGCCCTGCAATCCGCGCTGCGCTCAAGCGTGATGCGGGCGGCGCGCTCCAGGGACAGCTGCAAATCGAGGATCCGCTCTTGAAAGGTGCCCTCGGATACGTCGATGCCGGGCCGCATGCCCGTTTCCATCAGGAGCGTCGCCGCTTCCGGAAGCGTGACGACCCGATATCCGCGCACCTCGAGCTCATGCGCGAGCACGGGTATGGCGGTCGTCTTCCCGGCGCACGGACCTCCGGTGACGGCGATGGTCGCGATGTTCGATCCTTCGCGCGATGCCTGTCCGTCGAAAAGTTCGGCCAGGCTCATGCCGTACAGGTCGGCCAGGCGCACGAGCGCATCCATGCTCGGGTACGACGCGCCCCGCTCCCACCTGGAGACGGCCTTTCCCGTGATGCCGACGGCCGCGCCGCACGCATCTTGGGAAAGCCCCGCGCGCATGCGCAGCGCAAGGAGCCTTCGTCCCAGCAATGCCTTGTCCATCGTCGCTCGCTTCCTGTGATCGACGCCGAAGGAATCCGTCGGATGGGCGAACCCATCGCAATCGGCGTTCTGGTCGAAAGGCGTGTCGCCCGGCTGCTTCATGCCGATATCGATGCGCCGATGACGCACGCGGTTTCCGTTCGAAAATTCTATTTGAAATAGAGTATAGGAAACTATACCGAGAAACCAGTGATTCTCATAGAGGCACCGAACAGGGTGTGCGGGAAAGCCCTATCATCACGCCATCGACGTGCGAGACGCACCGAAGCAGAATCGAAGGAAGGCGACGCGATGGATGCGAACCAGGGGGATATCCTGACGATGCCGCACGAGCGGATCGAAGGGGTCCAGCTCGAGGGAATCAAGAAGACCGTGGCACGCTGCTACGAGAACATTCCGTACTACAAGAAGGCGTACGACGAAGCGGGCTTCGACCCGTATTCCGTCGAATCGCTCGACGACCTCGGGCGCGCTCCGTTCGTCGGCAAGCAGGACCTGCGCGACAACTACCCGTACGGCATGCTCGCCGTGCCGCGCAGCGAGGTGCGCGAGATCCATCTGTCCTCCGGCACGACCGGGGTCGCGACGCTTGCGGCCTACACGCAGCGCGATCTGGAGATCTGGGCGGAATGCTTCGGACGCGGCATCGTCTACGCCGGCGGCGGCGCAGACGACGTCGTTCAGGTGAATTACGGATACGGCCTGTTCACCGGCGGACTGGGTGCCCATTACGGCAGCCAGCATTCGGGAGCTGCGGTCATCCCCGCGTCCTCGGGCAACACCGAGCGCCAGATTCGCCTGCTCAAGGATCTCGGCACCACCATCATGTGCTGCACGCCCAGCTACGCGATGCACATCGCCGATACCGCCCTCGAGGCGGGCATCGATCCTTCCGAGGAATTCCATCTGCGCGCCGGCATCCACGGCGCCGAGCCTTTCAGCGATTCCCTGCGCGCCGAACTCGAGCGAAAGCTCGGATACAAGGTGCTCGATGTGTACGGCCTGACCGAAACCATGGGTCCGGGCGTCGCGATCGAATGCTGGGAGCAGACCGGCCTGCATCTGGCCGAGGATCACTTCTATGCCGAAGTCATCGATCCGGTCACCGGGAAGAATCTGCCCGACGGCGAATGGGGCGAGCTCGTCATCACGACGGTCGATCGCGAGGCGAGCCCCGTCGTGCGCTATCGCACGCGCGATATCACGCGCATCATTCCCGGAACCTGCGCCTGCGGACGTACGCATCGCCGTATCGACCGCCTGCACGGCCGCACCGACGACATGCTCGTCATTCGCGGCGTGAACGTCTTCCCGAGCCAGATCGAAGACGTCGTCAAGACCATTCCCGATGCGTCGTCGTGGTATCGGATCGAACTGGAGACCGTGAAGTCGCTCGATGTCGTGACGCTCAAGATCGAGGCCAATCCCGGCTTCGCACTCGATTCCATCGCCGCGGTCCAGCGTCTCCAGCGCGAGATCCAAGCGAAGCTCAAGGCGGCGCTGTCGGTTAGAATCGAGGTCAAGGTCGTGGAACCGAAAAGCATTCCGCGCAGCGAAGGTAAGGCGAAGCGCGTCTTCGACGCGAGGGAGGGGATTCGGTAATGGTCGATCAGATCACGGTGTTCCTTGAAAACAGCGAAGGCCGCCTTCTGGCCTTGTGCCGCTGCCTGGGCCGGGCGGGCGTGGACATGCGGGCCCTCACGATCGCGGAGACGTCGGACTACGGACTCGTGCGCATCATCTGCAACGATGCCGATGCTGCCATGGAAGCGTTGGAGGAAGGCGGATTCAGCGCCACGAAGACCAAGGTCGCGGCCATAGCGGTGCCGAACCGTCCGGGCGGCCTGTCCGAACTGCTCGAGGTGCTCGACGGGCTCGGGCTGAACATCGAATACGGATACTGCTTCTCGACCGAAGCAGGCCAGGCGGTGGACGTCTTCAAGATCCACGGCGGCGCCCAGGCGGCCGAAGCCGCGTTCGCCCTCGAGGCTGCGGGCTTCAAGGTCCTTTCGTCCGAAGATCTTGCCTAGGGCTCGTTCGTCGCGCAGAGAGGCGGCACGATGCGCGAGGGAAGAACCGGCTTCGCAAAACGAGCCGCGCGTCTCATGGGCGCGCGGCTTTTCTTGCCATAGGGACCTTTCCCCTCCCATTTCTCGCCTAAGCTTCAAAAGAATCTGTTTTCAGGTAAAATCACCGGAGGGAAACCAAGGGATAGTGTTTATGAGAGGAGACTCCCGCTATGAAGGAATCCAAGACCAAAGTTCGTGTCGGCCTGCTGGCAGCCCTTACCGCCGTTTCGGCGCTCGTGCTCGCGCTCGGACTTACCGCGTGCGGCGGTGCCGGCGGCGGCGATGCCGACAAGACGCCGTTCGTCGGCACGTGGGACATCTCGTCCATCTCCGGCGAGGAAGCCGTGACCGAGGACGACATGAAGATGATGAGCGACATGGGCCTCAATGCGTTCATGAACCTCGACGAGGACGGCACGGCCAGCATCGATCTGTTCGGCGAAGTCATGACGGGCACCTGGACCGTCAAGAGCGCGACCGAGATCGACGTCACGATCGACGGCAGCACCCAGGCTGCGACCCTCGATGGAGACAAGCTCACCATGACCGACAAGACCAGCACGCTCGTGTTCACGAAGGGCGATCCGAAGGAAGTCTCTTCCGCGGGCGGCGCTTCCAAGTAACCTGCGCACGAACCGCACGCATTTCGTCATGAAGCCTGAGAGGGTTTCGATCGGCGAAGAGTCGCGCGTTCCTTTCTGCTGATCAGGAAGGTTCTGCGACTTGAATAGAGAGGGGCGGCCGGCCTTGGCGTCGGTCGCCCCTCGTGCGTCCGGGTCCGTATCGGCGGATTCGTGCGCTCCTTCCGTCGCGGATGGATGCTTTCCGCCTTCGCGCCATAGAAGCCGTTCGCGGTCTCGCGGTACAATGCCTCGGTATGCTTCAGGCTCTGTTCGGAGGGGATACGCGCATGACCAAGATCCAGATGACCACGCCGCTCGTCGAGATGGACGGCGACGAGATGACCCGCATCATGTGGCAGATGATCAAAGACGAGCTCATCTGCCCGTTCGTCGATCTCAAGACCGAATATTACGATCTCGGCCTTGCGCATCGCGACGAGACCGACGATCAGGTCACCGTGGATTCCGCCGAGGCGACCAAGCGCCTGGGCGTCGCGGTCAAGTGCGCGACCATCACGCCGAATGCGGCCCGCGTCAAGGAATACGACCTGAAACGCATGTGGAAGAGCCCGAACGGCACCATTCGCGCGATGCTCGACGGCACCGTCTTCCGTGCGCCCATCGTGGTGCGCGGCATCGATCCGTGCGTCAAGAACTGGGTGCGCCCGATCACGCTCGCGCGTCATGCGTACGGCGATGTCTATCGGGATGCCGAGATGCGCATCCCCGGCCCCGGCACGGTCGAGCTCGTCTACACCGCGTCCGACGGCACCGAGACGCGCCGGCTCGTGCACGAGTTCACGGAGCCTGGCGTGGTCGAGGGCATGCATAACCTGGATGCTTCCATCGAAAGCTTCGCGCGGGCCTGCTTCGACTTCGCGCTCGCCACGAGCCAGGACGTCTGGTTCGCCACGAAGGACACCATCTCCAAGACCTACGACCATCGCTTCAAGGATATCTTCCAGGAAATCTTCGATGCCGATTACGCCGCTCGCTTCGAAGCGGCCGGCATCGAGTACTTCTACACGCTCATCGACGATGCCGTGGCGCGCGTCATGAAGGCGGAGGGCGGCTTCATCTGGGCCTGCAAGAACTACGACGGCGACGTGATGAGCGACATGGTCTCGTCGGCGTTCGGATCGCTCGCGATGATGACCTCGGTGCTCGCGTCTCCTCACGGCTATTGGGAATACGAGGCCGCGCACGGCACGGTCCAGCGCCATTACTACAAGCATCTCGCGGGCGAAGAGACGTCCACGAATTCGGTGGCCACGATCTTCGCGTGGACGGGAGCCCTGCGCAAGCGTGCCGAGCTCGACGGCCTGGCCGATCTCGCCGCTTTCGCCGACGCGCTCGAGCAGGCGACGGTCGCCACGATCGAGTCGGGGAAGATGACCGGCGATCTTGCGCGCATCACGTCGATCGAGCATCCGACGAAGCTCAGCACAGGTGCGTTCATCAAGGCCGTCGCAGAGGATCTGAAGGGCCGCCTGTAGGTTGAGGCCCTAGGGCCTCCGGCATTTCCATCGGCTTGTTCATCTGTACGATTCCCATACGCGCGGGCATGAGGTCCATTCGATACGAGATTGTTGCTCCCAATCGACGCATGTGGTTTTAGAATGGCAACACCGCACTATGCACGACGCAACGACGCGCCCTCCGGGGCGCGTTTTACATGAGGAGCCCGCATGCTTTCCGAACGTGTTTTGACCAAGATCATCCATAGGATGACGAAGAATCACCTTGCGATGGTTCCTGCTCCTGAATCCCGCATTCCCGAAGCGAAGCCCGGCCAACGCTACATGCTGTATATGCATGTGCCGTTCTGCCAGCGTCTCTGCCCGTTCTGCAGCTTCAATCGCTATCGGTTCGACGAGAAGGTGGCGCGTCCGTACTTCGAGAGCATGCGCAAGGAAATGCTCATGCTGAAGGATCTGGGCTACGACTTCCACGACCTGTACATCGGCGGCGGCACGCCCACGATCATGCTCGACGAACTGTGCGAAACCATCGATCTGGCGCGCGATGCATTCCATATCGAAGACGTGGGCACTGAGACGAATCCGAACCATCTGGCCCAGCCGTATCTCGACAAGCTGCGCGGACGCGTGCAGCGTCTGTCGGTCGGCGTCCAGAGCTTCGACGACGGCCTGCTCAAGCAGATGGATCGCTACAAGAAGTATGGCAGCGGCGACGAAATCCTCGAGCGCATCGCCGAGGCCATACCGTATTTCGACTCGCTCAACGTGGATATGATCTTCAATTTCCCTTCGCAGACCGAAGAGATCCTGATCAGCGACCTTGAGAAGATCGCGACGTGCGGATGCCGCCAGACCACGTTCTCGCCGCTCTACGTGTCGAGCGCGACCACGCGCAAGATGACGGAGACCTTGGGCTCGATGGATTACGACCGCGAGCGCCGCTACTACCATCTGATCGACGGCGTTCTGGCAGGTGGCGAAGATCCTCTGTTCAAGCGTACGACGCTCTGGACCTTCACGCGCAACGGCGCAGACGCCGCGGCGGTTGAAGCGGCGCCCGACCGCGCGTCGTCCTCGGTTGACGCCGCAGTGCATGCGGCAGTTCGAGGGAAAGAAAACGACGCAATGGGGGCGGCGGAACCCATGTCGGCAGCGCGCCTCGATGAATTCCAGGTGTCATGCGAGCAGTATCCCGCCATCGGCAGCGGGTCCATCTCGTGTCTTGGCGGATGCATTTACGTGAACACCTTCAGCATCGAGGAATACAACGAAGCCATCGCTGCAGGACGTATGCCGCTCATGGGCAAGAGCAGGATGGGCGCACGCGATCTGATGCGGTACCGTTTCCTGCTGCAGCTCTATCAGCTGCGGCTCGATAAACGCCAGTTCAAACGCGATTTCGGCATCAGCATCGAACGCGGGCTTCCGGCCGAGATGGCATTCATGCGTCTGAACGGAGCTTTCGCGACCGACGATGAGGAAGAGCTGACGCTTACGCCGAAGGGGCGGTATCTGACCGTGGTGATGTACCGCCAATTCCTGAGCGGCATGAACAACCTGCGCGATCAGGCGCGCGATGCGCTTTCCGGCCCTGAGCACGAGCTCTTGTTCGGAGACGGCACGCAGAGGTAGGCGAATTGTGCATCGGCACGGCGGGGATGCGTTTGGGCTGCTCATAGGTACAGAGATGCCGGTTCGATAGGGAATGGGCCCGATGCGTTCATACAAGCGCCGACCCAGCGGGGAATGCGACGCGCGCAGTTCCGCACGAGCCGAACGCGCCGGTGGCGCGTTCGCGCGAGCTCAGGACTGTTTGAGCACGCGCATCCCCGCCGGGTCGGCGCATTGAGGCGTATCTGCACGAATCTCGGTATCAATGGTGCATACGGGTATTCCCCGGCTCAATGCATGGCCGCCTTGCCGATGCCTATAGAGCACGCTCATTACGCGCGCTTCGCCCATATCGTGCTTTTCAGCAGAGCCATACGATTCTCTTATGACTCGATAAGAACTCGGTAGTTCCTATTCCTCTCGCATCCGCATAGAATCTCATCATGCCGGTCGAGGGGACCGGTCGCGCAATGTTGCCGAAGGGGAGCGGCACGCAGGGGGGATGCGCTTCCGCGCACGGGAATCGAATGCGCGGGAATTCCGCTCTCTCGGGCGTTGCCGGTCTCGCGTATCCCGCGATGCGCGCGGACTTTTCCAAAAAGGGGGAGCACCATGGATCTTTCACGTCGTAATTTTCTTGCAGGCGTCGGCATCGCAGGCGTCGCCGCCGCAGGGGCCGGTCTGGTCGGCTGCTCGGATGGTTCTGATGGGGCTAAGACCGGCGTGGCCGGGTCTACTGCGCCTGCGGACGAGGATCTGCTCTATACTGCGCGCATCAACCCGCAGGATTACGGCTATCGCAGCAACACGACCGACTTCAAGACGCTCTTCTCGCCGATCTCCATCGGCTCGATGGAGATCTCGAACCGCATGGTGAAGTCCGCCGCCGGCTCTGCCTGCTATCTGTCCGGCGTGGCCGACGAACTCATCCAGTACTACGTCAACTTCGCCAAGGGCGGCGTCGAGCTCATCTGGATCGAGGGGGAGGCGTTTTCCTTCCCGCCCGACGGCAGCGGGCTTTCCGCGGAAGCCATCGAGCTCGGCAAGTCGCTCGTGGCAGCCTGTGCAGAGTACGGTGCTCATCTAGGCTATCAATGGGCCGTCTTCGGCACGTCCGTCGCCGAGGCCGACATGGACGTCGCCACGATCCAGGCCATCGAGGACGCCGGCGTGACCGTCGCCAAAGCGCTCAAAGAGATGGGCTTCGAAGCGATCGAAATCAATGCCGCCGGTTTCAATCAGGGCGAGATGTTCTTGTCGCGTTTCCATAACGCGCGCACCGACGACTATGGCGGAAGCATCGAGAACCGCGCGCGTTTCGTCACCGAGTGCATCACGAAGATCAAGCAGGCCTGCGGCGACGATTTCAACGTCCAGGTCCTGATCGACTGCATCGAGGAGAACGACAACCTCACCAACAACGCGACGCTTATGAATCTCGACAACACGCTGACCGTACCCCACAACCTCGTGACCGGCACGGCAGAGGGCATCGAGTTCGCGAAGCTCTTCGAAGCTGCCGGCGCCGATGCCATGCATCTGCGTCTGGGTCCTTTAGGCAACCACCCCTGCCAGTTCGGCAGCGATCTGTACTTCATCCTGAACGGCATCGAGGGCGCGACAGGCTATGGCACGCAGTGGGATTTCAGCCGTCACTGGGAAGGCAAGCTCATCGGCGATCACAGCGGCGCAGGCATGCTGCTCGACGTCGTCGCCGAATACAAGCAGCAGCTGAAGATTCCTGTCGGCACGGTCACCTACATGGATCCGGCGCATGCTCCCGACTTCTTCGAGCAGGCGCTCGCCGACGGCAAGGTCGACTTCTATATCATGAACCGTCCGCTGACGGTCGATCCCGACTACGTCAACAAGCTGCGCGACGGCAAGATCGACGAGATCGCTCCCTGCACGCGCTGCCTGCACTGCCATATCGGCAGCAACCAGCTTAATGCGATGATGGGCTACTGCCGTGTGAACGCCCTCACCCAACGCGTCATGCGCGAGGGCGGCCCTGCCTCTTACGAACTTCCGGAAGCCTCCGCATCCAAGAAGGTCATGGTCATCGGCGGCGGGCCGGCCGGCATGGAGGCCGCGCGCATCGCAGCATTCCGCGGGCATAAGGTGACGCTGTTCGAAAAGAATGCCAAGCTCGGCGGCCTGCTCACCTTCGCGCACCTCGTGAAGGGCGAGCATGAGAACCTGACCGATCTCGAGGCGTACCTGGAGCATCAGCTCGAGCTTTCCGGCGTCGACGTGAAGACGGGCCAGGAAGTCGACGCGGACCTCATCGCATCCGAAGCGCCCGATGCGGTCGTGCTGGCCTGCGGCGGCGTGCGCGTCGACAGCGGGATTGCCTCATCGTCCGGCGTTCCGATCGTCGCCTTCGACGACTTCATGACGACGGAGATGGGCGACGACGTCGTCGTCATGGGTTCGAACGCTCAGGCTTTCGACGCCGCGCTCTGGCTCACCGTGCATAAGAAGAGGGTCGTCATGGTCACGGCCGGCAAGAACGAAGAGCTCGACATGCAGCAGTCGCAGCACGCGATGCGTTTCATGACCACGGCGCTTTATGCGCTCGGCGTGCGCGTTTTTCCCGAGGCATCCATCGCCGAGGTCGGAGATGGGCACGTCGTCATCAAGACCGGCCAAGGGCTTGAAGTCACCGTTGCCGCCGATGCCATCGTCGATGGCGCGGAGATGCAGCCGAACACCGCGCTTGTCGACGGGCTTTCAAACGTCGATACGTATGCCGTCGGCGATGCGGCGGCTCCGTTCAACATCGCGATGGCCATCCGTTCCGGCAACGACGCCGGCCGCGCGATCTAGGCGCCGAACGGCCGCAGCGCGCGGTCGAGGATGCCGTTCATCTTGGCGATCGCCATGCCGTAGTTCGTGCACGGGATGCCCTGCGCGGCGGCATGGCGCAGCCGCCAGCGCATCTCGCGCTCGTTGAGCATGCATCCTCCGCAGTGGACGACCAGCCGAAAGCCTGAGAGATCGTCGGGGAATTCGGTGCCCGACGTGAACGAGAAGTCGATGTCGCGGCCCGTATGGTCGCGAATCCACCTCGGGAGCTTCACCGTGCCGATGTCCTCGCATTGACGATGGTGCGTGCAGCCCTCCGAGATCAGCACCGCATCGCCGTTTTCGAGCCTATCGAGCTCGCGTGCGCCTGCGACCTGCGCATCAAGATCGCCCTTGTATCGTGCCATCAGGATCGAGAACGATGTGAGGGGGATATCCTCGGGCACGATCCGGGACACAGGGCGAAACGCCTGGGAGTCGGTGATCACCAGGCGCGGCGGATGCGCGAGCGTGTCCATCATGGCCGCAAGCTCGGTCTCGCGCGTCACGTGCGCATGCGCCCCGGCATCGAGCACGTCGCGTATGGTCATCTGCTGGGGGAGGATGAGCCTGCCTTTAGGCGCCGCGGCGTCGATGGGAACCACGAGCACGACGTCGTCGCAGGGTTCGAGCAGGTCGCCCACCACGCGCCGGGGTTCCTTCGCGCCGGCGGCGATCGTGCCGATGAGCTCCTTGAGCTCGTGGACGCCCGTTCCCGTCAAGGCGCTTGCGAACAGGCGCCCATGCGGCGGGTTCGCGTCCGCTTCCAAAGACGTCTTCGGCTCTTGTTCGCCCACGAGGTCGCACTTGCCCATGACGACCGCATACGGAACGCCTCGCTCTTCGAACAAGCCTATGAGCGTGCGATCGGCATCCGAAAGCCCCGTGACGCTATCCGCCACGAGCACGGCCGCGTCGGTCGAATCGAGCACGCGGCGCGCCTTCCTGACGCGCAGGGTTCCGAGCTCTCCTTCATCGTCCATGCCGGGCGTGTCGATGATGAGCACGGGTCCCAAGGGCGCGAGCTCCATGGCTTTGCGCACCGGATCGGTCGTCGTGCCGGCCACCTCTGAAACCACGGCGAGGTCTTGCCCGACGACCGCATTGACCAAGCTCGACTTGCCTGCGTTGCATGCGCCGAAGAATCCGATGTGGATCCGTTCGCCGCTCGTCGCGCCGTTCAATCCCATAGGATCCTCCCGCCTAGAACCTGAAGTCGTTGCCGCGGCCGCCGGCGATATCGCTCAGGTACCGCTCGGTACGCGCGCGCGTGGCCTCGTTCGGGATCTTCAGCAATTCGCGGCGCACCATGGCCTCGCCCTTCTCCTTCGTAGCGGGCGTCGCATAGTCGACCAGGTATTCCATGAGCGTCATGAGCGCATTGGGGTGGCAGTAGTTCAAGATCTGCCCGCCTTTGCAGAATTGCATGAAGCGGTCGCCCGTGCGTCCGGCACGGTAGCATGCCGTGCAGAAGCTCGGGATGTGGTCGTTGTCCATGAGCCAGGCGACGACCTCGTCGAGCGTTCGTTGGTCCGACACGTCGAACTGCTCGGTGTCATGCGGGCGGTCCTCTTGCGTGTAGCCACCCACGCTCGTGCGGCTGCCGCCCGAAATCTGCGAGATGCCGTAGCGCAGCGCGCGCTCGCGCACGCTTTGGGACTCGCGCGTCGAGATGATCATGCCCGTATAGGGCACGGCTATGCGGATGAGCGCGATGATCTTGTCGAAGACGTCGTCGGAAATGCCGTTGTCGAACGCGTCGGGATCGATGTCCATCGCCGGCTTCACGCGCGGCACGCTGATGGTATGGGGGCCTACGCCATGCACGGCCTCCAGGTGCTCGGCGTGCATGATGAGCCCCGTGAATTCGTAGGCGTATCCTTCCAGTCCGAACAGCACGCCCAGACCCACGTCGTCGATGCCGCCCTCCATGGCGCGGTCGTGCGCCTCGGTGTGCCAGCAGTAGTCCGATTTCGGCCCCGTGGGGTGGAGCTCCTCGTAGCGTTCGCGGTTGTAGGTCTCTTGGAACAGGATGTAGGTGCCGATCTCGGCTTCCTTGAGCATCCGATACTCTTCGACGGTTGTGGCCGCGATATTGACGTTCACGCGGCGTATGGCGCCGTTCTCGTGCTTGATGGAATAGATGGTCCGCATGCATTCCAGGATGTAGTCGATGGGGCTGTGCACCGGATCCTCGCCCGCTTCGATGGCCAGGCGCTTGTGTCCCATGTCCTGCAGCGCCACGACTTCGGCGCGCACTTCGTCCTGGGTCAGCCTGTGGCGCGGGATGTCTCGGTTCTCGGCATGGTAGGGGCAGTACAGACAGCCGTTCACGCAATAGTTGGAAAGGTAGAGCGGGGCGAACAGGACGATGCGGTTGCCGTAGTAGGCCAGCTTGATCCTATGGGCGAGACGGCGTATCTCCTCGTTGATGCCGGCATCATCGCATGCGAGCAGCACCGCCGCCTCCCGATGGGTTATGACCGCGCAATGGTCCTTGGCAGGCGCCAGATGCGATTCGGCTTTCTTCAGAATCTCGCGGCAGAGGCCGACATCGTCTTTGTGCGCCTGCGCGAACGCGAGCGTTTCGAGAATCTCGTCATGGTTGATGAATTCGTCTGCATGAAGCGATGCAGGATCGTATCGATGGACCGTCATGCGATTGCCTTCCCCCTTGAATTGGATGCGTCCCTTCATTCGGTGCATTCACCCGGTCAGACCGGGGAAAGCTTCGGATCCCCTCGGTCGACGACGGTTCGGTAGCCGATGGAGGCGATGCGTGCGTCCAGGCGTCGTCGGCCCTCCGCAGCCTCCTCGCCCGTGCATGCCTTGTTGTCGTACGGGTCGTATCGCATGCGCACCGAAGCGGGCGATACGTTGGGCATGATGACGTTCGCTCCGGCCAGGATGCCCTTCTCGCGCCCTGCGGGATCGAGGGTCGCGAGCGCCGTCGTGGCCGGGATGAGCAGGCCGGGGGAGATGAGCCGGATGAGCGAGAGCAGATAGCATGTGAGGTCGACCGATCCGCGGGGCGCATCGGAAAACGGTGTGGCGTGATGCGGCACGAACGGACCGATGCCGCACATCTCGGGGCGGAATTCCTCGATAAGCTTCAGATCGCGCGCCAGCTCGCGCGGGCCTTGGCCGGGCGATCCCACCATGAAGCCGAGGCCCACCGCGTATCCGATGTCGCGCAGGTCGGATACGCAGCGCATGCGCTTCTCGTACGACATCGAACGCGGATGCAGCATCGCGTAGTGATCGGGGCTCGCGGTCTCATGGCGCAGGAGATAGCGGTCTGCGCCCGCATCGAACAAGCGGCGGTAGCTCGCGCGGCTGCGCTCGCCCAGCGAAAGCGTGACGGCGCAGTCGGAATGCCGGTCCTTGATCGTCGAAACGACGGCGCAGAGCATATCGTCTGTGAACCGGGGGTCTTCGCCGCCTTGCAGCACGAACGTGCGATACCCGATGCCGTAGCCCTCCTCGACGCATTCGAGGATCTGGTCGGGCGTCAGACGATAGCGGTCGGCGCGGCCGTTGGAGCGTCTCAGGCCGCAGTAGAGGCAATCGTTGACGCAATAGCTGCTGAACTCGATGAGGCCGCGCAGATAGACATCGGTGCCGTAAACCGCGCGCCGAGCTTCGGCGGCGCGTTCGGCGGCATGTGCGGCGAGGGCGGCGTCGCATTCGGCTATGAGGCGCTCGTAGCCTTCCGTCGGCAATGCGTGGTCGGCCTCGAGCGCATGGATGAGCTCATGCGGCTTCGCGTCCATGATCGTGTCGTCAATCTTGCGAGATGACGCTCGAATAGGCCGTTTTCACGCTGACGCCGTCGATGTTTCCCACTTTGCCGGCCAGCGCCGATATCTCGTTTTCGGGAGCGTCGAGCGCCACGCTTATGATGTTCACGCCGCGCTCTCGATAGGGAATCCCCATGCGTCCGATGATGTGGCGTGCGTACTCGTGCAGTATCGCGTTGAGTTCGGCTACATGCTCGGAGTCCTCGACGACGATGCCCATGATGGCGACCCTGCTCTTCATGACCTGCTCTCCTCTCGTGGGAACACGACGCGGCCATGAAAAGAAAAAAAAGGGTATGCATTCGCGCCCTGCAGTCAGATTCACGACCACGCTCGTCTTCATATCGGGCGACGTCATGGTAGAAGGCGGCCGTCGCGTTTCGCAAGCGAGGAGCGGATCGCTCCATAAAACCCGCGTTCTTTCGAAGCGGGTCGTCAGAAATCGTCCGACGATTCATGACCTTCCATCATCGGAACGGGAAACTCGGCAACGAAGGTACACAGAATGCAAACGTGGCGCAAAGCACGGCGCGCGCATCGCGTATACGCTGATGCCCGACGTCGATTGCTACGTTGCATTGCTCATAAGGGGAAGGTGGATGCCATGGGCTTCATCGAGACGATGTACGAGAAGGCAAGGGAGAATCGGAAACGGGTAGTCGTTCCGGAATGCACGAATCCCAGCATGATGAGAGCGGCCGTCCGAGCCGCTGCCGACGGAATCGCGGATGTGTCGTTCGTCGGCGATGCCGACGCGTGCATGAGCGCAGCGGAGGCGAACGGGATCGACCTTTCCGGCATCGCAATAGTCGACATCTGTGACGAAGCGTACAGAAACGACCTGCTTGAACGCTTCGCTGCCCTTCCGCGGAGGGGCTTCAGCTCCAAATCGGTGGCAAAGCGCATCGAAAATCCTCTGTATATGGCGCTCCTGATGGAGGCGGTGGGAGACGCCGATTGCACGTTCGGAGGGCTCGATACGACGACGTCCGAATTCGTGATGGCGACCCAGGGCATCATCGGCCTCGCTCCGAACGTCGTCGTTCCTTCGGGCATGCTGATCATGGAAATAGACGGGTATGAAGGCGCGCAGGGCAATATCTTCGGCATGTCGGACGGTGCCATCAACGTCGAACCTTCGTCCGACCACCTCAGCGCGATCGCCCTCGCAAGCTGCGATACATTCACGGCCCTTACGGGAGATGCCGCCCGTTGCGCGATGCTGTCGTATTCGACCGACGGCAGCGGCAACAGCCCATCGGTCCAGAAGGTCCGCGAGGGCGTCGAGAAAGCCCGGACCCTGCGGCCTGATTTGAAGATCGACGGGGAATTCCAGGCGGATGCCGCCATCGTCGAACGGGTCGCCGCGAAAAAGGTGAAACGTGCAAGCGATGTGGCCGGTCGAGCGAATGTGCTGGTGTTTCCCGATGCCGCTGCCGCGAACATCGCGACGAAGCTCATTCAGCAATTCGCGCCTGGCCGCAGCTACGGCCCCATTTACCAGGGCTTCGCGCAGCCGGTCCTCGATTGTTCGCGCGGCGACACCGAGGATCGCATCTATTCCAATTTCGCGTTCTGCAGCGTCATGGCATCGGCGAATTAGCAAAGGAAAGAAGGATCAATGGGCTTCAACGACAACATCCCCAAGCTGAAACCATATCAGAGGAGCGTGTCGATCGTCGGCGTGGGAGCGACGCCTTTCGTGCGCGTCCTGGACGATCCCGATGTGGACGGCATGAACGAGGCGGAGCTGTTCGCCTATGCGGCGCGCGATGCCATGAGGGATGCCGGCGTCGACGGCAGCGATGTAGAGATGTATGTGCACGGCCAGGCGGGTCCTGGCTGGACGAGCAATTTCGCCACGCCCAACATGCACGTCGCGAATTGGATCGGCATGAAGGGCAAGGCATCCATCCATCATAGCGAGGCGTGCGCGACCGGCTACGTCGCGATCGAAACCGCCGCCAGCGTCGTCGCTTCCGGCCAGTATGACCTGGTGCTGAGCGGATGCATCGAGATGCCGTACTCCATCGCATATCCGACCAGGGTGTTGACGAAGAGGCGCTTCGGCACCGACGCAATCTTCCATGAAACGCTTTGTTCCACGCTTCCGAGGGACTACACGCTGTTCACCAGAGGAGCCCTGCCTTTCAACTCGGAATCGTGGCTCGATTACTACGTTCAGGAAAACGGCATCGGCCTCGAGGACGTGGATGCCTTCATGACCCAGCTTTCCATTCAAAGCCGAGAAGCCGCCGTGATAAACCCCTTGAGCACCATCGCGCATAAGACGTACGACGAGCTGGCTGAAGAGGTGGGCATGGATTCGTCCTACGAATACCTGCATTCGAAGTTCAATCCGCTTATCGGCAAATACATGCGCGGCGCTCATTTCGAGCAGCGCGTCGACGGTGCGGCGGCCTTCATCATCTGCCCGACCGAGATGGCCTATGCATACACCGATCATCCCATCGAGATTCTCGGCGTGGGGCATTCCTGTCTGGAGAATTCCAACCCTCGTCTCGAGATGCAGGGCACGGCGAACTCGTATCGACAGATGAAGGAGCTCACGGGTCTTACAGGTGCGGACATGGATCTCTTCCTGACCAACGACTTCTACAACCAGTCCCAGATGCTTGCCGCGGAGATGTGCGAATACGTGCCGAAGGGCGAGGGCTGGCAATACCTGAGGGAAGGGCGCATGTCGTATACGGGCGACCGTCCGGTGAACACGAACGGCGGACGTTGCCAATACGGGCACGCTGCGGGCGCATCCGGTCTCCACGACCTCTACGAAGCGGTGCATCAGATGCGCGGCGATGCTCCGACGCAAGTCGGCCATGAGGTGAAGCGTGCGATGCTGCGCGGCTTCGGCGGGGCGCAAAACCTGCTGAACATCATGTTGGAGAAGAAGTAAGGGAGTGGCATGGACATGATGACGAAGTATGATCTGGAGCCCATCGTCAAGACGTTCTACAGTGCGCTCGAAGAGGGTACCGTGCTGGGCAGAAAATGCGTGAAGTGCGGCCATATCGAGTTTCCTCCCTACCTTTGCTGCAATTCCTGCGGGAATCTCGATACCGAATGGGTCGATCTCACGAATGCCGTAGGCGTCGTGAAACAGGTCCTGCCGACGCGCGGTGCGTTCGGAGACCCCGACTTCCGCAGTGCGCATGGCGACTATTTCGCGGTCGAAGTCGTGCTGCCCGGTTGCGATCCGGTTGCAACCAGCCTGCTTCATATCGACTACGACGCGTACGACGATTTCGCGAAATGGGTTGCCGAAGACACGGTTCAGGTGAAACCGCTTATCGTGCAGGACGAGGATACGAAGATCGTCGTCTGGGAATTGGTCGAGGACAACGAGTTCAAAAAGGTCCCCGTCCTCGAGGAACGCCCGTCCGAACCGTCCGAGCTGGTTGCGTGCGATGCGCCTGCGAACGTTTCGCCTGATGCGGCTGACGCCGACGATGACGTGGCGAAGACCGTCATCTCGGCAGCGGCCGATGCGTACGGCGTGGACGAGAGCGCGATCGGACTGGCGACGAACCTACGCGAAGACCTGTCCAACGAGTCGATGAAGATGATCGTGATGATTTCGACCATCGAAGACGAAACGAACGTGACCATCGAGATTCAGGAGGCGCAGAACCTCTACACCGTAGCCGATTTCGTCGATATCGTGCGAGAACGGCTGTAGGAAGGCGTGCGCATGAAAGAATACACGGTACTGACGATCAATCCCGGCTCGAGCAGCACCAAGATGGGAGTCGTCAGAGGAGACGAGGTCATCCTCGACATCGCGGTCGACCATCATAAGGAGGATTTCGCGGATTGCGAAACCTTCGCCGATCAAGAGCCTGTCCGCATGGAAACGATTCTGAAGGCGCTCGACGAGCACGGCATCAAGCTGTCGGATATCGATGCCGTTTCCGGGCGCGGCGTGGGGCTGTACCCTTGCGAAGGCGGCACATACCGCATCGACGAGCGCGTGTACGAGCATGCGCTGAACGATGTCGCAGGCATCCGGCATCCGGCGTCGCTCGGCATCATCATGTCGTATGAATTGGGGAAGCAATACGGCATTCCGGCGTTCTTCGTGAATCCCATGCCGACGGACGAACTGTGCGACGAGGCGCGAATCACCGGGATCCCCGGCATCTACCGCCCGGCGAAATCGCATCCGCTCAACCAGAAGCAGGTGGCGATCCGTCATAGCCGAAACGTCGGCGTGCGGTACGAGGACAGCAACTACATCATCCTGCATATGGGGGGCGGAATAAGCATCACCGCCCACAGAAAAGGCCGCATGATCGACGGGAATCGCGCAGGCGACGGGCAGGGGCCGCTATCTCCGAACCGGTCGGGGGATATCTGCATCGATGACGTTCTGGCCTGCATGGAAAAGGGCATCTCGCCGGATGAGGCCAAGACTTACGCGTCGAGCACGGGCGGCCTGCTCGCCTGGTGCGGAACGGACGATCTGCGCGAGGTGAAGGGCATGATCGCGGACGGCGACCGCAAAGCCGCGCTGGTGTATCGGACCATGGTGTATTCCATCGGAAAGTGGACGGCGATGATGGCCGGCGCCATGAAGGGGGAGGTCGACGCCATCCTGCTTACGGGAGGCATGGCCCACGACGGCGAGCTGTGCGATCAGATCAAGGAGTATGTCGGTTGGATCGCTCCTGTGCACGTGTATCCCGGCAGCTTCGAGACGGAAGCGCTCGGTTTCGGAGCGATCAGGGTTCTGAGCGGCGAAGAGGAAGCCAAGACCTATACGGGCAAGCCGGTGTGGGATGGATTCGAGTGGGATGACTGAACGCGATCGGCGGCGAAGCTGAAACAGGAATGCAGCCGAGCCGCGTAGGTCCTGCCGTCCTTCGGGATGCGCGATCTGCAAGAAGGGGGAACCGCGTATGAAAATCATCGTCGAGAACAAAGGCCAGCAGCAGAGCGTGCGCTACGTCGTGGACGTCGACCGCTGCTGCGGCTGCAAAAGATGCATACGGAGGTGCCAGGAAGACGTCTGGCAGTGGGATGCGGGCACGGAGCATGCCTATCCTCGATATCCGGATGATTGCGTGCTGTGCTATCAGTGCGAGATGGATTGCCTGAATAGCGTCATCGATATTCAGGTCATTTCTCCGCTGCAGGTCGACCCGCTGGAATATAGCGCCGGCCTCATTGCGCTGGACCAGGAATAGAAGGGGGAAACGACGTGGCCGACGTAGAAGATTACGGCACGCTTCACACCGCAGACATCCTCGTGGTCGGTGGAGGAATGTCGGGACTTGTGACTGCCATCAGGGCGAAAGAGAATGATCCATCGCTTGATATCCTGGTTGTCGACAAGGGGGTCATCGGCTGGAACGGCCAGGCCACGAAAGCAGGAAACGGCATCCGCGCCACTTCCAAACATCCCAACGGCGTGCAGCATGCCCTTGCCTATCTGGTTAACGCGCATACGCCGTTTCTGAACGACCAGGAATTCCTCAGGGATTATCTCGTCGTGCATCGGGACAACCTCGATTACATGAGGCATTGCGGCGTCATCACGTCCTGCGATGACGACGGCAAGGCCGCTCCTCTTCCGTTCATCCCGGATGCGCTCGATATGGGCGGCGTCTCGCTCGACGTATGCAAGCAGCTTCGCGATTTCGCGTTGAAGCTCGGCATTCGCCTCATGAGCCGCGTCAATGTCTTCGAACTGCTGACGAGCGCCTCGAAGAAGGTCATCGGCGCCATCGGGTTCGATGCCGATCATATGGAGTGCATGGTCTTCCATGCGAAGGCGGTGGCCATGGCCACGCAGGGATGCCACTTCAAGAAGATCGGTCTTGAATTCATGGGGTACGGCACGGGTGTCGGCGCCATGTACCGTGTGGGCGCGATCATGCGCAACGTGGAATTCTCCACCCAGGTCGACGTCGTGTTCAAGAAGACCAACACCCCGATTTACGGCGGATTCAACATGATTCGCAACAAGCATGGCGAGAACCTGACCCAGAAATACATCGGGCATCTCGAATGGGAAGTCACGCCTGCGCTTGTGGATGCCATGGTGAAGGAAGTCGCTCTTGGCAACGGCCCGCTTTGGGTCGATCTCGAGAAGCCCGACGAGGTCCGTGAGATGATCGGCGGCACGGACATGGACGAATCGACCCAGCGCATGTTCCGCGACAAGCTTGCCTGGGAAGAGCTCGTGTTCAAGAAGACGGCGATGAACCTCGGAGACATCGGAACGAAGCCAGAGACGACCATCAAGACGGTGCTTCAGGTGGAGCCGGTCAAGGTCGATGCCGGGATCAGAACCGATGTGGAAGGCCTATGGGCCCCCGGAAAGGTGTCCACGCAGGGCAATGCATATTTCGGCTGGACGCGCGGCGACGGCTTGGGAAACGCTTCGACGACCGGCATGATGGCCGGCGACAGCATAGCTCCTTATGCGGCTGCTGCAGAATGGGACGATCTGCAGCTCGATCAGATAGCCGAATGCAAGGAGAAGATCTACGCGCCGCTGAATCGTCCGAACGGGTGCAGCCCGAAAGTCATCTACGACACGATCGAGCGGTATATCTTCGACGTCAATAAGAGCGTTCTTAAGAGCGAAGACGCGATCCAGGACGTTTTCGGCGACATCAAGAGGATGAAGGAGATCGTCCCCCGTCTGACCGCCGACGATCCGCATACGCTTGCGAGGTGCTTGGAGGCCGCCGATACGATTCTTTGCCTTGAGATGATCTATCGCTCGGCCGAGATGCGTACGGAAAGCCGCGGCATCATGTATCCCCACTTTCGCAAGGACTACCCGGAGCCCGACAACGCGCATTGGCTCAAGTGGATCAACATCAGACAGGGCGAAGACGGAGAGATGGAACTGTTCACGGAGGATATCCCGATGTGGAGATACCCGGTCAGGCCTCAGGGCTATCGGATTCCGGATGGCCATGTGGATGAATTCGACCCGGAAACGTTCTTCGCGGAAGGAGAGGCCGAATGAACGTCGTGAATATAAAGCTCAATGGCTACGATTATGCCATGGAAAAGGGCATGACCGTCCTAGACGCCTCTTTTGAGACCATGAAATTCAAGAAGGAGTATCTGAATCATCCTATTCCGACGCTTTATTACCTTCAGGGCATCGTGGATGTCGATGAATCCGGCGTATGCGTTGCGGAAGTAGATGGCAAGTTGGTCAACGCCTCGACAACGAGAATCGGCGAGGGCATGGAGATCGAGACCATGAGTCCGAAGGCCGTGGAGGCCCGCAAGGAGGCGCTTTCCAGGATCCTTGCGGTTCACGACAAGGACTGCCTGCACTGCCTGCGCTCTTCGAGCTGCGAGCTGCAGACGCTCTTGAAGGACTACGGATTTACCGACGAGCCCGATATACCGGACGATAACATCGAAGAGATCGACACGTCTTCGGTCGTCCTGATTCGCGACAACAACAAATGCATCAGGTGCAAGAGGTGCGTGAACGTATGCGCGAAGATGCAGGCGGTGTCTGCCATAGCCTGCACCGGAACGGGACTCGATGCGACTATCGCGCCATCGTCTCCGTCCGGCCTTGCAGCGGCGAGCTGCGTGAATTGCGGCCAGTGCGTGGCGGTGTGCCCGGTGGGCGCGCTGGTCGAGAAAACCTGCATCGACGAGGTGAATGCGGCGCTCGCCGACCCGAAGAAATATGTCGCGGTGCAGGTCGCTCCTGCCGTGCGTGCCGCCCTTGGCGAGGATTTCGAGTTCCCTCTCGGCATCGACGTGGAGGGCCGGATCGCCGAAGGCTTGAGGCTGCTCGGTTTCGACAAGGTGTTCGACACCAAGTTCGGCGCCGATCTCACGATTGTGGAGGAGGCGAACGAGCTCGTCGACCGCATTGCGCATGACGGCGTGCTTCCGATGATCACCTCGTGCTGCCCGGGCTGGATCAAGTACGCCGAGCATTTCTATCCCGATATGCTCGATAACATCTCATCATGCAAATCGCCGCATCAGATGCACGGGGCGATCGTCAAGTCTTTCCTTGCCGAAAGGGAGGGCCTCGATAAAGAGGATATCGTGACCGTGAGCGTCATGCCGTGCACGGCGAAGAAGTTCGAGTGCACGAGGAATGACGAAGACGGCGCGGGGGTGCCTGATGTCGACATCGTCGTGACGACGAACGAGCTTGCCAAAATGTTCAAGGATGCGGGAATCCAGCTGGAGGCCATGAATCCTGCCACGGCATACGACCATCCGCTCGGCTTCGGCACCGGAGCCGGCATCATCTTCGGTGCATCGGGCGGCGTGATGGAGGCCGCATTGCGCACCGCCTGCGAAACGATATCGGGCAAAGAACTCGACGCTTTCGAGTTCGCTGCCGTGCGTGGGATGGCGGGCATCAAGGAGGCGTCGGTCGATATCGACGGCGCTGACGTGCGCGTGGCCGTCGTGTCGGGGCTTGCGAATGCGAACATGCTGCTGACCAAAGTCAAGAACGGAGAAGCGGACTACCAGTTCATCGAGGTCATGGCATGCCCGGGAGGCTGCGTCAACGGCGGCGGGCAGCCCCATCAGGGCGCGTATGCGCGCAGGCTGGCCGACGTTCCCGCAGCGCGTGCCGCCGCTCTGTACGGCAACGACAGCGAGAGCGAGGTCAGGAAGTCGCACGAGAACCCGTACATCAAGCTTCTGTACGACGAGTACCTGGAAAAGCCTGGGAGCGAGAGGGCGCATCGCCTTCTGCATACGACCTATGCCATGCGATAGGCGCGAACGGACGGACGAATGAGCGAGACGTGGAAAAACACCCTGACCTTGGCGCTTGGAATCGCCCTGCTTCCGCCGCTCTGGGCGGTGGCCGCCCCGCATATCGGGGTGGCCACCGGTGCGGTTGCGCTGATTTGCGCCGGCCTTTACGTGACGAACGGGAACAGGGTTTCCGATGCGGCCAGGATCTCCGTCGGTTTTCTTCTCGGCGACGCATGGGCCGTTCTTGCCATTCTGCTCATGGCCTGGATGCCGCTGAACGAAAGCCTCGAGACCTTCATCTTGCTCTTCGTTCTGGGCGGTCTTGCGGTTATCATCGGCGCGCTATTTCCGAAGCTGATCTTCACTCCTGCCTGGCTTTGCGGCTGGGCCATCGGCCTTACCGTCATGGCGCCGTGCGGGGCTGCCCAACTCGGCAGCCTCTCCATTCAAATAGGTATGTCGATGCTGGTGGGCGTATGGTATGTCGGCGCCGGCGTCGATGTTTTCCAGAAAGCCTTGCTGAGGAGGCTGAATGGGTGAATGCAGCACGACGATCTATGCGGCACGTACGGTCCCGCTTGAAGATGTGGGGCTCTTTTCCTGCTTCTATAGGATGATTCCCGAGTCGAGGAAGAGGAGGGTGGAGTCCGCAAAGGTCGATTCGGAACGTCGGCAGGCGCTTGCTGCTTCGGTGCTCTGGCTGCATGGGCTTAAGGCCGCAGGAGCCGGAGACGATTACGCCGAAGGAAGGCTGAACGTCGCGTTGAACGATGCAGGCAAGCCGTTTTTTCCGGAAAGGGAAAATCTGCACTTCAGCATATCCCATAGCGGAGAATGGGCGCTGTGCGGGTTTTCGACGGTATCGATAGGCTGCGACGTGCAAGAGCATTACCGTGAAGACGAGGCGATTCTCACGGTGGCGCATCGGTATTTCTCCGAAGAAGAACGGCGGCTCATATCCAGTGAGGAGGATGCGGACGATCGTATCAGGCTTCTGTATCGCCTATGGACCATGAAGGAAAGCTACGCGAAGATGGTCGGGTGCGGTATCGACGACAGGTTGCCGCGCATCGGCATTCGTAGCGAAAACGGCTGTTTGCGTGCCGAGGGGCTCGGCGATGCGGGATTGCTCCATGAACTTGCAGTTGCTGAAGGATACAGCGCTGCATGCTGCGTGGCGGCAGGGGGGAGCCGACCTGTATGCGCGCTGCTGAACCTAACCGATCTGCTGGAGTGAATCAGGCGCGGCCTCCTTGTGCGATCGATGGATACGAAGGCGCTCGTTCGATCGAGGTATCGGAAAGGTCATGCTCGGTTCGGCTCGTGATGGTGCGCGGGTTGGCATCTGATTTCCATGAACGCGATTTCGTTAGGCTCCATGACGAGTTTCAAGGGCATGCGTCCCTCTCGGATTTCCACGGTTTCGATCTGAAGATGCGGCTCGCAGACGTGTTCGATGTAGCGTACGTCGCCGCTCGAGAGGGCATCGCTGTATCCCAGCTCTCGCCAAAGATCGAGAACGCTTCCCACATGCGAGTTGACCCGCCGTGTCCGAACCTGGTAGCTGCCGTTCTCCATACCTGCAAGCACGATAGTCCGCTCGATGACCGTATCGTCTTCGAAGCATTGGGACAGCAGCTCTTTGGCGATGGAATCTTCCTCGGTTTTGAAGTAGTGGTAGCTGAGCTTCCTCTTGTTATGGGCGACGATGTAGTAATTGCGCCTGCGGTCGGTCGTCACCATGAAGCCGTCGCCCGATGAGACGAGGTAGTGCGCAAGCCCTCCCAGCATAGTCAGGGCGAATCCCGCCGGCTTCATGATCCCGTCCCTGGTGACCAGCCCGTTCCCTCCCTGAAGAAGCAGGTGCGAATCGAAGAAATCCGTTCTTCGGTCGGTGCCGCTGTAGTAACTCGCCAATGAAACGCGTCCATCGATTTCGATCATGCTCTTCACGATGTACGCTCCGCGGTAGCACGAATCGTTGAGGCAGTTTCGGTCGACGACGGTTTCGTTCCATTCGGTCAGATACAACGGGACATCGCGCATGCCGGTTTCGATGATCGCCTGTTCCATCCTCTCGATGTCTTTGATCAGGTAGTCTTCGTCTCCGCTTCGCTTGAAGTATCGGTATGCATCCTCCTTCTTCTCATAGGCGTAGCTGACCGTCGATACGAAATCCGGTTCGTGGCCGCGTTCTCGCAGCCCCATGAGGATTCCCTTGATCCTCGCATCTATCGAAGGGAGGGACGGACCGCCGACCTTCATGCCGTGCGCGTATTCCCGTGCGACGCGCTGCGCTATCCCGAACAGGCTGCAATACCCGTCCAGGGGATGCTCGCCGTCGACGACGTATCCATCGAAGGGTATCTCGAGTATCCAATCTTCGACTTCCTCAACGCCGTATCGCTGCGTCACGTGCCTCATGAACGCGACGACGATGCTGCTCCACGACTCAACGCTTCCGAGGGAACGTTTTTGGTCGGATCTGAAAATCACGTCATCAAGCGTTTTATTGATTCGTTCGGCCTTCGGTTCCAGCACGATGAACGGCTTCATCCCATTGCTGAGCAACGTGTCGAATATTTGGTCGAGCCGTATGAAGTTGTACGCGTCCATGGTCTCGTTCGCATCGAGCAGGAGCTCGCTGGAAAAGGGATTCCAGAAGCGGATGTATGCACAGCCGATACGCTTGTGCAGCATCATGATGTGCTCCTGGATATCCGTCTTCAGAACATCCGCGGCGCTTCCGACGTTGATGACGCTGTTCCAACAGTGCTTGATCGGAAGGCTTTCGCGCACGTCGCACTCGGATGTCTGGCTTTCGCATGCGAAATCGAAAGGCTCCGTCTTTCCGTCCAGGATGCGGCTTATGCGATTGTCGAGGGCTTTCCTGCTTTCGGCGCTCATCTGCTCGCGGTGTTCTTTCGCGCGAACCTCGGCACGCATCTCCGAGGGACTCGCACCGTATTTCTTCTTGAAGGCTCGATTGAAATACGATGATCCGCTGAAGCCGTTGTCGAACGAAATCTGGGTTATGGGCTTGTCCGTATAGAGAAGCTCGTTCAGAGCCCGCTTCAACCTCAGCTCTCTGACATAGTGGTTGAAGTTCACTCCGAAGCTCTTCGTGAAAAAACGTGACAGGTAGCCTTTCGACAAGTAGAGTTCCTCGGCAAGAGCATCGAGGGTGATCGTCTCGGCGTAATGAATGTCGAGGTAACGCTCGATCCGCTCCTTGCGGTCGCTGTCTTTCGGAGGGTTGTTCCGTTCGCTTCCAAGAGGCTGGTCGTTAGGCATGAAAAACTCGACGAGCGTCTCTAAAAGCTTGTAGTAGAGAGAATAGTAGTCGAACACCAGACGCGCATACGTCGACTCATCGTCGCGTACGAAGTCCTGGTCGACTATCATCTGGCGGAGGAGCGCGCGAAGACGGGCGTGGTGCTCGTCGTCTTCGCGGCTGCTGTCGCATTCGATCGTTCTCAGCATCCCATCGCATGCGGTCTCGAAGGTCGTGCCCGTCAGCTCGAGAGAGGCCAGGATGAGATCGCTCGATCCTTCGTATCGGTACTCGGTGCCGCGGTTGATGACGAGAAGGCCCATCTTGTCGAGCTTGACGTCGCGGCCGTCATAGGAAAACAGCGCATGGCCGTCGAGCACGAAGAAGAGTTCGGCATGCGCGCAGAAGCCTTCTCTGCGCGCAGCGGTGTCGATGGCGATGTTTTTGCTGCGGAACGCTTTAACTGGATTCATGCGGCGCCTCCCCCCCGTGCATACCAGCTGCATGCTTACAAACTACCACGTCGAGCGTTTCGGCGGCCATGGAGTCGAAGGTATGGATGCGGGTTTCCTGAAATGCGGCGCGCGCGGAGACGAAGCAAAGTATCAGAATGCCCGGTTCGTTCAACCGCCATCTCAGCAGAGATCGCGGTTATCGCAGCTCTATCGCATCTCGAAAAGGTCCCGACGGAAGCGCATGCGACGCGCGCAGTTCCGCACGAGCCGAACGCGCCAGTGGCGCGTTCGTGCGAGCTCAGGACTGTCTGAGCACGCGCATGCCCTTCCGCCGGGACCTAGGTAGACCGTCCTTCTAATCCTGCAGCTCTTCGAACGCTCCCACCCGATAGCGCGAGAAGACGACCTCGCCGCTTTCCTGGGTTGCATCCAGATCGACGTCGGCGCGAATGCCGAAGTCGCGGTCGCCATCCGCATCATGGAAGGTCTGCGTCACGCGCCAGACATGGCGGGAAGCCTCGTCGGATTCGTCGATGGTGAAATAGGCGGTCGAGCGCGCGTCGGAATCGGTCAGGATCTCCTCGTGCGCCTCGAAAAGCCCGTCGAGCGCCTGCTGCCAGGCGCGGGTGCCATAGCCCCAGTCCGCATCGAGTTCGCCGAGCTCCGCGGCGCGTCCGCGGGCGGCCAGGCGAACGCGGGCGAAAAGCGCGTTGCGCACGAGCAGCGTGACGGCGCGCCGGTCATGCACGACGACGTCTGCCGCCTCGGGGGCCGTGATATCTTCCGCTTCGCCGGCGGATTCCCATGCATCGATGAGCGAGGAATCGACCGAGCGCACGACGAAGCCGAGCCACGACACGATGTCTCCCAGGCGCTCGTCGCGCTTATCTGACGGAATCGTCTTGGCGAGCACGCGGTAGACATCCGACAGATACCGTAAAAGCGTACCCTCCGATCGCGCGATGTTGTAGGAAGTGACGTATCCCTTGAAGTTCGCGGCGGTCTCCACCATGTCGCGCAGAACCGACTTGGGACGAAGCGCGTAGTCGTTGGCCCAGGGAACCGACTCGCAGTACTGCGCGAACGCCGCTTCGAGCAGCTCTTCGAGCGGCTTGGGGTAGGTGACGTCGGCGATCTTTTCCAGACGTTCTTCGTAATCGATGCCCTCGGCCTTCATGGCGGCCATCGCGCGGTCCTTCGCGCGGCGCTCTTGTGCCCGCAGCACCTGGCGCGGATCTTCGAGCGTGGATTCGACCATGGAGATGACGTCGAGCGCGTAGGTCTCGCTTTCCGGGTCGAGCAGCTCGAGAGCCGCCAGCATGAAAGGGGAGAGCGGCTGATCGAGAGCGAAGTCGTCGGGAAGGTCGACCGTCGTGGCGTATGCGACGTCGCCCTCTTCGTCCGTGAGGCGCTCCACCACGCCGGCATCCATGAGCGTCTGGAAGATCTCGGCGGCACGTGTCTTGAGCGCGGTCTTCTCCTCGGTCGTCTGGAGCGAATCGTCGATGAGCCTGCACGTGCGCGCCCACGCGTCGCCGCCCTGCTCGACTTCGGCCAGCACGATGGCATGCGTGATGCGCATGCGCGGTTTGAGCGTTTCAGGAGCGGCTTCTATCAGGCGTTCGAAGGTCTGCTTGTTCCAGCCGACGAAGCCTTCGGGCACGGCCTTGCGTTTCACGCGCTTGCGCTTCTTCTCGTCGTCGCCGGCCTTTGCGAGCGCCTTGGCATACTCGATGTCTTGCTCGGGCGCCTCGGCGATGACCCTGCCTTCGGTATCGAACCCCGAACGCCCCGCCCGCCCGACGATCTGATGGAATTCGCGCGAGCGGAGGCGACGCATGCGCCGTCCGTCGTATTTGGAGAGCGCCGTGAGCACGACGGTGCGGATAGGCACGTTGATGCCGACGCCGAGCGTGTCGGTGCCGCAGATGATCGGGATGAGCCCCTGCTGGGCGAGCTTTTCGACCAGCAGTCGATAGCGGGGGAGCATGCCGGCGTGGTGCACGCCGATACCGGCTTCGAGCAGACGTTTGAGCGTCTTGCCGAATGCTGTGGAAAAGCGTGTGCCGGACATGGCCTCTTTGATGGCGACGCGCTGGTCCTTGCTGGCCAGACCGAAGCTCGATAGCGACTGCGCGCAGGCGAGCGCCGCGTCTTGGGAGAAGTGCACGATATAGATGGGCGCATCGCCGTCGTGCACCGCAAGCTCGACGGTCCCTTCGAGCGGGGTCTCGACGTATTCGTACGTCAGGGGCACAGGTCGCTCGGCGTCGAGGATCGCATCCACCGCGCGTCCGGTCTGCGCTTCCAAGGCGTCGGCGATCTGCGTCATATCGCCGAGCGTGGCGCTCATGAGCAGGAACCGGGTGCGAGGCATCGTGAGCAACGGCACCTGCCAGGCCCATCCGCGATCGGGGTCGGCGAAGAAATGGAACTCGTCCATGGCGACGTAGTCGATATCGCACGCGTCGCCTTCGCGCAGCGCTTGGTTCGCCAGGATCTCCGCCGTGCAGCAGACGATGGGCGCGTCGGTGTTGATGCGGGTATCGCCCGTGATCATGCCGACGTTTTCGCGGCCGAGCAGCTCGACCAGGTCGAAGAATTTCTCGTTGACGAGGGCTTTGATGGGAGCCGTGTAATAGGCGCGGCGCCCCATGGCAAGCGCAAGGAAGTGCATCGCGAGCGCGACCATGGATTTGCCCGACCCGGTGGGCGTGCCCAGGATGACGTGGTCGTCCATCATGAGGCTCATGCAGGCTTCTTCCTGGTGCGGCCAGAGCTTTATGCCGGCTTCGATCGTCCAGTCGAGGAATGCGTCTATGACCTCGTCGGCCGAGAGCGTTTCGCGGTCGTTGAGCTCGAGCGCCCTGCGTCCCAGCTCGCCATATGCGGTCGGATCGCGCGGCGCGCACGCGCCGTCGGCGGCCGAGCCGATGGTCTGG